>FTAO01000060.1_pt1 | contig 22526 bp, 12 predicted proteins | sample 1639091 | NCBI WGS metagenome assembly FTAO01 (sample SAMEA3914812, study PRJEB12502) | metagenome | biome: forest; material: soil | place: Canada | collected 2011-07-07 | depth 0.1 m
GCCGCGGCTTGATGAATCGATTACCTGAGCTCCACGCGTAACCAAAATAATCCTCAGAGCCCGTGCCGAAGGAGGAGGGGAATTTCTCGCCGTCGACAAAGAACTTGTCATCGCCTTCACCCCACCACCCACCCTCCGGATTCCAGACGTGCAGCAACACCCCGACCAGGCGCCCGGTGCCCTGCGTGGTCAGCATCGTCCAATCGGGGAAACGATCTTTGCGCGTGGGATTGAACGCGTCGCGATGCCACTTGGCGTGGAAGCGTGCGAATTCCGAAACCGGCTTCGTCAGGGGCGCATGATCGACCGAGACCGTGAGTGGCACAGGGGAACCTCCATCGTTCCCAATCTCGATCTTCCCCTCACGGGCGAAGGGCATGTACCAGTACGAGTAAAATGTCCCGTCCTCCAATAACCCGGTCGTCAGCGATGAGAATGGTGCGGTCCCGCCTACTGTCGCGAAGAAATCGCCCAGCGGAGCCCAAACGGCCGGCTTCTTTTCTCCATCCCAGGTCATGCGGATGGTAAGTTGCCTCAGAAGCTTTCGCTGCGCTTCGTCATCCTTGGGTAAATCGAGTTTAACCTTGAGCGCGGTGATGGCGCCCTCGCCTTTGGCGTCGAACGCAACCGCGAGGACTCCCGGTGCCACGGTCAGATGAGCCGTATCCGTCTTTTTGCTCTCGTACGGTCCAAAAAAATTTTCCCCCGCGTGCGCTTCCTTCGCATCGGCCTCTTTCAATGCCGCATCGTCCTCGGCTGAAAGGGGGAGCTTGAATGTGGGCACGTGGGTTCCCGGGGCAAAGACCGTGTAAGTGGCCTGAAAGTATTTACCCCAGCCCGTGCTGCCAGCATCAGGCGGCTTCGCTTTGTCTCCGACGATCTTGCACGACTTCGCGAAGCAGATGGGAACGTAACAATTGGCGCCCGGCACAAAACGGGAGGTTGCGCCCACCATGCCCGACACGGGATAAACCAGGTTCGAGTAAGGAAAGGGACCGTTGCCCGGATCGAACAGCGACTTGAAGGGGACGTCGATGGCTGGGGTAGTCGATCCGTCGAGGTAAAATTTCACATGCCCATTACCAGCCGCCGCCGACCAGACTCGCCAGATGCAGCCGGCGCCTTGGATATCGGCGAGGACGACCGTATCGCCTTCTTCGCGGATAAAGCCACGACCGTCGTCGTTCGCCCCCCAATCGATATATTTGTCCGTTGCCGCATCATATTGGCTCTTGCGGTCATAGCTGGAGGCCAGGGCGGTCTTTTCGCCCGAGGGCGGCAGTGTGGCGAGATGCTCCAAGTCCGTTAGCCGCGAAACAAGGTCCGGGTAGGTCAGCGTTTCCGCCTTGGCGGAGAAAAGACCCAAGGCCGTGATGGTGAAAAGAAGAGAGACCCAAATCCGTGTGTTCATAGAGGCGAAGTTTACGCAATGACTGTTAAAGCCATAGCCTACGGGATTAGACCTCAGCCCAATCGAAGACGAGCGAGAAGATCGCGTTCTTGTCGTCGCGCATGGCGAAGTACGCCGCCGGTGCTTCTGCAAAACCGATGACCTTGTCCACGAAATCCGAGGCCTTGATCTGACCACGGCGGAGCCCTTCAACCGCCTTCTGACGATCACTCCAGCTTCGGTCCGCCGGAGTGAGGATCGTGATCCCCTCACCGGGATAGAAACCGTGAGGGTGGATGCTCACGTTTTCGTCATACGATGCCTGCATGATCAGACGCGGCCATTGGCCCGTATGGCTCCCGATGGGTTCCCCGCGATAGTAGCCATTGCCCTGCGCCGGACGGGGAAGGGGCCGAATGAGATGATAAGCCAGCATGACTCCGGAAGAGGCGCCCGAGCTTTCCACCACAATATCAGCCCCACCGTTGAGCAGCGCCTGGATGCGCGCCCTGGCGTTCGACGCGGAGCCCTTGATGGCCGCCGCAGCTCCCCAGGCGAGTGCTCGATCAAGCCGCCGCTGTTCAAAGTCGCTGACGATGACTCGACAACCGCGAGAGTTAAGCCATCCCGCTGAAAGAGCGCCGATTAAGCCATGTCCGATGACGACCGCAGTCTCCCCAGGCTGAGGCGCGGCCGCTTCAACGCCGCGCAGCGAAATGGAGGAAATCTCCGCCACGACATAATCGAGTGGCTTGGCGCCCACCGGCAGGATCACGGGGCGATCTTCCCCGGTCGCCGGATAGACGTGATGACTGGCGTGCCCCCCACAGGCCGCATGAATGCCGGGAATGAATCGTGGACAGCTTCGTCCCGTGACGAGATCGCCGACTTGGTAATCCGTCACTTTTTCACCCAGTTGGATTACTTCGCCGATCGTGGCATAGCCTGGGATCGTGGGAAACCCTCGGCTGCTCCCGAGGGCACGTAGTTCGGTCCCGGAGGAGACCATGGTGTAAATCGAGCGTACGACAACGTCCTCGGGGCCACACTCGCAGAGGTCAAACTCCTCGATCCGGACTTGGTTGGCTGCAGGAAAAACGACGGCTTTGATTCTGGTTTTCATGGGGGATTGACGACCGATAGAGTGACTCGGATGGCCTTTATCTTGACATAGCGTAACCGATTACGCAAGACTCGCGCCTGACTCGGCTCTTCCCTTCAATCAAGTAGCTTTCCATGACCGAAATCTCTCGCCAGAGCCAGCTAATCCCGAGCTTTGTCCTTGGTCTTCTTTTCTTCATCAGCGGCACCGGCCTGCGCGCGGAACTGAAACTTGCCGGATTATTCGGCGACAACATGATCCTGCAGCGCGACTCCAGCGCACCGGTCTGGGGCACGGCTGACCCTGGCGACACCATCACCCTCATGTTGGGCAGGCAAAAGGCAGTCGCTACCGCCGATGGAAACGGAAATTGGAAGGCTGTTTTCCACGGGCTTACGGCGAACAGCGGCCAGCCCATGACCATCGCGGGGAAAACCAACTCGATCACGCTGAACAACGTCGCGGTGGGCGACATCTGGGTTTGCTCGGGTCAGTCGAACATGGACTACTGTCTCGGCGACAAAGACGAGATCGCCGTCGCCAATAATCCCAATCTTCGTTACTACGCGGTGCCCAACGTTGCGACGATCGAACCGGCGAACGAGGTGAAAGGATCGTGGACGGTCGCATCTCCATCCGTGGCGCCGGGTTTCTCGGCCGTCGCCTACTATTTCGGCAAGGACATCCAGTCTCAAGTGGGAGTTCCCGTGGGTCTCATCCGCTGTCCCTGGGGCGGCATGGTGGTGGAAAGTTTTATTCCGCTGGAAGACCTCGAGAGCGTGCCCGGCCTGAAGGGAAAGTCCGATCAATCCATGCAAAGGCTCAAGAGTCTGTCGACCGATGCGGCAAAATTCCCCGCCGATTTCAAGGCATGGCAGGATAAGTTTGGCCGGGGCGATTCCGACAACAAGGGCTTTGCCGCGGGATGGGCTTCTCCCACGTTCGATCCCAAAGACTGGACCCCGACCACTGCCCCCACGGACTGGATCAACACGAGCATTCCTCAGGGCGGCATCGTCTGGCTGCGCAAAACGGTACAATTACCGCCCGAGGCCGCAGGCCAGGATATCAAATTCAATCCGGGAAATATCCATGAAACCGCCACGATTTATTTTAATGGCGAGCTGGTCACGACGACGGGCTCAACGCCTCCCTATTACTGGAACGACTCCACGCTCTGCATGATTCCCGGTCGTCTGGTAAAGGCGGGCGATAATGTCGTTGCCCTCCGGATCATCTCACAAAAACAGAAAGATTCGGTCCTGAGTCGTGGCCCGGCATTGGGCTTCCACGTGGCCGGTCCGAACGCAGTGACGGACGAATGGCTCGCGAAGGTGGAGACCGGATACCCCGCGTTGCCCGATGGCGCATTGGCGTCGATGCCTGCGCCACCAGGTGCAAGAGCAGAGAGCACGGCCTCGGGCATTTACAATGGCATGATCAACCCGCTGATTTCCTACGGCATCAAGGGCGCTATCTGGTACCAGGGGGAAAGTAATGTCTTCCATCCCTGGCCGTATCGCACCCTCCTGCCGCTCCTGATCAAGAGCTGGCGCACGAAATGGAATATCGGCGACTTTCCCTTTTACATCGTTCAATTGCCGAATTTCGGAATTGCGCCCACCGGGCCGGGACAGGGAGATGTCCTCTGGCCGGAACTGCGCGAGGCCCAACTCCTGGCCTGGCAAAAGACACCCAACACCGGCATGGCGGTCACGATCGATATCGGCGACCCCAAAAACATCCATCCCGCCAACAAAAAGGACGTGGGCTATCGGCTCTCGCTCATCGCTCTGGCCAATGCTTACGGCCAAAAGATTGAATACTCCGGTCCTATCTACGATTCCATGACGATCGAAGGCAGCAAAGCCCGGATCAAATTTACGCATCTGGGCGGCGGACTCGTTGCCAAGGATGGGCCGCTCAAGCAATTCATCATTTGCGGTGCGGACAAAAAATGGGTGGCAGCCGATGCGGTGATCGATGGCGATTCCGTAGTGGTTTCGAGTCCCGATGTGGCGATCCCCACTACCGTCCGCTACGCGTGGGCTGGCAATCCTGAAGGCTGTAATCTCTACAACAAAAGCGGACTGCCCGCCGCCCCTTTCCGCACGGACGATTGGCCCATCACTTTTGAAAACAGGTGGTAAGCCGGTATTTCCGCAACTCTTACCCACACCCTCATCGCTATTGGAAATCATATGAAACGCTCTTCTCATTCCACCACCTGGATTCTTTCAGGCCTGCTTCTTTTTACCGCGTGTGCCGCGGTGAAGGCTGACGTCAAACCGGCCAAGCTCATCGGCGATAACATGGTCCTGCAGCGTGAGGGAAGCGCACCCGTCTGGGGCACGGCCGATCCCGGCGAGACCATCACCGTCACTCTGGGCGATCAAAAGACCACCGCAACAGCGGATGCGAACGGCAACTGGAAGGCGGTCTTCCAGGGACTGAAACCGAACAACGGCGAAACCATGACAATCGCCGGCAAAAGCAACACGATCACCGTGAAGAACGTGGCGGTCGGCGATGTCTGGATCTGCTCCGGCCAGTCGAACATGGATTACCGGCTCCTCGACAAGGATGAAATCGCTTCGGCCAACAATCCCGATTTGCGCTACTTCAACGTGGCCAATTATGCCGCAGCCGAGCGACAGTCTGACGTGAGAGATGGAGGTCCCTGGGTGAGCGCGTCACCCAGTACGGCAGGGACTTTTTCTGCCGTCGGCTATTATTTCGGCAAGAATATCCACGCGGAAATCGGGGTCCCCATCGGGCTGATCGGGTGTGCGTGGAGCGGTTCTCCCATCGAACCTTTCGTGACGCAGAAGTCGCTCGATACCGTTCCCGGTCTGGCGGCGAAATGGGATCCCCTCGTCGCCAAGCTGAAGACGGTCATCCCGGATGGCGAGAAAGCCGTGGCCGACTACAAAGCATGGACTGAGAAATATGGCCGCGCCGATACGGAGAGCAAAGGCTTCGCCGCCGGATGGGCCAACCCCAGTCTCGACACCAAGGATTGGATCACCACCGATACCCCCAACGACTGGTCCAAGACCGGCGTGCCCAAGGTCGGTATCGCGCCCCATGGCGGCGTCGTGTGGGTCCGTAAGACGTTCCAATGTCCGGATTCGGCTGTCGGCAAGGATTTCACCCTCAATCCGGGGCCGATATCGGAATCAGCGACCCTTTACTTCAACGGGGAACAAATCGCGACCGGAGATCTCGGGACAAGCCCGTATTACTGGAATGAGGCGCGGCCCTTCAAGATTCCGGGTCGGCTGGTCAAGGCCGGAGATAACGTCGTTGTTTTCCGAATCATCTCACAAAAACAATATAACCATGCTTTTGATCAACGCTTTCACTTGAACATCCCGGTGGTGGATCCTACGGCTGTTACGCACGATTGGCTCGCGAAGGCTGAGACCGAATATGCCGCGCTGCCGCAAACCACCATGGCGGAATTGCCGCAAGCGCCCAGCGTCAAGGTGGGCGGCCTGGTTCAGAGCACCTTCAACGGCACGATTGCTCCCCTCACTTCGTACGGAATCAAAGGCGTCCTTTGGTATCAGGGCGAGACCAACGCGTTCATGAACCCGGGCGCCTACTACGCTCTCCTGCCGCAGTTGATCGCCGGCTGGCGCGATGAATGGAACATCGGCAACTTTCCCTTCTACATCGTCCAACTGGCGAATTTCGGAGCCCCGCCGACCGCCCCGGGACAGGGTTCTTTCGGCTGGGCGATGGTGCGCGAAGATCAATTGAAGACGTCGCAAACCGTGCCCAACACGGGAATGGCCACGATCGTGGATATCGGTGAAGCGAATAACATCCATCCTCTGGACAAGAAAGATGTCGGGTATCGGCTCTCGCTCCAGGCGCTTGCCAATACGTACGGCAAGAAGATCGAACCCTCCGGCCCGATCTACGATTCGATGACGGTGGAAGGAAACAAAATCCGGATCAAATTTACTCATCTCGGAGGCGGTCTCGATGCCAGGGGCGGCCCGTTGAAGCAGTTTGTCATTTGCGGAACGGACCATAAATGGGCGGCGGGAGCCTCGACGATCGACGGCGATACCATCCTTGTTTCGAGCCCCGACGTCGCGACGCCGGTCGCAGTCCGCTATGCGTGGGCCGATAATCCCGAAGGCTGCAACCTCTACAGCAAGCTGGGGTTGCCCGCCTCGCCATTTCGCACCGATGACTTTCCGACCGGTTTCGAGAACAAGTGGTAGGCTGAAACCGGTGTGCCGGTCCCTCATCACCCGGCGCGGAAACCGTTCAGTTTACTGGGCGGGAGGCGGCGTCACCGGCCCCTGCGCAAGCGCCTTTTCAACCGCACTCTCGGCCAGCGGACTCATGATCGCGTAGCCGGCGCTGTTGGGGTGCACGCCGTCGCCGCTCAAGGTTTTCGGCAGGCCGTGGTTCGCATCGACCAGGGCGGAATAGTAGTCAACATAGGCGACCTGGTGCGCGTTGCACCAATCCTGGACCATCTGGTTGACCGTCCGAATCTTCTCCGCAGGCTCGACCCCTTTGTGCCACGAGAATTCGGTGCATGGCAGGATGGAGCAGACAATCGGTCGGATGCCGGCGGTCTCAGCCATGCTGGCCAGTAGCCCGATGTTCCGGGTGATCTCCTCGAAGGAGATCGGTCCCATGTTCTGGGCGATATCGTTCGTGCCCACCAGGATCACCACCACCGCGGGATGCAGGGCGGCCACATCATAAGGGAAACGGACCATTAGCTGTGTCGTCGTCTGGCCGGAGATGCCGCGATCGATGTAGTTCTTGTCGGGGAAAAAATCCTTTCCTTTCCAATTGTCGGTAATCGAATCACCGAAAAAAATGACCCGTTTCTCGCCCTCACCAAGTGGGGGAAGCTGGCTGTTTGCCGAAGCGTAACGGTCCATCTGGGCAAACCGATACTGAAGTGCCGTCGCGCCTGCCGGTATGGACGGCGGCGGTGGCCGCGCGGGTGGCACAACCGGCACGGGCAAAGCAGGAGGCGTAGTCGGTGCGGTCGATGTTTGAGCCTGGGCAACCAGGCTCAAATTCGCCATGAGCACGCCCAGCATGAAAACGATCTTCTTCCAATGAGGTGATTTCATAATTTATTCTTCAATTCATCTGCATGCCCTGCCTGAGATTTACGGAGTAATCGCGATGCTCAGACTTTGGCCTGCGGCCAGATTGACATCGATCGAGAAATGGAGCGCAATCCTGTCTCCGTTGCGGCTCACGGTCACGGGTTGATCCTTGCCATCAACCTGAACCTTGGCCGTTTGGGCCGTGCTGCCCGGAGGCAAAATGAGACTCAGGGTCTTGAGGTGCAACTTGCCGTAACGCATGTCGAGCGCGGCATTCATCCCTTGTCCGGTATATTTTTGACTGAAACTGCCCCAGCCCTCAGCGCTGGTGAATGCCGCCTTGAAATCCTCCGGCCCCACGCGCGGAGCGAAAGTCATGAAGCCCCGCGGGCCATTATATTCGAAGCCGCACGCCGCGATGAAAACACCATATCCCGACATCGCGCGGCTGTAATGGCTTCCGCACTCGCACTCATCCCACGGATTGCGCTTGGCGCCATCGTATCGTTCGACCACGGTCTTGACCTCGGCGAGCGCCTTGTCCACCTGCCCCTCCCACATCATCAAGGCCGCGACCTCGTATTCGGAGCCGGTCCAGGATTCGTTGTCGTAGGCAGCAAATCCGGTATTTCCTTTTTTGAGCGCATCCTCGCCGCCGGCGGGGAAAGTGCACATGACGAGTCCTCCCTCTCCCGCGAGCGCGTACCAACGCCCTGCCTTGAACTTGTCCCGGTAGACTCCGGAATCCGTCGTGTAATTGTACTTCCAAATCGAATTGAGTGCGGTCAGCGCCTTCGTGTGATCAACGATATCGCCCAGGCCCACCTCATAAGCCCAATTTTGCCCCATCAACTGCTCCATCGTACATCCGTTGTAGGTGCCCGGCGAATTGGGATGGGCGGGATCCGGCAAATGAAAGAAATATTCGCCGTTGAACAACTGCGACTCCACGTTCGCGCGGCCTTTGTCGGCAATTTCGCGGAGACTTTTGGCATAGTCGCCATCGTTGGATGCGTCCGCCATTTCCGCGGTGGCCCGGAGCGCCGCCTGGTAATAGAGGCTGAGCCACGCAATCTTGCCATACCAGGCCGAGTCCATCGTGTTGGCTTGCGGGCCCACCAGCAGACCCTGATGGGCGGAATCAAATTTCGTAATCAGGAAGTCGGTGGCTTTTTTCACCGAGGCGTAGTTGCGCGCGAGAAAAGAATCATCCGCGCTCATGCGATAGGCAAGATACGTGCGAAGGATGATGCCCGACTGCCCGTCGACCGGCACATCGGATTGGAACTCTCCACGCATCGCGACACCGCCATCGGGATGCATGCCCAGATGAGGCACAAATTCGGTCTTCTCCATGATCGCCTTCTCGATATCGGGGAACAGATAACCGATGGTCTGCTGATAGGCCCACACATGTGTGCAAGTGCCGGGACAACTGTAACGGCCTTCATAACCGTAGAACCGCCCATCCGCCAGCAGGTACGACGTGCTGGTGGCCAGGGTGGAGACATTCAGGAACGTTCGATCCAAAAAGTAATAGGGCAGGGTTGAATCGTACCAGGTATCGCGCCACGCCAGGGTTGCCGCGGAGAGCCGATCCAGATCAGGCACGAGATGATCGACCACATCCTGGGCAGACTGAAACCGGGTTCCATATTGCCGGCGATTGTCGGTCGAAAGTCCAAGGTTCAAGGGATTCGGAAAATGCCAGGCCACAATGAAGGAGACCATGGCCTTTTCTCCCGGATTCAGGCTGAGCGTGCGCCGCACCGCGCCGACCAGCTTCTTCTTGTCCGAAGTCTTGACTTCAGCGGAGGGAACCGGCGCGGCGTCGAGACACGATTGCGAAGACGGATCGCTTACGGTTTGAGCCGTCGAGACTCCCTCCCCGATCAGGGCGAGCGTCATGTCTCCCGCGTCCGCTTGATTCTCCAGCGGGTAAGGCAAATCCGTGAAGACGATGTTATCGACGAGAATATGGCCCCACGCACCTGTCCCGTTATCGCCGATTTGTAATTGGGCGGTTTTGCCTTTGAGGCCTCGCAGGTCAAACAGCCCGGGGCGCAGCGTTTCATCGTTTTTGCCACTGGCATACTGGACGATTTTGCCATCGACCAGGAGACCGATGAACTCCTTGTTATGGTCGCCGCCGCCGCCGACCATAAAGGTGAGATAAGACTGATCGATGATGAAAGGCGCACTCGTCAGCGTGCCGGTCGCCTGGTCGCTGCTTTGCGCCAAGCTATCGACCAAATAGTTGCCTTGAGCTCCCGAGATCGGAGTCTGATGTTTGAATTCATTCACTCCCGCCGGATGCGTTCCGAAGGCGTCTCCAGTGGCGGTCCAATGATCGTATTTGCCCGACTCGAAGTCATCAAACGTCACGGGGGGCCGGGTCGCGTCCGGCAAAGTCTTCATGGAAAAATTGACGGCCTGGTAGGGTTTGCCTTCGACTGTGCCGTTCTGCAAAAGAATCGGCGCGATATTGCGCACTTTGATTCCGGTCTCATTCTCCATCCACCCGCCGAGGGTGCATTCGACTTTGTCCTGAGATGTATTTTCGATCGTGTACTTGAGAATCGTCGCCGGATAACTCGAATCCTCGACGCTCGAGGGAATAAAGGGAGAAAACGCCTCGAGCTGCACATGCACCGGGCTGCCGGGGTCCCGATAATCCACCGTGCCGACCGGATAACGACCGGAAAAACGAACATCGGAAAAACCATTTTTATCGAGCGTCCGGACATCCGTCTTGCCGCCCTGAACAGTGCGAAGGACAAACCCCTGATCAAATACCTGCTGGGAACCATCGTTGGCCTGACGCACCAGATGGGGATTCTTGTAGGCCAGCCCCTGCTCGACCGGAAATCCCGCCTGACAGCGCGTGCCGAAGATATCCCAATCCCAAAGACGACCGTCGCCACTTAGATAGATTTCGCCTGCGCCAATGCCGCCCATCGGCATGCCGATGTAGTCGAAATCGTGACTATTGGCTTTGTTGTAAAGCGTGGGCTCTCCCCGGTCCGCCAAAGTTTTAATCCAGGTTGGATCGAGATTTTTCACGACCGGCGTCTTTCCGTCAGAATTCACGGTCAGTCTCTTGACCGCCGCGTCAGCATCGTCGCGGGGGGAGTCAATCTTTGCCGGGTTGGGATTGAATGGCTCGTCCGCATGAGCCGGAGGCGCAGTTTGAAGCAGGACGAACGTGAGACCGAATAACAGCGCTATTGTTTTCATTAATGATGCAAGGGCCTAGTTGGAATCGACGGCGTTATCCGGAGTAATCAACCGGCTCGGAATCGTATAGGACTTTTCCGGATTGAAATCAGGATCCCGCAGAATTTTCGTCCCAATTTCGACCGCCTTGTCCACGCAAAGGGGATAGATGCAAGTGGCGGCAAGAAAGCCTTCCCGCACCTGGCTGATTCCGCCCGCCGGCCCGGAAAGCCCATCGATTCCAACGAAGATCATTTCCTTGTCACGGCCGTGTTCCCGGGCGGCGAGATAGGCCCCCATCGCCATGGGGTCATTCCGTCCGAAGACGACATCGAGCTGTGGCACCGCACTGAGAATTTCCGTCATGCGATCCTTGGCCAGAGACTGTGACCAATTAGCCACCGCTTCGCTGACGACCTTGATTTTCGGATAAGCATCCCATACGTCATGGGCGCCGAGCTTGCGATTGGTCTCTCCTTCGACGCCCTTCAATCCGGCGATTTCCACAATCGTACCGCGCGGTTCACCGTATTTTTTGATCAGCGTATCGATCACGAACTGACCAATCATCCGGCCGATCGCGCGATTATCGACACGAATCCAACTCGTGTAGTTGGGTTCGACGATGTCGCGCTCCAGGCAGATCACCGCGATGTGCGCCGCAAGCGCGTGCTTCATGACTTCCGTCAGCGGCGCACGTTCATTGGGCGCGACGATCAGGAGCTGGGGCTTCATCCGGATGGCCGTCTCGATTTCCGCGATCTGCCGCACGCTGTCCTGCTGGGCATCCATGACGACGAGTTGCACATCGGGTTGTTCGCCCCAGAGCTTCTTCATCTCCGCATTTTGCGCCGCGCGATAGGGTTCGGAATTATTACACTGACTGAAAACCACCGTGTAACGCACGCCGGGCGGTCGGGATTCGCAGCCCGAGAGCAGCCCCAGCACGAGTAAAAGCAGCGGCACCCGCAGGCACCATTCAGAGATCACTGTGGACCTCCGTGCTCCGGCGCTGCAGCCAGACTGCGGCGATGATAATGGCGCCCTTGATCATCAACTCCAGATTGCTATCAACCATGTGAAGGCGCAGGACATTGGTCAAAAGCCCCAACACCAGCGTACCGGTAACGGTTCCAATGATGGATCCGCGACCACCGGCCAGGGCGGTGCCACCGATGACAACAGCCGCGATGGCATCCAGTTCATAGCCGATACCGTCGTTCGGATTACCCTGATGACTACGCGCTGCATGGATCAGGCCCGACAGTGCCGCCAGCGTTCCACAGCCGATATAAGCCGCCAAGCGGACACCGCGCACGGGCAAGCCGGTATAAGCCGCGGCTCTTTCATTTTCACCAATGGCGCGCAAATAGCGGCCATAGACTGTGCGCGTCAGGATCAGGTGCGCGATAATTGCGAGAACGATCCAGAGTGTGATGACGAAAGGCTTGCTGGAGAAAAGCTCAGCAAATTGCCCGGAAGGAATCGCGCCAAAACCAAGGTCGACATTCACGTTACCGGTCAGCCACTTGGTGAAGCCTCGTACGCCGATCATCGTTGCCAGGGTCATGACGAAGGGCTGAAGACGGATGCGGGTAATTACCAGGCCATTCAGACAGCCGATCAACGCTCCGCCAGTGAGGGAAACCGCAAGGGCTCCGCCGATTTGCAGTATGGCAGGACCGTGCGGATTCCAAACCATGAGCATCAATGCGCCTAGGCAGGCGGAAAGGGAGAGGACACTGCCGACGGATAAATCGATGCCTGCGCCAATAATGACGAAAGTCATGGCCAGCGCGATGATGCCGATCTCGGCCTGTTGCAAGAGCACATCCGTCAAATTGCCAGGGGAAAGAAAGACAATCGTTCCATCCGTCGCACGTGGACTGAGGATGGTACCGAGGACAAGAATGAGGACCAGACCGATAAAGGGTTGGCCGTGATGTTTGAGGCTTTTCCAGAGCTGATCGATCATGAAATAGAGGTGTGATGGCCGGTGGCAAGGCGCATGATGTCTTCCTGAGTGGCTTGGGCGGCGTCGAGGATGCCGAGGCAGCGGCCTTCGTGGAACACGAGGATGCGGTGGGCATTGGCGAGCAGCTCCGGCAATTCCGAGCTGACCCAAATCACCCCGAGACCTTTACCGGCGAGTTCTCCCACCAGCCGGTAAATATCGTCCTTCGCGCCGATATCGATGCCGCGCGTCGGATCGTCGAAGAAGCAAATCCGGGGATGGGTGAGAAGCCACTTCCCGATCAAAACCTTTTGCTGATTGCCTCCGCTCAGACTGCGTACCGGCAACTCCGGGTCCACGACCTTGGTTCGGCAATCGGCCATGACTCTCGTGGCCGCCGCTTTTTCCCGCGCGCGGTCGATCCAACTCCATCGCGCATACTTCGTCAGCGACGCCAGCGTGACATTTTCCCGGATTTTCATATCGGGCACGAGCCCCTCCCGTTGGCGGTCTTCGGGCACCAGTGCGATACCGTGCGCCACGGCATCGTGGGGACTGCGAGGCCGATAGTCGCTGCCGCCCAGTGTCATCGATCCGCCCGTAACCGGCGAGGTCCCGAACAACACCCGGCCCAACTCGCTTCGGCCCGAACCCACCAATCCGGCCACACCGAGAATTTCGCCCGGCCGCAGCGTGAAGGAGACGTCGTGGAGCTTACGCGTGGAAAGAGCGCGGGTTTCGAACAGAGTCTGGTCTGCCGCCGAAGGTAGAGGCCGGCGCGTCGTTACCACAGTTCGTCCAACCATCCGTTGAATAACCCGATCGATACTGGTATCGGCACAGGCTTCCGTGCCGATCATTTCGCCATCGCGCATGACCGAAACGCGGTCGCAGATGCGAAAAATTTCGTTCATCTTGTGGGAGACATAAACGATCGCGACGCCTCGTTCCTTCAGCCGGCGGATCAAGCCGAAGAGCCGTTCCACGGCGTCGTCGGTCAAGGCACTTGTCGGTTCATCCATGAAAATCACCTTGGCATCAAGGACGAGAACCCGCGCGATGGCGACAAGTTGCCATTGCGCGACACTTAAATTTCCCAACGAAATGGCGGGATCGCACTCAAGCCCAACATCGCGCAGCAGCGGCCTCACCGCATCATTCAAAGCTCGTGGGGAAACCCATGCCTTCGCCTCCAGGCGCGCATTTCCGATCGCAAGATTTTCTCCGACGCAGAGATGCGCAAAAAGATTGAGTTCCTGCAGGATAATGCCCAGGCCGGCCTGCCGTGCCGCCATCGGTCCCGGCCACGTTACCGGCTGACCCTCGAGAAGAATTTGTCCTTCATCGGGAGTCGTGATCCCGCAGAGAATCCGGGCCAGGGTACTCTTACCCGCTCCATTTTCCCCGCAAAGCGCATGGACCTCACCCGGGAGTAATCTCCAACTCACTCCCTTCAGCGCAGCGACACCGCCGTAATGCTTGTGGATGTTTCGGCACTCAAGCATGGCATTCCCTTGCGGCACTGGAATCGATGGGTGCATTCGAGGTTGGCGCCTTATTTGGGGATGTGCGGCCTCGTCGCGGAGTTCAGGCCACTTGAGGCAGTCGGGAAAGACTGGCCCCGCAGGATTCCCGGATCACGAGCTGACACGGCAGGCGCTTGCAAGTCGCTTCCTTTCGCCGATCCGCGGTTCCTTCAATCCGGTCGAAGAGAATCTCGATGGCCAGGCGGCTCATTTCCTCGGTGGGTTGCATCACCGTCGTCAGGGGAGGATTAGTTAGCGGAGAGACATCGATATTGTCGAAACCGGCCACGACGACATCACGCGGAATCTCAAGTCCGAGCTCCTGTAGTGTCTTCATTGCCAGGATGGCCAGCATATCCATGCCTGCGAACAGGGCCGTCGGTCTCTCGGGACGGCTGAAGCACTCGGCAACTTTTTCGCGATGATAGCGTAACGTATCCCTTTCCCCAAATTCACAAGCATCGAGGAGGACCTGGCTTTTTCCGCTGAAACCGGCGTCTTCCATGGCTTTCTTGAATCCGGCCAGACGTTCCCCGCCGACCATGTCCCGCTCGTTCAAGGGATGGAAGGCGAAGGCGATCCGTTCATGTCCCAATTGGATTAAGTGCTGGGTCATGGCATAGGCCGCTCCGAAATTATCGGCGACAACTTTGTCAAAGCGGTTGCTGGGAAGTCCCTGTTCAAGGAGCACCACCGGCACATCGTTTTTCTGCAATTCGATCAGATGTGTATCCCATTGGTGCGGCTGTTTTGAAAAGGGAACAACGAGGACTCCCTCCACCCGTCGCCGCCGCAACATCCGGGCGTATTCGGCTTCAAGCGCGACATCAAGCCGGGCGTCGCAAAGAATGACCGCGTACCCCCGGCTAAAAGCGATCTCCTCGACAACTTCAATCAACGCAGAAAAGACCGGATGCGCGATCATCGGCACAATGAAACCCAGGGTACGGGTATGGCCATGGGACAAATTCTGCGCGACAAGGGAAGGAACATAATTGATCGCCTTCGCCCGATCCAAAACGCGCTCCTTCGTCTTGGCATTGACCCGGGCGTGCCCGTGCAGCGCTCGCCACACCGTCGTGGCAGAGATCTTCAAATCAGCCGCAAGATCGTGGATGGTCGGAGGTTTATTGAGTTCTCTACCCACAGGCATAAGTTTGCGTAACCGATTACTCAAAGACAATCTAAAATGCATTTTTTGGTAGGAATCGAGAACAGACTGGATGAATCGAGCTCTATTTCGCCGCGCTTTTATCCTGAGGATTACTGGCTTTCAGCACGACGATCTCAGCAAGTCCGGTCGCGTGGGTTTTGACGGAAACCTTGGTAACCGTAAATTTCACCCATTGGAATTTCTTCATGGGAAAAACGACCTTGAGAGGCAGTTCGGCCCGGCTGGGTAATTCCCCCGTTTCGATTTTGGAACCATCATCAAATTCCAACGTCCCGGCCAGGATATCGTCGAGCGGATTCGGCCGGTCGTAGAGGCAGATCGTGTTTGCTTCAATGGGCTGCGGCCACGTCAATTTTATCCAGGCGCCCTCCTTTTCATTGGCCGTGCCCCACTCCCGGCCCAAGTTAATGGGGTAACCTCCGACTGTTCCATCGATGGCCATCGACGCATCTCCAGAACTAGCCTCCGCCTTGGCCTGCAGCGCGAGGTCATCCTTCGGGTCCGCATAGATGGGCGCGTTGGTATGGAGAATGAGCCCGTTGGCCGACTTGGCGGTTAGTGCCACGGAAACAGAAGTGAGTTCGATGGGAAGATTCGTGTAAGGCGAAAGACCTGACACCGGATCACCCGACTGCAACGAGAACGACTGGGGCGTTGCATCTCCTATCGTCAGCGTGACGGCGTCCGGCCCCTCGGCATGATTGTGCACATAGCGGACAATGGTATGCGGTCCCAGCAGGTATTGGTGCACGTTCTTCGTGACGAGGCCGTAGCCTTGGGCCGCAGCGAAAGCCGTTTCCGTTCCTTCGGGCAAGGGGGCCTTGCTGGCGAGCCACTCTTCATAGGGCTTGCCCAAAACTTCCTTGAGATGCTCTGCCATGGCGCGCTGCCTGACTTGGGTCGGATCGATTTCGGCGGCGTGAATCACCACATGAAATCCCTGCTGGATCGACGCCTCGGGAAGCTCGATTCGATTCATTTGCGTAGCGTCGTCATAGGTCGTATGGGCGTTCGCATCGCTGCATGAGGTCAGCTTTTCGGTGCAAGGCAGCTCGATGACGCAACGCCGTGAAGCGACTTGTCCCTTGAAGGTGCCCTGCGGCGCGGCGACGGTGACCGTGATTTCATCCCCATGACGGGCATAGGTCAGCGCCGTCGAGGAAGACTCCCCGTGCTTGTAGCCGTCCGTTACGCCGTCATCCTCATAAAGAACGGAGGTGCCCGTTTTGCCATCATCGCCCGGATAGCAGCGCAACACCAGGTCGGTCAGTGGCACAGTGGCGGGCCGATGATTATAGGCCTGCATTGGCAGCGGCACACCTCCCCGCACGTAGAGAGGAAACGTATCGATCGAATCGACGGCGATCGCGTCCGCCGGTCCCGTGAAACGTTCGCCCGTGAAATAATCGTACCAGGCACCTTCCGGAAACCAGACCGACTGCGTGGCGACGCGGTTCGGCCCCACGCCCGGTTCGGTGATGGGCGCGACGAGAAGATTGTCGCCGAAGAGATATTCCTGGGCGTTGTGGTAAGCGTCCTCCACCGTGGGAAAGTCAACGTAGAGCGGGCGAAGGAAAGGCACCGACGTCTGGGTCGCCTGCGCGGCGCTGGTATAAATATAGGGCATCAATTCCGCGCGAAGTCGAAACGACCCACGCATGGAATTCTCGGCCCAGTCCGGATAAGTCCAGGGGCGGCGATCTGTATCGCCCCGCCGCGACGAGTGGGAACGGAGCACCGCACTCAAGGCGCCGAACTGGCACCAGCGTGTATAGGATTCCTCATTGCGTGCGCCGATGTGGCCGCCGATATCGTGCGACCAGTAAAAGGCGCCCACATTTCCCCCGGTACTGGTAAAGGGAACTTCAAACGCCAGCATTTTCCAGCCCGTGTCGGCATCGCCCGAGAACTGGATCGGGTAGCGATGATCACCCCATCCAGCCCAGCGGCTAAAGGACTGGCCGCGGAGGCCGTCGCGTGCGCTGTCGGTGAAGTCGTAGTAATTGAGCACCTGCAGATTGGTCACGTCAGGCAGGCTGTGGGTTGCGCGATATTGTTGCCAGTCGAGCCACCAGAAATCGACGCCTTCCTTCTCATGCGGATGGCGCGCGAACTGGAAGAAGGTGTCGAGGTAATGCTTGTCCCCGGCGTCGAAGGGAAGCGTCTCTCCCGAGGCAGGATCTTTTCCCATCGCCCGCATGAAGTCAGGGTAGGCCGCCTCGAAGCGTTGCATGCCTTCGGCGGGATGATCGTTCAAAGTAACGTGGAGCCCCTGGTCATGAAACCACTTCAACAGGCCTGGCGGATCGGGAATCAATTTCGTGTCCCACGTGTAGCCGGTCCAGCCATCGACGCCGGGAATGTTGATCTCCTTCTGATTAAGATGCCAATCCATGTCCATCACGATGTTGTCGAGCGGGAACCCGTGTTGCTCATACTCCCCGACAATGGTTTTGTAATCGTCGGCCGAGTAAGGCCAGTACCGCGAGTACCAGATACCCATCGTATATTTGCGCGGCAAGGGAACGGGACCACCCGCTGCCGTCAGGCTGCGGAAGGCGGCGTGATAATCATCGCCATAGCCGAAGAGGTACCAATCCAATCCGTTGTTCTTGGGCCGTGACTGAATCCAGTCTCCGACGAAAAGAGCGGAATGCGAATCATCAAGCAGGTACCAGCCATCGCGGGAGAGAAGTCCCTCGCCAAGATTGACAGCCTCTTGCCTCATATCCAGCGTGGTGATCGTTCCTCCCAGATTTTGATCGGAATGCATGCCCGGTTTCCAAGTGACGATTCCGGAGCCCTTTTTGATATCGACGTGGAGATTATCCTGTGTAACCGGTTTCGCCGAATCGTCCAAAAAAAGATGCATCACGCCGGTATTGATCTCCACCTTTCCATTTTGTGCGGTGATCTGGGCATCCTTGTCGCGCGTCGCCCGCTGAGTCGCGAACCATGAGGGCGCATCGACAAATTTTCCATCGGGCGCGTACTCGATCCGGATGAGATTGGGTGTGATCACCGTGAAACGCGTGTTTCCGGCGACAACCATCCCGGGCTCGTCCGCCTGAAGCCAGGAAAAGCTCGAGACTAAAACCGCTGCCGCCGCAAGGACCCGTGAAAAATGCTGCATAAAGTTCGGACGGTAAGTACGTGCCAATGAAACGGCAAGTCTGATAGCAATTATTTCCATGTTGTTTTCACGCTCCAATTAATTTGTCGGCGCCCCGCTTAACCTCTTCGAAGCTCGCGTTGTAGAAGGTAGTTTCAATGTGCCATGGGCCGAGATTCTCCCGGGTCAGCGAATCCTGCTGGAACGAGGCATGGCCGGGAAACTGCGGTAAATAAAAGACCGAAGTCTCGAAATGATAAACAATCTTGGGCACGCGCACTTTTAGCGAACCCAGCGGCCTGGTGGGTTTGAAGGGCGGCGGTGCATTTGCCGCGGCGTTGGTCGCAGGGGCATTGACAACGGGCGCGTTGGTTGCCGGTGTGTCGGCGCAGCAAGTGGCTCCGGCCGAGATGACAAAGATCGCGCCTAACGCGAGACATGGAAGAAAGCTCATTTTGTTTGGGGAAGGTTATTTGAGATTCATCAACGTGAGTTTTGCTTTGATATTTAGGCCATCTGCGCTTTTTCCCGCGTATTGATATCGGCCCGGATCTGCGGATAAATTTTATCCAAGTGGTAGAAACTCATCACAATCATCGAAACGATGGTGAGACCGGCGGGGATGACCAGATAGTTGAGTTTGATCGCGAGCAGCGCCGATTTCTGCTGCAGCTGGTTGGGTACGTAGTGGGCCGCGCTCAGCATCGCGCCTGAAATCATGCCGGAGAAAGCCAGGGCGACCTTGGTGATGAACCCATTGACGGACGAGAGCATGCCGGGCGCGCTGATGCCGGTCTTCCACTCGCCAAAATCAACCGGGTCGGCTTGCATTGAAAAATAGATCGTCTTGAGCAAGCCGAATCCAATGACCGAAATTACGAGTCCCACCATCAGTGGTACGATCGCGGCGTTCGCCAGGATCATGAGGCCAATACCCGCCAGATTGATCACGCAGGCGATCATGTAGACCGTGCGCTTCTGTAGCCAGCGCGCCAGCAACGGCACGGAAAACGCGCCGGCAAGGGGCACGAGGGTCGTGAGACCTGCGGCGATGACGGCAAGATCGGGCCGGCCGACGTTGTAGGTAAAATAATAAATCAAGGTTCCCTGCGAGAGGAAGTGAGCTCCCCACAGGAAGACAATGTTCACCGCGAAGATGTACCAGGCCGTATTTCCCTTCAGGGAGGAAAAGGCTCTCTTGATCGTCATGTGCTCCTGCCGGACGGTGTATTTTTCCTCCACGTTGAAGAACGTGTAGATGAACATGGCGGTACCCGAGACGGCAAAAATCACCATGGTCCACAGGAAGCCGTTTGCCCGGGAATCGCCGCCCAGAATCTTGACGAGCGGTAGCGTGCAGATGCTCACGGTGGTGGAACCGAGAATGGCCAGGATCATCCGGACGGTGGCCAGCATGGTGCGCTCCTGCGGATCGCGCGTGAGACTGGGCAGAATGGAGGAAAGCGGAATACCGACCACCGTGTAGGCGAGCGAGAGACCGAGATAGGTGATGAAGGCGTAGATCAGTTCACCGGTGAGCCCGATCTTGGGAACGTAGAACGGGGCGATGCTGAGAATACCGAAAGGAATCGCTCCCCACAGGAACCAGGGCCGCGACTTGCCCCACTTCGACTCGGTTTTGTCGATGATCAAACCCATGCAGACGTCGGCGATGCCATCAACCAGGCGGGTAACGAGAAACATGATGCCAACCTGAGCCGCGACCAATCCGACCACGTCGGTATAGAAGAACATCAGGTAGAGGCTCATCATCTGCCAAACGAGATTGCAGGCGAAATCGGCGACGCCGTACCCGAATCGCTGACGCCAGACGCCAATCGGTTTCTGGATAGGGAGGGGAAGCGAAGTCATGGGCCGGGACGAGCTTGGGCTGGCGGCCCACGGTATACGGAGTCGGATATGCTTACAAGCGAAACCGGTAACGCAATTCTTGGCAAGATTGGCACAATTCGATATAACCCTCTGCATTCAAGGCATATTCCCTCGTTTCATTACGTTTGCTCGCCGCCATCTCAAAACTTATGTCCACTTCCTCCTCCTCACGCCGACTTTGGTATGACCAACCCGCTGGGGCCGATTGGAACCGGGCATTACCCCTGGGCTCAGGCCGATTGGGGGCGATGATCTTTGGCAACGTTCTTTCCGAGAGAATCCAGATGAATGAAGACAGCCTCTGGAGCGGCGGTCCGAGGGATCGAAATAATCCGGATACGCTCAAGACTCTTCCGGAAATTCGCCGCCTCCTCTCGGACGGAAAATTGGCGCAAGCTCATGAAATCGCGGCTGATGCCCTGGCCGGCGTTCCCGACATCATGCGTTTCTATGAACCCCTGGCGGATGTTCTGTTGTCTTTCAAGTGCGCCACCGGCGACGCGGCGACGGCCGAAACCTTGTCGACTGCGGACAAGGGATTTGCCCATGCCCAGACTCAACCCAGCCTCACTCATTACCGTCGTTGGCTTGATCTCGGGACCGCGGTGGCTGGAGTCGAATACACTCTCGAAAACATAACCTACCAACGGGAGTATCTGGCCAGCGCCGTGGACGGCGTGGTGGCCATTCACCTGACTGCCGATCGTCGGGGAGCACTCTCATTTCGTCTCCGCATGGATCGGGGGGAACTCGACAACTACGCCGCCCGGTATCTGGATACAATCACCGCCGTGGACGGCGCAGGGCTTATCCTTTCCGGACGCACAAGCGGCAAGGATGGGCTTCTCTTTTCCGCTGTCGCCCTCGTCAAGATCAGCGGAGGCAGCGTGACGACGTTGGGCGACACCGTGTTGGTCGAGAACGCCGACGCCGTCATGATCGCGACCGCAGGCGCCACCTCCTTTCGGGAGTCCGATCCCACCCGCGCTGCCTTGGTTGCTGCTCGCGCTGCCCTGGCAAAAGATTGGGACGCCATAGCCGCCTCCCACATTGCGGAATACCGCGGCTACTTTGACCGCGTTGCACTTGCTTTGAGCGAAAACGGACGCCCCGACGAGCATTCCCATCTTCCCACTGATCGGCGCCTGGAGCAGCTTCGGGAAGGGGCCGGCGATCTCGACCTGTTTGCCCTCTACTTCGATTATGGCCGCTATTTGCTGATTGCTTCGAGTCGGCCGGGAAGTCTCCCCGCGAACCTTCAGGGTATCTGGAACCAGGATTTTCGTCCTGCGTGGGGATCCAAGTACACGATCAATATCAATCTCCAGATGAACTACTGGCTGGCCGAAGTGGGCAACCTCACCGAGTGCCACGAGCCTCTCTTTGAGCTACTGGAACGGATGGTCATCACCGGCACGGTCACAGCGCAGCGAATGTACGGATGCCGCGGTTTTGTGGCGCATCATAACACCGATATCTGGGCCGACGCTTGCCCCACTGATCGAAATATGGGCGCGTCTTATTGGCTGATGGGCGGAGCCTGGCTGTCGCTCCATCTCTGGGAGCACTATGCCTATTCGCGCGACCATAAATTTCTCGCCCGCGCCTATCCGATCTTGCGTGAGGCATCCCGATTCTTCCTCGACTATCTGGTGACGGACGCGACCGGACGTCTCGTCGTCTTTCCCTCCTCTTCGCCGGAAAATGTTTATCGCCTGCCCAACGATGAACTAGGAACACTTTGTGCCGGTACGGCAATGGACAGCGCAATTCTCGACACGCTTTTCTGCCGGACAATCGCCGCCGCCAAAATCCTGGGGATCGATTCCGATTTTCAAGACGAGATTGAGACCGCACGTCAAAAGCTGACTCAACCGGCGGTGGACAGTCACGGACGACTGCTGGAATGGCTTGAGGAATATGAGGAAACCGAGCCGGGACATCGCCACATCTCTCATCTTTTCGCCCTGCATCCCGGCGACCAGATTTCGCCGTATCGAACTCCTGCTTGGGCGAAGGCTGCGCGGGAATCGCTCGATTTCCGTCTTTCCCATGGAGGCGGACAC
>FTAO01000023.1_pt1 | contig 20466 bp, 9 predicted proteins | sample 1639091 | NCBI WGS metagenome assembly FTAO01 (sample SAMEA3914812, study PRJEB12502) | metagenome | biome: forest; material: soil | place: Canada | collected 2011-07-07 | depth 0.1 m
ATATTGAATTCGATCCCACGATGTCGAAATTCGTGAAGATTTTCAACGAGGAGGCCGGGGGAGCCACCCTTAAGGTTTCGACCCTTGACCAATATGTCGTCGCCGCCCGACAGGAAAAAAAGAGGAGCCTTCGTTCCTGGCAGGGGGAATTGCGTGAGCCCATTGCCATGGAAAGCAACGGGTGGCTGATCCCGGGAGTGGGCAGCAGCCGGGTTCCGCTCAAGCGGGCCAACCACGCTTGCGAAACGCTGTTGACACTCTGGGCTGAGCCTTGGTGCGCGCAGGCGCAGGAACTGTGCGGACTGGAATATCCCGCTCGCGCGTTCGACCTCGCCTGGGAATATCTATTAACCAACCATCCCCACGACAGCATCTGCGGATGCAGCACGGACGAGACCCATGCGGACATGCCTTATCGTTTCGCTCAGTGCCGTCAACTGGCCGAAGTCAACCTCGACAGCGCCCTTGACTTGGTGAGCCGGCAAGCGCTTCACGGCTTACTCAAAAAGGAAGAGCTGGGATTGAGCCTGTTTGCTCCCACCGGCGGAGAGGAGCAAAGCATCCCGGAAATCTTCATCCGCCTTCCGAGCCCCTGGCCGCAGTTCAACGAGTTTTTTGGCTTCGAGTCGAAGCCTTCCTTTCGGATTTACACGTTGAAAGGCAGGGAAGTTCGCTACCAGTTGCTGCAAGTTACGCCCCATCGGGCCCACGCCGTTATGGCCCGCAACAAGATGCCCGCGTACGAAGACAGGACCGGCGTGCGTCTCGTGCTCGAGACAAAACTGGCCTCGTCAGAAGCGCAACATCTCATCTTGCGTCCAGCCAAAGGCCCGACCCGAATTTCATTCGATGGGGCGCTTGGAATTGCTCCCAACCGGTTGCGCAATGCGTTTCTCGATGTGACCGCCGAGGCGAACGGGACCGTGACTCTGACCGATCTTGCCTCCGGGCAGGTCTATCGAAACCAGTTGCTGCTCGAAGACATCGCGGACATCGGTGACGGCTGGTTCCATGGTATCGCGCTCACCGACCGGTCGTATCTTTCCACCGGGGGCAAGGTGGTTTTGGGACTGACGGAAAATGGCCCGCTTCTGGCGCGGTTGCATATCCGCGTTGAATGGGAAGTACCGCGTGAATTTGTTTTCGCCAAAGGCGAACGGAGCACGGAATTGGTTCCGCTCGCCGTCGAACATCGGGTTACCCTGCGCAAGGAAAGCCGGTATGCGGAAATCGAGACCACTGTGCATAATACCGCACGGGATCATTGTCTGCGCCTGCATTGTCCCAGCGGCTACTCGTCGGCGCAAACGTTCTGGGCAGATTCACCGTTTGATGCCGTGAGGCGCCCCATCTCCTTGCGGAAAGATCGGCATCTCCTCAAGGAGCTGCAAGTCGAAATGACACCGCAGCAGAACTGGGTCGCCGTCAGCGATGCCAAATCGGGCCTGGCGCTTTTAGCTCCCGGACAATACGAGAGCGGGGTGCTCGATCAGCCCGAGCGCCCCCTGGTTGTCACTCTGCTGCGGGCGTTTCGTCGGGCCGTCTTTACGGACGGCAATGACGGCGGGCAAATTCAGGGCACGCATAAGTTCGTCCTTGGGTTGGCACCTTTCAAGGCCAACCGGACGGCGCCGGTACCTGCCGCCCGGCTCTCTCGCTGGGCGCAAAATCTGGCCGCGCCCGTACGTTGCCATTACACGAGCCTCTCCAACGCGCCCCATCTGCTTTCCGCTCAAACACCTGCGGCCTCAAGCCCTCGCATTGAAGGAGACGTCGTCTTGAGCGCGTCATCCTCTCCCGCGCCCGGGAAGCGCTTCATCCGTTTCTATAACCCCAGCGACCGAGTACAAAACGTCAAGTTAATCGGCGGAAAAAAATGGGAGGAGATTGATCTGCAGGGCGAAACCGTGCGACGCCTGTCCACTCGGAATTTCAAGGCGGAAGCGCGTAAGATTGTGACATTGTTAACCCTTGTCTAACGCCCCTTTTAAAGTTCAAAGCAGCCTTCCCGACCTCGCTGTTAACTCTTTTATGATAAGTAGAAAATCGTTGGCTTCCTTATCTTGGACACTTCACGGCTATATGCCTCATGCTTGGAAATTAAGCCAGGCCACTGCCATCGGTGTGTCTTCCAATCACGAAGTCGGTCCACTGGCGATGACGCTGCCCGGCTCCGTCCAGAAATGTTTGCTGGGACACGGGGAATTGCCCGACTGGAATATCGGCCTGAACGCCCGCCAGGCCGAATGGGTGGAAAATCGGGACTGGGTTTTAACCGCGACGCTTCCGTCGGACTGGATTTCCGCCGGCCAGTCTGTTTCGCTGGTCTGCCTCGGCCTCGATTCGCACGGCCTCATTCAGGTCAATGGCTGCGTCGTCGGAGAATTCCGTAATGCTTTTATCCCCCATCGCTTCGACCTGACCGAGGCCCTCGCGGGCAAGAATGATCTCCTGCAGATTATTTTCACCGAAATTCCGCGTTCCCTCGGACAGGCCGGCTATACTTCCCAGATTCGGTCGTGGAAACCTCGGTTCAATTACGGCTGGGACTGGACCAGCCGCCTGGTGCAAATCGGCATCTGGGACGATCTCCTTCTCGAAATTGGAAATCCTGAAGAGGATTTTTCGCCGGTTCGTCTCCTGGTTCAAGCTGACCCCGCGCGCCAAAGAGGAGAAGTCAGCCTTCAGTCCATCCCGCCTTCGTCCGCCACCACCATCCGGCTGCGGCTTCGCCAATTGGAGAAGAGCGTGGTGGAAACGGAAATAACGCCGGAAGCACTCCGGCAAACGTTTACCTGGACCGTCCCGAATACCCAACTCTGGTGGCCGAATCTCCATGGCGAACAACCACTCTATGATTTCCAGATGGAGGCCTTCGATACAAATGGCAACCTGCTCGCCCGCTTTGAGCAGCGGGTGGGATTCAAGCAAATCGAATGGCGTGCCTGCCAGGGTGCGCCGAAGGAGGCCGATCCATGGTTATGTGTGGTCAATGGCAAGCCGGTCTTTCTGCAAGGCGTGAACTGGACGCCGATTCGGCCGAATTTCGCCGATGTCACGGAGGCTGATATTCGCGCGCGCCTGGAAACCTATGCGAGCTTAGGGTGCAATCTGCTGCGGGTCTGGGGCGGTGCCACGTTGGAGCGGGAGATTTTTTACCGGCTTTGCGACGAACTCGGTCTGCTCGTCTGGCAGGAATTTCCACTTTCCTCCTCCGGACTCGACAACTGGCCTCCCGAAGACAAAAGAGCCATTGAGGATTTGGTGGAAATCGCCACCAGCTATGTGCGGAGAAGACGCCATCACGTCTCGCTGCTGATGTGGTGTGGCGGGAATGAACTTCAGGGCGCCTTGAATGGAAATAAAGCCGGCATCGGCAAACCAGTGGATGATTCTCACCCCTTGATCCACGCATTCAAGGAAGTGGTGGCCCAGGAAGATCTCGGCCATCGCTTTATTCCCACCTCGGCTTGCGGTCCACGCTTTACGGCCAGTCGCGAGGACTTTGGCAAGAACCTGCATTGGGATGTGCATGGACCCTGGCGTCATTGGGACGTCTATGGTCCTGATGGGACGAAAGGCGTGTTTGAGAAACAGTGGAGCGATTATTGGCGACATGATGACGCGCTGTTCCGTTCCGAGAGCGGGTTTCCCGGAGCCAGTCCGGCAGGACTTATTCGTGCCACCGCAGGTACATGCCCCGTTATGCCCGCCTCGGGCGGAAATCCGCTCTGGCAACGTACTTCGTGGTGGCTGCAATGGGACGATTTTCTGGCCGAGCATGGGCGGGAACCTTGCGACCTCGAGGAGTTTGTCGACTGGAGCCAGCAGCGCCAGGCCCTCGCCTTGGAGGTTGCCGCGCATGCCTGTCGCGACCGTTTTCCGCGCATGGGCGGTATCCTTATCTGGATGGGGCACGATTCCTTTCCCTGTGCCGCCAATACGGCCATTCTCGATTTCTACGGAAAACCGAAACCCGCCGCTCTCGCGCTTGGCAAAATCTTCCGTGACAGTCCGGGTCTTATTCCTGGCGAAAGTAAAGGTGTCCCGGAAAATTAGGCCAGAGGGAAGTTAAACGATCCTGCTCCGCAGCCTTCTATTCATTCGCGTGCTGCACGGTCTGGTGACTAAACCGGATAGAATCAGACGGGTCGAAGTCTGTGGCGATAGGCTCGGGGTGAAAGGCCCAGGCTGCGCGCGAAAGCGCGGCTGAACGAGTAAATCGAATCGAACCCGGAGGCTTGCGCAATTTCGCCTACCGACAATTGTGTGCGATGCAGCAAGCTGCAAGCCTGCTGAATGCGGAGCTCGCGCAAATGGCGCCCCAGGCTCAGGCCGGTGGCAGTTCGAAAACGACGACGCAAATGGCTTTCGGATTGACCGAGCGCAGCGGCCAGTTGTTTCAGGACGATTCGGCGGCCGGACCGGGCCAGGACGTAGCGGTTGACACGGGTGAGAAGCAAGTTGTCGTGGATCCTGTCGGTATCTTCGCGGCGTGAAGTTCCGCGTTTCCGGGCGCCGAGGCGTGCGAGGAGCGTGGCAAGATAAAGTTGCAGAAGCGCGGGTGATTTCCCGTCGTTCCATTGGCGAAGAATTTCGGTCAGGAGTAGCAGGTCCGCTTCGGGGAGCGATTGAGAGGACGCGGTGCGGAGATGTTCAAGCCGGGGCTCATTCTCCATTTCGAAGGTGAGAAAGACCCAGCAAATGGTGGAGGGACGGACTGCGAGATAAGAATGAAACTGAAAAGGAAAAACGATTCGGGCCTGGCCTTCGCGAAGGGCATGGGTGGTATCGTCGATGCAGATGCGTCCAGCACCACGAAGAGCGATGATCAAGAGATATCGGTGGTGTTGGGTGTGAGCTGGCGCGGAACGGTAATTGAGCTTATCGGCTTTCCAACGTGCGAAACAAAGAATGTTGTTGGGGAGGATGGTGGGCGGAATGATGCGTCCGCGAAGATAGGAAACGGGGTCGGCGATGCCGCGGGTCAGAGCTTCAATTTGTTCCGGAAGGTGCGAGATGCGTGGCATGGATGATCGGAAAAGATAAATAATAGATCATTCCTGCTATTTTTTAGCAATTATAAGTATGGGATAAGAATCCATGGCTTCTACTTCAACTGGACCGGTGCGGTTGGGAGTGATTGGCGCCGGGGGACGAATGCGTTACGTCCTGCGACATTTGCTGGCGGCTGCGCCGGCTGGCCGGATCGTGGTCAAGGCGGCGTACGATCCCGATCAGGAGGCGCTGACCGCTCTGCGTGAGGTTTGCGGGTACGATTTCGAAACGGCAAAATCGCAGGAGGCGCTGTCTTGCCACGCGCAAGTGGACTGGGTCTTCATCGGGTCGTGGAACGTCTTTCACGCGCGGCAGGTGATAGAGGCGCTTGGGGCGAAAAAAAATGTCTTTTGCGAAAAGCCGCTGGCCACGACGCTGGAAGATTGCCTGGCGGTGAGAGATGCCGTGATGAAATCCAAGCGAACGTTCGCCTTCGGGCTGGTGCTGCGGTATTCGCCGCTTTATCAGAAAATTCACGAACTGGTTATGGCCGGTCGGATCGGCCGGATCATCTCTCTCGAGTTCAATGAGACGTTGGGGTTCAACCATGGCGGTTATATTTTTGGGAACTGGCGTCGTCACGGTGCGAATTCCGGGACTCATCTTCTGGAGAAATGTTGTCACGACCTCGACCTCGTCAACTGGATCACGGGGAGTTTACCGGAACGAGTGGCGAGTTTTGGTGGTCGCGATTTTTTCGTGCCGGCGAATGCGCATCACGTGGAGCGCATTGGTCCGAACGCAGCGGGGAAACCAGCCTATGGCACTTGGCCTGACCCTGGCCGGGTGAGTCCCTTTTCCGACGATGCGGACATTGTCGACAACCAGGTGGCGATTATACAGTACGGCAACGGGATCCGGGCGACGTTTCACACCAATTGCAACGCCGGTCTGCCGGAGCGGCGGATGTATTTCTGCGGAACCGAGGGCTCGCTGCGGGCCGATGCGATGAGCGGAACCATCGAAGTGCAGCGGATCGGGCACGAGACGAAAGTAGATCGGATCGAAACGAGCTCGGCGGGAGGCCACGCTGGGGGAGACGAGGTCATGGCGCGGGGGCTGGTGGGGACGCTGCTGGAAGGCCACGCGCCCCTGGTGTCAATCAGAGAGGCCGTGCAGGCATGCGCGTCGGCGCTTGCGATCGACCAGGCGATGTCGGAAGGGCGCGTGGTCCACCTCGACTCATACTGGAAGAAAATCGGAAGTGTGTTGGAGGAGGTGCAAGGTCTAAAAACTTAGGACAATGCAATTTGGGCGAGAAAGCAGGATGGTTGCGAGCCCTGGGATCAAGTCGAAGGAGCGCCTGGGGCGCCACCGGTTTCTCCGCAGGCGGTGAACGCTTCAGAAGAGTTCCTCGGCCAGCGCGACGATGATGCCCGCGGGGCCTCGCATGTAGCAGAGTCTGTACTTGTCCTCGTACTGGGCCACCTCGCCGACGAGTTCGGCGCCGTTGGCGCGCAGGCGAGCGACAGTGTCGTCGACGCTGTCGACTGTAAACATGACGCTCCGGAGGCCCAGCGTGTTCGGCGGTGCGATCGCCGGTTCGATCTCGACCAGTTTTGGATTGCGAAACTTCGTCAGCTCAAGCCGCCCGTGCCCATCTGGGGTCCGCATCATAACGATGTCGACTTGGACACTTTCGAGCCCGTTGACGCGGTCCACCCACGGACCCTCGACCGGCGCCTCGCCTTCGACGGTCATGCCGAGCGCGATGAAAAAAGCAATAGCCGCTGCAAGGTCGTCGACGACGACGCTGACGTGGTCCAATCTCTTGATCGCCATATTCCCAGTATAGCAGAGGCATGCGCGGCGGGCGAGGCCGGTCGTTCTCGCGAGTTGAACGCGGCCATCTGTCGGCCAAGTCGCCTGGGTTCCTTGCACGCGCCTGGGCGGACGTCATGGCCCTGATTTCAGTTCGCTTTATCGCTGAGGGTCAATTTCAAGGCGCAGGCGGCTTCACTGGGAGCAGCGGTCGGAAGCGTCGCGTGAAAACCATCCGCGTCCTGCGTCCAGGCGATCTTTTCGCTGGAACCAAGCAAACTTACGGACTGTATGGCCTGATCAAGCGGCGCGGGGGTGGGGCCGCCTTTCCCCAGCGCATGGATGGTCAGCTTGCCATCGGTGGGCCAGCCCAGAAAATAGGCGTAGAGCGTAGTGGGGCCTTTGGTGGTGAAGCGGATGTCAGATGCCGAGTAGACCATCTTGTTTTCATTGAACATGCCTCCTTTTGCCTCGGGGGGGCCTTCGCCAAAGATTTTCCACGGACGCGTATCAAAAATGCCTTCCTTGTTTACGTCCATCCACTTGGCCAATTCTTGCAGGAAAGCGATCTCGTCATCGTCGATGGTCCCATCGCCGCGCACCGGGATGTTGAGCATCAGATTACCGTTCTTGCTTACGATGTCGCAAAGCATATGCACGACTTGTGGCACACCCTTGTATTTAATGCCCTTTTTGTAGTGCCAATCGCCGATGCAGGTATCGGTCTGCCAGGGATCGGGTTTAATCTCATCGCTCATGCCGCGTTCGTAGTCTTCCACGATGCCCTTGCGCTGATCGGGCCTTAAACCTTTGGCCTCAACGACCGCCTCATTTTTGCCGCCGTTCCATTGCTCGCTGGAATTGTAAAAGTGAGTGACAACATCGATGCCTTTTTGCCCAAGCGGCAACTGGCCGTCGTCGAAATAAAGCATGTCGGGATGATATTTATCGAGCAGGTCTTGGGCGCGCAGGAACCACTTCTCGCTATAGCCATTGTCATCCGGGGGAATGCTCTCGTACCAATGACCATCATTCTTGACGTGCCAGCCGTAAGCCGTCTTCGTGACGGAAAAGTCGGCCGCCCCGGTGGTATTGGGGAAGTCCTTGGGCATGGGAATGCGGGAACCGCAATAGAGGTCCTGAGGATCGAGCCCATCCCACCAAAGGCCCTTGCCATCGGCCTGGGTCAGCCAGCCATCATAGGGTACGTCCTTTAGCGGCCCCTCGACATCGTGGCCGTAGGCCGGCTGCAGCCAATGCCATGCGTGTGAGGAATGGTTGCTGACGCCGAAGCGCAGGCCATACTTGCGCGCTGTCTGCGCCCAAATGCCGACAATATCCTTGTGCGGGCCGACATTGACGGAATTCCATGGTTGATATTTGGAATCGTAGCAATCGAAATTATCGTGGTGGTTGGCCAGTGCCATGAAATAGTGAGCTCCAGCTTTGACATACAGCTGCATAAGCTTGTCGGGATCCCAATTTTCCGCATGCCAGGCATTATCCATGTCTTTAAAACCAAACTTCGAGGGATGCCCGTAATGCTCCAGGTGGTAATTGTACTGGTCCGAGCCCTGGATATACATATATCGCGCGTACCAATCACCATCTTCCGGCTGACATTGTGCGGACCAGTGCGCCCAAATACCGAACTTGGCATTGCGGAACCAGTCGGGACACTGGTAGCCCTTTTCAAGCGATGCCCACGTGGGCTGAAAGGGGCCGGGAGCGATCATATGCGGGGCGGTCTCGCGGGCTTGCCTGGCGGCCTCGGTGAGCTTTGCGTAATCGGCGGCTTGATCGGCAGTCAAAACATCGCAAGCGGATGATAGAGCGGCGATAAAGGTTAGAACGAGCAGCTTGATGACTTTGTTTGCTTTCACGCCGGTTAGGGTTGCCAAACACTGCCCACGGTTTCTCGAGGCGAAAAGCACAGCACCGATAGAAATGACAAGCCAGGGCAGGGGGCGGAACTGCATAGCGGATTAAGGACTGAATTGCTTGGTGGAGACGACCCGGAATCGATAGTAGGTGCTTAAAGGCGTCAGGGTGGTCGGTGTGCTGGAACCGGCATAATCGGGGATATTGGAACTGAGATCGACATAACGTTCGAGGGTTTGCGAGCCGCGGTATTCACTGGTGATCACGTCGGTGCCCTCCCGCCATTGGGCCGGATTCGCGCCCGGGCCTGATGCGGGCAACAGGCTTTGCGCGCGGAAATGAACGGTAAACGTATTCGATTTGGTCGTGAGCAGGGGATAGATATTGGCGTAGGGGCGCTCACGGCTGTTGTCGCCGGTGAGTTGGTGCATTGGCCAGTATCCGGTAGCAGTTGCATTTTCGATGGTGTTGTAAGTCGGATTGACCGTGGTGTCATTCGGCACGAGGGGCAACGTGCAAATTTCGCTCGGTGAGTGGAAAATATCGGGGGTGGCGGTGCTCGAGCTGCTGATGGCCTGGGGATAAAAGCGATTGATAAAGCCCTTCATGGTTTCGTCGAGGTTGATGCTGAAACGAAGGGTGGTGGGGGCGCCCGGGTAGGGGGTGGCGTTATTAACCGCAGCGGGAAAGCTGGTAAAAAGGTTAGCGTATAAACTCGCCTGCTTATAGGGAAGGACGGTGCTGGCGGTACCGTAGGGTGTGCCGGTGCCCGAATTGGTGTTGGGTATGGCCAGCATCTGCTGGCTTTCCAGCACGGCCCGCAGCCCGGTGTCCCGATTGATATAGGTGAACGGCACGATCAGATAGTTCATATTGATGCGGCCGGCGGTGGAAAACGGCTCACTGATCGCGTAGGGTTCCACCACCGGCATGGTGAAGAGGTCGAGCAGGAGATGATCGGCCGGAGCTCCGGCCAAGGCATTGCCATTACCTCCCATAGCTGCGTTGCCGACATGGAGCCCGGTATAGTCGGGATGAAAGAGAAGGGTCTGCCAGGGTCGGTTATCGACCACTCCCGTCGGCAACGAACCGAGCATGACGGCGGAGGGCATTTGCCGGCCAGGACAGACGTAGGCTTGTGTCAGCGGCGAGTAAGTATAGGCGTCCAGGAAGTAGGGATAGTTTGCGGTGCTCCCTTGGAGGTAAGTCAATGCGCCTTCGTCGGGTTTGTTGATATAGGGACCATCGCAGACAGGGCCTGCTCCGTTGTCGAAATCTCCCGGCGCGCCTGGGGGAGTCGATGCTTTCCAGGAAGCGGTGCTGCCTGCGGTTACACCCTGGGCACCCGCTACTGTATTGCTGCCAAATCCCAACGGCTCGCAGGTATAGATCGGTGTATTGGCTCCACAGCTCGTCGAAAATGGATCATTGTAGGAATTATTGAACGGCGTCGTTAGCGCGACGGCAGCGGCGTTTGACCAATAAGACGTGACACCGGTAACTAGTTGGCCGTGCGTAGCTCCATAGAGCATCAGCCCGTTGCCGGCCTGGCTTCCATCGCTGGTGCCGACGAAACTGTGGGCCAGATTTTGGCCCGCTTTGCCATAGAGGGGATGCGGGCCGAAAAGGGTCGAGGTGGAACCGATGGTGTTTTGCGCCGCAATCAGCCGGAGATCGCCCGACACGGACTGCACGCTTTCCATGATATCCTTGCTGGTGATGAAGAATGGATAGACCAAGCCTCTGCCCGTACCCGCGGCGTTATGGTTGTTGAGGAAATCAAATCGCCCCGTGTCCCTGGGAGGAGTGCCTGTCGTGTCGGGATCATTGAAATTCGTGAAGTGCACGTTGAACGTGGGGAATGGTGATGTCGTGGAAGTCAATGGTGTTGCTGGCGAAACATAGGCCGGTGCGGCTACGCTGGTGCCGGTGGGAAATACAAAGGTGACAGTCTGCACCACGGTGGAACCTTCGACCAATTCAACGGTTACATTCCCGCTAAAGGTGATGGGGGTTCCCGAGGTCGAAAAATCAGGATACTGCGTGCCAGCGCCAGTGAGAGGACTGGCGGGAGTTGAAGTGTTCGGCACCGTCGTTACCATGGGATATGTCGCCAAAGTGAAGGACGTGCCTAGTGTGCCTAAACTTCCGCCCCAACCAGGCCCGATGCCGGACGCGGCTATCGTTGCCGTGGAGGGGAACATGGTGGAGCTGGAGTAAGGGCTGTCATTGGGCGCATTCCACGTCAGGTTGCAACTCGTCACCTTCAGGCTGCAGTCCGGGAGCATCCACGAATAACCCTGCGATGGATCGAACAACTGAAAAAGAAGCGCAGCTTGGACCCGCGAATAATTTGCCGGGACCGGGGGGCCCGCGAGGGTGACGGCCCCGCCGGAGGCCTTGATGATCTGCGGATTGGTGCTGTTGCCGGCGCAGATAAAAAGAATTCCCGCCTGGGAGATCGTCGGGAAGCGGCCAAAACCCTTGGTGCCATTTGTGGCATTGTAGCTCGGCACAACAACGCCGCATCCCAACGTCCCAGGGGCTATCGAATTGAACCTGCGGGTGGAAAGCGTTATCGAGGGATCCGAGATATTGACGCAGCGGATGTAGTCGAAAATCTCGGTGAGAATTTGGTCCATTTCAGTGCCCGTGCCAACCCCGGTAGCCGTCGCATATTTTTGGGCGAAGGTCGTGGAGGTAAATCCTGGAATGGCCGTGCTGCATAAACTTTTCAGGTAACCGATCAGCGTGGCGTTCCGGGAGATCGAAGTTTCCTCGGTCTGACTTGTATAGCTGCTCCTTTGAAAATAGTAGGGGACCTCGCCGGCCGATGTGTTCAGCGTGGTGCAGGAGGCGACGAGCTTATCGAACGTGGATTGATAGGTTGAGGCTGGGCTGCCTGCCGTAACCTCGCGAATGGGCCAGAGGCAGACGCGGGGCAGATTGAAGAGATTGACATCGGGCGCACGGCTGCTGGCGGTGATAAAAAATTGCGCGCGTCTCAACGCGGCCTGGTCGATGGTCGCGCTGTTCTGGTTGCGGCTGGGATTAAGCAGGATTTCGTCCGGCGTCGCGTAAAGGTGCGACGTGTAAGTGCCGTAAACTTGGTTTACATCATTAACCGTCGTCGAATTGGTTTGGGTCGCCTCTGTCGACATGTCGCCGACCGTGCGCGGCGCTATGCCGGGTGAACTGGCTGAAGAAGAATAAACGTTTTCGGGAAAGGTGCTGCTGGTCGTGAGATTTCCGAAGACGGTGCTGAGCGAGACGGTGGCGGGGTGGCCGGGATAGCGTTGGAATTCGTTTTGCTGCGGAGGGCATTGCGCGAGGTTCAGGTCATACGGCGTGCAAACGCGCGGGGTGTCGTTGAAACTGGTGGCGTAAGTCGTGGCGTTGTTGTAGCTGGCTTCCGAAGCGGTGTTGATATTGACCTTGGCCGTTTCATCGTCGGTCCAAAACGCGATTCGTCCGGTAATGGGATCACTGGCGGAAGGCGCGACCGCACTGTTTTTGAATGTCACGATTGAACTTGCCGCGCCATCGGTATCGGGCACGGCCAATTTGCCATCCCGAAGCACATAGAGCCACTTGACCGGCATCGGCGCCAGATTCGGCGAGTTCGGATTGACGACGCTGTTGGTAGAACTGCCGGAGACATTGCTGTTGACCCAGAAGCCGCTCACCTGCGGATAACCGGAAGGCAGGAGCGGCCCCAGCGCCATGACCTTGTTGCCTCCGGCTGGTGTTGGCGTTGTCAGTCCCGGGAGAGTATTCGGGTAAGTCATGGCAACCAGATCGTTGGGTCCGACATCTCCATCCAGGATCGGGTACTGGTTGGTTCCGTTGACACTGATGGGTTGATTCAAATCGACATAGACCCCCTGTTGAGTGTACCAGGCGACCGTGCCGTTGAGTCCATTCGGCGGACAGTTGGTCGGGTTTGTATGATCGAACGCGCCACTTCCCGACATCACGCCGTCCGAATAAAGCTTATAGAATTGTGCCGGCGCTCCATTCGTGTCGTAGGTGCGGATCATCCCGGGCTGGGAGGCCCAACCGTAGCTGCTTCCTAAACTGGTCGTACCGGGCGCGCACCCGGAGGTCGCCTGGTAGATTTGGGCCTTGACCAAATCCACGGCAGTCTGGCTGAGCAATTTTGCCGACGATGCGCTGGCATAGACCTTCGAGGTTTGCAGTTCCGAGCTGACATTGAGGAAAAGGGACAAAATCATTACCGACAAAATGGCAAGGCCCACCAACACAAGTAAAAGAGCGACCCCGCGTCTGGCCCGATCCGGCCTGCGCGTACGAGAAAGTGCGTTCCGGGCGGGAAGGGGGGTCAGTTGTGGGTCCACTTGGCTCCTGAGATGGCTACTTCGGTTTGAAAGACCCGAAAATTGATGTGGGACGCCGTGAGCTGCGCTTCCATCTGGGTGAGATCGGCCTGCAGTTGGTTGGTGGGCGTGTCCGAGCTCACCGTGAAGAGAGACGGTGTGAGACCCAGCGTGGTGTTGGGGGGCGCCGTTGTATTGCCCAGTTTCAATGCCGAGGCCTCATCCATCGCCACCATGGTTACTTCCACGACGGGCGGCAGTTGGTTATAGCTTTCGCCTCCGTCGCCGGTTGCCCGGGTATCGTAACCGTAGTTGGAGGTCAGGCTGGTCGTTCCCCCCGTCTGGGCGGCGGCGGCTTCGTCGCCGACCGATAGTTTGGGCCATATGACCAAGGCGATGATGTTTTCCGCCATGACAAGATTCGAATTCGAGTCGTAGTTGGTCACGATGGGAGTCGTGAACCAGGATGTGGTGGTGGCTCCCGTGCCCGTGTACACCGAGAGAGATTCCGAAGGTTGGACAAATTCCATCAATCGGTAACGGTACCGGCTTGCGAACACGGAAGGCAGGAAGCTGGGCACGTTGGGATCGGGGCCATAAGCCACATAAAAGCCGCACGCGTTGAGCAGTTGCTGCTGGGTCGGGTAAAGGGTGCTTCTTCCCAGTGGAGACTGAAAGAAAATACAGTGGGTAATCGGGGTTTCGATCGCGCTCGTCTGGTTCACGAACGTATTTCCGAGCACCGTGCTCGCTTGTCCGCAAATAAAATGAAGATCAGATCGGCGCGTATAGGTGTACGGTGGAGTTCCCAAGCTTCCATTTACCGATTCCGTCGAAACCCAGGTCCCGGTGCCAATGGGGCCGTCCATATAATCGTAATAGGTCTTGAGGGTCGCCTGGCTGATGGTCCGCGTCATGGCATCGAAAGCGGCGCGAGCGTTGCTAAAGCTCTCGATTTTTGACGAGGTGCTTGTCCACAGGTTGCTCGTTTGTTGCACCATGCCGAATATAATCGCCACGATCCCGATAAGAACGACCATGGAGACCAGGATTTCCAAGAGGGTGAAACCTCTTCTTGAGGGAGATCGCAGCACGATTGAAACTAGATAATCAGACATGGCTTGCGCTACAATCCGGTCCTTCCCCCTCACAGGCCATTATTAGCGATAATAAGGGAGTAGACGTGGGGATGCTGCAGGGTGTAGGCGGTTTGGTCGCCGAGATTCGTAATGGTAACGGCTATACCATAGGCCGCGACGGCCGTGTTGCCGCTTGGATCCAGGGTGGTAGGAGAATTTTGATTGCTCACCTGGCTTATGGTCACAGAAGCTTCATAAAAATAGCCTGACTGGCTGGGAAGCAGCGTGCCTTCGCGATCATAGTAATAAACAGGAGGACTGGTGACATAGCCAGTCAGTTCCGAAAAGTTATCCATGCGAAGGTCATTGGAGATCGATTGAACGATATCCGCTTCAGCGGTATTCCCCATCGCCTGATGAAATGTGGATACGCTCTCCGCCAAAAGTCCCAAAAGTACCGTGCCTGCAAAGCTGATCACCGCCAAGGCAAAGGTCACCTCAACGAGGCTGAAGCCCCGCGACCGAAAGCGGTTGGTATAGAACGAGGGGTTATTCATATCTCCTGTTCGGGAAAATTCCGTGCTCGGTGGGGCCACCATCATTACGAATGGCGAAGTGCATGATGGGTTGCCCCGACTCAAAGTAAACACGACCAACTAATACATCCTTAAGAACAATAGTATTCTTGCCGCCGATTGTCACTGTTATTGCATCTTTTTGCGGTGCAAGGGATGGTCGATGAACTATCCAGCTTCCGTCTGGCGATACGGTGGTCCGGCCCGTTTCACTTCCCGCTGACGCCGTAACAGTCTCTCCTGGAGTCCCGTTTCCCGATACGGGCAATTTGATATCCTGCTGAAGAATCATGTGATCGCCGAAAATTCCAGATGGAGAGACGTCCGCATAAAGGCCTCCGCTGCTGAGACCCAAATTAGCCATGCAAAACAAGGCTGAGACGGATTTACAAGTCATGTAGGAAGTTAACGCTTTTGTTTACGCATAAAAAACACTTATTCATTTAACACTGGAAAAATCATAAAATTAGGATATCGTCGGAAAATGGATCGTCCCCTTACGCCACAGCGTATTTCTCTCCGTGACATCGGACGATTGGCCAATCTATCGCATTCGACCGTTTCTTTGGCTCTTCGTAACCATCCGAGCATAGCGGCGAAAACGAGAAAGCGTGTTCGGGACTTGGCCGCATCGCTGGGTTACGTTCCCGATCCCATGCTCCGTGCGCTGGCGGAATATCGCCGTGACAAGGCGGTTCGACAATATCAAGGCTCGCTGGCTTGGATCAACAATCACCCAGATCCCCATGCGCTGGATGCCCGTCACGAGTTTACCTTGTATCGACAAGGCGCGGAAGAGCGGGCCGCGGAACTCGGCTACAAGCTGGTCACTTTTTCTCCCGCCGTTGAAAAGATTCCATCGGCCGCGCTGCGAAGGATTCTTTTGAACAGCGGCATCCGCGGTCTCCTTTTTCCTCCGCAGCCCCAGTCACACACGGCCCTTGATTTTGATTTCACAAATTTTTCGGCCCTCGCATTCGGATTTTCCATTTCCGTTCCACAACTTCATGTCGTAACCAACTGTCAATTCCGCTCCAGTATAATCGCTGTGCGCCAGATGCGTTCGCGTGGTTACAAAAGGCTTGGCTTCATCATCTCTGAGGCGCTTAACGAAAGATCGGAGGGAAATTTTCTCGGCGGCTTTCTCGCGGAGCAAAATAAATTGTCGGCCAAAGAGCGGATTCCCGTTTTCATTTCACGGACGGGTTTCACCGACGAAGAAAATAAAAAATTCCGGCGGTGGTTCGAGACCTATCAGCCAGATGCGCTTATTGCTGATTTTTTTGAATGGACGATAGCCTATCTGCAAAATTTGGGATTGCGCGTTCCGGAAGATATTCCCCTGGCCATCCTCGGGGTTGTGCCGCAGCTGCGTCGGTATGCGGGTGTGGACCAGAACGACCGAAAGATCGGACAACTCGGGGTGGATACCTTGGTGGGTATGATCTATCGCAACGAAACCGGTGTTCCGGAGATTCCGACTCGAATTCTGGTGGAGGGCCAATGGCAGGATGGCGAATCGGTGCCAATGTCTAAATTCACCAGTGTTAGTTGAATGCTGCTTGTTCTTTCGGTGGGTTAATCAAATGATGGGCTAATGAAAGCCCTCCATGTTTTCTCCCACAGCGTATCGAAATCCAGCTTTGTTGCTTCCATTGCTATAATCGCGAAGCAGCCTAGGGCTTCTTACCGGGGCGTTCAATCTGTACTGTGCGCAATTGTTGCGATCGCTTTTTTCGGCCAGTCGGTTCAGGCCCAAAGCACGTGGAACGGTAGTACAAGCACCGATTGGGCGCTCACGGGCAATTGGTCGCCCGGGACTCCGACTTTCGCACAGTATGCCGAGTTCAACTCGACTTTCACCAACCAGCCCTTCATCGGGGAGAACGATACCGTTGGCGCGATCTGGGACACAGGCGGTTTGGGCCAAAATGTGACGATTACCGGCACCAATAGCAACTACACGTTGACGATTACCGGTTCCCTCACTGCCGCCACTGGACCTAACGGTATGGCCAGCACCGCGATTCTGCTCAACGACGCCGGGAATAACAACCTGACCCTCAATGTCGATAATCTCATTGTCCAAGGCAGCCCCTCTTTTGTTGTCGATAATGACGGCACGCTGACCATATCCCAGCAATTTCAGAGCAATGCTTTGACTCTGGGCAATGGCAGTGCAAACACCACCCCCAATGCCACCGACAGTTTTGGTGGGACCATCAACCTGGCCGGTGGCGTAACGGGTACCGGTGGCATCACCATCAACACCCTGGGCACGATCGATCTTGGCGGTGGGATCGCCAACACCGGCGATGACCAGTTCACCGAGGGCGTGGTCAATCTTACGGGCGCGCTCAGCGGGGCAACCCGGGTCTACGTGACGGGTGGAATACTGACGATCAGTGGTTCCGGCTCGGTGAGCACGACGGGAGCCAATGGTCTTTTTGTCAAGTCGGGTGGGAATCTCGTTGAGACGGCCACCGCGACCGATGGAATCACGGGGGGCACGATTTTTAGTGTTGAAGTAGCCGCAACGGCGATTTTGCCCGTGGCAAACGATTATACGGGTGGAACGACACTCGGTTATGGCACCAGTGTCCTTGGCGATGGAAGTTCTATTGTGATTGGGAATGCGGGATCGTTGGGGACAGGTACGCTTGCCACCGGCGGTGGAGTGCTTAGCTCCTCTTCCACGAGTGCCTTGACGATCGCCAATGCTTTTACGCTTGGTACCAATGGCGGTTTGATCCTCGGGGGAAGTAATCCCTTGATTTTCACCGGGAGTGGAGCGGCGGCAACCTCCGGCTACGCGACCATTATTGACAATGACTCCGCCCCTGTCACGTTCAGCGGCGGGACCTATCTTACCGCCGCCAACGGGGGCGGGCGCCTCGTGTTCGAGGGCACCGGTAACGTTGCCTTTGGCGATGCCATCCTGGTTAATGCTTCCGGTACTAATGGCATCCTCATGGGCGGCACGGGAACCGTCACCCTGACCGGGGCCAATACCTATGTCGGATCTACGGAGATCGCATCGGGTACCCTCAAGCTCGACTACAGCGCCCCGGGCGCCCCGACCAGCAACATCATCAACTCCAGTTCGAGCCTTCAAGGCTATGGGGGGACCTTGTTGATCAACGGTCAGGGCTCAACGGATAGTAACACGCAGACCTTTGCCAGCACGGTCGCCGAAAAAGGCGCGTCGACGATCACCTTGAACCAAAATGGCGATACGACGCTGACGGTGGCATTGGGCACGATTTCCCGTACCGCCAGCAGCGGCGCCACGTTGAATTTCTCCAACGCCCCTTCGACCAGCGGAATCATCGCGACCGCCGTAGGTACTGGTAGTCTCACTGACAGCAGTGGGATCATCGCGCCGTATGTGACCGTGGGTACGGGAGCCAGTCTTCAGTACGCCGCACTCAATGGAAGCAATCAAGTCGTCGCCTACACAGGAGCAACTGCGGCGACCGCTAATTTAGCCAACATGACAAGCGCGACGACCAATTACACCACTTCATCGGGTGCAACCACGACGGCTTCTATCGCGGGTGACACCCTCAACTATACTGGCTCGGGCAGCACAATCACCCTGGGCAGCGCGACCACGCTCACGTTGAACGGCTTGATGAATTCCGGTACCGGAGCCCTGACCATCGCCAGCCCCGGTACGCTCGACATCGGGGCGAACACCGGCTTCACCACAGGCTATTATCAACTCGATGTTGTTTCCAATAACCAAAATATCACGATCGGCTCGGTCATCGCGAACAATGGTTCCAATGCATCGACCCTGGTCTACAGCGGTATTGGCAGCAGCCCCGGCACGCTGGCTCTCTCCGGCGCAAACACCTTTACCGGTGGCACTATCCTCAATTCCGGTATCCTGGAAATTGAAAATACCGCCGCGCTTGGTAACAGCGTAGGCACATTCACGATCAACGGTGGCACCGTTGAGGCCAACGGGGCTTATACCGTCGCCAACCCTGTGACGATAGGTAACAATTTCACTTTCGCTGGCGCCGGCGGCCATGCTCTTAATTTTTCAGGCTTGGTAAGTCTCAACGCTGATGCTAGCAGCATCGTAACGCTCACTCTGGGCGGTACCTCGAGCGACACGCTGGAGTTTTCCAATGTGATCAGCGGTGCCGCTGGTAGTGGTTTGATCGTGAACGGCACCAGTTCGTCGGCCGTATTGGAACTCACCGGCTTGAACACGACCCTGGGGCCGATCAGCCTCAACGGTGGTACGGTGGAACTGGCGAATACGGCCGCCGCTACTGCGGGAACCAACGGACCGTTGGGCGCGAGCGGATTGATCTTTTTCAACGGCGGCACCTTGGAAATCGGATCGACTAATGCCGCCGCTCTGGATTACTCCAGCCGCTTCGCCGGTCTGGCCGGCCAGAATTTCAACATCAATATTGCCGGCACCCTTAGCGAGACGTTTGCCTCGGCGATCGATAGCTACGGTGGCAATTTGAACAAGTCGGGTACCGGTACCTTGACGCTTTCCGGCATTAACGAATTCTCGGGAAACACGACCGTCACGGCGGGCACGCTCGATTTGAAGAACGCACAGGCACTGCAATACAGCACCCTGACGACGGCCGGGATCACCTTCGATTCCGCTGTGACAAGCGACTCTTTTGAATTCGGCGGCTTGTCCGGCAGTGGCAATATCGCCTTGCAAAACACCGCGAGCACAGCCGTGGCCCTCTCGGTCGGCACCAACAACTCGAACACATCGTATTCCGGCGCCCTCAGTGCCGGGGGCAGCCTGACGAAGGTCGGCACGGGGACTCTCAATCTCACCGGCACGAACAGTTATACGGGCGGCACGTTTATCACGGCGGGCACGCTGGCCATCGGCGGCTCGGGTACGCTCGGTTCCGGAAGCTATGCCGCGAATATCCTGGATAACGCGACCTTCAATTACAACAGCTCGGCGGCGCAGACTCTCTCAGGAAAAATTTCCGGATCGGGCGTTTTGATGCAGAGCGGTTCCGGCACCCTGACGCTCTCCAACGCGAACACCTATACGGGAGCGACAACGGTCAGCGCGGGCGAGTTGAATATCACCGGCAGCACGGCTTCGACGGGCGTGGTGAATGTGTCCAACGGTGCGAAACTCACGGGTAACGGTGGCTCGACCGGTATTGTCACGGTCGCAGGCGGCGGTTCGATCGCGCTGCAAGACGGCACGGTCGGTACGCTGACGGTGGGAGGCCTGACCATCGGCGGCTCGACACACAGTTCGATGACCTTTGACATTGGCTCCACGCTCGGCTCGAGCGATTCGATCGCCGACAACGGGGCGCTGACCTTGCTTACCGCGGGCGGCACGACAATCACCATCGGCAATGCCTCGGGCGTATCGAGCCTGGCCAACGGCAACTACAGCCTGATTACCTATAGCGGCGCCTACTCGGGATCGCTGGCCGACCTCACCCTCTCGACCACGTCCCTGGACGGCAAGACGCTGAGCCTGACCCAGGGTTCCGGTGTGATTTACCTGACGGTGGCCGGCGGGTCGGCTTCTGGCACGACTTACACGCTGAGTACGACAGCAGGCTCGACCCTGCTGCACTCGGGCGCGACGACGACGCTGACGACAACAGTGACCAACACCGGCACAGGCACGGCCGACACGCTTAACTATAGCGGCCTCGGCGCCACGGCGGCCAACGGCAGCGTGAGCGGCTCGCCCACCTCGGGCGGAGCGCTGGCCAACAATGGCGGTTCGGCGATCAACACCCAGACCTACAC
>FTAO01000053.1_pt1 | contig 18346 bp, 12 predicted proteins | sample 1639091 | NCBI WGS metagenome assembly FTAO01 (sample SAMEA3914812, study PRJEB12502) | metagenome | biome: forest; material: soil | place: Canada | collected 2011-07-07 | depth 0.1 m
CCCATCCAGGCGGTCTGATCCGCCATGGCCCGCTCGATGCTCGAGCCGGGAAGAATATCGTGGAAGGAATTGAAGAGGACGTCGCGCCATGCCCCGGTTAAATCCGCTCCCGGTAATCCGAGGTAGGCGGAAATGGCCGAATCAGTTTTCTCCGCGCGGGACAGATTATTTTCCCCCTCGCGATAGAGGTACTTGAAGCGGGCCATGGACGAGTAGCAGCCGCGCAGGCAAAAGTTAAGCTCCCCGCGATGGACGGGAAGGGCGAGCGCCGGTTTTGCGTTCAACTCGCGGCGCAAGGCACGGAAAAAAGGATGCAGGCCGGAATGAATGATCTTCACTTCCGGATGCGCCGCGGCCCAGGTTTTGATTTCCTCGAGAAGATGAAGCGTGGGACCGCCTCCATGGTTTCCCAAGCCGTAGAAACACCCGATCGTTTGCAGCGATGTTTTTTGGGCGGCTTCCACCAACCCCTCGAGCCGACGGGGCATCTCGTCATGGTCGGTTCCGTACCATCCGACCAACGGGCGATAGGAAAGGATCCGGGCACCGCTCGCGCCTTCCCACCAGAAGGCGGGACTTTCGAGCGGGAAGGCCTTGGCATCCGGCCGGGTGAAGGCAAAGGAATCGATCCCGGCGGCGGCAAAGACCTCGGGCAACCCGGCGGTGTGCCCGAAGGAATCGGCCTGCCAGGCGACGGTGACCTTCCGGCCGAAACGATCCAGGAAATACCGTTGCCCTTCAGTAAAGTGCCGCGCGAGCGTCTCAATGCCCGCCATGTTCGTGTCGGGCTGCAGATAAGTTCCGCCGACGACATCCCATCGTCCCTTCTTCACCTGCTGGACGATTCTCCAGAAGGTCGCCGGGTCGGTCTTCTCGATGTGCCGGTAAATCACCGACTCGCCACGGATATAGGTCAGACTTTCATCCTGGTCCATCAGATCGAGAATGGTCCGGACAGTAATAAGCGCTTCGTTGAGGCCCTCCCGCCAATCCCAGAGCCAGACGGGATCAAGATGGGAATTGCCGATGAGATGAATTTGCATGGGAGGACAGAGAGGGGCAGCAGGGTTGATGCGGGCGTTTGAGCGCAGATTATAAGCTGAATCTATGAGATTATGCTGCAAATTTGTTGTTAATTTTCTATATTTTGCATTACATTTGCTTTCACGAATTTAAGTGATCAGGAAAATTATCGTACGATCATTTTCGATGGGCACGAGCATCTCCTCGTTACCCCGATTTTAGAATCAAGTGCGCTTTGCTCCGAGCTTCATTGCTGCTTGATTGCATTATCAAAGGCCATACGATTGCCAAAATTATTTATAAATTGCGCTATTTTGCTAATTTGAATTGACGCCAAGGGAGTATTGGAGTAAATGACGTTTACCGATCGATGTCGGATGTCTGTAAAATTCAACCTCACAAAAAATGAAAACACAGAATTTCCTCAGTCTCGCCGCAATCGCCCTCACCGCGATGCTGATTTCCACTCCTGCGAAGGGGCAAATCGTATGGGGTTCAGCCGCCACTATCGCCAGCGATTCTGATGTTGCGACGAATGGAACCTATTTCGATGCAGCCCTCCTGCAGGACGGCGCCAATTCCGGCGCGCCGCTCACCGTGAACGGCGTCATTTTCAACATTATTCCCCACGGCAACGTGGCCAGTGATCCCAGTGGCGACATATCGCTCAATTCCAGTCGCAACCCTTTTTCAGGCGGCGATTCTCCCAGCGGCACCTCCGCCTACAACACTTTGGTATCAGAGCCTGAATATGGTCAGAATAACTCACAAACCCTGACCTTGAACAATCTGACCATCGGCGATACGTATCAAGTTGAAGTATGGTCCGCCGCGATCGGAAGCTCGGCGTTCGTCACTGATTTGAGCGGCACCAATTCGCCCTCCTTGAATGCGAAAACGGGCCAGTTTGTGATCGGTACCTTTACCGCAACGGCCAGTACCTTTTCCTTTACCGCATCCAATGACGCCACCTCTGTCAACGGTGTGAATATGCTCAACGCGATATCCGTTTTTAATGAGGGCGAGCAGGAGACCGTTCCCGAACCCTCGACGTATGCCTTGCTCCTGGGTAGTGTGGCCGCCTTGGTTTTTATTCGCTCCCGCCAGCCCGCTCGTCGCTAATTCCTTGGCTGTTTCTCAAAGTGGCGAGAGTTGCCTCCGTTCACAGCGCGCCTCGACTACATCGTGTCGTTCCCTAGGAAAGTTCCGGTATGGGCATCAATCCAGATATAAATGAAGCGAAATGGCGATGATGACGATTCACTCAAGTCAGGGTTCTCCAGCGTGATCTCCCACGCCAATCGGCCTGCATCGGCGGTTGCCGGCAGCCCGCTCTCGCTGTAAACACCTTTGATCTGCGGGAGGACGATCATCAACAAGGTATAGCGCACTGGCCAATCCGCATATTTGCCCGCCCCGAACTGATACCAATGTCCTGCCAATGTCTCATAAGCATCGGCAACTGCTTTTGAGGGCGCAATCGGTTCGCTGGGATATTCCTGATAAGGAGTGCTGAGATTGATGCCGACACCCGACGGACCAAATCCCTCATGGAACACAATCCTGACTCCATCGCCCCGAAAGGGATGCCCCCGACTATCGACCCGCGTCCATTGAACGTACCAGCTCCCCAGATAAGTTTTGGTTCCGCTCTTTGTCTCTTTGGAGAGGACTGCTCCGGTGTGATCATAGTCAGCGGTTGGCGCTCCGAATCGCGTATCCTTGGGATCGGCAAAGAGAGGAAGAAACTTCGCGGCCACCGCAATCGCCTGTTCTTTGCTCCATGTGGGCTGATCGGGTGGATCGAATAAGGCCTGGGTTTCAGGAAGCTTTTCGAAAACCCGATTTTCATACGTACTCAAACGACCGTTATCCTCTCTGAGTTTAAATTCCTGATCATTGGAACCAATCGCCACCGAGGTAAGAATCTGACCTGGGTGCGACATGAAATCCGGATTAAATTGCGCCCACGTCGGCACGAAGTGGGTCGAACCAACGAAGCGAAGATGGTTCTCGGCGCAGGTCTGCTCAATTTCGGCAAGCAGATGGTCCGCTCTTTCCGCTGCCTTTTGCACGCGGTTCGAGTGCAAGTCGATGTCCGGGCTCCGGCTTCGCGCTATTTGCAGAGAAGGTTCGCGCAAGGTCCACCAACAAAAAGCCGCCGTCCCTGCGAGTACTACCGCAAGCGCCGCCCCGCCGATTATGAGCACCCGCCTCATGGAATCAGGGTAACTCCTTCGGCATCGCCCCTCTACTTAATTTTCTCTTATCGATAGAGTCCAATTTTATTTCCCCAGCGAGATTAAGCGGGTATCCCTCCCCTACCCGCCTTCTCCATCACAAGCGAAAATAGATCTGGGCCCAGACGGCGTTTGCGCAACGCGCTTTAATCCCTCTATTTAGGGTTCCCAAGTGCTACTGTGGGGCTGGGCTATGTTTAACTTTTTCAGAAAAAAAGGCGAAAGGCCGATCACCGAGTGGACGACCTCATCGGTACAGGAATGCGACCTCAACGAGATTTCCAAGTATCTCGGGGTCTCGCCGGAGAAGTCGGTGGATGGAAAATCGGTGGTCTTCCGGCTCCAGGAAAAGGAATGGCAGATTGAACTGACCGTGCGCCTTGATGTGGGCATCGTGACCGTGAAGATTACGGCTCCTTCGCAAAAGGAGCGTCCTATTCACTTCGGTATCAAATGCCTTCAGGGTCGGATTGAAAACCATCCCGAACACGGCGGAGATTATTTATGGTTCGGCACCACTCCCGGCTACACGAATGAAGCCGGAGGAGCCTATCTGAGTATCCAGAAAAATCCTCATATCAACGTTGAAGCTTCGGCCAGTGCACCGATGGTGCCTCACGTTTTGTCTTTTAATTGGACTCATCCCGATGACGACTGGCATTAACCTTGCGGTCATAGCAGAGAGTAAACTCGGGCTGCAGAAGCAAGTGTCGAGATTTACTCTCATTCACGCTCTTGACTTCAATTGGAGATTTGATAAAGCCGTTTTTCCATGAGCACCATCTATGTGAGCCGAGAGGGGCTGCAAATCGGTAATTGGTCGGAAACGGAAGTAAGAGATTTTTTTAAGGAAGGAAAACTCATCTCCACGGACCTGTATTGGAAGGAAGACATGACCGATTGGGAAAGTCTTGAGAGCCTGATACAAGCTCCAATCCCATCGTCCGAAAACAGTTCGCCACAACGATCATCTCCCACCCGTCGCGAAGCAGATGCGCCATCGTTATTGATGCGCATCAAAAACGAGGGGATTGGGCGAGTGGCTTATTTGCTTTCGATTGTGCTCACCATCGTCATCACCTACTCTATAACTCTCGGCTTGGTTTTTGCGGGGATATTTAGTGTTAACGAGGCAATGATAACGTTTGGTTCTTTTGAAGTGGTCTTTTGGGCGATTATCACCGTCTTGCGCCTTCGGAATATAGGTCATGAGGGAGGCTATCTTTGGGGGCTCACCCTTCTCTCATTTGTGCCCCTTTTTGGCTGTATCACCGTCATTATGTGTCTCTTCAAACCCTTCGATGCGGCGAACCGATAACTGGCTCCATCCATTTTCCTTTCGGCAAGCCAGGTATTGTTTCTGAGCATTTTTCAGGGAATTATTCCGTAATTTTTTTATACCTCGTTCAGCAAGGATGACGGCCTTTTTAATTGGACTTCAACGGGCTTTTCAAGACATGACCTGCCCCAGAGCCATGGCCGATTTCCTCGCACGGATGGCCCATCGGGTCGGATTCACTTCTTCCTCCAAGGTGAGCGGCATGCTCTCCTTCCCGAGGATCGTTTTGAGGTAAGCCTCGAGATAATTGAAGTTGGGCGTCTCCACCTTTAATGCTCCGTGATCCTGGTCGCCGATCACCAACCGAGTCCGCTGGCCTCCCTCGGTCGATTCGATCATGCCCTGATCACCGTAGATGCGCAGCGATTCGTAACCCCAGGTCCCGGTGCCGCGCGGGTTCAGGTAATTGGCGGTGATCGAGGCCAGGCCGCCGCCTTCAAGCGTCATCATGAGAGAGGCTGCCATGCGCAGTCCTCCCTCGGGAACAGGATTACCGGCCGTTGTCTCCCGGGCCTGCACGGACTGCACGCGGACGCCGGCGACATGCTCGACCATGCGAATGGCGTGGATGGCAGACTGCTGAATGAGTCCTCCGTCCACATCTTCATCCTGCGGACGACCGTCGTGATAGGGATAGGATTTTTCCGCAGTGACCTGCACCACCCGGCCAATACGCCCCGATTGAACGATCCGGCGCATCGTCTCGTAAGGTTGCCAGAAAGCCGTGTCTGCCATCTCACGGAATAACCGACCGGTTTCCCGCGAGACCTGCAAAATCACTTCCAGATCCGCTTCCTCCATGGCGCAGGGTTTCTCGGCATAGACATGCTTGCCTGCCCGGAGCGCCCTGATGGTGTCCGCCGCCTGGTCACATCTCCGGGGTGAACAAAGGGAAACCAATTCGACTCGGGGATCGTCCAGAATTTCATCCAGGTTCCGGTACGACCGGACCTCCGGATTTCCCGGCAGGGAGGTCGGTATTTTTTCCAGAGGAAATTCCGCAGTGGCAACCAGGCGGGCCAGCGGCGTCTCGGCCAGAAGGTTTTGGATCTGGTGCCCATTGGCGCCGTAAAGGGCTACGTTGACGAAAGCGGGAATGTCTTGGGTCTGACTCATATCGAGTCAAATCGTAAAGGCCGTTCCGTTCTCGTCAACACGAGTGCGAATAAAGAACCCTGCCGCAGGCAGCAGGGTATTCACGAGGACGAAGGCCGTCTTACTCGGGTGGCCCGGACAACTAGTAGCCCCGGGCCACCCAATCCAAGAGAATCAAACGGCTTCGGTTTTGCGACTCTGCTCGGCGCGGGCCATGGCGGCGATGACCTCGATACTGTGCACAATATCATCGATGGCCATGGGAACCGGGCGATGCCGGGTAATGGCGCTATGGAAAGCCTCCCACTGGTAACTGCCCGATATTTCCGGCAATTCCCATTCCTTGGTCACGAGTTCTCGCCGGTCGCGCGCCGCGGCCAGGAGCAACCGGGACGTCGCCTCCGCCTGTCCGTAGGCCACCGGCAGGGCATTGCGATAAATCGTGCCTCTCTCGTAATGCAGGACGAGGGAATTGGCATAGTGCTGGCCGTTGTCCACGCAGAAGGTGGCGTAGATGCTGCCCAGCGCCTTGTTATCGAAATGGAGATTGAGTTGGGCGTTGTCCGGCGTGGGCCGCTCGGTGAAAATCCGGCTGGTCTGGACCTGGACTTCGCTGACGCGGCCCACTAACCGGACCAGATCGTTGATCACGTAAATTCCCAGCCGGAAGATCGGCGCGGCCGGACAAAGCGCGGGATTGTCGGTCCAGCGCCCATCCGGTTTTTCCCGATAGGACACGAGCACTTCGCCCCGGCAATGGATGGGCCGTCCGAGATCGAACTCCTGTTGCCACTGGAGAATTTGACGCAGATAAACGGGCCACTCGGGCGTGGGCGAATTCAGGTGAATGACCCGGCCGAGGGACTGCGCCTCTTCCAGGACGTTCCTCGCCGCAACCGGGTCCAGCTCGAACGGCTTGGTGGTCATTACGTCCTTGCCGGCCCGGATGATGCGGGACAACAGCTCCGCGCGCCCTGCCGGGCTGGTGAAAAGACCCACCGCCTGCACATCGTCGTCGGCCAGCAATTGATCGATATCCGAATAGGCTTTCACTCCGCGACTGCCGCCAAAATCGACCGCCCGGGCGGCGTCCTGATCGCAAACAGCAGTCAGCTTGAAAAATTCCCGGGCCGCCGGATTCGAAAGGGTGTCGGCGATGTAGCCACCAAAATTGAGCCCGACCATTCCGAAATTCAGTGGCTTGCGGGAATTCATGGCTTACTTGCGCAACTCCAGTTCGCACTCGTGCCAATCGGTACGGGGCAATTCGATGCTGCCATCGGCGGCGGCCTCCAGTATGGAATCTTTCCGGACTTCGGTCGCGGCGGGACGGGGGCGGGTCAGATGCAGGTACCAGTGCAGGTCGTTGGTCGCCGGCTTCAGACCAGTCAGATGGACTACCGGCGTGGCCGAGTCCGTATTGGTCGCATCCAATCCCGTCCGGCTGATGATGAGATGATTGCTGGCACCCAGATTCTGACCGTCATCGGCCACAAGAATGACCGTGGCGAAAACCTTGTCGCCTTCCAGGGTGAGATGCTGAGGCCCCGCCAGCGGCTTGCCGTCGAGATAGCCGCTGAAGGCTTCGGCTTGGGGAGCGGCCACGGTCAATTGTTTGCGGTCGGTGTCCTTGGTGATTTCGCCGGTATCGGAAACCAGGACGTTGGGCGGGAATTGCGTCAGCCAGGGAGCTTTCGCCTGGTCCGCCGGGACCGGGCCGTAGGCCTTGCGGATCTCATGGATATCCTGCCAGCCGGGAAGGTAATTGTATTTGCCCCGCATCAAGCCGTTGTAGTCGCCCACCGTGACCGGATCGTCCACCCATAACGTGACCGGATCCTTGCTCTTCGCCACGAGTCCGCGCCGGAACATGATTCCAGCCGTCCGCATGTGATCGAGCATCATGCCGTCGTTTAACATGACTCCCAGGTCTCCTGCCCGTCCCTCATTGGTTGACCAGCCATCGGCGGCCAGCGTCTTCGCGCCATGAGTCCAGGCAAACCAGATCACGCCGCTCCAGTTTTGCAGAGAGCCGTAGGCGCTCACCGCCAGTTGGAGCATGGTCCGCGTGGGCCCCTGGCTCTTCATGTTCGCGTCGCCCTCCGCTTCGTTCAATTCACCGATCAGGTAGGGCTTTCCGGCCACGGCATTTTTGATCAGCAGATTAAAGCCGTCGTCCACTTTGCCGACAACCAGCGGATCCATGTACTGGTGCCCTTCGACGTGGTCGGCATCCTGCGCTTCCATCTCGGCAGCGTTGTCGCCCCGCCAGAGATTGGAGAAAGTGATGGCCGCCCGGCAGCCGGTCCCCCGAATGACCGCGGCCATTCGCTTGAAATAATCTTCATCCATTTTCCGCAAGAACTGGGCCCGCACGTCCTTGGTCTTCTCATCGGCGGGCTTGTAGAGATCTCCGGGAACAATCCCCGCCGCCGTGGCAAAGGCATTCCACTTGGCCACCAGCTTGGCCTGGAAGTAATCGGGAAAGCGGTTGCCGCAAATGATGCTGTATTCCAGGGACGATTCGTTGATCACTTCATAAGTCAGCACCTGCGGATCGGAAGCGTAGCTGACGCCGGTGTAGGGATTCACATGGGACAAAAGTTTCTTGTTGAATTCCTCCGCCAGGAGCGCAGCTCGCTCATCGATCACCGGAAGGGTCTTGTAAAGATCGATCGATTTCTTCCAACCCCAACCTTCGAGCTCATTCAGTCCCGCCACCCAGGCATCGTGGTCCGCGGCATCGGTCGTCAGAATATCGACATCTCCAGGAAGATAGCTTCGGCTCCAGTGGGCCGAAAAGGCCAGATAGATGCCGTTACGGCGGTAAGCGGCGTTGAGGTAATCAAACCGGTCCAGCGCATCCGCATCGAATTCCCGCGAAGTCTTCCGGTAAGTCAGCAAGCTGCCGCTGATCATCTCCGGATTCCAATCCAGGCTCGGACGCAACAGGTGATGGGGACGGACCAGATTGACCTGCAACGCCGCGAGATGGGCCGCCATGGCGTCTGCCGTGGCATGGTCCGGATAGAGCGCAACGACATTGACGCCCCAGAAACGGACCGGTTTTCCCGAGGCATCGACAAAGTCTTCGCTGCGCACGGTCAAGGGAGGCAAACCGGGAGAGACGGGCGCCGCGGCCTTGAGCGGGCACTGGCCAAACAGGCCGACGATCAGGGCGAGGCCCATGAATCGAAAGGGGGGGGGAATCATCATAAAAAGACCGATTTTAAAATCTCAACGAACAGCGGGGCATCCCCGCAAACCTGCCCGACTCACCATCGCCAGACTCTTTCATCGGAAAAAGATCTGGCGGTGAAGGGAGAGAGTCGACGCCCCCCGCAACAACGGATTGAAGGGCATCGCTTGCGTCATGAAGCATTCTCTGGTGGGGCTTCATTTAGCGGCTACCAATACCTAGGGCAAAACGACGCTGACGGAATCAATCCACGGACCTGGCCGGGCCGACGTATCCGTCTTCTTGATCGTCACACCGCTCAAGTCTTCCGTCGCTGCACACGGGACATCGACATTGACGAAAGTCCCCGGCTTCGCGTCCGAAGGGATGACCAACTGAGCCAGCATGTTTTGCCCGCTCTTGACTTGGGAGTAAACGGCCAGACCTGCGGTGTCGGTTCCATCGACATAAATCCGGAACCTGATGATCGACTTGCCCGCCGGGGCCGCAATTCCGAACCAATAGGAAATGTAGGACCACTTACCGGCCGTGCTTTTAAGGCGGCCAACCTTCCCGCCCTCCGCATCCGGGACGTCCTTGACGTCGATCAGTCCTTTGGTGAAAGCCGAACCTGAATCTCCACCCGGCGCATAAGCCGCTTCCCCTTGCACCGTCTGATGAATGGTCTCGGAGTAGGCGCTCACGCTTGCCATGCAGAGAATAGCTAACGCAGCAATGATTCTATTTGAGTTTTTCATAAGTGTCTTTTTTGAACTGAAATTTTTGGTCCCAATTGGTTGAATTTAGCGATTGTGCAAAAATCTACTGCATTTGCAATAATTTTGTCTTTTTTTGTTTATTTTAGCATTTATCTTCCAATAAAACATCTCCAAACTATTGTTATGGCCTAAAGCTCTGAATATGCCCATTTAACGCATCCATCTGGAGCGTGACGAAGTTCTTCGGCAGGTTCGATGCGACGATCGGATCCGAGCTATTGATCAGAGTGATAAACCACTGGGTGCCCAACGGCGAGAGACTGGTCGAACCATCGGTCTGGAAATCAAAGGCACATGCATTGTACGTGCTGCCGACCACCGGCAACGAAACCTGCGGATCGGCACTGGACCAGTTTGTTTTCAGCTGCGCGGAACCCAAAAGAGAAGACAGGGTGCTGCTGGAAGCGATAATGATCGTTCCCGGCAGCCAGATGACTTTGTCTATCTGGGTTGCAACACCCGAGTCATTGTACTGAAAGCATTGCAGCGCCCGATATTGCCCGGTGGCGGGACTGCCGGCGGTTTCGCCTGGCATTCCCGCCTTGGCGAACTGATAAAACCGGACTTCCACGACCTCGTTCTGCGTCAACGCCGTCCGATGCGCCAGGTCCAGTTCGTTAACCACCAGTTGCATGGCCTGCGACAACTGCGACTGGCGCATACTCGAAATAATGGCCGGCGCCGTCAGTCCGGCCAACAGGGCGATGATCGCCAGCACCACCAGCAACTCAACGAGCGAGAAAGCCTGCGTCTGTGCCTTTTTCTTCATGGCGCAAATTTCTTGGAGCTTACGATGTGGATTTTGTAGTACCCCTCAACGCTGGGCGCACCGCTGGCGGCAAAATCAGGCAGGGTCGTGTCGCTGGTATCGACGTAACGCTCGACCAGGGAAGAGCCCCGATACTCGCCGGTGACCATATCCCTGCCTTCGACCCATTGGCTGGCGGCCGTCGTGGGTATTTTCTTGAGCGTCTGGACCCGCACATGGACCGTGTAGGTGTTGGACTTGGTCGTCAGGCGCGCATAGAGATCCCCGTAAGGGAACTCGCGAACATTGTCACCGGTGAGGAGAAAATTATTCCACCAGGCGGCCGTGGCAGCATAAGTGGCCGGCGCCGCCCCAACGGCGGGATAAACCATGCCCGTGCTCAAGTTCGGGATCTGTTCGGGAACAAGATAGATGCTGCAAATTTCTGCGGCACTGTGAAAGATGTCGCCATTGGCAAACCGGTTCTGGAATCCCGCCAGCGTGCCGACCGTCTCGTCGGGATTGATGTTGTAGCGCATTTCATACTTGCAGCGCTGACCATCCTTGTAGCTGGGGCCTCCCGTCGTGGTCACGGTGGAGACGCTTTGCGGAATGGCCATGATCCGCGTCGCCTTGAGCACCGCCCGAACCCCGGTATCGCGTGTGATGTAGGTGAAAGGGAGAATCTGGTAATTCATGTTGATCTTCCCGGCGGTCGAAAAGGGCTCACTGATCGCATAAGGCTCCACGATCGGCATGGTAAAGAAGTCCAGGATCAGCTGATCGGGCGGCGTGGTATAGGGAGGGCCCGTCCCCGGCACTCCGAGTCCGGGATGATTGGTCCCTGCGGGCGGATTGGGGCAAAAGAGGAGGGTCTGCCAGGGTTGCGGCGCGGTGGCTCCGGTGGGATCGATTCCCGTTGGCAACGATCCAAACATGACGGCTGAAGAAACCTGGCGATTCGGAGAAAAGGTCGAAATGTTACTGGTCGTATTCGACGTCTGATCGATGTTGTAAAAATTCAAGGTTGGAGAAAACCCGTTGGAAAAATAGCCCCCGGAGATATCCACGCCGCCATAGTAAGCACTGAGATTGCTCACATTCGCGGTGTTGCTCACCGTGCTGCCGTTGCCTTCATCCGGCTTGTTGATGAACGCGCCGTCTTCCAACAAGCCGGTCATGTTGTCCCAATCACCGGGAAATCCGCCGCTCGTGAGAGCCGCCGTCAGACCGTTGGCCGTGGCGGGACGGGCCGAAGAGCGGTATTCCTGGGTCCCCGTGAAACTGCCATCATTGGCGGTTCCGCCATAGGCGGCCAGGCTGGCTTGAGGTACCAGGACGCCGGTCTCAAAGGTTGAATTCAGGAGCAGTCTGCCCTTGTCGGTTGAGCCGCCATTGAAGGTGGGATAATGCGGGTAAGGAGCTCCACTGACTCCGGCCATGGCGGTGTTGGCGTAGGAAGTTCCAAGCTGGAGAGGCTGGCTGTTGTCGTAGCCGAATCCGCCGATGCCGCCCGCATCCAGGCCTTCGTCCCGCAACGTTTGCACGTTGGTGAACACCGGATTGGAGTAAGCGGCCGAGCCGTCGGGAGCGGTGCACGCCCGGAAATAAGTGGCCGGCACGTTGTTAAGGGCCGCGTAGATCCGAAGGTCGCCTTTCGCCGGCCCGTTGGGATCCGCTTCCATTCCACGCGTGATGTCCTGCACCCAATAGGTGACCGGGTTTCCATTGCTGTCATTACCCAGCGGAACCGTCGTTCCGGAAAGCCAGGAATTACCGCCACCGGTGCCGGTGTTGACTTGATTGGGAATGGCATGAGAGAGAATCAGTCCATTATTTCGAAAAGTCGTATTCATGGTTTGGGAAGGCCCTCCCGTCACGCGCACCATGTAAGGGCTTCTTGGAAAATTGTAAGTTGAGCCCGCGACTCCGTTGATCAAAGGATCAATCGTCGGTATGAGCAACCCGGTGGCCGCGGGGAAGCTCATGTTGATGGTTTGGATACAGTTCGCGCGCGCGACATCCGCGCCGGCATAGACCTTGATCGTGACCGCTCCTCCCGAAAAATTAAACGTGGTGTCACTCGCCCCCATCGTCGCCCCCCCGACCGTGGTGAAGGGATATTGGGTAACCGGATTCACCGAGCTCGTGCTCGTCGGGTTCGACTTGGTCTCATCACCGGTGGAACCGGTGCCCTTGCCCACGCTGGCATCGGCATCATAGCGAAGACTGGGGACGACACCAAAGTAGGGCGTGCAGTTCGCGCCGCCGGAAAATTCGGAGCGGGCGGTAACCGTATTGATCGGAGGAACCGAATCGGCGGGGAAAGGCAGATTCTGCGGCCCGGTCGATCCTGTCACCGTGAAGGAACTCAAGCCGGTGACGACATATTGAAGATTCGGATTCAGCGGGGGCAGCCCCGGAGAGGGCGTGTAAGGATTGAGGATCAGAGTGGCGCCGATTTGCGGGGCAGGAGTGATGACCACCCCGGACGGGTTCAGCGCCGTGACCTGCGAGGGGTCGGTCGTCACCACACCGGTTTTCGAAACCGTGCAGGTGGTGGTGGTCACATTGGAGCGAAAGAAAACAAGTGCGGCACCAACGATGGTGGTGGTGCGGCCAAACCCTTGCGTCCCATTTCCCGGCTGGATGGGGATGACCTGACCTTCTCCGGGATCAAGGTAAGTCGGCACATAATTGTAGTTGCTGTTGTAGGAATTCACCCCGCTACGAATCATATCGAACATCTCGGTCACGAGTTGCTGATAGGTGTTCGGGTATTTGGCGCTGAAACTTCCGCCGAAGCCGGGGATGTTCTGCTGCATGATCTGACTGAGGTAGCCATACAGCGTCTGGTTCCGCGCCACGTTCACCCAATCCGACGTCGCCGACTGGCTGCTGGCCGAGCTGGCGCCTCCCACGGTAGAGGGCGCCACGCCCGTATCCGAATAGGCGTTGAAGCGTTGAAAATAAAAAGGGAAGGTGTTGATCGTGGAGCAAAACGCGATCAGTTGGTCTTTCGCATTGCGGTCGGTCGTGCTCGATTGAATCGGCCAGAGCGTCAGGCGCGGCTTGCCGAAGAGATTGAGTTCCGGCGCGCGGCTGTGCGCTGTGATGAAGAACTTGGCCTTCTCCACCACCGAACTATTCATCGCGACCCCGTTCAGGGTCGTGACCGTCCGGGGCGTTGTGCTGTAAGTCGGACCATACAGGACCTCATCGGTCGAGGCGTAGAGACGATCCGCGTCCGGCGTAATCGGAACGAACGCGGAGTTGACCCCGCCAGTAGAAGTTGTCTCGTTGACATTTCCCCCCTCGGTCCCTCCGTCGGTGACGCGTGGCGCGAGGCCGTAATAGGCCGCCAGTTCATTGGTGTTCGTCGTCTGGGTGGCCGAAGGGATGCCGAAGTACCAGGCTGAATTCGGCCAGGGAGTCGGAAAACCCAGAGGACCGAAAACCGAACTCAGGCTGGTCTTGGCCGGATGTCCCGGATAACGCTGGAATTCATTCTGCGCCGGGATGGCCGTCGAGTAATTTTGCTCCGTGGTGGTATTGGCCCAGGGACGGTCCCAGAAGGTCCCTTCGGAAGCCGTGTTCAGGTTGACCTTGCACGTTTCATCGTCAGTCCAAAAGGCGATCCGCCCGACAATGGGATTGGAGGCGGACGGCGTGTTGGTCGAGTTACTGGTGTCAAAGGTGACCGTGCCCGCGCTTCCGGAAACCGGCGCGACGATCGCACCGTTCTGCAACACGTAGAGCCACGGGACCGGCATCGGAAGCCGCTGGCTGCTCGTGCCGGCGGAAGGAAGGGCGACCTGGTCGACTGCACTCGTATAGTTGAAACCCTCGACACTGTTGGTCGTCTGGGTTGCCAGCGCCCGCGGATCGATGATCGGGAAATAATTGGTGCCGCTGCTGGAAACGGGACTGTTCAAATCGACGTAAAGGCCGGCATTGTTGGTCGAATCCCAAGTGGCGGGAGGAGTCTCGTTGGCGGGCACAAAACCGCTGCCGCTCACGACCATGGTGGGCGAGGAGTAGAGCTTGTAAAACAGCTGGGGATTGCCGCTGGTATCGTAAGTGCGGATCATGCCGGGTTGCGAAGCCCAGGCCAGCGTGGAATTGGTGTTCCCCGTCGCCGTCACGATCTGGGAGATCGCCAACTGCGTGGTGGAATCGGCGAGTTGCTTGACCGTCGCGCCGTTGGCGTAGATTTGCGACGTGGTCATCTGCGTGCCGACGCTGGCCAGGAACGCGAGAATGAGCGCGGAAAAAAGCACCATCATGCCCAACACCAACAGCAACGCGCTGCTATTGCGCGACCGGTCGCCAAGGCCCCTTCCTCGGGCGCCTGCGCGCAGGGAAGACGGGACGATAAGGGGCCGGTGGTTTTTCATGAAAGCCTCAGTTTTGTTCATCACTACTCCATTTCGCGCCGGCAATGCCGACGCTGGTCGTGAAGACATGGAAGTTGATGTGCTGACTGGTCAGGGTCTGCTGCAAGGTGGCCAGATCGGCCGTCATGTTGGAGGCAGTGGTAAAGAGCGAGCTTTGTCCTAAATCAGGCATGGTCGTGCCATTCACCTGGGCCAGGCGTATCGCGGAGGCTTCATCGATGGCCACCATGGTTATCTGCACTTCCGGCGGTAGTTGGTTTTTCGGATTGAGCGCCGCATTGGAATTCAAGGCCGTCGAGTCATAACTGTATTGAGGCGCCAGCGACGTTCCGATCGTGGCCGACGGAATCGTGCCTGCAGTTTGCAAACTCTGTTCTTCCACCGTCGACAACTTCGGCAGGATGATCAACGCGATGACATTTTCCGCCAGAACGTGCGTCAGGCTCGCGCTCAACGGAGTCGTAAACCACTCCTTGCCCGTGTAACCGGACGGGGGACTCGATGAAAGATAGAGCGAGTTGTTCGATAGGCCCGACTGAAAGAGCCCCAACCCGGAAGTGTACCTGTACAACGAAAGGGATTCCGATGGCTCCATGAGTTCCATCAGGCGATATCGGTAGCGCGGGGCGGCGATTTGCGTGGTGATCATGGCCGGTCGTTCCGCGGAATCGTCGGTGAATTCGAGGTAGTAGCCCCACGTGTTCAGCAGATTCTCCAGCCCCAGGTTGCTCGATTGTTCGGAAAACCCGAGCGGCGCCTGGAAAAACACCCCATACGTGGGCCAACGCTTCGGAGCGGTGGGCTGACCGGCCAGCGTCTCGGTCTTTCCGACCATAAAGCGCAATTCCGACTGCCGGATGTAGCTGGTGGGCGCGGCTTCATTGTTATAATCCCAATAGGTATTAAGCGTCGCCTGGCTGAGATGGCGCGTCATCGTCTCGAATCCGTCCCGGGCCCCGCGAAACTGTTCGATCTTCCCCGTGGTCGTGCTCCACAACTTGCTCATTTCGGTCGTCATCGCGAGGAGGATGGACATGATCAACACCAGCACCGCCATTGAGACGAGGAGTTCGATTAAAGTGAATCCGCGGCCTGACCGCCAACCCTGTCTGCCGGTTGGTTTTTTCACTGGTTTTTCGCGATGAACGCCGGATATCGTGAGACGTAAATGCCATGCGCCGTATCTTGCTGGACGCTGTGGCTGGAATCGTAGGTAAGAGCTTGGTTGCCCGGATTGGTGGCTATTTCAATGATAACGGAAGCAAGGTTTGAAGAGGAAACTCCGCCCGGCACCATGGCCGGCGTATTGACCAGCACGTTGACGTAGTAGATGGCGTTAGTGGGCGTAACTCCCGTCCCCGTTGTCGTCAACTCATCGCCCTGATCGTCAAAATAGAGGATCGGGTTTTGTTGGTTGAGATCGCTAAAATCAGCCTGCTGATAGTCCGACACGACCTGCTGAACAATCTGCGCACTGGTCGAGGTATTGATCGCTTTGTGGAAAGTCGCTAATCCCATTGGCACCATGCCTAAAAGGGTCAGCAAAGATATTGAAATTATTCCAAGCGCTAAAGTTACCTCAACGAGACTGAACCCACGACTTCCTCCAAGACACTCCTTGCGAAACAACCGAGAGGGGCGCCTTTTGACTGGGGAGTGGAGAATAGTCATTTTTCCAATCTGTGTGGCTTACAAAGTAAATATTGGCAGGACTACGTCGCAAGTAAAGTAATTTTTTCGCAATTAATTGCAAATGAAATTACCTCTAATATCGAAATAGAAATCAACTAATTGAAGGCTATTTCAACGCATATTTTGCAGCAATATTGCGAAAATAAACGCAATTTAACGCCTGCATTCGCGCAATATCCATCACTTTGCTTGCAACCATAAGACCCACTCTTCCGAAGTCGGTTTCAAGAGACCCTCACTCGAATTCCACCCTTGCGGCAGCTCCGTTCCTTGGATGGAGCCATGGCGGGGATTGAACCAGACACCCGTGTACGGCGAAGTGGGCAGCTGGCGGTCCCAGCTGATTCGGGTCCCGGACAAGGAGTAAATCAGCACCCCTCTTCCCTCGTCGTCGGCAAGACACCAATTGTCCCCGGAATCCGCCAGCCAGCCGTCACGAGGCAAAAGGTCCATCAGGACGCCGGACAGATGTTCCCGCACAAACGCGTCTAACGGCGTCTGATCGGACACGATTCCCTGCGATTGGCCAGAAGCCGGATTGCGCATCAGCGCCTGCGCTCCGCCCGCCATGAGAATCGGCCACGGACCGCAATCGCCATTCCAGGCAACGAGCACCTTGTCCGGATAGAGCCGTCCATAGTCCCGCACCTGCTGATAAACCAGCCGCGGTGTGGTCGGCGGCGGCGTGTCCCCGTAAGGCGAGCCAAACTGTTCCCACGTCATCTCCCGGAAAGCCCGGTTGCGATCGCCGCGTGGCGCCCAAACGGTGCCATCGGGCTGCGTTTGCCAGTACCGCATATCCACCACGGAAATCTGCGCCGCGCGAACCGGATCGCTCAGAATGGCGTCGGTGATGTCCTTGCTGGTCACGAGCGAAATTTTGACCCGCCGTCCCGTTTCGCGTTCCCACTCGGCTACCGTATCCAGGAAAAATTCCTGGAAAGTCCGCGGCCCCGCGAACTGATAAGCCAGGGAAAAAACAACGTGGGAACAATCTCCCAGTTGCTCAAGATTATGGCGGATGTAAGCGCGGTGAAGCTCGCGACGCCCTGCATGTCCGACGCTGTAAAGGGCTTCCGCCAGACGAATGCCCTGACCGGCCTCCGGCAGCGGCGGATCCGAAAGCCCCGTGTCATTGATGCAATTGCAGGGACGCCAGGGAAAATCGACCCAATGCGCAGGCGATTCAAGCAGGTTATGCGTGTTGTACAAATGATGATAAAGCACCAGGCCCTGTTCCGCACAAAGCCCGGCAAATTCACGCGTCCGCTCGAAATACCAGGGATTGAATTGAGTCAGATCATATTGGCTCAGCCCGTCCCAAGCCGTGCCCTGGCCACTCCGCGCCCACGGCATTTCATAAAACGGAGCCCAGACCCTGCCGTCAGGACGGGCCGCAATCAAATGATCATCCCGTCGCCGGTCATACCACAGCCCCGGACCTCCGCCGTAAAAGGGCGTCCCCTCACGCCGCATCCGCGCCGCCAATTCCGGCAAGTCCTCCGTCAGCCCCGCACTTTTTCGTCCCGGTGCAAAACGGGTGATACTGACCCCGGCGTCTTCTGCCGCCCGTGCCGAAAGTTGCCCTTTCCACCACCCCGCATTCACCTGCCCGCCCCACACTGTCCGACCACCGATCACGAATCGCCCGCGGATAACTTCCAAACGCGGCAGGGAATCCGCACCGGTTCGCGACACGGGAGTCGGAGACCAGGAAAAGAAAGGCGCCGTGACCGGGCAAGATTCCGCGTCCTCAGCGATGCCTGCTTTCTCCTCGGCACCGCTCCCATGAGCAACGACATTCTCAAACCCCTCAGGCCCGTTCGCCACCAGTTCCTCCGCCTCGCAATCGACC
>FTAO01000109.1_pt1 | contig 17756 bp, 17 predicted proteins | sample 1639091 | NCBI WGS metagenome assembly FTAO01 (sample SAMEA3914812, study PRJEB12502) | metagenome | biome: forest; material: soil | place: Canada | collected 2011-07-07 | depth 0.1 m
GGCAATAGTTAGAGGTCCTTCAACTCCGCTGCGCTTCGTTCAGGATGACGGCTTTTTTAAGGACGTTCCTGAAGGGAACGGCTGCACCGCCGTTAGGGAGGGACACGTCCCTTCACGGCGGCTACCTCGGAGGGTCAGGGGAAAAGGCCGCGGATGGCTTTGCCGTCCACGACTTTTTGGATGCCGATGGAGAGGGCGGCGGTTCGGTGATCGATGTTGTGCTTGTGGGCGGTTCTGAGGACTTCGTCCAGGGTGTGGCCGAGAATGCGGTAGAGCTTGTCGAAGATTTCGGTCTCGGCCCAGAAGAAGCTCTGGAGGTCCTGCACCCACTCGAAATAGCTGACGATGACGCCGCCGGAATTGCAGAGGATATCGGGGATGACGAAGATCTCGGGGCGCTGGCGCAGAATGGCGTCGGCCTCGATGGTGGTGGGGCCATTCGCGCCTTCGGCCAGGACGCGGCACTGGAGCTTGCCCGCGTTTTCCGCGGTGATGACCCGGTCGAGCGCGGCGGGGATGAGCACTTCGCAGGGTTGGATGAGGAGGTCGTCGTTGGAGATTTGGTCGCCGCCGGGAAAGCTGGAGACGTGGCCGGTGCGCGCGACGTGGTCCTGCAGCGCGGCGAGATCGAGTCCCTTCGGATTATAGATGCCGCCGCTGACATCGCTGATGCCGACGATCCGCGAGCCGTACTTGGCCATGCTGGCGGCGGCGTAGCTGCCGACATTACCGAAGCCCTGGACGATGACGCGGCTGTCGTCGGGGAGCTTGAGGAAATCGGTGGCGCGGTTGGCGAGGAAGGCGACGCCGCGGCCGGTCGCTTCCTTGCGCCCGAGCGAGCCGCCGATGCTGACCGGCTTGCCGGTGACGATGCTGGGCACGGTGTGGCCGATCTGGTGGGAATAGGTGTCCATCATCCAGGCCATGGTCTGTTCGTTGGTGCCCATGTCGGGGGCCATGACGTCGGTCTGCGGGCCGATGAAGGGAATCATCTCGCTGGTGTAGCGGCGGGTGATCCGCTCGAGTTCGCCCATGGAACATTGGTGAGGGTCGACAGCGATGCCACCTTTCGCGCCGCCGTAGGGGAGATCGGCCAGGGCGCATTTCCAGCTCATCCACATGGCGAGCGCGGCGACCTCGCCCAACTCCACCGAGGGATGATAGCGGAGGCCGCCTTTGGTCGGGCCGAGCGTGAGGTGATGCTGCACGCGGTGGCCTTCGAAGACTTTCACTTCGCCTGAATCCATCCGCACCGGCAAGGAGACGGTGACCATGCGCTTGGGGCGCTTGGTGCGCTCGCGCAAGGTCTCCGGGATGTTGAGGAAGTCGGCGACGGCGTCGAACTGGTCGCAGGCCATTTTGTAGGAGGGGTTGGCGAGGAGGTGTTTCATGGGGAAGCGGACCAAATTACGGAATTTACCAAATGGACCAAATTAACGGAATTTTGGAGGGGAGGTTTTTGGACGGGATTAACAAGATTTACAAGATGGGGGGAAGACAGGGGAAGGGTGACGGAATTAACGGAATTTTTGACAGGAGGAACATGAAGGACATGAGGGGAAACAAAAACAGGAATTCTCCTTCATGTAATTCATGTTCCTCCTGTCAAAAATCTGCTTCAAAATTCCGTCATTCCGTCACCTTTTCCCAATCTTGTTCATCTTGTTAATCCTGTCCAAAAAAAATCAGGCTGCCTTTTGCTTCGCGTGGTAATCGCTGCTTAGGTTGAGGAAGTTTTTGAGGAGGTCCTTGCCGTGTCGGGTGAGGATCGATTCGGGGTGGAATTGGACGCCGTGGATCGGATAGTCGCGGTGGCGGACGCCCATGATTTCGCCTTCGGCGGTGTGGGCGTTGACGATCAGGATTTCGGGGACGGTTGGCGGATCGATGAGCAGGGAATGGTAGCGCGTGGCTTCGAAGGGGCTGGGCAGGCCGGCGAAGACGCCGGTGGCATCGTGGAGCATGGGCGAGGTCTTGCCGTGCATGAGGCGGCCGGCGCGGACGACGGCGCCGCCGTAGACATGGCCGATGCATTGGTGGCCGAGACAGACGCCGAGCAGGGGCAGCTTCGGCCCGATCCTGGCGATGACTTCGTTGGAGATGCCGGCTTCCTTGGGCGTGCAGGGGCCGGGGGAGATGACGATGGCCTCGGGCTGGAGCGCCTCGATTTCGGCCAGGGTGATTTCGTCGTTGCGCTTCACGACCGGTTCCGCGCCCAGTTCGCCAAAGTATTGGACGAGGTTGTAGGTGAAGGAGTCGTAGTTATCGATGATGAGGAGCATGGGGAAAAATCAATTTGGAAGGACTTAACCAGATTAACACGATTCAGGAGAACTGCCAGAAAGAGAACTAGGGGCCTCCGCGAAAGTCTTCTTCTTGGCCGATCGTCATCCTGGGTCGGAACGATGCAGTTGAAGCGGGAATTGGTCAGACGCCCGCACGTTTTCGAATGCACAAGTCGTGTTGAAAAAAATCACAGAAGCCCGCATAAAAAAGTCGTCATCCTGAGCGAAGGCGAGCCAATAAATCTGTAACAACCCCGAGCGTAAACCGAGCCGCAGTCGAAGGACCTGGCAGTGATCATCACGCCACGCTACAGGCGGGAACGATCTTCGATCCGCAGGGCCAGTTTACCGCGTGGACAAAAGGCGATGAAAGGGGTCAGCGACAAGCGGTGAGCTGTCCCTGTGGAACAGGGATCGTTTCCGCCTGTAGCAAGACGTGGTTATTACAGCTAGGTCCTTCGACTGCGGCTCGGGGTGCTTTTCTGCTTTCACACACCAATGGGCTCGCCTTCGCTCAGGATGACGGCCCTTTTTATTCGAGCTTCAGTGCGCCTTCGGCTTTCCCTGAATGTCTCTCAGAACTGCTTCGCCATGGCGAGCGCCTTGAGGCCGGCCTTGGCTTTGTTGAGGGATTCCTGGTATTCGCCGAGGGGGGTGGAATCGGCGACGAGGCCGCCGCCGGCCTGGAGGTAGGCTTTGCCGTCCTTGAGCAGGAGGGTACGGATGGCGATGCAGGAATCGAGGTTGCCGGAGAAGCCGAAGTAGCCGACGGCGCCGGCGTAGGTGCCGCGGCAGGTGGGCTCGAGATCGGCGATGATCTGCATGGCGCGGATCTTGGGCGAGCCGCTGACCGTGCCGGCGGGGAAGGTGGCGCGCATGACGTCGTAGGCGGAGTGGCCGGGGTTGAGCTCGCCTTCGACGTTGGAGACGATGTGCATGACGTGCGAGTAGCGCTCGGTGGTCATGAAATCGGTGAGGCGGACGGTGTTGAATTTGCAGACGCGGCCGACGTCGTTGCGGGCGAGATCGACGAGCATGACGTGCTCGGCGCGTTCCTTGGGATCGTTGAGCAATTCTTCCGTGAGCGCGTCGTCTTCCTCGGGCGTTTTGCCGCGCGGGCGGGTGCCGGCGATGGGGCGGATCTGGACCTTGCCCTCTTCGCAGCGGACGTGGAGTTCCGGCGAGGAACCGACGAGGGCCATGCCGCCGAGCTTGAGGCAGAACATGTAGGGCGACGGATTGATCAGGCGCAGGGCGCGGTAGAGATCGATGGCGGGGCCGTCGAAGGGCACTTCGAATCGCTGCGAGGGGACGACCTGGAAGATGTCGCCGGCGCGGATGTATTCCTGCATCGCCTCGGTCATCTTGACGTACTCGTCGCGGGTCATGTTGATCGACGGCTCGAGCGGCGTGACGTCGGTGAAGCTGGGGAGGAGGTTCGAGCGGACGGGGCGCGAGAGGCGGGCTTCGAGTTCCTCGATCTTGGCCACGGCTTCGTCGTAGGCGCGGTCGGCCTCGGCGGGGGTGGAGACGTGGGCGTTGGCGACGATCTTGATCCGGCGTTCGAGGTGATCGAAAATGAGGAGCGTGTCGGTGACGAAGAAGTAGGCGTCGGGGACGCCGAGGTCGTCCTTCTTCGCGCGGCCGACGGTGGGCTCGAAACCGGTGACGGCCTCGAAACTGAGATAGCCGACGGCGCCGCCGTAGAAGAGCGGGAGATCGGTGGTGGGCACGGGACGGTAGCCGGCCATGAGACGCTCGAGCTCATGGAGCGGATCGCCGGTGATGGTGTAGCTGCGTTCCTCCGCGCCTTCGCGCAGGACGACGTTCTTGCCGTGGGCGCGGAAAATGATCTGGGGGCTGGCGCCGAGGAAGGAGTAGCGGGCGAACTTGCCGCCCTTTTCGACCGACTCGAAAAGGAAGGAATAGTCGCCGGTGTCGATCTTGTGAAAGGCGGAGACGGGGGTCTCCATGTCGGCGATGATTTCGCGGTAAACCGGGATCAGGTTTCCGCGATGGGCGAGTTCCCGGAAGCTTTCGCGGGAGGGATTGAGGCGGGCGTGCATAGAGGCGGTTGGGTAATCAGTTAAGTTACGCCTGCTCTGGCGCAGGGACAATCAAAATGGCGGAGGGAGCAAACGGCTGTTGGACGGGATTAACGAGATTTACAAGATGGGGAAAGGCAGGGGAATTTTGACGGAATGACGGAATTTTGAAGCAGATTTTTGACAGGAGGAACATGAGTTACATGAAGGAGCATTCCTGTTTTTTGCTTCCCCTCTTGTACTTCATGTTCCTCCTGTCCAATTTTCCCATTCCGTTAATTCCGTCACCTTTTCTCAATCCTGTTAATCTGTCCTAATTTTCCTTCATTCCTCGTCGACGTAGTTTTCCATCAACTCGATGATGTTGCCTTCGGGATCGCGGAAGAAGACGATCCGGAGGCCGGGAGAGATGTGCGAGAAATCTTTGATCGCATCGGGCTGGACGCCGTCGGCTTTCAGGCTCTCGATGACGGGCTCGAGCTTGGGCACGTCGAAGGCGAGGTGCTTGAATCCGATCACTTGCTCGCATCCGGTCATGCCGGCGGCTTTGGCGTGATCGGCAGTGAAAAATTCCAGCCGCATGGAGCCGAGCTTCATCAGGAAGAATTCCTCCGGCTTGCCGCGGTGGAAGGTGCGGCAGCGCTTGAAGCCGAGATGCTTCGCGTAAAAGGCTTCCTGCGCGGCGATATCGGTACAGTTGAAGGCGATGTGGGTGAAGGCGTTGGTCGTGGCCATGGATGAGATTAAATCTGCGTCCTGAAGGAGGGCAAGTCTGGTGATTTTCCCAAGATCAAGTCACGTGGGTGACTGGAGGAAATTTCCTTTAAGTACCTTGGCGGAGTTTATTTTTTTGCCCTTGGGCCGCTTTTCTCCGCGAGATTGGCAAAAGAGGGACTCTTTTCCCGGATTTTGCAAAAGGAGGGCTACATCACGCGGCCTTCGACATTACCGAAACGGATGCGGAGTTCCGGCACGAGCGAGACGGAGCGGCCGGGCGCGACTTCCACGGTGCTGCCGGCCGCGGGGTAACTGACCCAGGTCTGGGAGGAGACGTTCTTGAGTCCCCAGACATCGGTCTTTTTCGGATGAGGCACCATCTCGGCCAGGATCTCCGAGTAGTCGTTGCGGCGGTTGACGTCGAGGTGATGCGGGTAGAGCAGCGTGTCCTGATTGAGCACGAGGCAATGGTGACCGAGGTACAACCGCAGCGGCGGGATGGTGACCTGATGGCAGCTCCAGCATTCCTGGTCGGCGATCGGTTCCGGCAGGTCGCCCTCATCGGTGAGGAAATTTTCCGCGCCGCATTTGTCGCAGTAGTAGATCTGGTCGCGCATCCGGGTGAAGACGGTGCGCCACTCGCTTTCGCGCACCCGGGCGGAGGGATCACGCAGGCCCTCGGTGAAGGCGCGGGTGAAGATGTCCCGCACGTAGCCGGGATAAAAGTTCCAGAAGACGGTGGCGTTGCTGTGCACGCCGGCGACGGGCCGGTTCGCCCCTTGCTTGGGATCGAAAATGAAGAGCGCCTCGGTGCCGTAGAGCCGTTGCATGGAATTGAGATCAAGGCAATTCACCTCCCGCTCCCGGCGCCCTTCCAGCGGATGATGGATCATGAAGATGTAGAAGAGAATCACCGCGAGCGAGTAGAGATCGGTGTTGGCATTGGGCCGGGCGTGACCGGTGACGATCTCCGGCGCCATGAAGCGCGGCGTGCCGAGCACCCCGCTGAGCCCCTCCCCGTCGATGGCGACGTTGTCGTTGTCGCAGATGGCGATTTCACCCGTTTCGGGATCGAAGAAAATGTTGCCGAAGGAAATGTCGCTGTAGCACAAGCCGAGCGAGTGCAGGCGCAGGAAGCTGTCGGCCAGTTCCAGGCCCACGGCGGTCAGGGTGCGAAAGGTGGGGTCGACCTCGCGGTGCATCAATTCGGCCAAGCCCCGGAAGCGCGGTTCACGCAGCGGCATGAGATAACCGAAGGTCGACATGCCCTGGCAGACAGCGATATCGAGCGGCCAGAGGAAACGGTCATTGGGCGCGCCCTTGTGGACCAGGCGCTCGATCGAGGCGCGTTGCTCCAAGGTCGCCCCGGCCGGGAAGTACCATTTCAGCGCGTAATCCTGCCCTTGCAGCGTGGCGCGGTAGACCTGCCCCTGGCCGCCGGAGCCCAGCAGGTCGCCGAGCTCGCAGCGTTCACCGGCGATCTCCAACCAGACAGTTTGTCCCGCGCGAAACGTGTTCATGACTAAAAATTGCTAAAAAAGAGGCTAGGCCCCCGGCAATGCTCTCCGACGAACAGCAAGCCCCACTGTAATATCATCCCCGCTGCCGTCGCGCGAGGATTCACTCAACCAGTCCGCAATGTTGTCCCGGACAAAGGCGCTGCCGTGCGCGCGAAAATAGCCGAGCAAATCAGCGCCCACGGTGAAGAAGCCGTCGTCGTTGCCGAAGCAATTCGCGTAGCCATCGGTCGAGAGCATGACCAGCGCGGGCGAGTCGGCGCGATGGGGCTCGACGCGGATTTGAAAGGCGCGAAAGGCGTTTGGCGTGCAGAGCGAGTTGGTCTGGTTGGCCATGAACTCGTGCTTGCGAGGCAGCGGTCGGGCCACGCGTCCGTCGGGCCATGCGGTGATAATATCGCCGTCGCCGAGTTGGGAATAGATGATGTAACGGGAAGTCATGGCCACGGTGATTAGTGTCGCCCCGTAGGCGAGGTAGGCGCTGGTGGCCAGGTCCTCGCCCGGCTTGGGCTGCGGCGGCGGCTCGGGAAAGGCGGCGAAATCGAGGAAGGTAAAGGGGTTCTTTTCCAGGTCCTCACGCACCGCCTGTTTCCACGCGGTGATGAGCGCGTAGGGCCAGTGAGCGCGGGCCTGGTTGCGGACGCGGCTCAGGGGTGCATCGGGGCCAAGGCGGCGCAGGAACATTCCCATGATGCGCAGGGCGCACTCGATCGCCAGGGCGGAGCCGCGATCACTGCGGAAACTGCGCGTGCTGCCGTGACCATCGGAAACGGCGAGCAGCAGGAAATCGGATGGCCCGGCGGGGTTCTTCACTCCCACGGCATCCTGGTTTTTTTGCCCGTTGCGTTCGTGGGAGGCCCCTCGCACGCTGGCGCCCAGGGCCGTCCAAACCGGAGACTTCACCATACGTCAGCTTCGTCAGAAGAAACCGTTTCCACGCCAAGGGCGAGAGCAGCCGCCGCTGTGGTCTGCGCGGCATCCGCGGCCATGCTGACCGGTGAGGAGACCGACTTGAGGACAGCGGTGGAGACCCAGCGGATCGCCTCGACCAGTGCCTCCGGATTGTTCGCCGGGAACGGGCGCATGTCGTCATTGCCAATGAAGGCGCGAAAGATTTCCTGGGCTTCGTTGGAAGCCGAGTCCTCGCCAATGGCGACAACGATGCGCACGGCCTGCTGGCCCCACGGCTTCGACATGAGATGATTGAGCCCCGCGTAAAAGTCATCCGTCGGCAGGCCGTCGGTGACCAGCGCGATGACCGGCGGCAGGGCGCGATCGGTGATCAACGGCGGTTGCAGGACATCACCCACCATGGTCAGCGCTTCACCCAGAGCAGTGACGCCGCCCGCCTCAATGTCCTGCCAGCGAAACTCGGAAACGGGGGTGAGTTTTTCCCCCATCCACCGCGCGTCGTCGGCAAAGCGGATGGCGTTCACGAAAACGGAAGCGTGGGGATTTTCCCGCGCGGCATTGCGCATGTGAGGAATGGCCTCGCGGATGGCGTGATTAAGCGCCTGGATTTTTCCATCCATGCGCATGGATCCGGAACCATCGGCCAGCCAGATGAAGTGAAGCGGTCGGGAAGCCATCCGTCCGCCGGGGCGTCGCGGGGCGATGTTGGAATCGGTCATAAAAGGCGTATTACCAACGCAAAGCCTACCTGAAGGCGTTGTCGCCGTAAAGCGACGGCAGAGCAACATTTGCATATCTATTTTATTCAGGCCAGATAAGATCGAAGGCACTTTCCGCCATGAAAAAGCTCTCCTTGTCCCTTCTCTTGTTGCCCGGACTGCTGGGTTGCTTCACCGCTTCATCTTTCGCGCAAACACCTGCGCCTGCGGCGCCTCCTGCTCCGGCCACAGCAGCCCCGGCAACAGCAACTGCTCCCGATGCTCAAGGAATTGATCCGGCCAAGGCGGCAGAAATCCATAAATTGTTGGAACTGACCGGCACCGTGAAGGTCACCCAGCGGGCCATCGGCCAAATGATCGACATGTTCAAGGCCCAGCATCCCAACATGCCCGATGACTTCTGGGCCAAGGCCGAAAAGGACATCGATGTCCAGGAGCTCATCTCCAAAATGGTACCTCTCTATGATAAGTATTACAGCCTGGATGATTTGAAGGCGGTCAATGCCTTCTATAGCAGCCCTGCCGGTCAACGTCTGGTTGCCGTTACCCCGCAGCTCATGTCTGAAAGCATGACCATTGGTCAGGACTGGGGTCAACGCGTCGGCGCGAAGATCGAAGCGGATATCAAGGCCAACACTCCCCCGCCTGCGCCTGCATCAACCAGCGCTCCGGCTTCTGCTCCCTCCACACCTGCTCCCGTCCCGGCTCCAGCGCCCGCTCCAGCAGAGGTGCACTAAAAATAGCTGCGATCCGCACTGGAAACACAAAAACATTATTGCCCCTTTCGCGATCAAAGAATCGCGCAGACACTTTTATCTCAAGAAGTTGGCTTGATGTTTGCCATCAATTTTCAGGCATGTATAATGGCGGGAAATGTTAGTTACTGAAGCCGCCCCCACACCAACCGCCAACCCAGCCCCTTTAGCCTTGCCGCCCATCGACAAGGTCAATCCCCATATCGTCATCTTAGGAGGCGGATTTGCCGGATTAAACATGACACGCGCGTTGCGCGATGCCCAAGCACGGATCACGCTGATCGACCGGCAGAATCATCACCTCTTTCAGCCCCTACTTTACCAAGTGGCCACTTCGGCTCTCTCTGCCGTGGAGATCGCCCAACCGCTCCGCTCCATTCTCAGCGAGCAGGACAACGTGCATGTCGAGCTGGGCAAGGTCGAAGCCATTGACCTCAAGACCCGCACCATCATCCTTTCAGATCGAAGCATCAACTACGATTACCTGGCGATTGCCCTCGGCGGTGTCACCAGTTATTTCGGTCATCCCGAGTGGGCGGAACATGCGCCCGGATTGAAGACCATCAACGACGCCGTGCGCGTCCGTCGCGAAATTCTCTTCGCCTTCGAAAAGGCCGAACTGACCCAGGATCCGGTCGAAAAAGAGAAGCTGATGACCATCATCATCGTCGGCGGTGGCCCCACCGGCGTCGAGCTGGCCGGGGCGGTCAAGGAACTCGGCCGTTTCGTCATGCGCCATGATTTCCGCAAGATCGACCCCACCAAGGTGCGAGTCATCCTCGTCGAAGCCGCGGATCGCATTCTGTCCCACCTGCCTCGTGATCTCTCGATTAGCGCCCATCGGCAGTTGCTGGAAATCGGCGTGGAGATTCGTCTCAACACGATGGTGAAGGACATCAAGAAGGAACGCGTGATCGTCTCGCACAAGGAGAACCCTGCAGAGCTGGAAACGATCAATTCCGCATCGATCGTCTGGGCGGCGGGCGTGGGAGCCAATCCCGTCACCCGCAACATGGGCGTCGAAGTCGACCGGGCCGGCCGCATCAAGGTTAACCGCGACCTCAGCATCCCGGGATTCCCGGAAGTTTTTGCGATCGGCGACATCTCGACCATTACCAACAAGGACGGCTCCCCGGTCCCGGGCGTCTCTCCTGCCGCCATCCAGATGGGGCAGTTCGTGGCCAAGACGATTCTGACCGATCAGGCCGATCCGAACCTGAAGCCCGAAAAGCGCGATCATTTTGTCTACTCGGACAAGGGCACCATGGCGACCATCGGTCATTCCCGTGCCGTGGCCATGATCTGGAAGTTCAAGTTCAGCGGCTTCATCGCCTGGGTCCTGTGGCTGGCAGTGCACATCATGTTCCTGGTCGGCTTCACCAACAAGCTCACCGTGGTGATCCGCTGGGTGCTGGCCTTCTTCACCCGGCGCCAGGGTGCGCGCATCATCACCGCGAATGATGGCCGTGGTCATACCACGTCCACCACCACGCCTTCGACCTCGATGATCACGCCGCCTAGCGCCTGACCTTCTTCCGCTGTAACGGCGGAAGGAGCGGCACTTGCGCGAGACGGGAACTCGCTCCACCTTGGACTCATGCCTGATTCCTTCGTGAGCGAGCCCATCGTGCCGCTGGATGCCAGCTTCGACACCGCAGGCATGGCACGGGGAGAGCCCGGCATACCGCATCGCTTTCGCTGGCGCAAAAAGGAATTCGCCGTGGCGGAAGTGCTCGAGCAGTGGAAGGAACACGGCGACTGCACGCATGGCAGTGGCGAACGCTATGTGCGCAAGCATGCTTATCGTGTACGCACCGTTGATGGCTCCGTAATGCGCCTCTACTTCGAGCGCAATTTCGGCCGCGGCAAATTCCGGATCTCCTCCCGCTGGCGATTGTTCAGTATCGAGAGCAGTTGCGCGCCGCAGCCCGTTACCGCAACCTGAGACGATGACCTCCCCTGCCCCGAAAACCCATTTCGCCAGCGATAATACCTCGGGCGTTTGCCCGGAGGCTTGGGAAGCCATGGCCCGCGCTAATCGGGACTACGCAGCGTCCTACGGCAACGACGCTTGGACAACCCGCGCCGCCGATCTCCTCCGCGGGTTGTTCGAGACCGACTGCGAAGTCTTCTTTGTCTTCAACGGCACCGCCGCCAACTCGCTAGCGCTCGCCTCCTGCTGCCAGTCTTATCACAGCGTCATCTGCCACGAACACGCCCACATCATCGATGACGAATGCGGCGCACCCGAATTCTTTTCCAACGGCACCAAGCTGCTCGGCGCCCCCGGCGTCCACGGCAAGATCGCCCCGGCAGCCATCACGGAACTCGCCTCCAAGCGAACCGACATCCATTACCCCAAGCCCCGCGTGGTCAGCCTCACGCAATCGACCGAACTCGGCACCATCTACAAGCTGGAAGAACTCGCGGCGATCAAGGAAACCACCCGGCGCTTCGATCTCGTCACCCACATGGACGGCGCGCGCTTCTCCAATGCCCAGGCCGCACTCGGCCTTGCGCCCAAGATCGCAACCTGGCAGGCCGGAGTCGATGTCCTCTGCTTCGGCGGCACCAAGCTCGGCATGGCCAGCTGCGAGGCAGTGATCTTCTTCAATCGCGACCTGGCCCGCGAATTCGATTACCGCTGCAAGCAGGCAGGCCAACTCGCCTCGAAGATGCGTCTCCTTGCCGCCGGCTGGGTCGGCGTGCTGGAAAACGGCGCGTGGCTGAAACACGCCACCCATGCCAATCGCTCCGCCGCCTTGCTCGCCACCCGCCTCGAAAAAGAAGCCGGACTTGCCGCCGCTCACCCAGTCGAGGCCAATGCCGCTTTCATCGATCTTCCCCCGGAACTTCTGCAGGGACTGCGCGAACGGGGTTGGGTCATCTACAACTTCATCGGCGGCAATGTCGCCCGCTTCATGTGCTCCTGGCAGACGACCGACGCCGACATCGATGCCTTGCTGGTCGATATTGCCGACCTGCAAAAATCATCGCCACGCTAAACACAGCCTTATCCATCCGTGGCTGGAGCGGCCTCACTTTTTTGCAAAAATTTGGTAATAGTTCCTTATTTCGCCAAACTCACGGAGAAAAGCAGCCCAAAGGCAAAAAAATAATCCGCACCAAGGTGCTTAAAGGCCATCCGCCCAAACTCGGCACCCTCGCCCAAGATAAGACGTGCCTGCCTGGGAGGCTCTGTTTATAATCGGATTTAATGAAAATCTATCGCCTGCGAGACCTCTCGCATCGGACGCGGATGGCGACTTCCGATGATGGAAAGAATTTCTTTGCCCTCAGCGGCGATATTTCCTGCGGCGAATTCAAGATCACCAACGAACGCATCGAAGTGCTGGAAATGCTCGCGCCCATCGAGCCGACCACCATCTACGGAATCGGCCTGAACTACCGAAAACATGCCGAGGAAACCGGCGCCCAGATTCCCAGTCACCCCATCGTCTTCCTGAAAAGCCCCACCGCCGTCCAGGACCCCGGCGGCCCGATCGTCCTGCCGCGCCACCTGCGCAGTGACCAGGTCGACTTCGAGGCCGAGCTGGGCGTCATCATTGGCTACAAGTGCAAGAACGTCTCGCGCGACGAAGCCCTTGACTACGTGCTCGGCTACACGCTCGCCAACGACGTCAGCGCGCGCGACTGGCAGAAAACCTGGGGCGGCTCGCAATGGTCCCGCGGAAAAACCTTCGACACCTTCTGCCCCCTCGGCCCCTGCTACGTCACGCGGGGCAACCTGAAAAATCCCAACGACCTCGCCATCTCCACGCGGGTCAACGGCGTCACCATGCAGCAGAGCAACACCCGTGACATGATCTTTTCCGTGGCCGAACTCATCGCCTTTCTCAGCGGCAGCACCACCCTCGAACCGGGTACCCTGATCCTGACCGGCACGCCGGAAGGCGTCGGCATGGGCCGCAAGCCTCCCGTCTGGCTCAAGCCCGGAGACCAGGTTGAAGTCGAGATCGAAGGCATCGGCGTCCTGCACAATCCCGTCATCGAAGAAGAGCTTTAACGACCCGCGCCGGAACCTTCCATTTGACGCGCGCGCGAACTACGGAAACCTATCCTATGAATCTCGATCTCTATCGCCGCGTTCTCGCCGGTGAAACGCTCACCATCGTCCTCAACCCGCGCGCCCTCTGGCGGTTGACCGGCCCCGATCACGAGCGTTACCTGAACGGCCAGGTCACCTGCGACGTGACCAAGCTCACCGAAGGACACGTCGCTTACGGCGCCGTCTGCACGGCCAAGGGCAAGATGGAAGGCGATCTTCACATCGCCGCCCACGGCTCCGAATACTATCTCGATTCCGACATCCTCCTGCGCGAAAGCCTCGGCGCACGCCTCGAAAAATTCCTCATCGCCGACGACGCCGCCTTTGAAGACGTCAGCGATTCCTGGCACCTGAGCCACGTCTTCAGCACGGAAAAACCCGCCATTCCCGAAACCAGTTTCATCGTGAAGAACGACCGGTTCGGCCTGCCCGGTTACGACATCTGGCTCGCCAGCACCGGCGCCGTCGTCATCGGCGACAGCCTGCCCTCCGACATTGTGGAAACGATCCGGCTCGAGCACGCCATTCCCCGCTGGGGCGCGGAGTTGACGACCAACACCCTGCCGCCGGAAGCCGGCCCTCATATGTTGAATGCCATCAGCTACACCAAGGGCTGCTACGTCGGCCAGGAAACCATCGCCCGCCTCAAGAGCGTGGGGCACGTCAACCGCACCCTCGTTTTATTGCAGTCCGACTCCGCCAACGTCCCCCCGCCCGAAACCAAATTGCGGCAAGGCGACAAAGACGCCGGCTCCATCACCAGCGCGGGATTCTCCCCCCGCCTGGAAAAAGGCATCGCCCTGGCCTACGTGCCCTATCAACTCGCAGCCGAAGGCACCGTCTTCGAAACCGAAGGATTCAAGCTAACCGTCACCGCTCCGCTGAATAGCTAGAGTGTCTCCAAAATTGTTGCGCGAGGGCGACCCCGTTCCTCGCTCCCAAGTTTCACTTGGGAACGCCCCTGATCCTTCGCGAAATTTCATTTCGCGCATTCTCCTGTAGCGGCGGTCTATGACCGTCGTGCCTTTCCCTCAGACATCGGCGGTCATGGACTGCCTCTACAGACTAAAACTGCAACTGCACCGCCGTTAGGGACAACGGCGGCTACCTCGGAGCAACAAAGACATCGTTCGGCCTTCAGTTGGAACGCTCCAGCAATTCAAACGCCAAGCCTCAACCTTCATCTCCTCAAAGTTCGTTCATAGGATCACGACACCACCATCGGTATTTATTTATCAAGGATTTCATCCAGAAAAAGATCTCCGCAAAAGTCGCAATATAAGCACCCGTCATCCTGAGCGAAGCGTAGCGGAGTCGAAGGATCAGCTCCCGGAAAACGAGGGATTTAGAGATAAATCTCCATAAAGAGAGGAAACATCCGGGACTGTGAATATCTCTTGGGAGCTGTCCCTTCGACACGGCCTGCGCGTAAGCGCAATTGCTTTATACCTTTCATTTTGCCGAGCGCCGCATGGCCCAACCTCAGCCGGAACAATGCGGTTGCCCGCGAGCGTAAGGAGAAGACGTCTCTACTTAGGGTAGCCCGGACTACTTGTTGTCCGGGTGGCGAAGCCACAGGAGGCAGCCCGGAAATAATCGACGAAACATCCTCTCCTTTAAGTAAGTCAGATAGGAGGACTTATTTGAAGCGACGGAGGGAATCCTGACTCCGTTGATTTTGAGGCTGCCTCCTGTCGCCTTCGGCGCCCCGGACAACAAGTAGTCCGGGCTACCTCGAAAACTTGCGCGCCCGTTTCAACTGCATCGTTACGGCTCAGATGACAGACGGCGAGTCAGAGAGAAAATTCCGCAATCATAAAGCCCGGCGGAATCATCGTCGGGATCGTGGCCGATACAGAAACATCGACGGGAGCCTTACCCGGCTCAAACTCTCCAACAAACTAAAACCAGTACCGTCACCGCCCCGCTCAACAGCTGGAGCGGTGACCAGATTGCAGCCAACAACCAATTAGGCGTTGTAGGCGTACTTCGCTTCGCCGACCTTCTTGATGCCGCTGATCTTCTTGCCGGTCGTATAGAACCAGCTGAAAATGTTGCCGGGTTTGACCTTCAATTTGTTCGAGAGTTCCTTCACCGTGATGCCGGACGATCCTGCCGCCGTCAATGACTTGAGGATCTGATCCTTCAAGCGCTTGCTCTTCTTGCCGGGCTTGCCGTCGCTCACCTTGATCGTCGTCGAACCGGGCGGACGACCGGGCTTGCGGCCACGCTTCTTCGGGGCGTCCTTGCCACTTTCGAGCGCCTGGAGTGCCGCATCAACTTGCTCCAATTTGGCCTGAAGCAGTTCCTTTTCCTTAACGAGACCGATCAACTGCGCCAATTGAGCGCTGGATAGAGTAGATAATGACATGGCGAAGTTTTATAGATTCTGCACATAGACGCAATCTCTATATTGATGTAGAGACGGCTTTCCACATCAAACTTTACAAGCGTTAATATTATTACTGATCTAATTTGACCTTGCCGCCCCATGAAATAATCCGCGCTTTCGCGCCTGCCGCTTCCGCCTCCACTTTCTGTTTATTGGCGTTATAGGCAAGAGAAAGACTCGACCAGACAAATTGGTTATTTGGGTCAATCTTCGAGGCTTCCAGTCCGGCCGCGATGGCTTCTTCATAGCGGTCGAGTTTGTAGAATGCCATGCAAAGTGCCAGCCAGCCGTCCTGAAATTGGGGATCTTGTGTCACAGCCTGCCGGAAACATTCCACAGATTTATCCAAATCCCCGATCGCCAGGGCGCCATCTCCTTCATCCATCCATTCTTCAATCGTCTGCATGGGAGGATTCTATAGTTAATTTGCAAATAGTCTCCACTAATGAATCCATCGTCGCCGCCGGGGCTTCCGCCGCCAGTTGATAACCCAACCGCTGGAGGGTCTCGGTGGTCACCGGGCCCATGCTGACCGCTCGTGGGTGTGGCTTGCCGGAAGCGGGTTGCAATTGCAACACATCCCAGTTTTCCGCCGTGCTGGAACTGGTAAAAACAATCCAATGCGCACCCTCTCGCAAATAACGCGCGCGCGCGCCCGTCAGGTCCTCCTTTTCGGGTTGGGTATCATAGACGATCCATTCGTCCACCGTGCCTCCCTGCTCTCGCAACTGCCGGGCCAGAAGTCCATCCGCTCGTTGTCCTTGCGGAATGCAAAAGCGGGCCACGGCTAGTTGACGGCTGACCAAAGTCTCCGCCAGATTTCGGGCCGTATAGATTTCCGGTTGAAGATCAATAGGAAGATGCAATTGGGCTAATCTATTCGCGGTGGCCGGCCCCACGGCGGCAATTTTAACCATTCCTAGCTGGCGCAAATCTGGAATGATTTTGAAATATTCCGAAAAGAAATAATCGACCGCATTGGGACTGGTAAAGAGAAGCCAGTCAAAATGCTTGGAGAAATCCGCTAATGTGACCCGTTGCGCTTCATGGAGTGATACGGGCGCAATACGTATAGTAGGAATTTCAAGAACATCGGCTCCTTTTTGCCGCAAGCGTTCGGATAAAGCACTGGCCTGTCGGCGCGTCCGGGTCACAACCACGCGCTGGCCGAAAAGCGGCAAGGTCTCATGCCAATTCAATTGGCTTCGCAATTTAACGACATTCCCGACAACCGTAATGGCCGGCGCCGCAAACCCGCGTTCCTTCACCAAATCCGCCACGGTGGCCAGCGTGCCCTCAAGGCTCTCCTGCCGGGACGTCGTGCCCCAGCGCACCAGCGCCACCGGCGTGGCGGGATCCATCCCTTCGGCGATCAGCCTCGCCGTAATTTGTGGCAACCGCTCCACCCCCATCAGAAAAACTTTTGTCCCCCGCAACTGCGCCAGGTGAGCCCAATCGATGGCCGAGTCCGTTTTCGTCGGATCTTCGTGCCCGGTGATAAAAGTCACGGTGGATGCCCAATCGCGATGGGTCACCGGAATGCCCGCATAGGATGGCGCGGCAATGGCGGAAGTAACGCCCGGCACCACCTCAAAGGGAATGCCTGCCTCGACCAGCACCTGGGCTTCCTCGCCACCACGGCCAAAGACATAAGGATCGCCTCCCTTGAGCCGGACCACCCGCTTGCCCGCACGGGCCCGATCCACCAGCAGCGCGTTGATCTCGTCCTGGGTCAGGGTGTGGGCCGAGGCCGATTTCCCCGCATAGATTCTTTCCGCGGCCGGCGGGGCCCATTGCAGCATTTCGGGATTGCACAGGTAATCATAGACCAGGACTTCGGCCTGCTCGATCAACTGCCGTGCCCGCAAGGTCACCAAACCGAGCGAACCCGGCCCCGCGCCCACGAGATCGACGCGGCCTTTTTTCTCAGTCGCGCTCATCGGGAAATTTCAACCGCCAGATCAACGCCCAGGGTTTCAGCCTGGTCCAGACGCCGTTTCAGTTGGCTCCGGCGCGGCGCATCTTCACTGGGCCACCAGACGAAGCCCTGCATGACGAGGCTCCCATCGGTCCCGGCTTCCGCATAGGCCGCGATCGGCTCGCGGCAACCGCCCCCGAGGGCCTGCAGGAACATCCGTTCCGCCTTGACCGCCGCAGCGGTTCCCGGGTCGTTCAGCATGCCGATAAGTTTGCGCACATCGTCCGTATCATCCGTCCGTATCTGCAAGCCGAGCGCGCCTTGTCCGGGCGCGGGCAACATCTGCTCGAAAGGCAGCGATGTCATGAACAGACCCTGCGTGTCGGGCTTCAACCGCTCCAGTCCGGCGGCGGCCAGCAGGATTCCC
>FTAO01000102.1_pt1 | contig 16093 bp, 8 predicted proteins | sample 1639091 | NCBI WGS metagenome assembly FTAO01 (sample SAMEA3914812, study PRJEB12502) | metagenome | biome: forest; material: soil | place: Canada | collected 2011-07-07 | depth 0.1 m
AAATTCTTTTGCTGCAGATCGTTCATCCTCACGAACTCGATTTACACCAAGTCCACGCCGCGCGGTTTCACGACATGGAAACCGATGAGTCGGTGGAAGTGGAGCCGGAGGAAATCCGCGCCGTCTACCGTGAATCGGCGCGCCAATGGGTCGACAAGCTGGCGAGCGAGGCCCATAACCGCGGCATCAGCCACGCGGTGGTGCATACCGACCGTCCTTACCTCGATGCCATCGAGGCTTATCTGGGGTTCCGGGGAAGAAACACTCTCTCCACCCGTTGATTCCATGTCCTTTCTCAACCTGGATCTATTCGCCGTCTTGATTCCACTGGCGGCGCTGCCGCTGGTGTTGCATTTGCTGAACAAAAGTTTTCCGCGTCACTTCCCCTTTCCGTCGATCAAGCTCATCAAGGAAACCCTGGCGCGACGCTCGAAATTGCATCGCTGGCGGCATTGGATTCTCCTGTTGTTGCGCACGGCGTTCTTGCTACTGCTGCTGCTCGCGTTCCTGCAACCGGTCCTGCAACGCTTCGGCGCTGACCCGGCCGACAAGACGGGACGCCAGGTCCTCATCGTGGTCGATCATTCCCTCAGCATGGAACACAAAGGCGACGGACCGGCCTCGCGCGAGCGCGCCGTCTACGAGGCCGGCAAACTGGTCGATTCCCTCGGCACGAACGACACGGTGAACATCCTGCTGATGGAACCGAATTCCAGCTCCTGCTTTGTGTCGTTTTCCAAGGACACCAGCGGGGCGAAACGGTTCCTGGGCCAGCTCAAACCCGGATTTGGCCGCGCGGATGTCAATCTCGCCAACGCGACGGCCGCCCGTTTTTTTGCCCAGCCCGGCACACGTCCGGAAATCTATTACATCTCCGATTTCGAACGCAAGAAGTGGGCCGATGTCAGCTTCGCCATGTTGCCGCCGGCGGTGAAATTATTCTTCGTGGACGTCGGGCCGGCGCACCGGGACAACCGCGCCATTCTCGACGCGCGGCCCTCGCAAACCGAGATGCTGGCGGGCGACACCGTCCCGCTGGAAGTCACGATTGGGAATTACAGCGATGAGCCCTTCGACGATCGCGTCACGGTCACGCTCGACAAACAATTCAGCGCCGACCAGCAGGTTTCCATCGCTCCCTGGTCGCAGGGAAAAGTCACCATCCCGGTTTCCGTGGGCGGACCGGGCGTGCATCTGTGCGAGGTGCACCTGCCTTCGGACGCGCTCGCATACGACGACCATTTCTTCCTGACCCTGGCCGTGCAGGAGAAGGAGGAGGTGCTGATCGTCACCGACGGAACGGACGAACGAAAAAGCGGCGCCTATTACCTGAAGACCGCGCTCAATCCGTTCGAAAACAACGCCGGCTCCCTGTTGCCGCACATCCTTTCGTCGAGCGAGATCACCCCTTCCCGCCTGGCGGGCGTGCAAAAAATGTTTCTCATGCAGGTCAACCGCCTCAGCCCGGAGACATGCGCCGCGATTTCGCAATTCCTGCTGCATGGCGGCGGCTTGATCTATTTCCTCGACGGACCGGCCGATGGGGAAAACCTCAATTCCCTGGCGAAAATTCTCGGTCCCGACAGCCTGCCCCTCCGCCTTTCCCGGCGGATGGTGGCAAGCAACGTGACGGCGGGCGCCCAGCAGTTCGCGCGGGGCGATTTCCAGTCGCCCTACCTCAGGCTGTTTCAGGGCGACGCCCGCCAGGACCTCGCGCTGTTGGAATTTTACGATTACTACCAGGCGGCCGCGACCGATGCCGGCGGTGTCCTGCTCGAATACGGCGACCGGTCACCGGCCATGGCCGCGTCGCATGACGGGCTCGGAACGATGCTGCTGCTCAACTTCTCCGCCGGCGAAGATTCCAGCAACCTCGCCCGGCAACGAATTTTTCCGGCGTGGATGCAGAGCCTGGTGAAAGCCATCTCCACCCGGGAACCGCCGCCTTCGTCCTACACCTTCGGCGAAACGCTCCACACCGAAATCTGGCGCAACGAAATGCACAACGAGGTGATTAGCCCCGCCGGAACGCCCATCACAACGCAACGGGAATTGTCCGGCGAGCGTTGCCGTGTCGCCTTTACTCCGGATCAGCTTGGATTCTATACGCTCGGCTCGCCGAATCCGCTCTATGCCTTCGGGATCAACCCGGCCACGGACCAGTCCGACTTGCGGCCGATCGACAAGAGTTCTCTTCCCACCGAATTTGCGGACAACCATCAGGCCCACTTTGTCGCCGGCAGCGAAGATTACGATGAACTGGCCAGGGGACAGCCCATTTTTCACTGGTTTGTGCTGGGTGCGCTCGCGGTCCTCCTGCTGGAAAGCGGATTTCAATTTTTCATTCGGAGGCCGGCGTCATGAACGACCCGTCCATCTGCAGCCTGGTCTTCGACCCGATCCTGCCGATCCCGATCATCGTCCTGCTGGGCGCGCTGCTAATCTTCTTCACGATTCGCGTTTACGTGCGCGTGGGCGCGTCCATCGGGACATGGCGCAACCTGACGCTGTCGTTGTTTCGCGTTCTCGGCATCGCCTTGGTTCTGCTGCTGTTGCTCCAGCCCTCGCGCCGCGTGTCCCTGCCGCCGCCCACGAAGGATCGCGTCACCTTGATCGGCCTGGACACGTCGTTAAGCATGAAGCAGCAGGACGCCGGGAATGAATCCCGTTTCGATGCGGCCAAAAGGCTGCTCCAGGATTCGGGCGTTGTGACCTCCAGCGGAATGCCGTCCGACCGCCACCTGCAGTTGTTCGGCTTCGATCAGGACGCACGCCCGCTCCTGCAATCGATCCTCGACGTTGTGCCCACCGGCAAGACCACGCTGATCAATAAATCGGTCACCACCATGCTCAACGCTCCAGCCGGCGACGAGGCAGTCAACGCGGTGATTTTACTGACCGACGGCCACGACTTCGAAATGGTCGATCCGGTGAAAACGGGCCTCTCCGCCCATGATCGCGACGCGCCGATCTACGCGCTCGCGCTCGGCAAGCAGGGCGATGTCCGGGACGTCGCCGTTCGCATCACGGGCTTCCAGCCCTATTGCTACGTCAAGCAGAAGGCGCGCATCCACGCCACGCTGCGATTGATCGGATGCGAACTCGAAGACCTCACCGTCGAGTTGTTGCGGCAAGGCCAGGTCATCCAGACCAAGCACGTCAACGCCCAGCAGCTTCAGGAATTGCCGGTCGAATTCGAGGTCACGGAACCGGAAACCGGGCAATACGAATATGAAGTCCGCGTCCAACCCCTGGAGAACGAGACCGACACGGCCAATAACAGCGCCATCACCTACCTCAATGTCATCGACCAGCAAATCCGCGTGCTGGTGCTGGAGGGAGATCCTTATTGGGACACGACCTTCCTGCAGCGCTCCCTGATGCGGAACGACAAGTTCGATGTCGATGCCCTGATACGTTACGGACCGGAGCACGTCCGCGCGATTCGCAAGACGCCCACCAACGGTGAACTGCAAGTGCCCACCACGGTCGATCAACTTGCCGCTTACGATGTCGTGATTCTCGGATGTGCGGTGGACACGCTGTCCCCCACCGCCGGCGCGCCATCCGGCTTGCCGGAATTATTGGATCAGTATGTCAAGGAACGCGGGGGCACCGTCATCTTCAGCCGCGGTCCGGCTTTCCAGAAACCACTCTCTAGCGGGCTGGAACCGATTGTGTGGACGAATAAGTCGCACGATCATGTTCATCTCGCCGTGACGGCCGAGGGCCGCAATCTTTCCCCCTTTCAGGTCCTGAACGAAACGGAAGGCGGTCTCGACGCGCTTCCCGATCTGATCGACGGAAAAATCCCGCAGGAAACCCAACCGCTGACGTGGGTGCTCGCCATGGGCACGGGCCGGGACGATCCCTCCACGGTCCCGGCCATCGTGCACCGGCGTTACGGCAACGGCCAGGTGGTCAGCATCGGTGTGGACGGTTTGTGGCGCTGGGCGCTTAATGCCAAGGCCGATGGCGCCGATACGCCGTTCGACCGCTTTTGGGACCAGATGATTCTCTGGCTGCTGTCGGGTCGCGATTTCACCCCCAACCGGCAGTTCTCGTTCCGGCCGAATTCCGCCAATATTATGCTGGGTGAGAAAGTCTATTTCCGCCTGGCCATGCGGCAGCCGGTGCCGGCATTGACTTCCGTTCCCGTCACGCTCGATTACGGTGACGCAGAGGCCGGGCGGACCACGCTTGTCGCCGATCCGGCGAGCGGCGGCCGGCTCACCGCGGAATTTCTCCCCGAGCACACCGGGCGTTACCGGGCGGTCGTAAAGCTGCCCGACGGCACCACGCAGGAGTCCCGCTTCATCGTCTACACGGAAAACCTCGAGGAGACCGAGGTCGCGACCGATTCCCTTTATTTGCGCCGTTTGTGCGAAGCCAGCGGGGGCCGGTTGATCAACGCCGACGAATTGCCCAAGTTGATCAAGGAATTGAGCAACGAAAAGGCCGATCAAACACCCAAAATCCTGTTGGAACCGGCATGGGATGAGACTTGGGTTTTCTATCTGGCCGGACTATTCTTCAGTCTGGATTGGTTCTGGCGAAGGCGGTGGGGCCTATGTTAAACGACACCCAAAGCATCCTGGACCGGCTGGTCATCGCCGACCGTGCGCACCAAAAGGAGGCCGGAAGCAAGTTCCTGCTTCGCAGCGTGAAGTACGGGTGTGCCGCAGTCCTTTCCGCCTTCGTCCTCGACGTGATTTTTCATCTCGGCGCCGGCTGGCGGCTGGGACTTCTGCTGGCCATGATTACCGCCGCTTTGGCCCTGGCCATCTTTGCCTGGCATCTGGCCTATGTGCGGCGAAACCGGGCGGAGCACATCGCGCGCTTCCTGGAAACGCGTGATCCGGCGCTCGGCTCGCGTTTGATCAATCTGCTCCAGTTGAACGAACAGACCCGCGACACTTCCATTGCCCCGTTGACCCGCGATCTCGCGCGCCAGGCCGTGGGAAATTACGCCGCCCAGCTTCAGGGCACTCCCATCGAGAAACTCGCCCGCACGGACGAGGTACGCCGTCACCTGAAGCTGGCGGCATGGGCGCTCCTGGGCTTCGCCGCCGTGCTGGCCGTGGGCTTTCACGTGACGGCCGTTGAAGTTGCCCGCTTCGTCGATCCGTTCGGCGATCATCCGCCCTATTCGTTCACGCACCTGGAAATCGTCGAGCCCAGCCCGGCGGGGACGACCGTGCTTTTCGGCAAGGGTCTGATCGTGAAAGTGAAGGCGTTGGGACATCAGCCGAAGGAAGTGTTTCTCACCGCGTTTCCGCCGGGACACCGGGAGCAGGCCGTCACGATCCCCATGTTCGATGAGGGGGGCGCGGGATTCAACCAATCGCTGGACAATATCCGCACGGACCTCGTCGTTTTTGCCCACACCAAGGATGATGCAAGCGAGTCCAAACAGGTCCGCATCGGCGTGGTCCTGACGCCGCAGGTGGACAAGGCGTTCGTCCGTATCGCGCCGCCCGACTACACCCGCATCCAACCCGAGGAAAAGTCCTACGACTACAAAAGCGTGCAGGCCCTCGAAGGCAGCGCCGTGCAATTCCGGCTCCAGTCCAACCGGCCCCTGCGCGAAGGCTGGCTGGAAATCACCTCGGGCGATCATGCCCCTCAACGCATCGTCCTGAAAAAGTCGGCGGACAACGAGGTGACGGGTTCCTTCACCGCCGCCGAATCGGGGCGGTTGCGCTTTGGCATCGTGGACGTGGACGGACTTCCCTCGCAGGGCGATTACGAAGGCGGGCTCACGGTGACGTTTGATCTGCCCCCGGAGGTCCACATCACCAATCCCGAACACGACGCGATGGTGGCGATGGATTTCAAACTCCAGGCCCAGGTCGAGGCGAGCGACGACTACGGCCTGAGCGAAATCCGCCTGCATTGCGGAGTGAACGGGATTTATCCCGCCCCCAAGGTGGTCAAATACGACAAGATCGTGCTCGATAGCCGCGAAACGGAGGACTTGAATTTCGCCTCGATGGGCGTCCATCCCGGCGACGTGATCACCCTGTTTGCCGAAGCTGTCGATAACGCGCCGAAACCGCACCTTTCGCGCAGCCAGACCGTCCGTCTAAAGGTCATCAGTGTCGAGGACTACAACAATTACCTGCGCGAACAGAGCGATATCTCCGACACGGAAGCCAAGTACGCCCAACTCAACGACGATTTGCAGGAGTTGATCGAAAAGCAAAAGGACCTTGGCGAGGCGGTCCAAAAATTAAACGACCAGTTAGCCCACGCCGACGCCACGCAGAAGGCGGCGCTGGTCCAGCAACTCGACAGCCTGATCGCCCAGCAAAATGAACTGAACCAAAAGCTCAACCGGCAGGCCGATCACATGGACAATTTCGTCCGGCAACAGCCGCTATACGATGTCGAAAAGGAGATGCAGCAGTTGTTGCATCAGCAGGCGGAAAACATCCGCGAAAGCACCCAGGCCACCGACGCGGCCGCCCGCGACGTCGCGCAGCGCAGTTCGCCTCCGGCCGGGTCGCGCCAGTTGTCGCCGGACATCTTGAACGACTTTAAAACGGCCTCCGACAACCAGGTCGCCCGGCTTGGCCATGCGCATGAAGAAACGGACCAACAGGTTGTCCAGAAGCTCGACGACATGACGCTGATGCAGGAACTGGTCAAGGATTTCAACCAGTTCGAGTCGCTCTACCGCACTCAAGTGGAAGTCGCCCAGCAAGCGCAAGCCTACAATCGTCCGGGCCAGTTGGACCGCGAAGACCAGTTGGCGTTGAAGGATTTCGCGGCGACCGAAAAAGACATGGGCGACTCGCTCAGCCAGTTGCGGGAGAAGTTGGGCGAGGATGCCAAAGCCGCCCAAAAACTATTCCCCAAGGCCGCGCGGAGCGGGCACGACCTTGCGGATCAAATTGGAGAGAACCTGCTGGTGCCGCTCGCCGAACAGGCCACCGACCAGATGCTGGCGGGCAATGGCGACCAGTCCTTTCAACTCGCCGACCGTTTGCGCCTGGCGATGGAACGCCTGTTCAGCCAATGCCAGGCCGGCGATTGTCCCTCCGGTGACGAACTCGATTCCTATTTGCGGTTGGAGCACATGGATCCCGGCGCCACTTTTGCCCAAATGTCGCTGAGCCGGAAATATGGCACGGGTCACGGACAGGGCGGCGGCACCGGGCAAGGCGCGATGGGCACGTCGGGTTATGCCGTGGCCGGCGGTTCCAACATGAGCGTGCTGGGCAACGAATCGATGGCGGGCGAAAAGAATCCCGCCGCGCGCCAGTCCAGCCGGTTCGGCAAGGGCGCCGAAGCCGTGGCGGTGGGCAACCGGGGCGCGGCCGAAAATCCCGACGTGATCAACGGACTGAATCCCGTCAACCGCCATTCCGCCGCCGATTCGCCGGAAACGGTCATCCCGGAATACAACGACGTCGTCGACAGCTATTTTAAGGCGATCACCACGAAAAAGGAGAAACCTGCCCATGACAAATCGAATTAACCATCAGGCCTTCATCCGGGCCTGCTGCGTTTTACTGGCTTGGTGCGCCCTTGCGTCTGCTTCCTTTGGTCAATCCGCACCCGCCCAATCGGACCTCACTCTTCTTCAATGCGGCAACCTGACTTATGCGGGAAACAAGGGTTCGGTCTGTTTCGCGGACCATTTTCTCTCGGATGTCGCCGACCAAACCAATCTGCGGGTGAACAAGACATTTTGCCCGGTACGTTTGGACGCCGATGCCCTTTTCGATTACCCGATTTGCGTGATGTCGGGCAACGATGATTTTACCCTCACGCAAAAGGAGCGCCAGCAACTCAGGCAATACCTCATCCGGGGCGGCTTTCTCCTGGTGAGCCCCGGTTGCTCGGACAAGAAATGGGACCAGGCCTTTCGCAGGGAAATGCAGATTTGCTTTCCCGAATATCCTCTCAAGACAATCCCGATGACGCACCCGATTTTTTCCATCGTGAATCCCATTTCCAGCCTGGTGGAAAAGAACGGAAACGCCGTCTCGCTGGAAGGCCTGGAAATCAACGGCCGCCTCGTTTTGGTCTATTCCAAGGAAGGGCTCAACGATGTGCAGCACGCGGTGGGGTGCTGCTGTTGCGGCGGCGATGAAGTCGAGGATCCGGCACGGGTCAATGTGAACGTCTTCACCTATGCCGCGCTCTATTGAATCCGGAAGCGGGCAGCCTTGCTCCCGGGCGAAGCGAACCCGTTTCCGATTCAGCCTCGTTTTACTCTCGGCTCTATTTCTGAGCGGCTGCGGCCCCTCGCCGCAAAAGTCCACCCTCGACCTGCCGGTCTATTTCACCTGCGACACCGATGGGCGATTGGAACCCTGCGGTTGTTTCGCCGGCCAATACGGCGGATTGACCCGGCTTAAAACGGTTCTCGATACGGAAGCTTCGCCCGGCGCCGTGCGCGTGGACGTGGGCGACGCCATCGGCGGGCATCAGGATTATGACGTGATCGAATATCGTTACATCCTGCGCGCCTTCGCGGCCCTGAACTACGACGCCTTGAACATCGGTCAAAAGGAAGCGCAACTCACCGCCCGCCAACTCCGCGCCGTCAAACACGATTCACCGGTACCCATCCTCAGCGCCAACCTACTCGACGCAACCAGCCATCAGCCCCTTTTCGATTCCTACCGCATCGTCCAGCGCGGCGGCTTTCGGATCGGCATCATCGGGGTGCTTGATCCGCGCGGTCTCGACCAGAATCTTGGGAATGGATTGATGGTCGGCGACATGGAATCGGCGGTCGAACGATGCATCGCCGAATTGCATGGCAAGACGGACATGATTGTCCTACTGGCATTCACCGACGAAGATACCCTCGCCCAACTGGCGCGGCAGTTTTACGAATGCCAGGTCATTCTCGGAGGAAACGTCCGGCAACCCGCGCAGCAACTGGTGAAGGAGAACCGGAGCGTCATCTACTATGTGACCAACGAATCCAGGGCGCTGGGCATCCTGCACCTGCGTCTTTCGAAGGACGCTCCGCTTCAGGTGACCGGGAGCGAGGTCCGCCTGATGCGCGACACCATTCCGCAGGATGCCTCCTTCAGCGAGATGATGCAGGCCTATCGCAAGGAAGTCCGCGCCACGCGGCTCGCCGTGGACGATCCCAACAATCTCAGCTCCGACATGATTCCCGGTGTGCATACGGTGGCGACCTATACGGGGACCGACAGTTGTATCGCCTGCCATAAAACCGCCGCGGCCATCTGGGCCACCTCCGCCCACGCGCACGCTTTCACCGCGCTGGTCGATCACAAGGCCGACGCCGACCCGAGATGCATTGCCTGTCATACGGTCGGTTTCGGAGATCCATCCGGTTATCGCCGCGAATTTGGCCAGGACAAACTCGTGAACGTCGGATGCGAAAGTTGTCACGGGCCGGGAAGCCTCCATGTGCGGGAAAAACAAGGCGACACCTCGGTCAATTTCACCTTCCGTCCGTTGGACGCAGGCGACTGCATCAAGTGCCACAACGGCGAGTTCAGCCGCCCCTTCCACTGGGATCTTTCCTGGCCCCCGATCAAACATGGGAAGGAACCGCAGCCGGGCAATCCTTCGGCCGCGGTATCCCACTAAGGGATAAACAGCAGGGTACATCGCGAAGCCGCCCAATGTTTAGGTGTTGATCGCATGCCGCACCCATCGCCCGGAGGTCCCGTTGGTCGCCGTCTGCGTGGGCGGCGTTGGATCCGGGTCGTGCGGGCGTTTCCGTGGCTATTGGGGACAAGCACAGATCTCCGGTCCAGTGAAGAAGCCTTGGAGCGACCCGGCTCGAGACTGATGAGCCGGGAGCTTGGCCCTTTGTCTATTCCGTAGGTCGGCGAAAATTCCCACGGTGAAGCCGACTACTTTTCGTCGAGGACGTCTCGTAACGTCTTCAGGAGAGTTTCCGCCGTAAAGGGCTTGGTCAGGAGGTGCTTGCTGCCCGCATCTGCCGCCTTCGCCGCACTTCGTTCCGAATTCAGCCCGCTGGCCGCCACGACCCTTACCGCCGGGTTGATTTTCCTCAACGCCCGGATTGTCGCCGGTCCATCCATGATCGGCATCTCCATGTCGGTGAGAACGACGGCGATTTCGTCCCGGTGTTGGGCGTAAACGGCCACGGCCTCGGCTCCATCGCCGGCGGTCAAGGTCCGATAGCCGAAGGCCTCCAGCGTCTGGCTTGTAATAGTGAGAATGGAGGCTTCGTCATCCACGACGAGGATCGTCTCGCCGCTGCCGTGCGGCGCGCTGCCCTGCAGCGTCAGGTCCTTCTTTCCGTCCGACGAGGCTTCCATGGCAGGCAGAAAAACGTTGAAAGTCGCGCCCTTGCCCGGCTCGCTGTAAACATTCACGAAGCCGCGGTGACTTTTCACAATGGCCATGACGGTCGAGAGGCCGAGGCCTGTCCCTTTGCCCACTTCCTTGGTCGTGAAGAAAGGGTCGAAAATCTTTTCCAGCAGGGCGGGAGGAATGCCGGTTCCTGAATCCGTGACACTGAGAATGACGTAGCGTCCCGCCCGAGCTTGGGCGTGCATCGTGGCGTATTGCTCGTCGAGGACGGTGTTTTCCACGGTGATCGACAGGCGTCCACCCTCGGGCATGGCATCGCGGCCGTTCACACTGAGGTTCAGGAGAATCTGGTGGAGTTGCGTAGGGTTACCCAGAACGGGCCAGGGCTCTTCCGGAACGGAAACCTCCAGCCGGATGTTTTTCGGGAAAGTGTCCTCGATGATGGTCTGGATGTCCTTCAGCAGGCTCCTGGGCTCGACTTTCACCCGCTCGCCTTCCAGTCCGCGCGCAAACGAGAGCACCTGCCGCACGATGTCCGAGCCGCGCTTGGAACTTACCTCGATGGTCTCGAGGATGCGCTTGGCCTGGGGGTCAGTGGTCGAGAGCTTGAGGATGTCGACCGACATCATGATCGGCGCGAGGATGTTGTTCAGGTCATGCGCAATGCCGCCCGCCAGCGTCCCGATGCTTTCCATCCGCTGCGCCCGCAATAGCTGCGCCTCGATCTGCTTCTTGTCCGTGATGTCGCGCGCGATGGCGTGGAGATAGGTCTTTCCGCTCAGCTCAAAGCTTTTTAGGCTGACTTCGCAATCGATCAGAGTCCCGTCCGGGCGACGGAGAACCCATTCAAAAAATTGAGGTTCTCCTGTTAACGCGCTTTGGATTTTCTCCCGAGACATCTCCCCCGAGGAACGGCCATCGGGCTGGGTGGGCGGAGAAAATTCCTCGGGCGCATGGCCGACGATTTGGTCGAGCGGAAGTCCGAACATTTTCAGGACCGCGGGATTGCAATCAACGAAGAGACCCTCGTGCATGAGAAAGATGCCGGCGTCGGCCACATCGAACAGCGTCCGGAATTTACGCTCGCTCTCGACCAGTGCTTCCTCCGCGCGAACACGCTCCTGCTCGATTTCCGTGACTGCCTTGAGCCGTGTGATCCACCAGTCCACCCGTTTCCTCTTGTATTCGTCTTTCTCCATCTGTTCCTTTCGCACGATGAGGTCAGGTGGCTCGTAGTAGGGATTCGGGCAGACAATTTCACCCAGGATGGCCACCGGGTGCACCCGCAGGACATCGTGAATGAGGGCAGCATCGAAACGTGACCGATCGTATTGGCACAGGATCACCGACTTGCTCTGTTTCACGTAGGAATTGAGCATGGCCTCGTACTCGACCAACAAATCGGTATCGACGTCCGTTCCCATTACCCAGGTCATCGCCCCCACGCAACGTAAGCCGGAAAAGCCATCGGCCAGGGCGGCGGCCTCTGCCTCATGCAGAAAATCGATCATCGCCTGCGGGTGAAACTTCCCCGATCGGAGGTAGGTGTCCTGCCGACTCAGCAGGTGCAAGGTCCCGCGACGGCGTTCGCCTTCCGCGTCCACTTTTACGGCAACAAATGCATCACTGATTTTTCTCAGGTTGGCATCGTCGGCGATATAGAGGCTGCGCTCGCTCTGCCCGAGTCCCTTAACGATGAAAGGAACCGCCACGGCCATTTGCTCAGCCACACTTTCATGAATGGGACAAACGTGATCGCCCCAGTGAAGTCGGGCCAACTCGTGTTCGAGTTGAGTTGTCATGAGCCCTCTTGGGTGGGATGAAACGTCGTGATCTTTGCTTGAAACCTACCTGGAAGGTACAATTGGCATTGTAAGCTCACCTTAACAAAATGCGAATGAAGATTTCAGGCTTGATCAAAATTGCGCGCCGGGGCTTAGGTGGCAAGCACCTATCCGCTACCGCATCTTCGCAACGTGATGTCGTCCGCAGCGAGGCATTCTAGGACGGAATTACGGAATGACGAAATTGGGACGGGGGAAGATGAGGCGAAACGAAACAAAGCCTTCCCAAAGATCGAAATCCGTTCCCTTATTCCGTTCATTCCGTAATTCCGTCCCTACCCCTGTCTTTGCCTCCGGCAGCGTACCGAGCCCGTCGCCCGGAGGTCGACGGCTACCACGGCTAACTTAAAACCACCGCGTTATAGACCATGTGGAGAATGACCGCCGGCGCGAGGCGTCCGGTCTTCTTGAACAGGAGAGCGTTGGTCATCCCGAGGAGCCCCACGGGCAACCACGATAGGGGCGGATGGAAGATGGCAAAAAAGGCCGCGCTGCCGACGACGGCCCGCCAGCCGCCCCACTCGCGATCCAAGGCCCTGAAGAGGAGTCCACGGAAGAGGTACTCTTCGGCAAAAGGAGCGAAAGCGACGGCGATAATGGTATAGGAGGTCCGCAAGTCCGGCATTTTGGCCATTTGCTCCTGGGACTTTTGCATCAATCCGGCGGTGTAGGGAATGTGATGCAGGATCGCGAGGTATCCAAGCGCGATCAACCCGAGCACCAGTCCCCCGGCAACACCGGTCAGGAGAGAAAGGAAAAAGGAAACCCCATGCGTGCCATCGCCACACTGCCATGGTTTCGAAGGCACACGAAGGTTAGGGGGTTGCGGCCAGCACCAAACGTCCCGGACGGAAACGCCGCGATTACTCAGGAATTTCCACACGCCCAGGGAGACGATGATCGCGCAGAGGGCGTAGATCACGACCTGCACCGTGGCGATGTTCGCGCGGCCCACCGGAATCAGTGCGAGGCCGGTCAGGACGGCGCCCCCCTCGACCAGGATGCTGATGGCAATCATGGCGTGCATGAGCGTGGGCGGAGGCGGCAACTTCTCGGACCAGGGATCGTAAAGGTAGGGCAAGCGGGCCCGGAAATTTTCCCACATCGCGGCGGCGGTGACGTAGGAGTAAACAATGCCCATGATGGCGATGTGCCACTGCTGGGTCAGGACGCCGATGGAGAAAGTGAGCATTCCGAGTTGGGCCGCCCAGCGACGACCCTGGGGTATTTTCTCAGGCTCCCCCGATGAGGAGGTGACGGAGACGAGGGTGACGGTTTTCTCGGCCATGCTTCGGCCGAAGAACCACCACCCGATCCCGACCAGGACGATTTTCCAGAGGTTTTCGGGATAGAGAAAGGCCGTGTAGATCAGGACGAGCGACACGATGCCGGTGGAAATAAGGGACCAGAGCCACGCTTTGGCCTTGAGGAGACTTTCGAGGCCTCGCGGCCAGGTCAGGGCGATCCAGAGGGCGGCTCCTTCGGACGCGAGCGATTTTGGGCCGAGAATCCAAAGGAAGTAGGTCCCAAACAAGATGCCTGCGCCGCAAAGATAATTCCATGAGCTCTGGGCCTCGAGAAGGATTCCGCGCATGTTGAAAAGCTGGAAGCCGGCGATGGTCATCGGAACGAGGATGGTCTGGACGATGGCGCTGCGGTCCCGGATAAACCAGAGGAACTCCTTGCGATAAAGCGGTTCCTTGCCGAAGCGTATCCCCCGGTTCTTTCCCGTCGAAGGAGCCGAATCCGCGCGTCCGAAATTACCACTGAGCCCCTGCTGCGCGCCCCAGATGCTGAACCAGACCGCCCCGGCGATGGTGAGGCCGGCGACGCCCCAGCAAAAGAGCATGCCCAAAAGAAACGAGAAGGTCCCGTTGGACCGTTCGCCGAGGAACCATCCCAGCCAGGGCCATGGGACGATGGCGAGAGGTTCAAGAAATCGGCCGACGGCGGAAACGATCTTGGACATGGTCACCGCGCAGACGATGAAGAGCATCATCGAGGCATAACCCATCCAGCTCATGAGCCCGATCATGGCTCCGCGGGTCCGGGGTGAAAAACGGAGGATCGCTCCGATCTCGAGCGCCTTGCCCAGGCACGCCGCGGCCACGGAAAGCGGGATGCCGATCAACAGGCCCGCCAGAAGGCCGAGGCCGGGGCCATAGATGAAGCCGTATAAAAAACCGGCAAACAAGGGAGCGCCCCAATAGATTGGATTGGCGGCGATGGGCGACAACATTTCCGCCAGGAAGATGGCCCCCGACGGTACCGGATGGGAAAACAGCCATTCCCACATCGGATGCCGGCGACGCTGGAGATCGAGTTCGAGGCCTTCGCCCTGAAAAACCAGCATGACAGCCCACCAGAAAAGAACGAGGGAACCAAGCATCGCCGGGAACCTGCCGACCTTGGACAGCGCGATGAATCCGGGTGCAGCCGCGCGCTCGTCGATTAAACCGCGCGTTCCCTGAGCATGCACGGCGTCGCGCAGCTTCTTTTCAACCGATGCCTCACTGCCTCCGTAATCATGAGAGATATCCCTGGCTTCCCTGGAATAATCCAGGGCCAGGGCATCGTCGGCGGCAGCCGTTTTCAGTCCGTCTTCTGACGATGTGGACTCGACCTCGGTCACGCTTCTGAAGAACCATCGGTCCACGACGACTTTCCCCCTGCTTTCGACCTGGATCCGCTCGCCGGCGATAACGGCGCTGTAAGCGACAAACGCCGCGCCGATGTTGAGGAGCGCCATCATGATAATGGCGAGGACAAAACCCAGCTTGCCCCAATTCAGCGATTTTTTTCCGGCACGCTGGCGAAGCAGTTCCTGCTGGCGCTTCTGCCGGCCGGTCGCCCGTTTCCGCGTATTGCGTAAGAGCAAATAAACGGTGCTCCACAACCCGGGCGGACTGGGTCTGGCCAGCGCGTCACTCATGTCTGTTGCGGCCGCGCGGTGAGCTTGAGAAAAATGTCCTCGAGACTGGCTTGATCAAACCGGGAGCGAAGTTCGTCCAGGGAGCCTTTGGCAACGACGGTGCCCTCGTTGATGATGACCGCGTGGGAGCAAAGCTTCGTGACGTGGTCCATCAAATGCGTCGAAAAGAGGACGGTGGTTCCCTGCCGGGCCTCATCGAGGATGAGATCGTAAAAGAGATGGGTCGATTCGACATCGAGCCCGTTGGTCGGCTCATCGAGAACGAGAAGCTTCGGTTCATGCAGCATGGCCAGAAGCAGACCGAGCTTCTTCTTCATTCCCCGCGAATAATCCTCCGCGTAATTATGGATGTCCTCGGCGAGGCGCAACCTAGCGATCACCGGCACCAGCCGGTTCATCGTCGCACTCACGTCCAGGCCATGCATGGCCGCGCTCAGCTCCAGGATTTCCTGGCCGGATAAATAAGAATAGAACACCGGCTCATCCGGCAGAAATCCGATGAGTCGCTTGACCTCGACCCGTTCCTCAAAGGCGTCACGCCCGTCGATGAGCAACGTGCCCTCCGTCGCTTTCAGAATGCCCATGAGGAGCCGGAACAACGTGGTTTTCCCGGCGCCATTGGGACCCAGCAATCCGCAGATTTGCCCGGGCGGAACCGAAAAGGAAACCCGCTTCAGGGCGACCTTATCGCCGAACGACTTCATGACCCCGTCGATCTGCACCAAGTCCGCCGCGGATAGCGCATGGGCCATCCGCTCCGTCGGCGAGCCGACCGATAACCCGATTAGATTTCCAAACGGAATCCAGTCGGGCAAGCCGTCGTGCCAGGCGAGGACGTCCGCCTCGATCTTCCCGGCGGCGACAAATTGCCTGACCTGATCCTCAGGGAGAGGACCCACCTGCTTCCCCTCAATCTGGAGATAGATATCGCGCATCTTGTGGAGCCCGTCCGGCACATGGCTTGAAGTCCAATAGCCCTTGCCTCGTCGCAGGACAAGCTCAGACGGCTACGCCCACGTTTCGCAAGGACGCCGGT
>FTAO01000006.1_pt1 | contig 14960 bp, 13 predicted proteins | sample 1639091 | NCBI WGS metagenome assembly FTAO01 (sample SAMEA3914812, study PRJEB12502) | metagenome | biome: forest; material: soil | place: Canada | collected 2011-07-07 | depth 0.1 m
CTGACAGTTCTAGCGCCCGGAAGCGCCCCAACCGAGAATCACGACGGGGACGGTGCGGACGAGAATCTCGATGTCGAGCCAGAGGGTCCAATTGTCGATATACTCGAGATCAAGGCGGACCCAATCCTTGAAGTCGGTGATCTGGTTGCGACCGCGAATCTGCCAGAGGCAGGTGAGGCCGGGACGCACGCTCATGCGCCGGCGCTGGCTGACGTCGTTGAAGTTGGCCGTCTCGTAGAGCGGCAGGGGGCGAGGCCCGACCAGGCTCATCTCGCCACGCAGGACGTTCCAGAGTTGGGGCAGCTCATCCAGGCTCGTCCGGCGCAACCAGGCACCGAACGGCGTGACGCGGGGATCATTCCTGACCTTGAAGACCGGCCCGGACATTTCGTTGCGGGATTCCAGTTCTGCGCGGCCTTGTTCGGCATTCGTCACCATGCTGCGGAATTTGTGCATGGAAAAAGGACGTCCGTGCAGCCCGCTGCGATTCTGGGAAAAGATAACCGGGCCGGAAGAACTGAAGCGAATGAGAATGGCGATGACCAGCATCAAGGGAGCGGTCAGGATCAGCAGGACGAAAGAACCGAGCAAATCCATCATGCGCTTGAAGACCAGCCCCCAGGAGATGGCCGGGGTCGTGCGATAGATGAGCAGCGGCTGGCCTGCAAACTGGTCGAACTGAACCCTGGTGAAAAGCGTCTGAATAAAGTCGGCGGAGACCCAGGCCTCGATGCCTTCCGCCTCGCAAGCCAGCAAGGCTTCGCGCACTTGCGGAATGATTTTCTCGTCGAGGCTGAAGACGACGATATCGACCGTTTCCTCGTGCAGGGTCTCGATAAACCGGGCCAGTCCTTCCTGCCGCAAATCGAATTCCGACCGGATTTCAAAGTGTTTGCCGGGCATGGAGAGAAAGCGCTCTTTCCAACGCTGGCGATCCACCGCGGTGCCGCAGAGCAGGATATTTTGCCGCAAGTGCAACCGCGAGCCGCGCTGTTTCAACCAGAGACGAAAGAAAGCAGTCCGAATGGAAAGCAAGGCCGTAGCCAGGATGAAAAACATTCCCAACGCCGCACGACTGATGCTCGTCTGGGGAATATGAAAGACGATGACGCAGGTAAAAATAGCGAGAAGGACCAGGAACATGGCCCACATGATCCGCCCCAACGACCTGACCCAGCCTGCGGTGGGATGTGTCTGGTAAAGTCCCATGTACTCAAGGGCCAGGGGCCCCAGTGGAACCGCCAGGGCAATCATCCAATAGCAGTTATCGAAGTGGGGCAGTAAGGTGCTGTCTTCAAACAAGTGCCAGGTGCTGAAGACATAGAACCGGAGGGCATGGGCCACCCAAAGCGAAAGCGCTATCAAAAAAGCATCAACAAGTTGGAGCAACTGTTGATAGAAATTATACTGGCGGGAAAGCATTTGAATTAAACGACAAGGAACATCAATTGCTTCAGATACACGAGGCTAAAAAATTTGGAGCCGTTTCCAACATCGCACTGTAAGCGCCTTTTCAGAAAATTCCCAGAGCATTCCTCGGTATCTTGGCTCTTCCTACAGCTCATTTTAGCCTATGGACTGCCGATCACGTGTCAGACCGGCCATGGTCCAGCCACCACTGGTAAGTCGCCCGCAGTCCTTCTTCCAGTCCGATGCGGGCTTTCCAACCCAGCTTGGTCAACTTGGAAACATCGAGCAGCTTGCGGGGGGTTCCGTCGGGTTTGGTTGTATCCCATTCGATCTCGCCGGAGAAGCCAACAATCTGCCGGATCTTCCGGGCGAGATCGTGAATCGTGATGTCCTGGCCGCAGCCGACATTGATGAGTTCGGGAGAATCGTAGGTCTCCATCAGGAAAAGGCAGGCTTCCGCCAGATCGTCGACGTGAAGGAATTCGCGATAAGCTTTCCCGGTGCCCCAAAGCGCGAGGCTTTTTTGTCCACTCTCCTGTGCACGATGAATTTTATGGATGAGCGCGGGCAGGACATGCGAGGTCTCGAGATCGAAGTTATCTTCCGGTCCGTAGAGGTTCGTCGGCATGGCCGAGATAAAATTCGCGCCGTACTGGCGGACGTAGGCCTGGCATAGCCGGATGCCGCAAATTTTCGCAAGCGCGTAGGCTTCATTGGTCGGTTCCAGGCTGCCGGTCAGCAGGACCTCCTCGGACATCGGCTGAGGCGCGTACTTGGGATAAATGCAGGAACTGCCGAGGAAAAGCAGCTTTTTCACGCCAGCCGCGTAAGCGCCGTTGATGAGATTGAGCTCAAGCTGCAGATTTTCACTGAGGAACTGGACCGACTGGGTGTTATTGGCCCAGATGCCGCCCACTTTCGCCGCCGCCACGAAGACATACTCAGGCCGATGCTTCTCGTAAAAGGCGCGCACTTCCCGCGTATCGCACAGGTCAAGTTCCGCACGCGTGCGCAATAAAAGATTGTTGAACCCCCGGGCGCGCAGCAATCGCACCAGCGCCGCGCCGACCATCCCGCGATGACCGGCTACAAAAATGGGGGCGTCGAGATTCATCCGCGAACGTGCTTGCCGCTGAGTTGCATGCCCAGCAGATCGATATCGGCCTGGACCATGATCCGCACCAGTTCCGAGAACGTCGTCTTCGGCTCCCAGCCGAGAATCTTCTTCGCCTTCGAAGCGTCTCCGATCAACAGATCAACCTCGGCGGGACGGTAATAGCGGGGATCGATCTTCACGTAGTCTTTCCAATCGAGATCCGCGTGACCGAAGGCCGCGTCGAGGAACTCGCGGATCGAATGGGTCTCGCCCGTGGCGACGACAAAATCATCGCCCGTGTCCTGCTGGAGCATGCGCCATTGCGCCTCCACATATTCGGGCGCGTAACCCCAGTCGCGCTTGGCGTCGAGATTGCCGAGGAAGAGTTCCTTTTGCAGGCCGGACTTGATGCGGGCCAGTGCGCGGGTGATCTTGCGCGTGACGAAAGTCTCTCCGCGCCGGGGCGATTCGTGATTGAAGAGGATGCCGTTGCTGGCATGCATCTTGTAGCTCTCGCGGTAATTGACCGTCATCCAGTAGGCGTAGACCTTCGCCGCGCCGTAGGGGCTGCGCGGATAAAACGGTGTGTCTTCACGTTGCGGCACGGCTTGCACGAGACCGTACATCTCGCTGCTGGAAGCCTGATAGAAACGGGCCTTGGGGCAAGTCTCGCGGATCGCCTCAAGCAGGCGCGTGGTGCCGAGAGCAGTCACATCGCCGGTGTATTCCGGCACATCGAAACTCACCCGCACATGGCTCTGCGCGCCGAGGTGGTAGACTTCGTCCGGCTGCAAATCGTGCATCAGGCGCGTCAGCGAAGCCGAGTCGCTCAGGTCACCGTAGTGCAGAAACAGTTTAACGCCGAGGATATGCGGATCTTGGTAAAGATGATCGATCCGCTCGGTATTGAACGAACTGGAGCGGCGGATGATGCCGTGAACTTCGTAGCCCTTTTCGAGCAGAAGCTCGGCGAGATAGGATCCGTCCTGACCGGTGATCCCGGTGATTAGCGCTTTTTTACTCATGATCTTGAAAATTCAAACGGAGCCGACAGCCGTCCCTGCGTCGCGGCGCACGAGCGTGATGGCCTTGAGACGGGCGACGCCTTCCTCACTCTGCGTGGCAATTTCCGGATCATCCGAAAAGGCCTGATGGACGAGGCGGCGATCGAAGGAATTCATCGGCGCCAGCTTGAAGGGCTCACCGGTGCGGCGCACCTGGTCGGCCAGTTCGCGGATGCGACCAAGAAAATCCTGCTTCTCTTTTTGCCGGTAGCCTTCCACATCGACGATGACGTTGGCCGCGTTTTCCTCGTGGCGATTCAGGATGCGATTGAGCAGATACTGGAGATCTTCCAGCGTCTCGCCGTCACGGCCGATCAACCGGCCCCCGTCGCGGGTCCGGATATTGAGGACATGCCGTCCGGCCGGTTCCATCTCTTCCACCTCAAAAACGAGGCCGAGATGACCGAGCATCAGTTCCAGAGTTTCTCGTGCGCGTTGCAATGACATCCTTCCAGCATAAAAGATTGTGGCCTACCGCCAACCCTTTTCATCAGATCCCTAAAGAGGTTTTTCCAATCTCCGGCCGTTGATCAGAAGCAAAACCGGTTCGTGGCGGGATTGGACCACGAAGCGGTAAGGATCACTTTCCGGCGACGGGGTGCTCCCAGCTCCTTTATCGGGATGAGCAAAAGCGACGAGGTCCGCCACGCTGCCGGGCGAAATCTCGCCCAATTTTCCGGCCTGCCCCAGGGCCTTCGCGCCGTTGAGCAGCACCATTTCCAGGACCTTGCGGTCGCTCAGCCCATGAAATTCCTGGACCTCACGCATTTCGGAACGCATATCGAGCGAGTTGTTGCTGGCGAGGCTGTCAGTGCCGAGACAGACATTGACGCCATACTCCTGCAGCGCCTTGAGGGGAAACGGCGCGTGGCCGAAATAGGTGTGGCATTTCGGGCAATGGACCACCGACGCGCCGCTCTTCGCGACCAGTTCGTAATCGTAATCCTGAAGATAGTTGAGATGGGCGATGATGCAGTTGGGGCCGATGACCCCGTGCTCAATGAGATGCGACAAGGCCGAGCCCTGCCCGCAATCGGAGTTGTCCCGGCCCAGGCTGCCGAGGAAATCATGAAGCGGTCCGCGCGCGTGGGAGAACATCTCGTGCTCCTCCACCGATTCGGCGATGTGGGTGGTGCAGGGCATGCCGTACTTCTCCCCGCAAGTCCGGGCCAGGCGATAGAGATCGACCGAGGCGGTGTAGGGTGCGTGAGGAGAGAGGCCGAATCCGCCGAGCCAGTCGATGTGCTGCTCAAAGAAGCTTAACGCCCCCATCAATGTCGCATCCTGATCCACGCGCGTGCGCACGTCGATCAGTTCCAGGAACCACCAGGTGCGCAGGGGAGGCACCGGCAGGTGCGGCAGCAACTCCGGAAAGGCCTCGATATTGGCCACCGTGCTGACTCCGCCCTGGGCCAGCAACTTGAAGCCGTCTGCGATCGATTCGAGATAGTCTTCCGTGCTAAAGGACCGGCGCAGGGCGTTGATGTTCTTGATCCACTCGGTGAAGCTCTGCTTGGGCGCAATGGATCCCTTGAACTTCGTGTAATCGAGATGGCAGTGGGCGTTGATCAATCCGGGGAGCAGGGTGCTGGCTCCCAGATCGGTGACCAGTTCTCCCGGCTCGGCCAGCAGCTCGGAGGCAGGGCCAACCGACAGGACTTCACTTCCTTCCACGCGAACCGCCCCCTTCAGGATGGGCGGGGATGAGATCGGTAAAACAACATCGGCAAGGTACAACATAAAGCCTTTGAGTGAAGCCAAGATAGCGATCCGCGCATTCTCAGCGATGAAAACTTACATTAATTTCGTGAAAGCGGATAAAAAAGCCACTTTTTCACCACCCTCCCCCACCCGTAGTGGTTTTGTGCAGTAAAACCTACCACAGATAGACGGGTGTGAAGTAAGCTCCACTTATAGCTGAGGTTGCTCACGCCAGCCTCCGGTCAATCTTCCCGGCCGTGCGGACAAAGCGTAGGCGCGCCTTAGGCGATGTTTTCATGCCCATAAGTAAAGCACAGATCCCTCCGCCGTATCACCCCTTCTATACCTTAGATCCCTTTGCATCGGTTTTTTTCGGACAGCCTCCTGCCTCAAGCCCTAAACACCTACCCCGATCATCGAACGGACCTTCTCCTGCAAATCCCACCGGGGACTCGAGTGAACTCGATCGCTTTGCCGTTGCGTGTTTGGCCATGCATCATGCCGGTGAACACGATTTGGCGTCGTTGGACGAAATCTGCCGTGCCCTGAATACCTTGATGATCCGGAGTCCCGGGAAGGCGATGATCTACGGACCGCAGATTCGGGACTTGGTGCTGAAGATGAACCAAGCTCACATCGCGAAGCGGGAAGGACCGTTTTTTCGGGACTTGGCTGAGGGTGTCCCATGAAGACTAACGGCGTAACGGATCGAAGAGCAGAACGAAAAAAGTTGCGGCACGGGCAGGTGCGCCACATCGTAGGGCGAAGCCATGGCTTCATCTTCCTCCTCGGTTCAGGCGCCCCCGCGCGCGTTTCACTTCTTGGGTATTTGCGGCACGGCCATGGGCGCCGTGGCGGCCATGTTGCGTGACGAAGGCTACACCGTCACCGGCTCGGACGAGAGCGTCTATCCCCCGATGTCGACTTTCCTGGCCGATAAGGGCATCGCTATTCAGGCCGGCTACAAGCCGGAGAATCTGCCCACGGAAGACGCCATCCTCGTCGTCGGCAACACGATCAAGCGCGGGAACCCGGAACTTGAAGCGGCGCTCGAAGCCAAACGCTTTTATCTTTCCCTGCCCGAGACGTTGAAGACCTACTTCCTGCGCAAGACCCACAACCTCGTCGTGACCGGAACGCACGGCAAGACGACCACGACGTCGCTGCTGACCTGGATCTTCGAGCACGCGGGCCGCAAGCCCTCCTATCTCATCGGCGGATTGCCCAAGAACCTGCCCCAAGGCTGCTCCAAGCAGGAGGGAAATTATTGGATCATCGAGGGCGATGAATACGACACGGCCTTCTTCGACAAGCGGAGCAAATTCCTCCATTACCTGCCCGAGCTCGTCATCATCAACAACCTCGAGTTCGACCACGCCGACATCTTCGACAATCTCGCCGCGATCCAGAAATCGTTCTCGCATCTTGTCCGCATCGTGCCGCGCAACGGCATGGTGCTGGTCAATGCCGACGACGCCAACGCACTGGCTGTGGTGAAGGAAAGTCCTGCGCCTATCCTCGAGGTCGGGTTCTCCGAGAATGCCGCGGTGCGCATCAGCGAGGTGAAGGTCCACGGCGAAACCCAGACCTTCAAACTGCTGAATACCGAGTTCACGTTGCCCATGTCGGGGACGTTCAATGTTCGCAATGCCGCCATGGCCATCGCCGCCGCTCATTTCTACCAGATTCCCCTGCCCGAGATCGTCAAGGCGGTCGCGAGTTTCGAAGGCGTCCGGCGGCGTCAGGAAATCCGGGGCGAGGTGCGGGGCGTGACCATCATCGATGATTTCGGGCATCATCCCACGGCAATGCGCGAGACGCTGCAAGGGATGCGGCATCGCTTCCCTCACCGCCGGCTTTGGGCGCTTTTCGAGCCCCGCAGCAACACGACTCGGCGCGCGGTCTTCCAGAAGGAATTGCCCGCGGCGTTGTCGTTGGCTGATGGCGTTGTCGTCGCCCAGGTGGCTGCGTTGGAACAGATTCCACCGGATGAGCGGCTTCACCCCGAGCAAGTGGTGGCCGACATCAATGCGGCTGGAGTTCCCGCGTACTACGAGGCCAATGCAGATGCCATTGTGGCGCGGCTCAATCCTTTGCTGAAGCCAGGCGATGTCGTCGTCGTTTTTAGTAATGGTGGTTTTGGCGGTATCCACCAGAAGCTGCTGACTTGAGTTATCATTAGATCGAATATTACAATCTCGCAATCAGTCGATTCTTAAGAACCTCTTGCTTCAATTGGGAGTCTAAAGATTTATGCTGCAACACCGTTACGCAAAATACGGAGCCATCTTCTTTGCCCTGCTCGTTCTCAATGTCGTCGTCTACATGTGGCTGAATTGGGGAGTGATTACTGTCAAGGTTACCGATGTTCCTCTACGCAAGGTCATTAGAAGTATCGAATGGCAGGGTTGGGTCAATATCTACACCAATCTCCCGCTCGACCAGAAAGTCTCCATGTATGTCGATCATGTCCCGCTGCAGGAGGCGATGGAAACGCTCGCGGCAAATGTGAACGGCCCCGGCAATGGTGAACCGGATCGGGCGGATCGCGCCAATCGTCCCGACCGGGCCAATCGCGGTGATCGGCAAAACGGTACTCCAGGAGGAGATCAAGCGGCAGGTGGACCTCCTCCGGGCGGCCAAGGCGGAGATCAAGCTGCTGGCGGCCCTCCCCCGGGAGCTCCTGGCGGCGGTGGCCAAGGAGGCGGCGGCCGCGGCGGTTTTGGCCGCGGCGGTGGAGGAGGCGGTTTTGGTGGCGGCGGCGGCGGCGCGACCTGGAACCTGGCCTTTTTTACCGCACCGTCTAAAGCTCAAATCAAGGATGAGATCAGCGCGTTCGAATCAGGCTCTGCGCTCACCAATGACGATCTCAAGGTCTATACTTACAACACTCCCTTGGAAATGTTCATGACCGACAGTGAACCGCCTGCCGCCGATCCACGGCTGCAAAATTGGGGTGGTTACAAGCCACCGGCTCCTCCGCCCCCTGCACCGACGGATGGTTCTGGGTCGGATACGCCCGCCACGCCGCCACCCGATCCCGGTCCTCCTACGGTACAGACCTACCTTCAGGCTTTTGCCGAATCCTCGAACATCTGGATCATGAGCATGGGTTCCTGGGCTACTCCGGCTCCCACGGCGCCTCCGGCCAATTCCTCCATCATCAGCGCGGTGAAAAGATTCGTGAGTTCGTCCCATGGTTACGTCGTCCAGGCCTATGTCCTGCGCGCCGGGACAGGAGGACAGCGCAACCGCGGAGGATTCGGCGGCCTGGAAGCCATGCAGGACCGGATCAATAACGCCTTGAACGGCCTGCCCCCCGAAGATCAGGATGACGTCAGAACCCAACTCGCCCAGGAAGTGCAGTTTTATCAAAGCGTGCAGGCCGCACCACAGGAACAAAGGGGCGCCATGATGCAACAGCATATGAGAGAAAGAATAGCTAACCATCTCGGAAATAACTGGCGCCGCTCCCCGGCTCAGCGGGCCCAACGCTACGCCCGCATGGTCGCCAATCGCGCTGCCGCCAACGCCGCCAAATGAAAATATCCTCCCTGCACCGCCGGCCTAACCTTGTCGCCTTCACCTTGGTCGAGTTGATGGTCGTCCTCGGGATCATCGCGCTTCTGCTATCCGTTGCTTTCCCGGCGTTTAGTTCCATGATCCAGAAGGGACAAAGCATCGCCTGCAGCCAGCATCTTAAGTCGATCGGCGTGGCCGTGATGCAGGCCGCCAGCGACAACAACAACATCTATCCCCAGATCAATCAGGTCGCGCCCTCCACTCCGCCCGTCTATCCAAGCAGCGTTCCGGGCATCGTGGGTGTGCTCAGCCCTTATGGTATTACGACCAATGTGATCCAGTGTGCCGTCGATCTCAGCCTGGGAAGCCAAAGCGCCTTCACCCAGTATGGCTCCAGCTACGAATGGAATCCGGTCTTCGATGATGGCACGACCGTCACTCCGATCGTCTACGTCACCACCACGGCAGCCATTCCGGTCAACAGCACCCGTGTCCGACTCTGCATGGATTTTAACACCATCCATAACAACAAGCACAACGCGCTCTACGGCGACGGCCACGTCGTGGCGCGCTAAGCCGGGGCGATAGTTCCCGCCAAGCTCAGTGCGCTTCGGCCAGAAACGCCAGGACCATATCGCCGCAACTCGAAGCCCATCGATCAATCTCTGCCGGCGAGTGCGCCTCGTTGGTCACATCTTCCGCCAGCGAGCTGATCGTGGTGAAGATGAACCGGGCGAGAAAGCGACGGCGGCGCGGGGTCAACCCAGATTTGATTTCGGCGAGAAAATCCTCTGTTTTTGAGAAGATGTCCTCCTTCAACTGGATGAAATGCTCCAAGTCATCCATGCTCACCCCCGTTTCCACCAGGGCCTTTCTCAAAGTGGCTTCCTCTGCTTCGGAGCGAAAGAACGCGTGAATGGTTCGGCGGAGGCGCTGCGCAGGTGAGTAACGCCGATCGGCCATCATCGCCAACAAAAGCCCCGACGTGGCCTCCCATTCCCGGTGCTGGATCTGGAATAAAATCGACTCCTTGTTCGGGAAGTATTGATAAAGCGAACCCACGCTGATCCCCGTCTCCTCGGCCACGCGAATCGTGGTGAAGAGTCGCCCGCCCTGCTGCTCCAAAACGCGAATCGCTCCCTTTAAAATATCATTCACCATTTGCGCCGAGCGCTCCTGGCGCGGCTTTTTCCGAGGTAAGAGTGTTTTTTTCTTCATGACGAAATTCAAGCGGCCAACGCGAATTGGCAATACGAATAATTATTCGTATTATCAGGAAATAGCAAGAACCCATCATGAACACCTACTCTTCCGATAAAATTCAATCACTCCTCAAACGTCTCCACGCTGACGCCCGCGCCACCGACGAGGCCTTCATCGCCCGGTACGAACAAATGACCGATGCCGAGCGCGAGTCCATTCAATCCGATCACAAGCGCTTCTACGGCCTCGCCCGTGATGCCTATCTCCCCGTCGGCGAAGACCTCGGACGACTCCTCTATCTTCTGGTCCGGTCCACCCGCGCCAAGAGCCTCGTCGAGTTTGGCACTTCGTTCGGCCTCTCCACCATCTACCTCGCTGCGGCCCTGCGCGACAACGGCGGCGGTCGTCTCGTCACCTATGAATTGGAGCCCTCCAAATCGCAGCGCGCCCAGATTCACCTGGCCGAAGCCGGCCTCTCCGACTTCGTCGACTTTCAGATCGGCGATGCGCTCGACCTCCTCGCCCATGGCCCGGCAGCGCCTGTCGACTTCCTTTTGCTCGACGGAGCCAAGCCTCTCTACCTGCAGATCTTGAAACTACTCGAGCCCCGCTTGCAATCCGGCGCCCTGATCGCCGCCGATAACATCAATACGCGGCATCAGGTCAACGCCTTTACCGATTACATCCGCACTCCCGGCAATGGCTACGTCTCCGTCGACATGCCGCTGGGCGATGGCATCGAACTCTCGGTGCGTGTGTAACACAAATTACGAATTCATCTTCGGCAGAAGCAGAGCGCTTTTCGTCAACTTGCTGAAAGAGGATTCGGGTGGCCTGGACAACTTGTTGTCCGGGTGGCCGAAGGCCACAGGAGGTCGTCCCCGAACGTGCACATTTCTCAGGCGACCTCCTGTGCCTTCGAAAGGATTCGAACGCACCTGGGCAACAAGTAGCCCGGGCCACCCGAAATTACCGCTGTCTGGTCGTAAACGGTATGAGCATGGCGGGAACTCATCCTCCACGCTTTTGCTTTTGCACGCCGTGCCGTAGTCTGCCGGAATGTCCGCCCTCTCCGCACCGCTGCACATCCTCATCTCCGGTGGAGAAGGCGACCTCGCACGCGCCCTCAGCGCGGCCTTTTCCCGTGAAGGCCACCTCGTCCAGGCTCCCGGTCGCAAGATCCTCGATGTGCGCGATGAAGCCCAAGTCGAAGCCTGCTTCGCACAACTGGAACGCCTCGACATCCTCGTCGCCAACGCCGCCATCACCCGCGATGGCCCCCTCTCCCGGATGAGCGAAGCCGACTTCGACGACGTGATGGAAACCAATCTGCGCGGCACCTTCCTCTGCGTCCGCGCCGCACTCAAGCGCATGGTCAAACAGCGCAGCGGCCACCTTCTCCTCATCGGCTCCCGCTCCGCGAAACACGGTACGCAAGGCCAGAGCAACTACGTCGCGGCGAAGGCCGGATTGGTCGGATTCGCCATGAGCGTGGCAGAGGAATACGGCGCTCGGAACATCCGCTGCAATGTCATCCTCCCCGGTTTTCTCGAAACGAAAATGACCGCCCCACTTTTGCCTGAGCGCCGTGAAGCCATCAAAAGCGAACACGCCCTCGGCCGCTTCAACACCGTTGAAAACGCCGCACGCGCCATCGCCTTCCTCGCCCAACTCGACCACGTCTCCGGTCAGGTTTTCACGCTCGATTCCCGGCTGAACAAGTGGACGTGACGCAGCCGCGAACAGGGTATTCGCATGCGCTGGGAACTTCTGCAGAAACCGCACGATCAACGCCCTGTCATCCTGAGTGAAGTCGAAGGATCAGCTCCCGGTAAACGTTCAGAGTTCCGCACGTTTTAATCTTTATCCAACATCAGTCCCCAACCGTCTTGTCTTCCGGGGGCTGATCCTTCGACTTCGCTCAGGATGACAGGCGACGAAGACCAAACTTCAATGCGTCAGAGAATAGACGGCGATGTTGAGGGCGACTTTGCGCCCATCTTCCGGATCGAGCCCGTGGCCGGCGTTGCATTCGTTGCCCATGACGAAGGAGCAGCAAAGGCCGTCCTCGCACATGACGGCGACCAGTTCGCCGTTATAGAAAAGGCCATCGAGTTGGATGTCCTGGTTCTTGTCGAGCGCCCGCAATTCCTTGATGTCGTAGAAGGCGTGGTAAATGAGATTATCGTAGGCAATTTTCTTCACCGTCTCGCCGGGAAAAACGCGGTTCATCTCGCGCCGCCAGGCAATGGGAAAGCCGGGCGTGTTGCAGCAGCCGGAAGCGAGCAGAAATCCGCCATGCGCGAAGTAGCGGCGAAAGTTGGCCAGCTCGGCCTCGGAGAAAACGAAGTCGTCGTGCCCATTCATGAAGAGGAACGGGGTCTCGAACAGACTGTCATCGGAGAGGCGAATTTTTTTCTCCGCCTGCACCTGAATGGTGGACGCGCGCGAAAGAAGGCGGCCCAGTTCCTCGGCCACGCCGGAGCAATCGTTACCGTCGTTCTGGCTGTACTTGAGGCGACCGACGAAAAAGGTGGTGTTCTTGTCGGTGCTGTCCGCCGCGGACAGCGGCTGAAGCAATACGAACATCGCCAGCGTGAGGGCCAGGGCGATGCGGCTCATAGAGCTAACTATAGAAGATTCCACCGCTTTCTCAAGAGCCATTCCGCCGCCAGCAAGCCCAGGAGAGAGGCCAGGATCCAGCCGTCCAATCCCAGAGGCAGACGCGTCGTCCGGGCCTGTTCCGCCAATGCGATTTTTTGGTGAATGGCAGCGATCAACGGCCCGATGTCCCGGCATTCTTCCTCGGTGAATGCCGCGCCCTGTGTGAGGGAGGCCCATTGCTTGAGGTTTTCCATGTCGCGTCCGGTCCGCTCCATTTCGATGCGGCTGTTCAGCAACTGCACGCTCCGCTCTGCCACACTCAGATTTTGCGCGTTGAGCACGGCGATGGAATAGAAACCCTCCGCCTCCGCGTGAAAGCTGAAAGGAATCGGCTGTCCGGCGGGCAGGTCCATGGCCTGCCGGAAGATTTCCTTCTGATCCGGGCCATGGACGACGACAGTGTAGCTGACCGGCATTTTGGGCACATCGGCGGCAGTCGCGGATGGCGTTGAGGGAACCGCAGGTGCAGCCGGAGCGGCGAGATCGGCGGGCGCGGCCTGCCGCTCCAGCATGACGTGCAGGTCGGTCGGAGGCTCGAGTTGCTGATCGGTGAAATCAATCAGGACGCTTTGCCGACCGGCTTCCCCCAGATAGCGGAACAACTGCCGCCAGAACCGGTCGAACTGAGCGGGATCGCTGTCCTTGGCCAGGCGCCAGCGCCAGAAATTCTGCACGCAGATGACGGCCGACCGGCCCGCGCCATAACTCTGGCCCGCCATGAGAATGCGCGGCTTGCCGTCCGGCCCTACATCATCCTCGTGCTCCGCCCAAATCAGCGCGCCCGGCTTCGCGCTTTCCACGCGACCGTATTGGGAAAAGGTGGGCAGCGATTGCCACGCCGCCGCATCGGTCCCGTTGTCGGTGATCTGAAAGACAGGATTCCGCAACGCCTCATCGGTGACCTTGAGATGAAACGGACGATCCAGCCCGGTCACACCGGGATTGGGATCGAGGGTCACGGGGAGCAACTTTTCCAGCCCCGTTCCCTGCCACGAATTATCAAAGGTCTCGGGTCCGCCCAGCAAGAGCACGCCACCACCGAGCTCGCCGCAGAAGCGGGTGAGGATTTCCTGCTGGGCCGGCGTCAGATCCCGCGCCTTGAGGTTGGAGATGACCACGACCCGGTAGGGCGCAAGCTGGTCCAGGCTGGTGGGGAAACCCTCGATCAACTCTCCCGCCTTCTCGACATTCTGGCGGTAGGTGGAATGGTCGGACGTCCGGCTCAATCCAGTGACGCGCACCGCGGGATCGGAGTGAAGCGCACGGAGGATGAATTTGTAATCCCAGGTCAGCGCGCCCTGCACATAAAGGACGCGGAGATTGTTCTCATTGGAGATGTTCACCTGCACCTCCTGATTTTGTTGGCCGAGGACCAGCCCGGTGACTTCGGGTGGCGTTAACTGGACTTTGTAGTTGTGCCGGCCTTCCTCGTTTTCCGTAACGGGAAAAGTCTCCGACCAGGTGCGCGAACCGGTGAAACCCGTGATCGTCTTGGTCTGAAGCAATTGTCCGTCCCGCAACAGCAACAATTCAAAGTTGGGAATCTGGCCGGTGCCGCTCATCGAAAGCTGGGCGCTGATCCGGAACTGCTCTTTGGTCGGCGCGACCGATGGTGCGGTCACTTTCTGTAACGTCAGCGTGGACGGCCCGGCGTCGGAACCGATACCAATGGCGAAGACCGGAATCTGCCGGTCGAACAGCGCGGAGACCGCCTTGGTGTTCTCGCTGTTGTCGTTGGCGTCACCGTCGGTCAGGGCCACGATGGCGACAGGCGGTTCGGCTCCGGCAGTCGCGGCCTGAAACAGGGCCCCGGCGAGGTTGGTGCGGGTGCCGTTGACTTCGGCGGTGGAGATTTCCGCCGCCGTGCAGGCCTTAGCTGTTTCAGCAAAAAGCCAAGGGCGGATTTTCCAGCCTTCCTGGGTCAGAGCGGGCGCGAGCTTGTCCTTCAACAAATCGACCACGCGCTGGTAACGCTCCCGGTTATCTTCCTCCAGCGACATGCTGAGACTGCGGTCGAGCACGACCGACACGTAAGGATCAGTCTGCTTCGCCAGGCTGTGTACGCTAACGGGACGCGCGACGAGAAAGAGAATTCCCGCCAAAAGCAAACCACGCAACAGGAGCAGGCCCCCGAGCTCCAGCACCGATAATCCGCGCTCCCGCAGCTTCCAGCCCATCAGTCCCAGAAACAGGACGATCAAGGCGATGCCGGGAGTCAGGACCCAGGCGGCATCAAAGGCAAAAGTAGTCGTCGGCATGAATCAAGAGCCTGGGGGCGATGAACCGGAAAGAGAAGTGGA
>FTAO01000017.1_pt1 | contig 14189 bp, 7 predicted proteins | sample 1639091 | NCBI WGS metagenome assembly FTAO01 (sample SAMEA3914812, study PRJEB12502) | metagenome | biome: forest; material: soil | place: Canada | collected 2011-07-07 | depth 0.1 m
CACGACCAGCCAATCCCTGAGGAAGATCCGTTGCCCAGATCTCGAGGCGCTCAAGGCACCGGTCAAAACCTATGCTCCCAGTTGGGGGCTGGAAGGATTCGTGAATGAGCATCTGCTCTGGCAGGGCCACTCGGGCCACGCCTACTTCGCTTCCCGGATCAACCTGAGTGAATCCATGCGGCTGCGTTTCCTGATGGGGTACGATGGTCCTTTCCGGCTTTGGGTCGACGGCAGGATCCTCTTTGAAGATATCCACGGAACGAATCCCTGCTTCGCGGACCAGAGTGAAAAAAGCATCGCTCTCTCCGTCGGTTCTCACCGCCTCACTGTGGCGATGGATCTTGCCGAAGGCAAAACCTGGGGATTTTTACTGCGCTTCATTCGTGAAGATGTGATGGCTGAGCAGATAAAAATGGAGAATTACGTCCACCCATCCTACTCGGCCTAAAGCGCCCGGGTTCGTCGATCGATCATGGTTTGTTCTTGGGAAAAGGTGAGGGGACAAACTTTTTTGCGCTAAGCCGGATGGAATAAGCCGACCAGAAAAGCGGTCGCGAAGCTCCGGCGAATTCTCTAGGAACTGCTGCTAAAACTCCGAAAATTGACTCTGTCGCAGCAAGTAAACGAAGGAATTATCGATCGATACAAAAGCCATTCAGATCAACACTCAATGCCGATCTGTTATATGTCAAATGCGCTCATTTTATTGACCTGATCCTTTTGAAACGTTTGACACAGAGTAAAAAATAAAATAAAGTGCGAATACAAAGTCAATCTGTTATATAACAAAATAGTCAGTCAACCAAGCCTCCCACGTGAAAATGAAAACTCAAAATTTCCTCACTCAAGATTCTATTACAATGATTGATGTATTGCGCCGGATGACTTCAAGGACAAGGCTGGTTGCCCTTTTTCGCATGGGGGTGGTTACCGGTGTGATCCTCTCTTCCCAAGTTGCCAGGGCGGCGAGCTCAACATGGACTGATGCCACATCCGGGGGCGACTGGAACACTGCGACAAACTGGTCATCGAACACGGTGCCGGCCAACGGAACGGCCACGTTTAACATTGCTGTAGGTGGGGCGGGATTGGTGGCTAATGCGATAGCCAATCAATCGCTGAACAGCATCACGTTTGATTCGAATGCCAACTCACTGACGATCGGCACGACGGGCGGCAAGCTTTTGCAATTGAGCGACAATGGTTTTATCACGTTAGCCTCGACTTTGACGGGGAGCGGGATTACCGAGACCATCAATTCCCCCATTGTGGTCGGGCCCGGTAGCGTAACAACGGCGGGGACTTACACCATCACCAACCTCAATGCAAACTCGACGGATACGCTTGTTATTGCCGGTGGAATCTCAGGAGGTACGACGAGTTCCACTGAAACGCTAAACCTGCAAGGAACGAATACCGGTAGTAATACCATCAGCGGAGCAATCTCCAACGGTGCCACCACGGGTGGTTTGAGCGTATTTAAGAAAAATGGAGGTACCTGGATACTGACCGGTGCGAACACATACACTGGCGCCACGACGGTTGATGGCGGCACGTTCCAAGTCGGTAATGGTTCCACGGGCAGCCTCAATGGCACCACCGGAACGGCGCTCTCCTTCAACGGTGGCCCAAGTATCTTCAACGTCAACGAAGCTTCCGGCGTCAGTCAGGGTATGGGAACCCTCACCTTCACGACGGGCGAAGGCATCGTGCAATCGACCAATAACGGCGGCACCAGCAACCTGACTTTCTCCTCTCTTGCGGCTCGCGCGGCAAACGCCACGGGAAATTTCATTCTTAGTGGCGGCACGCTCGGCACGGCCGGACTCACAACCGGAAGCAGCGGCACGCTGGGAACCAACAATATCATGATCACGGGCCAGGCGGCGGGTTTCCTCAGTGCCGGACTTTTCTTCAATGGCAGCACTTACGCCTATTACGACCCGACGGGCTTCGTTCGCGGGATCAACTATGGCGTTGACGCCAATAGTTCCTCGGTTGGTGCGGCCTCGACCATTGGCACCGTTACCGGTGCCAGCAACGTCCAGACGACTGGCGCCATCACCGCACAAACGGCTACCACGATTAACACGTTGAATATCGGGGCCAATAACTTCACCATGGCATCCGGGACATTGCAAACAGCGGGCTTGTTGTCCAGTGGCGGCAGTAACGTCATCTTTACCGGTGGCAACATCGAAGCAGCGACCGGCGGCGGCGAACTGGTCGTCCGCGTGAATAACAGCACCGACCAATTGACGATCGGTAGTGTCATTTTGAATAACGCTACCAGCAGCCTGACGAAGTCTGGTGCGGGCACTTTGATCCTGACGGCCACAAACACGTACGCGGGCGTGACGAAGATCAATGAGGGTGCGCTGCAAATCGGCAATGGCGGCACGACGGGCAAGCTCTCCCTTAGCAGCGCTATCACCGACAGCGGCGCCCTCATTTTCGACCGCTCGAACGCTGTGACTCAGGGCACGGATTTTGATGTCGCTGCCTTTGGCGGTGTTGGATCGGTCACGCAAGAGGGAAGCGGCACCGTGACTCTGAACGCGGCGAACACCTACAGCGGCGGCACGACGGTCTCGGCGGGAACACTTAGTGTCAACAACACCACCGGTTCCGGCACCGGCACGGGCGCCGTGGCGGTGAACAGCGGCGGCACGTTGAGTGGTACCGGCACGATTGCGCCGACCATCACTTCGGGTTATGGCGTCACCGTCACTACCGGGGGAACCATCACACCGGGCGGTGTGCAGCCCGCGCCCGTCTTTACACCCAATCCGACAAATCCGGCCAACGGCAACCTGACGCTCAATCCCACGGGCATCACCGGGGGCAATCTGCTGAGTGTCGGCACGAGTTCGAACGTCATTCCTTCGCTGAACTTTGCGCTCGGTTCCGGGAATAGTAGCAGTCAGATTGTCGTGGCCGGAACGAGTGCCAACGTGATCAACTTCAACGTTGGGGGCACGAGTGGCCCGGGTGGGACGAGCAGCGTGCTCTCGATCAATGATCTCGTCGGAGGCAGTCTCACGCTTAATCAGGAGTATGTCCTTATCGCAGGCAACGGCGTAACGACCTATGAGGATAATGGCCTCACGCTCGCCGCGGCGGGAGATCTGGGAGCGGTTACGGCTGAAGGTCAGCAGATCATCGGTGGGCTCAGTCTGCTGGAGGCGAACACGCCTGGTAATTTCTTTTCCAGCTGGTATGGCTCCAGCGAGCTGTTCCTCGTCGGGGATAACATCGACATCGAGGTGATTCCGGAGCCGGGCACCTGGGCCATGATGCTCGGCGGCTGGATCGTGCTGTTGTTCTGGCAGCGCCGCCGCCATATAAAGGGATAACCGAGGTGCGAATCACCGGAGGGTCTTTGCTTATGGCCATGAATTCTTTCACGCGAATGCTGTGCTTGGGAGCCTCGATTACGGGCCTGTTGGGCACTCCTGTTCAGGCTCAGGAAGCCACAAACGCGTCGGCGGTGGCAAAAAACTTACTGCTTGATGCGGATCTGTTACCTCCTATTCCGCCGCAGACTGCGGCCTGGATATTTTCAACCTGGAACCTGCATGATAATTCGGCTGGGGCGGTCAAGGTGGATGGAAAAATAATTACGAACGCGGATGGTCATCATTGTCTGGCCATCACAGCTTCCGGTCCGCTGCACAATAACCAGATGTGGTGGCAAAATCAGAATATGGCCTGCACCGGCGGGACGACCTATGAATTGACGGCATCGGTCAAAGGAACGCAACAGGGCAGTGGAGCCGCCCGGCCAACAGTGGGGGTTTATTTTCTGGATGCTTCTGGAAAGTGGCTGGGCTTTCAGGAAATTGCCGGTAATCAAGCGAGCTCTCTTCCGGCAGACTGGCAGCAAGTCCAGGGTACTGTCATCGCACCAAGCGATGCCGCCAAGATGGGAGTGCGGCTCGGTGTTATATTTACGGATTGTCAGGCCGAGGCTTTTTACAAAGACCCGGTGCTGATCCCAAAATCCAACTAAGTCGGTTTTTGATGAGCGCATCTTGATGTCACGCCCGTTCTCCATTCTCGTCGTTGCTGTTCTTCTGTTGGCAGGTTTTACCGCCTCGCTTCAAGTGAAGGCGGCGGATGCGACTCCGTTAGGGGAGATTCCCGCTCCCTTTTTCCTGGTCTATCCCGATTCGGCGACTTCGTTTAATCCGCGGGTTCCGTGCATTGCTCCCGTGGACAAGACCGGAGGAGGAAAATGTCTCGAGGCAGAAGCGGTGTTTCAGTACGCGCTGGCGCCCTGGCTGACTTTTGGCCAGGGAGGCACGTTGCACGCGCAAGTACGGGACAACGGACGCCGTGAAGCCAAGGAAGTCATGGCTCTGGCGGATGGAACGGTTCGCCTGGTGCTGCGCATCGACAAGGCCTCTGCGGGAGGTCTTCCTGCTTTGGTTTTAGTGAAGGACGGAAAGGATCAAGTGTCGGCATCCTTCGCGAAGCCGCTGCCGAAACAATGGACCGGCCTTGATCTGGTCTGGAATCGCGAGGGCGCGAGTCTCACGCTGGAAAATGGCGATACGGTCAAAATCGCTTTCCCACACTTGCTGGCACCTGAATCGATCAGTCTCCAGACGGCCCAGGTGGCGGATGTGAAGGTTGAAGGGGATGGGACGTTTTCCCTTGATTGGGAAGATGGCTATGCGGCGCGGGTCCGGCCATCGACGGGAAGCAGCGCGGTGGAGGCGCGGTTCTTTGGTTTCGATACCTATGTGATTTCACAGGACAACACGAAGCGGGACTGCCCGATGGTGCAGGTCATCAATGGGGGGAACGGAGAACAAACGGTGACATTTGACTATGAGATGACCGGCGAGGTCAGCGGAAGCAAGCAGCATTGGAGCCAGGAACTCAAGGTTCCGGCGCAGTCGGGAATCATGGCGCCACTCACGTTTCCCGGGCCGCTGGCCAGCGACGTTTATCACTTGTCCATCCACTCCGCCTCGTTGTCGCCGGTTTATGATGCGACCCGGAATTTTCTTTTTGTGGAGAGTCGGGATGAGCTCGCAGGGCCTCCCAAGTTCGGCTTCCACGATTCGGCGCGAAATCTGTTTGGATGCTGGCCGGACGCCCTGCCTGTCCGTCTATCCACCAATTATATATCGTGGGGTGTGGTGGTGGGGCCGGCTTGGTTGAAGGATCCGGGAATGACGGCAGATACGCCGCCGGATGAATGGAACTGGAATCGCCGGATCGACTGGGCAATCGGGCAGGGATTGACGCCGTATGTTTCCATCGATTCCACTCCTTTCTATGACTGGGCGCGGGAAAGAAATTATCCGGATAAAATGAAGAAGCAGGGGTGGGGGTTCTCAGGTGGATTTCCGCGCCTCGACCTCTATCGTCAATTTGTGAAGACCATCGCCCTGCGCTATCAGGGAAAGGTTCATTTTTACGAGGTGGAAAACGAGCCGATGGCGGGCCGGGGTATTCCGCCGGAGGATTATGTGAAGATTGCCCAAGCCGCGAGTGAAGAGATTCACTCGGTGGATCCCACTGCGCGCGTTTATGGAATTTGTGGGACAGGCGATTTCATTCCCTGGATGCAGAAGGTGTTCGAACTGGGCGGGGCCCAAGTCATGGACGGGGTGTCGGTTCACACCTATGTCACGCCGAACACGCCGGAAAATGCGAATCTTCCCGCTAAACTGGCCGAGGCCGACAAGATCATCGCGGGAGCGGGGCGTCCGATGCCGCTGCTTAATTCTGAGACGGGGACTTATGTTGCGCTTCGTGAGGAGGTCGACCACGCCATTGCCCCGGACCGGCTTGCCGAATTGATCAAGGCGGGGGCGCCGAATCTCGCGGTTAAATCAGGATGGCCTTTTCATGCGATTGATGAGCGCAGTGGAGGCATTTCGGTTGTTCGCAACGCCATTTATAACTTTCTGGCCAAGGCGGAGTATTTTACGTTCTTTGGTTATAATCCGGCATGGCCTCCGGCGAATTGGGCGACTGGTGCATCTCTGTTCTCGGGTGAACACGGCGTTGACGATGCGTGCTGGGCGATGATTTCCGCGGCCAAAAACGGGGAGCGCACACCAAGTCTTTTCACGTTGTCCGTGGGGGTGCTGACTGAACAGATGCAGGGGGCGCAGCAGTTGCAGGGAAAGGCGGTTAATGGCGAAGGGCTTATGGGCGGCGTTTTCCCCAAGGCGAATGGTGGCGAGGTCGCGGTCTTGTGGTCGCCGCTGGGCAAGCGCAGTGCCCTGATTGAAGCGCCGGATTCGGAAATCGAAAGGATTTCCATGTTCGGACAGAAGGCGGTGTTGACGCCGACTGGTAACGCCGGGAACGGGGTGTTTCGCTTGGAGCTGGATGAAGAACCGGTTTATCTTCATCTCAAACAACCGGGTTTTCACCTTTTGCCTTCTCCCGTGATCGCGCTTGCATCCGAAGTCTCCGGCACACCTTCCGGCTTTCACTTTACGGTGGTCAATACCTATCAAAAACCGTGGACGGGAAGTGTTCTTCTCGCGCCGCCGTCCGGTTGGAAAGTGGCTTTGGACGCCCAGGATTTTTCTTTGGATCCCGGTGGAAAAGTCGTCATCAAGGGAAACTGTGAAATCCCGACGGGCATCCGAAAAGGATCCTATACGATCGAGGCCTCGCTCAAGCTTCCAGATGGAACTCCGTTTACTTTTCCGGTTCAGGTGAATGTGCGTCCCACGCTGCTGGTTCCTCACGTTGCGGAAACCTTTGCCTGGGACCAGACGGCTTCGTGGCAGCAGGTGCAATCGCTCTCCAAAATCGATCAAACCGAGCAGGTCGTCGTTGGCCGGCCTCCCACGCTGGCGTCGTTGCAGGAGGAAAAATATTGGAAGGGCCCTGGCGAATTGTCCGCTGATGTTCGGGTCGCTTCCAATGCCGGGGCTTTTTACGTCTATGCGGAAGTCCAGGATGCCAACCTGAAAGTTCCGCAAACCTGGCCCGGAGTTTTGGGATCGTGCGTGGAACTCTTTCTTGATGCCCGGTCGATGGACGGAGGCTTGGGCCGTTCCGCTTATGGCCCGGGTGTTCATCAACTGGTTTTGAAACCCGCGATCGACGGACAGGAAGCGGTTCAGATCTGGGACGCTTCGGAAAAGATGGGCAAGCTGGATGGAGTCCATGCCGTGGGAGGGCTGCTTTCCCCGGGCAAATACTGGATGGCGATCCAAATTCCGTGGAGTGCGTTGGGCCGGCAGGAGACGCAGGGACTGCCTTTGGGATTTGATCTGGGCATTAACGGGCCGCCTCAGAACGGGGTGGGACGCAAGAGCCAACTCATGCTTTTCGGGACGGGAGCGAATAACCTGGATGCCTCTAATTTTGGCATGGCAACTCTTGCGACCGATGCGGCGAAAGTGGAGGCCAAGTGAAATTCAACCACCGCCCGTCATGATCCCCTTTTCCGATATAAATGCGATCCGGTCCGGACGTTCCCGTCGTGACGGGGCTTTTTCCCTGATCGAGGTGGTCATTGCGGTTGGTATGGTTTCCTTTGCGGTCATCACGACTATCGGGCTAATGCCGGTTGGATTGGGAGCGCTTCACCGCGCCATGGACAGCACGGAAGAAGGGCAGATCGTTCGTGAAATTGGCGCGCAGGTCTTCCTGACGCCCTACTCCCAGTTGGCCACCAACTTTTCCGGGGCGACGTTTTACTATGATCAGGATGGTGTCCTTTTGACGAACTCCCCGGCGGCCCGCCCGTCCGGCACCCGCTACTGGGTTGCGACCACGGTCACAACCCCGGTTTTCCCGGGATCGAGTGGGGCGACCGGCCTCATGAACAGTCTCTCCACCGTGCATATCCAATTTATGGCGGGAGCGACGACCAACGCGACCAGCTCGAATTCCTATAACCTGCAGGTGCCCAATTCGGGCAATTAGGCCATGCGCGCGTCCAAGGTCATCGCAGCCACCCGAGCCTTCACGTTGGTCGAGATGCTGGTGGCGATGGCCACCTTTGCCATCCTGCTGGTGATTCTTTTTGCGATCATTACCCAGATGGCCAATGTCATGCGGCAGTCCACGAGGCAGATCGATGCCTTTCAATCGGCCCGGATTGGATTCGATGTGCTGACGCACAGCCTGGGGCAGGCGACGCTGAATCCGTATCTTGATTACGATAGCAGTACGAGCCCGACCAACTATTTGCGGAAATCGGATTTGGACTTTGTGATTGGCCCCTCGGGAAGCGCCAATTTTTACGGCGCCGTTTCCGCCTTTCCCGGCACGGTTCAAACCGGGCAGGCGGTCTTTTTTCAAGCTCCGCTGGATTACGTGACCAATATCGGCAGCGATGGCGGGCTGGAGTCGCTGCTCAACACGGCCGGCTACTATGTCTCCTTTACCACGAACAGCGGAATTCCGCCTCACGTCAAGAGCGCCTCCAACCCCTATCGTTATCGACTGATGCAAATGCTGGTGCCGACGGAAACCAACAGCATCTATCAGCCGGGAGGCACGAACGACGATTGGTTTGCGGATCCAAGCTTTCAGAATTACATCGTGTCGGTGGCCGATAATGTCATCGCCTTGATCATCCGGCCCCAGGATCCGAGTGCGAACCCTCCCGCGGACATCACGACCGATTACTCGTATGATTCGAGTTCCAACGCGACCCTCTATCCTCAGCCGGTCACCGCCAATCAATTGCCGCCTCTTCTGCAGGTCACCATGGTGGCGATCGATGAGGCCACGGCCAAACGCCTCGACAGCGGTTCCACCCAGCCTGCGGCGATTTCCAGCGCGCTGAATGGGAAGTTTCAGATTTCGGCGAATTTTCAAACCGACCTGGCGCAACTCGAACAGCAACTCACCGCCGCCCATATTCCCTACAAAGTGTTTTCGAGCAACGTGCCCATTCGCGAATCAAAATGGACGAAATAATCAGACATTGCAAAATTCGAGCGGGAAGCGACCGGGCTTTTTCCCTGCTCGAATTGCTGGTGGTCCTGGCGATTGTTTCGGTGCTGGCCGCCTTGTCGTTTTCGTCCCTGGTCTCGTCTTTGGCGGGGAGCAAGTTGAATAGTGCCGGACAAATTGTCGCCGATTCCATCGGGCTGGCCCGGCAGGAGGCGGTGGCCAGAGACCGGAATGTGCAGGTGCGTTTCTATCAAATAACCAACGGCACCTTCCAGGGCTGGTGCGCGCTCCAGTTGTTGCGGGTTGAGCAGACGTCCAGCGGGGCCGCCCTGGTTCCGGTTACTCATGTCATTCTACTGCCCGATGGCGTGATCATTTCGGCGTCTTCCACGCTTTCTCCGCTTTTGACGGCGGATACCGCTCTTCAGGGGACCGTGGCTTTGCCCATCTACGGGAATACGGCCTATGCGGGCTTTTACTTTCTTCCCAGTGGTTCGGTGGAGAGCGCTCTGAACAATGCGAACAATTTTATTACGCTGCAAAACGCCACCGCCACCGGTTCTCCTCCCGCCAATTACAGCACTGTGCAGATCGACACGATCTCCGGGAAGGTGACCACGTATCGACCATGAATAACCGTCTGCTCAGTTCCCGTTCTTCGGATTCAGGTTCCTCCGCCTCGGGCTTTGTCCTGGTGACGGTCCTAATCGTCATGGTTTTGCTGGTGGTGCTGGTGGTGGCTTTTCTGATGCGCGTGGCCACGGAACGGACGAGCGCCTCGGGCTTTCATGGTTCGGCTTCCGCCCGTCAATTGGCCGACATGGCAGTGGGGCTCGTGCAGGGACAGATCGATCTGGCCACGTCACAGGGAAGCACCAATGCCTGGGTTTCCCAGCCTGGCATGGTTCGAACCTACGACCAGACCGGCAACCTGATTAACGCCTACAAACTCTATTCCTCGACGAACATGATCGTCTCCGGATCGGCGGGGCTTGGCATCGTGGGCGGAGCGTCGCCCGATGCGCCTGCCTCGACGTGGGCGACTGATGTTGCTTTTTGGACGGACCTTAACGCGCCGGTACAGAATGCGAGCGGAACGAATGTTTATCCGATCGTCAACCCCAACGCGACCAATGCGGCGTCGGGCGTGAGCGGTTTTTCGGTTACCTCCGCGCCGGGTGCAACCAGTAACCAGCCGATTCCGATGCCGGTTCGCTGGCTTTACGTGCTGCAAGACGGATCGCTCGTCGCCCCGACCGGTTCCGGTACCACGGCGACGGTGGCGGGTGAAACGGCCTCCAATCAAATCGTCGGGCGCATTGCCTTCTGGACGGACGACGATACCTGCCGGGTCAATATCAACACGGCCAGTCTCGGCACCTTCTGGGATGTGCCGCGCGCCTACTCCACCAATGCCACCGGCATTCCCATTTCGGGAAGCGTGACCCAGGAACAGGCGCTGGGTTATTACCAGCCGGTCCAAAAGGAGTTTCAGCGCTACCCCGGGCATCCGGCCATGACCGATCTCCGGGCCGTCTTTGGTACCGCGCTGACGACCAACCAGATTTTCAATCTTGTCCCGCGCGTGGTGGAAGGAGGATCCACTCAGGGCACGATCCAGGTCGCGGCATCAAGCACGCTGACGGGTTACCCCAAGAATAACCGGCTTTACGCGGATGTGAATGAGCTTCTTTTTACGCCCTCACGCGGAATCAATTCGGGGTTGTCGACGTCGCAATTGGAAACGGCCAAATTCTTCCTGACCGCGCAAAGCCGTGCTCCCGAGGTCAATCTTTTTGGATATCCGCGCGTGGCCTGCTGGCCGGTCAATGCCGATTACAACCCGGTGAGCAGTCCGACCAGTCCCTACACCACAGCCTTTGATCGTCTGATTGCTTTCTGCTCCACCGTGGGCAACGCCAGCGAGGCATCGGCCTATTATCCCTATTATTTTCAAAGGCAAAATGCGTTGAGCGCCACCAACGATATCTCCATCGCCCGCAACAAGCTGGTTTATAATTATCTTCAATACCTGACCAAGCAGACCATTCCCGGGTTTGGAGGTAATTTCTATTCCAAGTACCCTTCTCCCGGAGGTGGACTTCCGGCGGATTGCGACCAAATCCTGACCGAGATATTCGACTACATTCGTTCGACTAATCTCTACGATACGACCCTTAATCCGGTGCCCGATACATCCCCGACATCGGCGGGCAAATACCAGTTTACGGGCACGGGAGTTACGGGATTGGTGGCGAATGGCTATGTGGTTCCGACCGTCGTGAGTCCGGCGATCAATGGGGAAGGCACGTCCTCCACCATGGGATTCGGGCGTTCTTACACGCTTTCCAAATTGGGCATTGGCTTCATCTGTAATGCGGACGGCAATATCGCCTCAAGCAATTATACCCCGAGCACTGTCATTACAGGGCAATCGGTCAACCGGGTTCTGGGCAGCACGCCGCTGCCGGCCAATCAAAAATATGTTCAGGCCATTCTGATTCCTGAGTTTTTCTCCGTGATGTACGGCTTTGTTTCCATGTGGCCCAACATGCAAATCTCGGTTTCCGGCCTGAGCTCTCTTACCATAACCGGGGCGAATGGGGCCCAGCAGAGTCTTTTCCCGAATAATACCGAACCCACGACATCGGACGGTCCGTTTTCTTATCATGATCTGCGCCCGGACGGAAGATCGGCTACCGTCGGGGCGGGGCCTTGGGGAACGGTGGCCAACATCTATGGCGCTTTCCCCGGCTGGCGCTATTTCAGCATGGGGCAGACATTAAATAATCTGACCTCCCCGGGTTCCGGACGAGCTTCTCCGGCTCGGGGCAATCTTCTGGCAGATGGGGCCTATGAGCCGTATCCTCTGATTGGAACTCCGGTCATCGTCAGCGACCCCGATACGGGCTCTCCCTCGGGAACCATGGTCTTCAGCGGGGGGAACGTCACCGTCACCATTTCGGACCATCTCGGCAACGTGGTTCAAACGGTCAACATCAACCTCCCGGCGGCGACGTTTCCCACGCCGAAACTCGTGGCGCAAGGGACCGTCGTCAATGGCGCCTATGCGGCGACAACCGCGCAGCAATGGTGGGCGTTCTCCCGCACCGGTGCGGTCTCGGGGCAGGAAGGACGGTTGAGTTTCGTCGGCCAGCCGCCGACGGCCCGGAGTTCCCTGACGGCGGTTTCGCCCAGTCTTGTTCCGGTCTCGGCGAATCCTTCGGTCGATTATTATAGCGGCATATTTCTTCGTCCCGATTTTGATGTGCTGAGAACCGTCGCTCCGACTCATGGCGACTATCGGTTGATTGCGGGGATGAACGTGGTCCCGAATACCGTCTTTCAACCGAATCGTTATTATTCCAATTCGACGCAGATGTTCGCTTCGACTTTCACCAATTCCACGGACACGCTCTATGATCCGGGGTATGACAACGGCGGCCAATATATAAGCACCGTTGCTTCCACTTCAGGCCATGAGCCGGATATTCCGGTCGCCGCGGCAACGGCCAACCCGGTGCTGACGCCCACGGCAACCGAAGATTACGACAATCCTCTTCCGGATATATTCCCGGGGCCCTTTGTCAATAAGCCCAATGAAGGGTCCGACGACGTCGCTTCGCTTGGAACGGCGAGCATTCCTTATTATGCTTCCAATCTGCTCACGTCGTCGAACGGCCAGGGGGTTGACGTTGTTTCCGATGGAGGCGCTTTTTTCTCGCCCAACCGCATGATGCCGTCGCCCGGCATGTTTGGTTCTTTGCCGACTGGGGTAATGGCCGGAACGCCCTGGCAAACCCTGCTCTTCCGTCCGCAGGCGGGTCACTACGGCGCCACCAGTCCGCCCGATCATCTGTTGCTGGATCTCTTCTGGATGCCGGTCGTGGAGCCCTACGCGATCAGCGACCGCTTTTCCACCGCGGGCAAGATCAACATGAACTACCAGATCCTGCCCTTCACCTACATGAAAAGGGAGACGGGACTCTACGCGTTATTTCAATCCGAGAGGGTCACGGCCATTCCCAACACGGAGTCCACCACTTACAAAGTACCCATCGCCTTTGGTGGCGGCACCAAGGCGATCCTGCGCGATCAGATCGATGCGGCGCAGACGCTCACGCAGTTCGATACCAAGTTTAGCACGGGGGATGTTTTTAAATCGGCTTCGGAGATATGCACCCTGGAAATTGTACCGGACGGAGGAGCGACCGGCGCCACGACGGGGCAGAATACGGTGGCCGGAATGCCGGCGTACTGGGCGAGTCATGTTCTTACCGGCGACAATGTCCGGGAACGGATCTATACGAATCTTTATCCGCGCCTGACGACGAAATCGAACACCTACACCGTCTATTTTCAGGCGCAGGCGCTGAAGAAGACGGTATCGAGTCCCTTTGGCACCTGGACCGAGGGAACGGATGTCGTGCTGGGAGAATATCGCGGGTCGGCGAAAATCGAACGCTTCATCAATGCCAACAACACGAGCATTCCGGACTATGCCACGGATGTTTCGACCGGGGCGATCGCCTCAGATCCCACGTTGGACACGTTTTATCGCTGGCGCACCATTTCCAATCGCCAGCTTGCTCCCTGAGTTTTCTTTGATTATTTAAACCTACTTCCATGCCATCTTCCTATCCACAGCGCCAGGTCCATCTCGATTTTCACACGTCTCCGTTTATTCCCGATGTCGGCATCGAGTTCGATGCCAGAGAATTTGCGGCACAATTGAAACGGGCCCACGTCAACAGCGTCACCATTTTCGCCAAGTGCCATCATGGCCAATGCTATTACCCGACCAAAACCGGGGTGCCGCATCCCGCTCTGAAGGGGCGCGATTTATTGGGCGAGCAGATCGAGGCGCTGCATCGGGAGGGCATCCGTTGTCCCATCTATACCACGATTGTCTGGGAGGAGGACGCGGCGCAGAAGCATCCCGAGTGGCGGCAAATGCGGAAGGACGGCGGTTTTGCCGGATGGAATTGCGGGCCCGAAGGTCGACATGATTGGATTGGCGCGTGGAGATTCCTGAATTTCCTTGAGCCCGCTTATCAGGACTATATCGAGGCGCATCTTCGGGAAATCTTTGCGCGTTACGGCCATGCCGTGGATGGCATTTTTCATGATATCCTTATTTATGATACGAAGGCCTGCTGGAGCGAGGCGAGCGTGCGGTTGCGGGAGAAGCATGGCTTGCTGGCGGATGATGCCGCGACCTTCGAGCGTTTCCAGGGAATGGCCCAGCGTTCCTTCACGGAAAAATTCACCAAGCTCATTCGCGGCCTGAAACCGGATGC
>FTAO01000136.1_pt1 | contig 13781 bp, 7 predicted proteins | sample 1639091 | NCBI WGS metagenome assembly FTAO01 (sample SAMEA3914812, study PRJEB12502) | metagenome | biome: forest; material: soil | place: Canada | collected 2011-07-07 | depth 0.1 m
CCTGCATCGGGAGCGCCGAATGATTTCGCCGATTTGCAAAGCTACGATCTCGTCATCGTCGATAATGTTCCGGCCACTGATTTGTCGCCGGATCAGATGAAGTTGCTGGCGAGTTACGTGAAGGATTTCGGAGGCGGATTCATTATGTTGGGGGGGGATCAGGCGTTTGGACTGGGCGGTTATTTCCGTACGCCGATTGAGGATATTTTGCCGGTGCGTTGTGATTTTCAGAAGGAGAAGGAGAATCCGTCGCTGGGGATGATGCTGGTCCTGGATCGCAGCGGCAGCATGACGGGGCCGAAAATCGAGATGGCGAAGGAGGCGGCCAAGGAGGCGTTGCAGCTTCTTTCCCCGCAGGATTATGTCGGGGTGATCGCTTTTGATTCGGAGGCTTATTGGGTTTCGCCGATGCAGAGTGCTGCGGACAAGGGGGCGATTGCGGACAAGATTTCCACAATCACGCCTGGCGGGGGGACGAACATGATCCCGGGGCTGCAAATGGCTTACGACGCGCTCAGTTCCAGTCCGGCCAAGATCAAGCATGTCATCCTCATGACGGACGGTGTTTCGGTGCCGGGGCCGTTCTATGATTTGATCACGAAGATGGCGGGCGATCAGATTACGGTGAGCACGGTGGGTATCGGCAGCGATGCGGACCAGAATCTTTTGCCGCAGATGGCGGAGTGGGGGCAGGGGCGTTATTACTTCACCGATAATCCGCAGAACATTCCGCAGATCTTTGCGCGGGAGACGATGACGGCGTCGAAGTCTTCGCTGCAGGAGACGCCGTTTCAGGTGCGGGTGGTTCGTCCGGCGGATTTCCTTGAGGGTGTGCCGCTTGATACGGCGCCTTATTTGCTTGGGCAGGTGTTGGTGAAGGTGAAGCCGACCGCTGATCTCTGGCTGACGTCGGAGCGGGGTGATCCGTTGCTGGCGACGTGGCGGTATGGACTCGGGCAAGCGGCGGCGTTTACGTCGGATGCGCGCAATCGCTGGGCGGTGGAGTGGTTGCGGTGGGAAGGATTTGGCAAGTTTTGGGTGCAGTTGACGCGCAAGTTGCGCCGGCCCGCGGCGTTGAAGAATTTTCCGGCGACGATGACGCGGGAGAATAATGGTTTTCGGCTTCGGGTTGATGCGGTCAATGAGGCGGGTGGGTTTGTTTCCGATTTACAGGGGGAGGCGCTGGTGGTTGCTCCGGATGGGAGTGAGAAGAAGGTCTCTCTGGCGTTGACGGCGCCGGGGCAACTGGAGGCGTTTTGGCCGGCGACGCAACGGGGTTCTTATCATGCGCAGATTTTGTTGAAGCGCGGCGGGGAGATGGTGGAACAACAGTATGTCAGCGGGACGGTGGGTTACCCGGAGGAGTTTTCTTTGCGACCGCCGGATGAGGGGAAGTTGAAGGCGCTGGCGCAGGGGACGGGAGGGAAGTTTAGGCCTGCGCCGGGTGAGGTTCTGGAGGGGGAGGGGCGGCATGCGCAGGTGGAGCGGGAGTTGTGGCCTTGGTTGTTGATGATGGCGCTGGTTGTTTTTGTGGGGGATGTGGCGGTGCGGCGTTGGCCGGAGAGGAAAGTCGCCTGAGAAATGTGTATGTTCGGGGACGACCTCCTGTGGCCTTCGGCCACCCGGACAACGAGTTGTCCGGGCCACCCCAATCCCTTATGCGTTAATTGACTGGAAAATGCTCCGAGGCTCTACTTGAAGAAGCTGAAGTAGTGGTCGAAGAACTTCTGGGAGTCGACGGTTTTGGCTACTTCGTGGGGGCCGTCGGGCTTGGGTTGCCAGAGGGTGGCGCCGCCGAGGCGGTCGCTTTTCAGTTCGATGTCGACCTGGCCGCGTTCGAAGGTGCAGATGCTGTCGTCGAAGATGGTGGTGGCGGCGAGGGGATCGTGGAAGGTGATGAGATGCCCTCCCTTGAACCAGACTTCGGCGAAGTCGAGGACGGGGCGGAGCAAGGGGGCCTGGAAGCGTTGCCGGACTTCGGGCGCAGCCATCGTGACGTGTTGGGTGACGTCGATGCCGATGGAACGATGAGATGCGGGCCGGGCGCGATAGGTGATTCCGGTCGCGGTGGGGTCGACGTAGGCGTTCCATTCCACTTCCGGGCCGCGTTGATAAAAGACGCCGCACATGAGGACCAGTCCCTTCAGTAATTTCGGGATCTCCTCATCGGCGGCGAAGAGCGCGGCGATGTTCGTCATCGGTCCGATGCCGAAGAGGATGACCTCGCCGGGGTTCGCGCGGATGGTTTCGCGGAGGAAGGCCACGGCTTCGCCCGAGCTGAAGCTGGTGTCGTGATCCCACTTGTCCAAGGCAGCGGCCTGCGGAACGTGGGGTTGGCGTTGTTCGATGAGAAGGGATTCGCGGCGGCCCGGATGAATCGGAATCTTTTTGCCGGCGATCTTGCATAGGACCGAAGCCATGCTGGCGCGCGCGACGGTATCGCCGGTCACGGTGGTGATGCCCAGAAGATCGCAGGCGGGATTGGCGAGCAGATAGGCGAGAGCTACGGCGTCGTCGATGTCAGAGCCGATGTCGGTATCCAAAAGAATCTTGGTGGGCATGACGCCGATATGACGCTCCCGGGTTCGTAAAGCAAGAAAGAAGAGGGATCGCCAACTTTGACATTCAAATTTGGAGATCGGCATTGCCTATCGCAACGAACGCGGCATACTGGCCGATTGACCATGCCGCCTCGCAAAGCTTCCTCATCCACCTCGCGTCCCGGCTCCGAAAGCCCGACCCTCACCCGCCTTTTTCAAGCCCGTAGTGAGTGGGACCGACTCGCCCAACTCAGCAATTTGCTGAAAGAAACGCAGATCGATCTGCCTGATTTCTTCGACTCCAACATCGGCGCCACGATCTGTCGCGAACCCGATCCGGAGAAGCTGGCCTGGCGCCTGGCCCGGGAAATTTCCCGCCGCAACAACGGCAAGATTCCTTCCGCCCTGCAACCTTACATGGACCGGCCCCAATTCGAGCAGCAGGAGCGGGCCGAGGAAGCCGATTCCTTCCGCCGCGAGTTGCTTGACTGGCTCTCGGAGAGCAAGGAAGAGACGCCGAACCATCCCCGGCGTGAGCTGCGCATCGTCTGGAACATCGAGCCCGCCTTCGACCCGCTCGAAACGCGCGTGCTGATCGACCTCCGGGTCAATTCGCCCAAGCTCAAGGAAGGCTCGCGCAATTTCTTCCAGGTGCGCGGTCTCTGCAACGAGGCGGCCAACCGCCCGGAACTCTTCACGACGGAGGACCAGGTCCTGCTCCGCTGGATGAGCGATTTCCTTCCCCTTTTGCTGACGGACAAGAACCGTGTTGCCAGCCCTTTCCTCAGCGACAACCGCAGCCTGCTCACCTGGCTGACGCAGTGGGGCACGAGCGGACGCTGCCATTGGGAAGATGGCGCGCCGGTTGAATTCAGCCCGCTCAGCGCACGCATTGTCCCGCAGCTCCATCCAGAGGCAGAGGGAGGCAATGGCCGCAGCCGCGGTACCGTGCTCGATCTTAATTTCGAGATCGTCACCGCCGCCGGGTTGCGCGAGCCGCTGGAGAACGCCCGCCTGTTCCTCGCCGCCAAATCGGACAACACGCGCCCCGAGCTCGAGCTCGTCTGCATCAAGCATTGTTTCTATCGCCTGACCGAGCGCCCGCCGCGCTCCCTGCTGGCGCTGGCGATGAAGAGCGGCATCGGGCAAGTCAACGCCGCCGCCGCGGGGCAACTGCTGCCGCCGCTCCTGCGCCGTTATCCGCATCTCCAGCAACAGGTGAAAGTCCACCTGCGCCAGGTGCCTTCCCACGTTAAATTTTACTTTCATCTCGACGAGGACGACGCCCTCCAGATCCGGCTCAAGGCCGACGCCCGCGAAGGCAGCCGCCATTGGGAATGGTCCGACGACGGCTGGACCAAGACGCAATCGTCCCACGCCGAGCTGGCCGGGGCGGAGCAGGACGCCTATGTGCATATCCCGCCGCCGGAAGTGGTCGTTCACGACGGCGTCGTGCAGTTCGACGGTGTTTCGGCTGCGCCTTCCACCAATCAACCTGATGTCGAAATCTGGGACGACGTTCCCGCCGATGTCGACACGCTGGATGCGCTCGCCTGGCTGCGCGGGTTCGACGCGGAACGGGGCGAGCTTTGCGGCCGTCCCGACAATTCCGGTTGGTGGATCATTCTTCAGCCCACGCGTATTCCGGCCCTGCTGCAGCACTGGAAGGACCGTTCGGTCACGTGGCAATATTTCGCCAATCGCCGCTTCCAGCATCTGATCAGCGGCAAGCGCCGCCGTTTCCCCAAGCTCAAGATTCAATCGACCGGCATCGACTGGTTCAGCGTCCAGGCGGCGTGGGAAGACGAGACTCTTTCCATGACCGAGGGCGATTGGGCCCGCCTGCACCAGAGCGACGATCCGTACGTCAAGCTCTCCAACGGCACCTGGGTCGAGCGCGAGGAAGCGACCGCGATGGTCGAAGCCGTCAGCGCCCTGGCCGAAATCGGCGTGCAAGTTGGCGCGGGTGAACAGCAGGTCGGCGCCTGGCAGATGTCCGGCGCGCAGCAGACGGCCTGGAAAAAGCTCGAGTCCCTGGTCGATGGCGACGGCGATTCCGTGGTCAAGCAACTGCGCCAGGCCGTGGTTGATTTCCAGGGCCTGCCTGAAGTCGACAAGCCCAACGGTCTCCATGCCGAGTTGCGGCCTTATCAGCAAACCGGTCTTCACTTTTTGGCCTACGCCTCCCGCTTCAAGCTGGGTGCGCTCCTGGCCGATGACATGGGTCTCGGTAAAACCGTGCAAGCGCTGGCGTGGTTGCAGCATCTCCGCGAGCACCAGGGCAATGCGCCCAGTCTCGTGATCTGCCCGGCCAGCGTCGTCTTCAACTGGCAGCGCGAAGCGGCCCAGTTTACGCCGGACCAAAAGATCCTGTTGCTGACCGCAGGCGAGCACCGGCACACCCTGCGCGAGGAAATCCCGCAGCACGATCTCGTGGTCACCAACTACGCGTTGCTGCGCCGCGATCTCGCAGCGCTGCAAAAATTCTCCTTCCGCGCCATCATTCTCGATGAAGCGCAGAACATCAAAAATCCCGAGTCGATGGTGGCCAAGGCGGCCAAGGCGCTTCGCTCCGACTTCAAGCTCGCGCTGACCGGCACGCCGCTGGAAAACCGGCTGCTCGATCTCTGGAGCATCATGGAATTCGTTCACCCGGGCTATCTGCCGGACCGGAGCAAGTTCCTGGAGCAGTACGATCGCGGCGCCTCACAACCGGCGCGTGCGCTTCTCTCCAGCCGGATGCGTCCAGTCATGCTGCGCCGCTTGAAAAAGCAGGTCGCGCAGGATCTGCCCGACCGTATCGAAGAACGGCTCGACTGCGAACTTACCGAAGGCCAGCGCAAGTTTTACCTGGCCGAGCTGCAGCGCAGCCGGCAGGCACTCGCCACGCTCGACGCCCCGGCGGGCCAGTCGCGCATGCATGTGCTCGCGGCGCTCACGCGCTTGCGGCAGATCTGCTGTCATCCCTCGCTCGCGGGTGGAAAGAAGGGGCTCGGCTCCGGCAAGACGGCGGCGCTCTTCGATGTGCTCGAACCGCTTTACGCGGGCGGCCACAAGGTGCTCGTCTTCTCGCAGTTCGTGGAGATGCTCAAAATTCTCAAGACAGAACTCGAGGAACGGGGACGTCCTTACTTCATGCTCACCGGCCAGACCACGCAGCGCGGCGAAGTCGTGCAGGCTTTCCACGATTGCAAGGAGCCGGCGGTGTTCCTGCTCTCGCTGAAGGCGGCGGGCACGGGTCTCAACCTGACCTCGGCCAGCTATGTCGTGCTCTACGATCCATGGTGGAATCCGGCGGTTGAGGCGCAGGCCATCGATCGTACCCACCGCATCGGGCAGGACCGCACCGTCATCGCCTACCGTCTGGTCACGCGCGGCACGGTGGAGGAAAAGATCTGGCGGCTCCAGCAGAGCAAGGCGCAACTTGCCCAGGATGTGCTGGGTGAAGAAGGCTTCACCGGCAGTCTGTCCAAGACCGACTTCGATTATCTTCTCGAGGATACGTCGGATGAATTGGAAGTGACTTCCGAAACGACTTAGGCCTTAGAAGAGGAGGGATTGATGGCGATCTTCGATTACGACGCAGATCGCGATAAGAATTCAACTCCTCCTGTTCTCGCCTACATTTTGGTGCTCATCCTCATCCTGTCTTTCATGGGGATGGGCGGTTTGTTTGTGTTCCTGGGATGGCAAGATGTGGCGCGAGGCCTGGCCAGCACCGGTTGGCCGCAGGCGACGGGTGTGGTGCAAAGTTCGACGGTTGAGCGGGAGGACAGCGACGGTGACGCCGTGCAGGGCAATGCGGCCAGGGTCAAGATCGTGTATGCCTACACGGTGCGCGGGCAAAATTATCGAGCGAGTCGTTTCTCGTTCGGCGATGGGGTCCCGGATTCCGATGCCATCGCGGAAGGCCTCGTGAGTCAGTATCCGGTGGGACAGACGGTGACCGTCTACTACTCTCCGTCCGACCCGGCCGTGGCGGTGTTGCGCCCAGGCGCGAGTTGGTCGAGCTGGCTTCCTTTGCTTTTGGGTGGGGCGTTTTTCTTTGCTGGTTTGGTCTGTCTGATTGGACTGGGACGGTTTGTTTGGCCGAGTCGTCGCCCTGTGGAGGACACGGAGAGGGCCGCTTCGGGTGGCCCGGGCGATAAGTAGAGACCTCTGCGAAAGTCCTCGTCTTAGTCGATTGTCATCCTGAGCGAAGGCGAGGCCTTGCCGGTGTCTTGCCACGAAATACTCTCTAGCCGCAGTCGAAGGACCCAGCCGAGTTGAGCGCGGAGGCGCGAAATATCCGGAGCTATTTCTTCTCGCGAGGCCAATCCGTCTGACTGTGCTTACTCAAGCGGTGAGTTGGCCACGCAGGTTGGAAACGCTCCCCGCTATCAACAGGACACAATCATCACGAGTAGGTCCTTCGACTGCGGCTCGGGTCATTCTGGTGTTGGTACGAGTTTGTTGGCTCGCCTTCGCTCAGGATGACGGTGCGTTTATTTTTTGTGATTTTCGCGGAGGTATCGAATTGTCCGGGCCACCCCGAGGAAGGCATTCCCGTCTGCAATACCCTGCTGCTTGCAGCGGGTTCTTTATTGCTCTGGTGGCGTTGTTCGCTTTTTGATTGAATGCGCCGGTGGAGATCGAAGAAGAGTCCCTTTTATTTCCGATGGTATGAGCATTTCCAAACCCCACTTTATCTCCCTCGAAGGCGGCGAAGCCGTTGGTAAATCGACGCAGATGGAGCGTCTTTCGAAGCGGCTGACGGATCTTGGGCAGAAGGTCCTGGTGACGCGTGAGCCAGGGGGGACGCCTCTCGGCGAATCGATCCGGCACCTGCTCAAGCATGCGCCGGAGGGGCGGGGTATGACGCCGCAGACGGAGCTTCTTCTTTTTCTGGCCAGCCGCGCGGAGCTCGTTCGCAAGGTGATCGTGCCTTCGCTGGATCAGGGGATCTGGGTGCTGTGCGACCGGTTTCTGGATTCGACCACAGTCTATCAGGGCGTGGGGCGCCAGTTGCCGTCCGAGGTGGTTGAGCGGTTGAATGCCTTTGCGGTGGGACCGCATTTGCCGGGGTTGACGCTGGTTCTTGATCTCGATCCCAAGGAGGCGCGGCGGCGTCAGATCTCCCGCGCGAAGGCGGCGGGGGAGGGGGGATTCGACCGGATGGAAGCGGAGCCGACCGATTTTTTCGATCGGGTCCGGGAGGGGTATCATGCGCTGGCGGTGGCTCATCCGGAGCGGGTGAAGATTGTGTCTGCTGCCGGGACGATTGAGGAGACGGCGGAGGCGCTTTGGAAGGAAGTGGCGGGGGCTTTTGGGATTTAATTCATTGTGAACAAACCGGCGCTTCCCTGTCCGTGTTGTGGTTTTAAGACGCTGGCGCAGCATGCAGGATTTGAAGTGTGTCCCGTTTGTTATTGGGAAGACGATGGACAAGGCGATCGAGGTGCAGATGTCGTTCGAGGTGGCCCCAACGGAATGCTGAGTCTCACTTTGGCTCGCGAAAACTTTAAAAAACATGGTGCGGTAGATGCGATGCATGAGAATTCCGTGCGGCCGCCTCAAGCTGACGAAACATGAAACGCCGCAAAACCAGCATGAAATCAGCGGCATGCCGACTGGCAATCCTGGTGTCTTCGCTGCTGTTCCTGCAGGCGGCCTCTGCGGACAAGGCTGTCGAACCTAATGCCAACGGCATCATTGAGTTCGTGGACAAGGCGGACGGGGGCAAGCCAGTCTCGGTGCGGATCACGCTGCGTCATCCCAATGCGACTGACAAAACGGAGGACAACGATTGGTGGGGCGCTTTCGACAAGGTACCGGATCGGATCATTTCAAAAGTCGAAATTAAAGTCGGCAGCGAGGCGGTGGAGCTTTTTCGCTCCGCCTACGCCGATCTTGGCGATGTACGTCAAGTCGACATCAAGAATGCCAGGGACCACTTCACTCTTATCATTCACGGCGGCGAAACGGGCACGGGTTATACCGCGGAGTTGCTTTTCAAAGACGGTTATATGGTATCGAGGCAAGTGACTCACAATGAAATGGGCCTGGAAGAGAAGACCGAATATTTTCCTGTCCGCGACAACTAGAACTTTTTCAAAAGGTCGTCGCATCAGGCCAATTGACCACTTGAGTAAGACGAGTTAGGCGGACTGGCTCCGCAAGAAAGAATGGCTCCGTCCATTTCATGCGTTCGCGTCCAATCAGAGCAGGTCCTTCGACTGCGGCTCGGATTGCTCTTGGGGTTGTTACGGATTTGCTGGCTCGCCTTCGCTCAGGATGACAAGGCGTTTATTGATCGGCTATCGCAAAACTCTCAGATCGTTCGGCCAGTCGAATCCTTATGCGTCAATCAAAGGTGCGGACCGGGCATCGCTATTTCAGAGCGAGGCGAAGATGGAGAGGACGACGAGGAGGGCGACGATGCCGGCGAGGCAACAGAAGAGGGCCATGAGGCCCTGGCGTTCGCCGCCGTCCAGATGCAGGAGGGGAGAGCGCCAGCGGGGTCCGCCGGTGGGGCCGATGCGGCAGACGTTGGCTCCGCAGAAGATGACGCCCCAGGACATCCCCGCCACGGGAACCGCGGCGAGCGCGAGAAGGGCGAGGGTCCAGATCCAGTGGCCGCCGGACCAGCCGAAGAGGGCGGCGGCCAGTTGTCCGAGAAGGAGCAGGGTAAATTGGACGCCATAGTAGAGGCCGAGGGTGATGGCGAGCACACCGGCGAAGAATTCAAGGGTGACGACCCACGGCTGGCGCAGGGGCGGGGCGATGGAAGCGGATGCGACGGGAGGGGCGCGCCGGTGGCGGGGTGAATTGAGATTTTCCTCGGGAGGGAGTTTCAGGACTCTCCAGCCGCAGTAAAAGGGGACGACGGGAAGGAGGACGAGCATGAGAAAGGCGGCGAGATCGGGGAGCGAATAGGTGAAGATGAGCCGGTCCTGGGGAGCGAGGTTGAAATCGACGGCCTCGCCGCGGAAGGGGCGTTGGTCGTGATCGGGCGAGAAGTAAAGATCGGCGGTGCCGGGGCGGGGATTGGATTCGTCGATGAAGGTGGTGAGTTCGGTGGGGGGCGTGATGTGGTGGTTGCTGCCGCCGAGTCCGGCATAATAGTACCAGTCTTCCGGGAGCCACTGCCACGCGGGGTTGGGAGCGGTGGTGGAGGGGCCGGCGTATTCGAGGCGACCGGGCCAGGCGGTTTTATTGGCGAGGGATCCCTGCATGCGCTGGTTGCTGAGGACGGCCACCTGCAGGGCGCGTCCGACGGGGCTGGCGGCGTCGGGTTGCTGGCGGTCGCTGGGTTCGCTGTAGGGATAGAAGGGGTGGGTGGTGTGAAAGGTGAGGCGGATGGCGCGGGTGGTGAGGGTGGAGGTGTCGTCGGTCTTGATCAGCTTGAAGGCGGTGATGCGCCATTTGCCGGCGATGTAAGGTTTCAACCACGCTTTCAATTCGGGGGACGCGACGTAGTGGTTGGCTTGCAGCCAGGCGGAGAGTTGGGATTCGTCCTCGGCGGCGAGGATGGTGGCGTGATAGCCGGCGACGTCCTTTTCCGAGAGAACGGCGGACTTGCCGGGGGCGGACTGGAGTTCACTGACGCCGGAGATGAGGTTGCCCGGAGTGAAGCGGTTGAGGTGCAGGAAGGAACTGAGCACGACGGGCGAGGCGAGTTCCCACGGAGTGCGCTCATTGATGGGTGGGACTTGAGTGGGTTGGCCGAGGGAGGCGGCCATGGCGAAGATTTGGGGGCCGGCCTCGGCCAACTCGGGGACATCGGGCGTGGGCACAAGGAAGCCGATGTCCGGGCTTTGGGTGAGCATGCTGGCCTGGCGAATGAAGTGTTCGGTTTGATGCGCTTCGTCCCAGATGATAACGGCGCGCTCGGCGGTGATGGTGATGGGCGGCGCTGAGGGTGAGTCGGTCGTCGCGCAAGCTTCCGCGCGGCCAGGCACCCAAAGGACAAGAGCGAGCGCACCGAGGCCGAACCGGGCCAGGTGGGATAGCAGGCTATCGCTCACAGGTTGAGGGTAGCGGATGGGGGAGGGGTGGGAAGTTAAATTCGGGGGGCAGGTCGCAAATGCAGGCCAATCCTATGAAGGTGAGTGATGGGTTGGCTCCGGCAAAGAAAGACAGCAGGTCGCTCGTACCAAGATGCGCGAAGTGAAACTTCGCGTAGGAGAGAGGGAACGAGCGGACGGGGAGCAGGGGAGTAATAGGTAGAGGTCGTTGACTCGGTTCGCTCCCACGAACCCTCGCCCTGCGGGATCGCCTGCGGCGATTCGATCTTACCCGTTCCCAACGGGCAAGATTCAACTCCGCCCCGCTTCGTTCAGGATGACGGCCTTTTTAGGGAGTTCCTGAAGGGAACGGCTGCACCGCCGTTAGGGACAACGGCGGCTACCTCGGAGATCTTTCCTCAATCCTCCGCTTGAATACAGTAGCTACAGAAAGGCATTCCTTTCTCGATTTTTCTTCTTCTGACCAAACCCTTTCTTCTAACTTCATTTCATGCCTTTTCGTGATGATGAGCTTCGCCAACGCTTTGCGGCCAGTATTGAGCAGGGGCGGATGGGGCATTCGTATTTGCTGACGGGCGACCGGTCCGAATCGCTGGAGAGTCTGGCGTTGGGGCTGGCGGCGCAGGTGCTGGATGCGGCGCCGCAGGAGCATCCCGATTTTCATTCGGTGCGGCCGGAGTCGAAGTCGCGGCATATTACGGTGGAGCAGGTGCGTGAGCTGGAGCGGGAGCTTTATCTGCGTCCGTTCATCGCGCCGCTGAAGGTGGCGGTGATTTTCGATGCGGAGCGGATGTGTCTCGGCGCGGCGGGAGCGGCGAATGCGTTTCTCAAGACGTTGGAGGAGCCACCGGCGCACACGCTGATTTTGCTGACGTCGGGACGGCCGGCGATGTTGCTGCCGACGATCATTTCGCGCTGTCTGCGGCTGGATCTGGGCTTTGAGGATATCGATCCCGGCGCGGTGCATGAGCCGGCGTGGATCAGCGGTTGGTATGCGAGCCAGCCGAATGCGGGCTTGCGGGCTTATGCCCGGGCGGCGGTGTTGCATGAGCATTGGTCGGGCATTCGCGAAGGGGCGGAGGCGCATCTCAAGGGGAATCCGGACGTGGACGAGGATGTCGGCAAGGCGCTCGTCGAGGCGGAGTTTCAGTTGGGCCGGCAGGAATCGATCGCGCAATTGCAGCGCTGGTACTGGCGGCGTTCCGAACAGGTGGCGAAGACTTCCGAGTTGGAGCGGATGCGGGCGGTCATGGCGCTGGAGGAACTGCAGGGGGCGCTGGCGCAGAACACGGAGGCGAACCTGGCGGTGGAGGTGGCGTGTTTAAGGATTGAGGGGTTGGTTTAGGGGACTCGCCGGTCAGGTTATTGCGCCGGGGTCGTGGGGAGATGAACCCTCGTCCTCGGAGATTTTTTCCCAGGCTGTCTCCTTCTGCATCCGGCTGTTCATTTGACGATGAGCCGGTAGAACAGTCGTCATGCTGCGCCGTGCCGTTCTCGTTTGGGGCCTGATGGTTCTTGGGGGCTTGGCGTGGCTGGTTCCAGGCGCGGTCAAGGCCGATGAGGACGATTGGCCGGATGCGGACAATGCCTTGGATATGCAGACGTTCCGGCTTTTTCACCAAGGTGACTACGAGGCGGCTGATGCCATCGCCCTTCAGTTGATCAAGCGTCATCCCCGCTCGGCTGTGGCCTTGATCGACCACATCGAGGTGCTGGATGCCACCGGACATTTTGCGGAAGCGTTGGCGGCAGGCAGGAAGGCGGCTGAACTGGATCCGACCAACTTCGCGGTTCCGCGATGGATCGGGATTTCGCTGGTCCGTCTGAGGCGGTACGCCGAGGCGATCGCGCCGCTCGAAACCTCCATCAAGCTCGATCCCTATAACAACCCCGCTTCCATCTGGCTGGCGGAAGCATACCTCCGGACAGGGGATGCCCAACGCTCGAATCAAATCCTGGAGAAGCTGCTGCAGGATTATGCCCGGGACCAACAGCCCGATGCCATGTGCTGGATGGCCGGCGTTTATAATAACATAGGGAACGGCGAGGCAGCAGTCACCTGGTGGAAACGGGCGGCGGCCCTGGGTAGCAAAAGCGCGGCTCGATGGCTGAGTTGGGCTTATGCCGGCGGATTCGGCGTCCCGGAAGATGCCGGGGAGAGTGCCTACTGGTCCCGCATCGGCGATGACTCCTATCCCTGGTTGCCACGGCTTTCGTGGGCGGACGATTGGATCAAGCAAACCCACGGGTGGGTGCTGGTACTGATGGCGCTGGCCTCGGCCTCCATCCTGCCGATCGCGACGATTGGTGTCATCGGCTATGCCGTGGGGCGCGGGGTGACCACGGACCCCGCCATCCATTGGACCGAGCGGGCCCGCCGCAGTTATCCCTTCCAGATCTTCCTGGGCTCTTGCGTGATTCTTCTGCCCGTCCTTTATGCGGCGGCGTCCGATTATTATCCCGGTTCGCTTCTGCCGATTTCCAAGCAGTTGCTTTTCTGGAGCGTCTTGGGCGTCGGGTTGATCTCGGCCAATTGGATCGTGGTGCAATGGGCGCGGCGTTATCACGAACAACCGGGTTCCGTCTGGAAAAACCTACTAAACCTAGCCGTGATCCTGTTTTTCTACGTGCCGGTGTTCCTTATTTTCGGCGTCATGGCGGCTTACCTGCCTTCGCAATGGAACGTGCAGGCCGGGTTGGTTCTTTCCGCCGGGATTCTCGCTTACTTTTGGCTTCAGTATGGGGGCTGGCTGCGATTGGGACGCATCTTGTTCCTCATTATTCCCGGGGATCAAAGTCTCTCCGCCGCCACCCGGGAACTGGCTCTTCGGTGGAACCGGCCGGAACCGACGGTGTGGGCCTTTCGCTGGCCGAAAGCCAATGCCCTGGCGCTGCCTTTTTGCAATGCCATCCTCGTCACGAACAAACTGAGGGAAATCCTCAATCTGGCGGAAATGAAAGCGGTGTTGGCGCATGAAATGGCCCACCTGTGCGAGGACCGAGCCACCCGGTTGATGCGCCTTTTGACCCCGCTGCTGCTGCTGCCTCTCTTTACCCTGTCCCTTTGGTGGACCGATGGGAATTGGACCGAGTTTGGCGCCTGTTACGTTCTGATCATTGCCGCCTTTCTGCTGCTGCGGAAACGAAGGCGGCGCATGGAGGAAAGGGCTGATACTTTCGGCAACCAAGTGGATGAGGATCCGCAGGTTTATCCCCGAGCTCTGGCCAAGCTTTA
>FTAO01000129.1_pt1 | contig 13003 bp, 7 predicted proteins | sample 1639091 | NCBI WGS metagenome assembly FTAO01 (sample SAMEA3914812, study PRJEB12502) | metagenome | biome: forest; material: soil | place: Canada | collected 2011-07-07 | depth 0.1 m
CCCGTGATCTTGCTGACGCTGAACGCGGCGCAATTGGTGGTGCTGCCTACCGTGGGGACGATGCCAAACTGGATGTAATTGTACGAGTTGGAGGACCCGATATGGGCTTCCCCGTCGGGGGTGAATTCAATGGCCTGGGAAAACACGTCGGCCGGCGTATAGCCCGGGGTGACCGCGTTGGGAGCGACGCTCCATTGCAAATTGGTTTGCAGCGAGGTGGGGAGAACGGTGGGCAGGTTGGTGGTAAAGTTCCCCATCGAGGACGAGACGGCCTCAAGCTGGATGCCGGGAAGATTTCTCATCTTGGATTGCAACGCCAGGTTGGTGCTCGGGATGGAGACTGTATTGGCCCAGCTGGGAGTGGTGGTGGTCGAGGTGTTGATGCCGGTCTCCGTGCCGTCCTGAGATTGAAAGGTGGCCACCCAGATGCCGTTGGCCGGCAGGCCCGACACGGGAGTGGTGAACGTCACCCAGACGTAGGTATTCTGGGCCACCGCCGCTTCCCGCGCTTGCTCCAGAACGCCGGAGAGGGTGGAGACATTTTGGTTCATCGTGTTGGAACGCATGATGGACGGAATCAACGGCACGACGATGGCCGCCAAAATGCCAATGATGCCCATGACCACCAGCAATTCCACGAGGGTGAAGGCGACCCCGGAGCAGGGCCGTCGTGCGTGAAGAGGCCGGAGAGAGGAAAGCGAAGGGGAGGAAGTCAGGTTCATGCGAGCCAGTCGATTGATTGCAGAAGAATTGTATCGTAAAGAGATAATGATCGTAATCGCTTTACATTATCATGACACAGATTGAAAGAAATTCGACTAACTATTGTAGAAATCAGAGGGAAAACACAGATGAGGTCACCATCAATTTTGGCAAAAATTGGTGATTTTTGGTTAAATTTAGAAGAAAAAGCGTTTGGATGAATGAAAACTACCCTACTACGGACGGAGTGCGCCGTGAAATGAAATTTTATTGCTAATATGGAGTAATGCTTTCAATTAGCGCTTAAAATCATAGCGTGACGACCGTGCACCATAATCGCTTTAATCGTCTGCCTATGCTCCATTTTTCCCTTATCCGCTTTTTCGGTAAAATCGGCATAACCTTCGTTATCGGCAAGGTCGAGGTCAGCACCAAACCCTTTGTCGATTGAGGGAGAACGAGGACGGAAAAAGCCCAACTTAGGATCAGTCGACTTCGCCTCCCTTCCATCCTAATCCTGTTAATCACGTTAATCCTGTCCAAAAAAACTCTTCATCTCTTCCCTTAAAAATTCCGTTAATTGGGTCAATTTGGTAATTCCGTAATTTCCCTGTCCCTTGATGTACTCCATGAACTCCCGTCGTCTTCTCTCCACCTTGATCGCCTCCACCGGCTTGCTGGCGTTGCCGCTTCTGGCGCAAGACCAGGACAAGGGACTGATCACACCGTCACCGTCTGCTCTGACCAACGCCGCTCCTGGCTCAACCAACGCCGCGCCCGATTCCACCAATGCGGCTCCCTCCGTCCCGCCCCCACCTCCCTTGCCCCCCGCCGCCACGCTGAACAGTCCGTGGGGCATCGCGTCCTCGGCCAGTTCCACCGGGACCATCGCCTCGTGGTATCCGAAGATGGTTGATGCCGGCATTACCTGGGCCCGCGTCTGGTCGCCGGAATGGAGTGGGACCGAACCGGACCAGGGCACCTGGGATTTCACAGTCACCGACGCCGCGCTCCTGACCGCGCAACTGAATGGTATCCACGTCAGCGGCATGTTCTTCGGCTCGCCCAAATGGGTGGATCCCCACTCCCACGCCTTCCCCATGCAGAATCTCGACAACTGGTCGGAATACGCGGCGAAAATGGTTGATCGCTACAAGGACCGCGTCCACGAATGGGAAGTCTGGAACGAAGGCAACGCCGGTTTCAACGACGCCCACAGCACCACGGAAGACTACGCGAAACTGCTCTCCGTCGCTTACGTCAGCGCGAAGAGGAGCGATCCCACCGCGAAGATCGGCCTGAGCGTGGCCAGCTTCGATGCGCCCTACATCGGCCAGGTTGCGCTGGCCCAGGCACGGAATGGAAAGCCTGGCCAATTCGATTTCATCTGCATTCATCCCTACGAAACCTTCGGCGGGCTTGGCGATCCGGACGGCGAAATCCTCTACCTCTGGATGACCCGGTTGCTGCGCGATGAGCTCAAGGCCGACGTGCCCGGCCGCGCGAACGTCCCCATCTGGATCACCGAAATCGGTCGGCCGGTCAATCGCGCAACCAGCGAGGTCGGTATGGCGCTCGGCAAGAGCACAACCGAGGAAGACGCCGCGCACGCCGTGGTGAAAGCCTACATCATGGCCCTCGCGCAGGGCATCGATCGCATCTTTTGGTTCGAGGGTCAGGACCCCGATCGGGAGCAAAGCGGCTACGGCCTGCTCCACCGGGACGGCTCGCCCCGTCCCGGCCTTACCGCGATGAAGACGATGACCGGCTTGCTCGGACCGCTGCCGAAATACCAGGGCTGGCTCGCGCTCGGTCAGGGCGGAAAAAGTTACGGCTTCCTTTTCCAGGGCCTCGCCGGACCCGTGCTCGTGCTCTGGCTGCCCGCCGATACCACCGACAACCTCACCTTCACCGGTGATGTGCAGGTGACCAATTCGCTGACCGGCCAGGCCACGCCGCTCAAGGCCGGCGACTCGCTCGCGCTGAGTAACGATCCCGTCTTCGTTTCCGGCGTGCCCGCCGCGTTGGTGACGCAGGCCCAGGCCAACGCGGGGAAGAATTTCCCGTGGGGCGGTAACTATTCGAGCGCCAAGACCGTCAGCCTCGAGTACGGCGACACGCCCAAAATGAACGGCATCTTCCAGACCAACCCCAACGCCACGCAACTCCACAAGTTCGACGATGGCACCGAGGGCATCACGGTGAAGGGCGATATCGGGAGCCCGGTGTCGTTCTACACGCATCCCTCTTTCGCGAATCTGCAAACGCGCGACTACTACATCCGCGCCACCTTCCGCCGGATCGGGCCCGGCAACGTCGGCATGAATTTCCATTACGAAGTGGCCGACAGCAAAGCCCAGGGCCCGATGCGATCCAACGGCGGCTGGTTCAGCGTCGGCCCCGACCTGGGCTGGCAAACCCACACCTGGCACGTCACCGACGCCAGCTTCTCCAAGATGTGGGGCTACGACTTCAGCTTCAACCCCGAACAATCAGTCCCCTTCGCCATCGGAAAAGTGGAAGTCAGCACCCAGCCCTTCGCCAACTAAAAAGGGACGGAATCGTCACAGGCGATCCCGAAGGGCGAGGGTTGGCGGGATCGAACCGAGTCAACAGGTCGTCCCCGAACGTGCCTATGTCTCAGGCGACCTCTTGTGCAAAGCCGGACCGGGTGCACCCGAAGCCGCCCACTCGACACATCACAAATGTCAGGAAATTAGACTCGAAGGGATTAACGGAATTGAGAAAAAGCCGGATTTAAAACTCCACAGAAATTCCGTTCATTCCGTAATTCCGTCACCCTTCCCCCTCCGTCCCTCCCCCCTCCTAATTCCCTTAATTTGGTTAATTCCGTAATTTGGTCTGTCTCCTTTTTAATGTTCATGGACCTCGGAATGGGAGGATGGCCCTTCCTGTGACACGCTTGGGTTTCGTTCCAACGTCTGCCTAAACCCCCGTCGCTTCTCCTCTTATGAAAAAGGTCACGTTCCATCTTCTCGCCAATGCCCACCTCGATCCCGTCTGGCTCTGGGACTGGCGCGAGGGACTCAACGAAGGCATCATCACCGTCCGCGCCGTCCTCGACTTGATGGACAAAAATCCCGAGCTGACCTTCATGCGCGGCGAGTCCGCGATCTACGAGCACATCGAGAAAACCGAACCCGAAACCTTCGATCGCATCCGGAAAAAAATCCGGGAAGGACGCTGGGAAATCATCGGCGGCAGCTACATCCAGCCCGACACCAACCTCACCGGAACTGAGACCATGGTGCGCCACTACACCGTGGCCCAGACCTATTTTCGCAAGACCTTCGGCCACGTGCCGCGCATCGCGTGGGCGGCCGATTCCTTCGGCCACAGCGGCGGTCTGCCCGAAATTTTGGTCAATGCAGGCATGACCGGCTTCGCCTGCACTCGGCCCATGCCGGGCGATATGGATCTGGAACATCCCGCATTCTGGTGGGAGGGCGAGAGCGGCGCGCGCGTGCTCGGCTACCGCCCGCAGGTCGGCTGGTACGGCACGAATCGCGACGAGGTCTTTCGCCGTTTTGACGAGTACATGAAAGCCAATGACAAGCACGGCGCGCAGAACATCGGATTCTTCTATGGCGTCGGCAATCACGGCGGCGGCCCGACCCGGCGGCAACTGGACGACATCCGCGATTGGGCCTCGCGTCATCCCGAGGTCGACGTGATTCATTCGGGCCTGCACCGCCTTTTCGACGCGCTGACCGCAGAGGAAAAAGAGCGTGAGATCCCTTATCCGGTCAAGCGGGGCGAACTCAATTTCTGCCTGCGCGGCTGCTACGTTTCCGTCGCCAAGTTCAAGTTCCCTTATCGCCGGGCCGAAGCACAGGTCGCGCAATCGGAGAAAACGGACGCGATCATCAGCGCCGCGCTGGATCGCCCGGCGCAGGATATGACCGAGGCGTGGAAGAGCGTTCTCTTCAATTCGTTCCACGACATCCTGCCCGGCACCAGCATCGAACGCGCCTTTGATGACCAGATCGCGTGGGTCGGCTCCGCCTATCATGCGGCGCAGCGCGTGCAACTCAACGCGCTCAATGCGCTCGCGGCGCAAGTCGATACCAGCGTGCCGAAGGCGGAAGGCGATTATCCGACCCGCATCCCGCTTCTGGTCTGGAATCCCAACCCGATGGAATACAGCGGCCCGGTCGAGTTGGAAGGCTCGCTCGATTACCGCCCCATCACCGATTTTGAGAACAAGGCCGGGGAGATACCGGTCGAACTTGTCGGCCCCAACGGCAAGGCGGTTCCGTTCCAGGTCATCCATCACGAGCACAATGCCATGCATGACCTGCCGTGGCGCCGGCGCGTGGTCTTTCAGGCCCAGTTGCCGCCGCTGAGTTGGTCGGTTTACCAGCTCGGCTGGGCGCGCAAGAAGCACAAGATCGTCATCGGGGCGAAACCCGCCGCCGTCGCGAAACCGGGGACGATCCAGAACAGCTTCTACCGGATCGCCGCGCGCAAAGGCGCGGGGGCGCTCCAGATTTTCCACAAGGGGAAGCCGATGTTCCCCGGCATGGGTTTCTCGGTCATCCGGGTCAATGATCCTGAAGGCTCCTGGGGTGGGCGGACTGACATGCAGCTCGACACCCCGGCCAAGTCGATCCAGGAAAAGTTCAAGATCACCGCGGTCGAATTGACCGAGCAGGGCCCCGAGCGCGCTGCGGTCTGGGTTCGCTTCGCCGGCCGGCAATCGCGGCTCGATCTCACGTTCCATCTCGCGCGCGGGCGGGAGGTGGTCGATGTGCGGGCGCGGGTCTTTTGGAACGAACGGAACAGCCGGCTCAAGCTCGTGTTTCCAGTCGCCGGTTGTACGGCCGAGTTCGAAGTCCCCGGCGGTCACGCGCAACGCGGCGTGGTCGGGGAAGTCCCGGCCTTGCGCTGGGCGCGGGTATTTGGCAAGGCCCGGCCGTTCGGCTTCGCCAGCGATTCTCTCTACGGATTCAAATGCGAAAAGAATGCCTTCCAGGTCTCGATCGTCCGGGCGTCCCATTATGCGGGCGGCGCCAATTCCGAGCTCGGTTTGGGCGACGAAATCTGGCGTCCGGCAGTCGACGCGGGCGAGCTCAACTTCCGCTTCCTGATCACGGCGGACCTGGCCTCGGTGCCGCGCCTGGCCCAGGAACTCGATCAACCGATCGTCCATCAGCCCGTTCCGGCCCATGCCGGAATGCTGCCGGCGAGCGGCTCCCTCTTCAGCCTGCAACCGGCTCATGTCGGGTTGCTCGCTCTCAAACCGGCGGAAAAGGGAAGGGGATTCGTGGTGCGTGTGCAGGAAATCGCGGGGAAAAATGCGACCGTAAGCGGAAGCTGGTTGAATCAATCGCTCCAATTTGGAATGATCCCGCCATGGTCCATCCGTTCTTTCCTTTTGACCCGGCAGGGCAAAACGTGGAACGTGAAGCCCGTCGATGCGCTGGAAAGCGCCTCCTAGCTTAGTTTCACTTCCTCCTCGCCATGATCCTTCGTTTGTTACCGTATCAACTTTTTTCCTCTTGTAGTCGCCTTCATGGCTATCATGGCAATCGCAAAAAACTACTGGCTTTCGGGCTCAGCCTGATCCTCGGTTTTGGCGCGTTGCCGGCGGAGGTTCTGGTCAAAAGTAATTTTGAAAGCTCCGTTCCGACCTACAATCCGTGGGCGGGGGTGACCGACACCGGCTTGATCCGGGTTCTGCCCGGGACACAGCCTGCGGTCAATGACGAGGGCCACACCTATAATCCCGAATTCGGTCCCAGCGTGGCTGTGGGCGATCTGAACGGCGATGGACTGCCCGATTTGGTCATTGCTGATTCGCACGGCTTCTTTTGGTTCTACGCCAACAGCGGGACGCCCGGCCATCCGGTCTTCACGCACGGCGAGGTCATGCCTATCTGGCTAGGCTTTTCCTGGGAGGATGAACCTCCCTTGTATTTGGGAGAAGGCGGTGCTGATAATATCGTGCCCAAGATCCAACTCGTCGATTTCGGCGGCGACGGCAAATTGCTCAGTCTCGTGGCGGGCAACTATGTCGGACGGCTTTTTTATATCCATAATACCGGCACCCCTTCATCGCCGATCTTCCGCATGCCCCAGGACCGCGGGACCTTGATCATTCCCACCCATCGAACGGACAAGGACGGCAAAGAGGTGCTCTGGACGAATTTCATTGCGCCTTTCCTCTACGATTGGTGGGGCACCGGCAAGCTGGATCTGATTTTTGGCGATGGCAGCTATTCGGCGAACAGCATTTATTTGATGACCAACAAGGGGGATCGCGATCGTCCCATTTTCAACGAGGACAACCGGATCAAGCTCATTCCGGGCATGGGCCGGGAGCACCTCACTCCGCAAGTCGTCGATTGGAATAATGACGGCAAGCCCGATATCATCGCCGGGGAACGGACCGGGAAGCTCACGCTCTTTCTGAACAACTCGACTGATCCGAAGAACCCGACCTTTGCCGACGGCCAGCCTGTCCGGCTGGGCAACCAGGAGAGTTTCGGCGAGTTCCTCGCCGTCAGCGTCAACGATCTGCCCGGAAACAAATTGCCGAACCTGATCCTCACCAATACCAAGGGAGACATCGTTTACTCGCAAAATACCGGCACGCTGGGACACCCCCAGTTTGGTGATCCGGTGCCTCTGCGCGGCGTCAATCCGTTCCCGAAGATCCTGCGTCCCATCGGATGGCAGTTGTTTTCACCCCATGGCGTCCCGCACGAATTGCTCGTCTGCACCAACGCCAGCGTGCAGCCCGGCTTTACCCCTCCGCCCGACACGAACTTCAGGAACGCGCTCCGCTATTACGTCTATCCCATCAAGAACGTGTTTTTCAACGATTTCTTTTATCCGAGAAATGACAGCTCTGAACCTCATCACATCCGTTACATGACTGGCTTTCAGATCCGTGAAGGGGTGAGCTACAAGATCAGTGGCTGGGTCAAAACGACCAGCATCAACGATCTGAGCTACGATATCTACGGCTGGGCCCGTTTGCCCGATGATCCGGTTGAGGAAGTGCGGCTGGGCAGCCCGATCGGGAGCAGCGGCTCCTGGGGGAGATTCGAAGATACCTTCAATTTTCGCCTGAAGAATACCAAGACGCGGAACAACCTGGTCGGGGTCACCCTGCAGTTTGATTTCCATGGCCAGGGAGAAGTTTACCTGGACGATATTACGGTCCAGGCCGACGCCGGCTCCAATTAAACGGATGACCGCCTGATTTTTCCCTATGAGCCATTCCTCGCTTCAGCTTTACAGCACCTCCTTTTACACCGCGAATCGTCTGGCTGAAGTGGCTTTGCCGGATCTCTCCAGCCAGGCCGGGACTGGCAACGAAATCTTTGTCGATCCCGACAAGAGCTTCCAGGAGATCGAGGGCTTCGGCGGCGCCTTCACCGAGTCGGCTGCCGTCACCTTCGCGGAAATGCCGGCTGAGTTGCAGAAGGAAGTTCTCTCCGCCTACTTCGATCCGCAAAAGGGCCACGGCTACACCCTCTGCCGCACCCATCTCAACAGTTGCGACTTCTCGCTTGGCAACTACGCCTGCGCCGACCAGCCCAACGACACGGAACTGGCCAGCTTCACGCTCGACCGCGAGCGCCAGGCGCTCCTGCCCCTGATGAAGGCCGCGCAAGAAACGGCGGGCGGAAAAATTCGGATGCTCATCTCCCCCTGGAGCCCGCCCGCGTGGATGAAGACCACCGGCATCATGAACCAGGGCGGCAAGCTCCGTCCCGAATGCGCCGCCATCTGGGCGAAGCACTATCTCCGTTTCGCGGAAGAACTCGGCAAGGAAGGCCTGCCCACCTGGGGCCTCACCGTGCAGAACGAACCGGCGGCGACACAGACCTGGGACTCGTGCGTCTACTCCGCCGAGGAGGAAGGCGCCTTCGTGCGCGATCACCTCGGACCGCTCCTGCACCAGGCGGGACGGCAGGACATCCGCATCCTCGTCTGGGACCATAACCGCGAGATCATCTACAGCCGGGTCAAGCCGATCTACGACGATCCCGAAACCGCGAAGTATGTCTGGGGCGCCGGCTTCCACTGGTACTGCGGCGATCACTTCGACAACGTGCAGCTCGTCCACGAATCGTATCCCGACAAGAAACTTCTCTTCACTGAAGGCTGCCAGGAAAGCGGCGTGCACGGCGGCTCTTGGGCCCTGGGCGAACGCTACGCGCGCTCCATCATCAACGATCTCAATCAATGGACCGTCGGCTGGATCGACTGGAACATCCTCCTCAACGAGGCCGGCGGCCCGAATCACGTCGGGAATTATTGCAGCGCGCCGATCATCTATGATCGCGTGATCAAGCGGCTCAACTGGCAGAGTTCCTATTACTACATCGGCCACTTCTCCCGCTTCATCAAGCCCGGCGCGCGCCGCATCGTCGCCGCCGCCAGCAAGGACGAATTGGAAACCACCGCCGTGCAAAATCCGGACGGCTCAATCGCCGTCGTCGTCCTCAACCGCACGGAACAAGCCTTCCCCTTCCACCTCCGCCTCAACGGCCAGGACACCATGGTGGAAAGCCCCGCCCGCTCCCTGATCACCCTCGTCCTCTCTTAAGAAATATCTCCTCGCCGCTTGCAGCGCGCAGATGTCTGTTTCGGGTGGCCCGGACTACTTGTGGTCCGGGTCGCCGAAGGCGACAACAGGCAGCCAAGTCGTAACCACGGCGACGGACGATCTCCTGTAGCGGCGGTCTATGACCGCCGCCGCCGCAGCAAAAGATACGACCGTTAGCCCGCCCTATCCCAACACACGCTCGCGCAGATCATGCAGCTTCTGCGCCTCCTGCTTCCTGAAATCAGGACGCGAAACCAACTGGGCGATCATATGCGCCCCCTCCTCAACGGAAACGCGATCCGTGTTCAAGATCATATCGAAGGGCGACAGATCCTCGAGGTTGGAGTGAAAATAGGTGGCGATAAAGCGCCGCCGCTGCTGGTCGACCTTGCGCACCTCCGCCGCCGCTTCATCCCACGTACAATGACGGCTCGCGGCAATCCGTTCCACCCGTCGTTCAAATGAACCGATGACCCGGACATGCACCGCGCGGGGAAATTTGGCCGTGATCAAATGGGCCGCTCGCCCCACCAGGATCACATGGCCAATCCGCGCCAGTTGTACAATGGTCCTCGTCAGGTTCTCGATCCGGGTCGCGCCGGGAACGGAAATGCCGAAGATGCCTTCGATATGCTCCTCAATCGACAAAACCTCCTCGCCGGAAAAGAAACGGCTGATCCGCGTCGGCAGATGATGATCGGCGATCACCCGCTCGCCCATGTCCTGATCGACCACGATCCACGGCTGCTTGCCATGGCTCATCCCGGTTAAAATCTCAGTTGCCCGAAAAGCCATTTCCTCGCCCTCCGCCCCAAATTGCCGGGAGAGAGTCACCAAGGAATTCGTTCCGTCCGCAACCCAGTTGTCCTGTTCCTTTGCCTGCAGGAACGCCGCCAAAACATAGGGATCATTTTTCATAAATCGGTCATCCTTTCATGTGAGGGGTTTAATCTTCGTTCTACTTTAACTTAGCCCATCCCGGCGACTCTGCTTTCGAATTTCCGGGAGAAGGGAAGGGGCTCTCTAAAACGGCAGGATGGATGCTTGTGTCAGTGCATGGCCGACACCTTCTTTCCCTGCTGGTATTCGCCGCCTGAAAATATTAAATTAATCTCATGTTCTCCCCTGAGGGATATCGGTATCGCCAGTTAACCGTCAAAGACCTCGTCATCGCGTCCGACCGCCGCACCGCCCGCTACGGCTTCGTCGATTACCGCCTTACCCAGACCGGCGACGAGGAATGCGTCTGGCAATGGGTCACCACTCTCGGCTCCAGCTACTCCAGCGTCCCTTTCCATCACATCGAACGAGCCGCTGAAGTCCTCGCCCAAACCGTCCAGGACCTCAACGTCACCGTCGCCGTCGAATAACCCGCAGGCGCAAGTACGGTCTCGCGCGCGGCCTTTGCGGTTTGACGCCAGTAGGAAGAGGCTTCTACGCTGAGCCCTTCCCTGGACAAAAAAATGATCTCAAAAAGAATGCTCGTCTTGGGAGTTGTGCTCCTGACCGGTTGTACCAAAACCCCCAATCCACCGACGCCTCCCGCCCCTCCGCCGCCGGAAACCAGCACTGCCGCCTCACCAACTCCGCCACCGCCAAACGCGGCAACTTCCGCCACCCCACCAACGCCAACCCCGCCCGCCACACCAAAGGTCACCCTCCAACTTCCCGATCCCGCCCTCCTCGACGACAGCGAGAACACCAAACTGCAGGCTTTCTCGATCGACGCCTCCCGCCTCCTCGACGCGAAGGATTACGACGGGCTCGAGAAGCTCGCCGCCGCTGACCGCGCCTTGGAAAGTCCCATTGCCTCGGGGCGATTACCCATCGAAGCCTTTTACGACGGCCTCGACCGCCCTTACCCCGCAAACGCCGACGCCTTCGCCCGCAGAATCGCCGCTCTGAACGATTGGGCCCAGGCGCAGCCCAATTCCGTCACCGCCCAGATCGCCCTCGGCGAAACCCTCACCAACAACGCCTGGTTCATCCGCGGCAGCGGCTACGCCAACACCGTCAGCAGCGAACAGTGGTCCGGCTTCCACCAGAAGCTGCAGGACGCCTGGGATGCACTCGCCACCGTCAAGGACAAGCGCCAGGCCTATCCCGACTGGTACATGGCCATGAACACCGTCGGCATGGGCCTCCAGCAAAGCAAGGACGCTTACCTCTCCCGCATCCAGGAAGCCACCGCCCTCTTCCCCCGCACCGTCCAGATTTACAGCGGCACCGTCGTCTTTCTCCTGCCCCGCTGGTACGGCAGCAACCAGGAGGACGCCGACTTCATCACCAAGTCCGCCGACAAAGTCAGCGGAGACGAAGGCGATATTCTCTACGCCCGCCTCGCCGAAAGACTGTGGGGCTACAGCCACGACATCAACCCCTTCACCGACCTGGGCCTCTCCTGGCCCCGCGTTCGCCACGGCATGGACCTCCTCCTCGCCCGCTATCCTCATTCCACCGCCGCCGCCAACTACTTTTGCTTCTTCGCCTGCGCCGCGCAGGATCACGACGCCGCCCAGGACCTCTTCACCTACCTCGGCGACCGCTACGACAACACCATCTGGCCCGCGCAGGAAATCTACACCAACGCCAAGACCTGGGCGCAAGCGCCCGAACAAAAAAGCTCCGCCTTCCCGGACAACGCCGCCTTCAACCAAGGCAATGCCGCCGCCGGGCGCGGCAATCTCGACGAAGCGCTCACCGACTACACCCAAGCCCTGCAAGCGCAACCCGGCAACGTCGCCATCCTCCTCAACCGCGCCCGCGTCTACGCCGTCAAAGGCAGCTTCGATCAATCTCTCGCCGACCTCGACCAGGCCATCAAGCTCGACGCCACCCGCGCCGATGCCTACCTCGTGCGTGCCGCGATCCGCCAGGCGGCCCGCCACGATTTGGACGGAGCCTTAAGCGACTACACGCACGCCATCGGGATCAACCCCCGTCTGGCCGCCGCCTACTCCGGACGCGCCACCATCTTCTATTCCCAGCAGCATTTCGATTCGGCGCTCGCCGATCTCAACAAAGCGCTTGAGCTCAACCCGAAGTTCTCCGCCGCCTGGATGCTTCGAGGCTCGATCGAAGCGCAGCAAAAGAATTTCAACTCCGCTCTCGCCGACTTGCAAAAAAGCATCGAACTCGACCCCGACGGCCACGCCCCGCAAACCGCCAACGCCTACTACATCGTCGGCGGCATCTACACCGCCCTCAATGAATACGGCGACTCCCTCGCCGCCTTCAACAAAACCATCGAGCTCAACCCCAACGCCGCCATGGCCTACAACGACCGCGCCTGGCTCCTCGCCACCTGCCCCGTGGCCAGTCTCCGCAACGGCGCCAATGCCGTCACCGACGGCAATAAAGCCTGCGACCTCACCCAGTGGAAAGCCCCCGCCACGCTCGACACTCTCGCCGCCGCCTACGCCGAAACCGGCGACTTCACCAACGCCGTGAAATGGGAAACCCAAAGCATGCAACTCCCTGGCCAGGACCCCGCCCAAATCGCCGACGCCCAAACCCGGCTCACCCTCTACCAATCCCACCAGCCCTATCACGCCCCCGCCGCGCCCAGCCCAACTCCTCCGACAACTCCCGCCGCCGCAGCAGCAGCAACCAACTCCGCGCCATCCGCTCCCGCTCCCGATCCGGCCAACGCCACTTCAGCCCCCGCAGCCGCGACCAATGCGCCGCCCACTCCACCGCCGACGTCTCCCGCCTCTC
>FTAO01000096.1_pt1 | contig 11714 bp, 14 predicted proteins | sample 1639091 | NCBI WGS metagenome assembly FTAO01 (sample SAMEA3914812, study PRJEB12502) | metagenome | biome: forest; material: soil | place: Canada | collected 2011-07-07 | depth 0.1 m
GAACCCTCCACTGTCTGGCTCGGCGTGCTCGGTTTCCTCGGACTGGCTGTTCATCTCCGTCGCAGACGGCTGGCGCAGATCTAGGTTTTCCTCCGACTGTCCCAGAGGGACTGGATGAATAATCCTCCGATGAAGTATTTCCACCGCCCCTCCAGGGCGGGTTCACATGGGGATCAGATCCGGTGGTTGCACCACCGGCTAATTTCCAAGGGGCCCTTCGGGCCCCTCGCTACAGACTGCAACTGCACCGCCGTTAGGGACAACGGCGGCTACCTCGGAGACCTTTCCTCAAGCCTCCACTTGAATACAGTTGCTGCACCCGAGGGAGAAGCCTTGCTTCTGCGAGGATCTGCCCCTCGTTAGCGTTAACACGCCCCAATCTCACGGACTGAGATCAGCCCGGCACGACCCGGGCCTTCGGCGGTGAGGCGAGTCCACGGGTTCCCGTTTGCGGAATGCGCAAGGTCTTCCCATGTTGCCACGATCCGCGCACCAGTGTGGTCAGCGAAGCCGCCGGTACGCCGAAGCGATGATTCTGCACCATGGAGATGACCCATTCCGCCGCCGTCGCCCCGATTTCCTTTTTGTTCGAGTGAATGCCCGCCCAATCCAGAACGTCGTCATCCAGGGAAAGATGAACTAGCCCGACGTCCTCCGGCACGCGCAAATTCAGGTCGAGAAGCCAGGACTGGATCAGGTTGCTGCTGCAGATAATGACCTCGGGCTGATATCGCTGCACCCACGTTTTCAGAAGCTTGAACGCGATCGCGGCATTGGCCCCGTGTTCACCCGGATAAAACAGAGGCGGAATCCGGTCGGCTGGCGGGACCGAAGCAAAGAGTTGGTGGGCCAGGGAACGAAACATGCGGTGGCTGAACCGGTCCGTCCAGTCCGACGCACAAATGCCGATGCGTCGATAGCCGTAACGCCGCAATAACTTGTGGGTCAGGGTCAGGTTGAAATTGAGGTCGGGCGCCACCTGATGGATGCGCGGAGCCAGCAGGGAACCGCCCAGACCAACCCCGGCGAGATGTTCCCAGCGGAGCCGGAGATGTCGCGCCGGATAGGTGACGATGACTCCCTGAATGCCCCGGTGATAGAGAATATCGGAAAGACGGTGAATGGTCATGCCGGGCTCAAGGGCCCAGAATTCCTCGATGCGATAACCCAGCAACAGGCAGCGTTCCCGCGCGCCCTCCAGATAAGGAGACAGGAATTTATGCCTGCGCCAAACGTCCTCCCCCTTCTCATCGGTGTTCAGCCACGCGATGGGCAACAACTCCTTCGACCTGGTCTTTTGCAGCTTCGCCATCCAGGAAGCCATGCGCGCATCGGGCGAGTACCCCACCTGCTGCGCGATACGCTGGATCCGCTGGCGCGTCTCCAGGCTGATGCTGGGATAATTGCGCAAGGCATAGCTTACCGTCGCCTTCGACATGCCGACGGCTTTGGCCACGTCACCCAGACTGGCCTTGGTGGACTTCCCACTCTTCACGGGAGAAAGTATGGCAGACGCGGTCATAAAATGAAGACTTTCGAATGACTGCCGCTGCCGGAAAGAAACAGCCGTCCTTTCTCCCCCTGACGCGCGGAGTGACGGGACGGCCTTATGCCACCGCCAGGGCCTGGCGGCGAACGAGTCCCCGAAGAGGCGAAAGACCGAGCAGGCCAACTCCCATCAGGAGCAGCGCGCAGGTCGAAGGCTCCGGAACTGCCGTGGCATTATCGACGATCTGAAATCCGACGATGCCATCATTGCTACCCGGCTGTGCATTGAGCGTGAAAGAACTCCCGGTGACATCGGTGAAGAGAACGTAATTGGCCGCGGCAGCTGTCGTGGAGTAGGTCGTCTGGGCAGGATTCGCCTCGATAAAACTGGAGGCGGCGCCGCCCGTCTGGGTGAAGTAGGTGGACGTGCCGCCGACCGGAGCATTACCGGACCAGGTCCCGTTCAGATTGACCAGCCCCACATCTCCGGTATTACCCGCGGTGTAAACGTAAATATCGTAGCTGGCATAGGTAATTCCCGTGACGCTGAAGGTGACCCTCCAGGGTTGGGTACCATCGGGAGTGGACGTGCGCGATTGCAAGGTATCGCTGAAGAGATTCGTGTCGCCCGGATTGGCAAAGGCGCCTCCGCCAAAAGGCCAGAAATCATTGCTTCCGTCTGTCCCCCAGGTGACGGTAAGTCCGGAGACGGTGGTATTCGAATTATCGATCACGGAGGAAAGACTACCCGACGTGGTGGAGAGATTGTTCCAATTCTGCTGGGCCACCACCCCGGCGGTTTCCGTCCCCGAGATGGGTGTGCTGGCTCCGCCGCTAAAATCGACGCCGATCATCTGAGCCTGTGCCGTTTGAATGGCCAGAAAGGCGAATATGCCCACAAGGAGTGAAAGATATTTCATAAGTAGTGCTTCTGTTATCGAAGGATTTAAACTTAGCTTTTCCTTTTATATTTCCTGCCTTCGCTTTCACAAGAGTTCTCATTATGAACGTTAAGTCGTAAGATCATAAATATAAGCACTTAATATCGCATATCTCTGCAAAACACTTCTTTTCCATTACTCCTATCATCCGTCTTGATGGACATAGGGATTCTCTTGATCTCCCTTGTCTTGCGCCTGCCTGCCGCCCAGATTGCCTATCCATGAAAGGGAGTTCTTGAAGACGTTCGTTCGCAAGCTGACCACCAAGCCGGTCTGGTGGATGGAAACGCGACGATCCTATCCCATCCGGGATTCATGGACGCGTCTGCCTTCGCTCCCGGCCGCAAATGGGCCTGTCACCTTTGCCCTGCTCACCGTTCCCGGCACCTTCAATGATGCGCTTTGGGCCGCCTGGAGCTGGTTGCGTTTTCTTGGGGAAGCCGTGCATCTTGAGCTTTATCTCGATGGCACGCCCACGGATGAGATGCGCCGGTCGTTGGAAAAGCTTCTGCCCGGCAGCAGCCTCTTCGAAGCCGCGGACGTGATCCGCGCCACAGGTGGATTCTCTGCCACCCTGGATTCCTTTATCCGGGATTATCCCCTGGGACGAAAGCTGGGGCTTTATTTCGCCCTGCAATCGCGCGGACGTTTTCTCTACAGCGATTCCGATGTACTGGCTTTTAATCGTCCGACGGAGCTCCTGCAAATTTTGACCACACCAAACGGGGGCGCCCATTTGCTCGAGGAAAACGAGGGCCTGTATTCCCCTGAAATCGTCGAGCGGGCGCAACGGATCGGGGTGCGCCCCGTGAAATCGCTCAACGCGGGATTGGTGCTGGTTCCGCAAAACAGCCTCTCCCTGGCCATGACGGATGAATTCCTTCGCGATTGGCAGACACTTCCCTACAATTGGTTTTTTGAGCAGACGACTCTCGCGTGTCTGCTCAGCACTGCGTCGATCACTCCTTTGCCACGCGACCGTTATGTCGTCAGCCTTGCCCGCCAGTTCCACTGGCAGCCGGATGTTGACTACACCCGAATTGCCGCACGCCATTTCGCCACCCCCACCCGCCATGTGATGTATAGTCGGGGCCTGCCCTGGCTTCTGCGAAATCAGGAACAGACACCGGGTATTCATTCTTCGGGCACAGCCCAGCCAAGGTGATCCGCAGGAATCAACCACTTAATCACATGCCCTTCACAACCCGATAAGCCATCTCTCTGGCTGTCACCCGTTTCCTGTGCTACAAGTAAATATGGGCAAACACGCACATTCGCATGACCTTGATCCCGCCGCGTGGCTGAGACAGCACGGGCTGCGGGCCACGCATGGACGCATGGCCATCGTGCGCCTGCTGGAGGACAGCTCAGTTCCCCTCACCCTGGCCGACATCCATGAAAAAGTACGCGCCGACGGCTGCGATTTCGCGACCGTCTTCCGGTTCATCTCCATCCTGGAGGGAAAGCAATTGGTCCAGCGCGTTGCCTGGATCGACGGGACGACCCGGCATGAAATCCGCGATCCGGATGGCCATAATCACCATCACTATCTCATCTGCCGGACCTGCCATAAGGTCGAGCCCATCGACGAATGCGTGGTCGAGCGTTTCGAGGACCAGATCGCCAAGGAACGGGGCTACGCGGGATTGAGCCACTCGTTACAACTGTCGGGCGTGTGTCCTGCTTGCCAAAAGCCGGAAGCGAAGAGCAGGAAGAAGCGCGTCTGATCCCTCGACAAGCGGGAGCCTGCCGATAAAGTAACTGCCATGCGCCGGGCATTCCTGTGGGTCACGATCTTGCTTTTCCTCGCCGGAGGACCCACCCAACACCTGCAGGCCGCCGCCAAGCCCGCCGTTGTCGTGCCCTCCTTCACTGTGGGTGGACTTCAATTCGCAATCCCGCCCAAATGGATAAGCGAGCCGGTGGAAAATGGCGCCCGCGCGGGACAGTGGCACGTGCCGCCGCTGCACGGACAAGGCGATGAGGGCGGCGAAGTCGTCGTCCTTTATTTCGGCCCCGGCATCGGCGGCAACGCGCAGCAGAATATCGAGGCCTGGATCAACACGATGGTCGATGCCGCAGGCCATCCCGCCGCCGCGGAAAAGAAACATCACCTGACGGCAGGTTTCGATATTTCCCAAGTGGCCATCTTCGGCACCTACAATCAAGTCGTGCCGATTCCCGGTGTTCCCCCGCAACCCCGCATGAACTACGGCCTGCTTGGCGCCGTGATCGAGGGCAAGCAGGGCAATATCTACTGGCGCTTCACCGGCCCGGAAACGCTGATCACGGCAAACCTGCCCATCTTCACCAAGGCCATCGACAGTCTCAAACCCGCAGACAAATAAGATGCCCCGCGCCGATTTACAATCCGACGAGCCCCAGGTTTCCCTCTCCCTTTTTCATCACGGCCTTGATCTCGATGCGACCCTGAGCAGCGGCCAGTCCTTTTCCTGGAAGCGAACCTGCGAGGGGCGCTGGCGCGGCTGGATTGATCATCGCCCGTGCCTCGTCTGGTCCCAGGGCGATGCCCTGCGTGCCGTCGGTCCCGCCCTGGATCGCGCCGCCGTGGCGCGCTACTTCGGCCTCGATCTGCCCATCCAGGAGATCTTCGCTTCGTTCCCGAACGATCCGTGGCTGGAACAAGCCCGCGCTTTCGCTCCCGGATTGCGCATCCTGCGTCAGGACCCGTGGGAAACGCTTTGTAATTTCATCTGCTCCTCGCTCAAGCAGATTGTCCAGATCGAGCAGATCAATCACGAGTTGCGCCGCGCCTTCGGCGATGAAATCGGCGATGGCCTCCACGCGTTTCCCGAGGCCTCGCGCCTCTCGCTGGCCACGGAAGCCAAGTTGCGCGAATGCCGGCTCGGCTTCCGCGCGCGGCATCTCTTCGTCGCCTCGCGGCAAATCGCCGCCAGTGAAGTGCGCCTCGATCGCCTGGAAAAACTGTCCACCGACGAGGCCCGCGAGCAACTGATGCGCATCCGGGGCGTCGGCGAGAAAGTGGCCAACTGCATCCTCCTCTTCGCCTATGGCCGGTCGGAGGCTTTTCCCATCGACGTCTGGGTGGAGCGGGTGCTGAGGCGCCTCTACTTCCACAATAACTCGCGCGTGAAGCACGAGCGCCTGCGGGCTTTCGCCGATTCCCACTTCGGTCCCCACCGTGGTTACGCCCAGCAATTTCTTTTCCATTGGATCCGCAAGGATCCGCAAGCGCTGCCGCCGGAAAAGCCGGTTGCCCCCCGGACCAAGAAAAAGGCGGCCCCGCACTCCACCGATTCCGCGGAGTAAGCCCTGCTTCCTTCGCGTCCTACACCATCTCCGCCGAAGGCAGCGCCAGTTGCGGCGGATGCTCACTCGACCATGGATTCGTTTCAAACCGCGATGCGATCAGCGCGTCGCGATGTTGATGACAGACGCGGCGGATGACTTCCAGATCGATCCCGGCATGGCGCGATGGATAAGTCTCGAAATTTTTCAACGCCAGTGCGAAGAGTCGCGACGCGGGATCGAGGCGCCCTTTCTTGAGATGGACGAAGCCGCCCGCCATCTGGATCAGCCCCTGGTAATACTTCGCCTGCGCCTGGCCCCGGATTGGCAGCCAGACTTCCTCCAGGACATCATGCGCCTCGTAATAATGCTGTGAGTTGAAGCAGCGGAAAAAGCCGGCGTAGTGACGGTCGAAGCCGGGCGTTGGTTCCATCCCTGCCAGCAGGGCGTCGATCTTGGGCGTCTTGTGAGTCATGACGGCTCAATCATAGCGTGATTGAGCGTTCCCTGCCAATGCCCGTGCCGCTTCCTCTTGCGAGACCAGCGGCAGCAACGTGGCCAGTGTCGCTTGCGGCAACGTTCCCGCCACGGTCTTCAGCCGCGCATAGGCGAAGACGCGCCCCTGCCCGACGAACCGGTCGCCCGATTCCCCCGGCACGCCGTAAGGACGGCGAAAGGGGTGGTAATAGTAGCCGACGCCGGCGGAAGCGCCGTTCAGTTGCCGTCCCTGTGTCTGCGCGCCGACCATGATGTTGTGCCCACAATAGATCATCACGTGCGACACCTGCGAGGTCCGCGCGCGCGGTTCCGGTCCGGCGAAGAAGATGAGATCGCCCGGCTGCAGCGTCTCGGGTGTCCAGGCGGAGGAAGCATCCCAGACCTGTCCGTTGCCCCGGCAGTAAGCGAGTTGCTTGTCGGCTTCATCGGGCAATTCGATCGCCGCGCCTTCGCGAAAAACCATCTGGACGAAGCCGGAACAGTCGAACCCGCCGTCACGCGGATCGGCGGAGCCGTAGCGATAAGGGAGATGGAGCCCGGCCAATCGATCGGCCACGGCCATCACCGCTTCCCCGTGCACCTGAAGCGGCGTCATCAGCGCGACCCACCCCAAGATGATCCAGGCTGCCCGCATGTTCGCCCGGTTTCCGGTTACTTGACGACGTTCTTTTCGCGCAGGAAGGCTTCGAGTTCGTCCGCGCCGAAGTCGGAGAGGATTTCGTTACCCCAACGCATGGTGGGCGCCTTGGTCTGGCCGGAGAGACGCTTCATTTCTTCATAGGCCGCGGGGTCGGCCAGAACGTCGACATGGCCGTAGGCGATACCCCGCTCGCGCAGGTAATCTTCCGCCTCATCGCACCAGGGGCAGCCGGATTTAACGTAAAGAAAGGGACGAGGAGTGGCCATCATAGAAAATTACGCGAGCCGTGCGATTTGTCGCGTGGAAAGTGGAGCGAATCCGCTGGAATAATTCCGCAATTCCCACATTTTTCACTTGGCTTAAGAGCAGCATCAAACCCGGCACAAGATCCTCACCCAGAGAAAGTTTGGATAGCATTCCCAGGGCGATCATGGTGACCTGCCCCAGTTTTATCATCGCCACGCTTGCTTCGCGGGCGACAGTGGCTTTGATCGGTTCCATGCCCAAGAATCGCACCGGCGCCCGCCTTTCTGACAAGAAATCGCTCCATGTTCTCATCGCGCCCGACAAGTTCAAGGGGACCCTCACTTCCGATGCCGCCGCCCGCGCGATCGAGAAGGGGCTGCGCCGCGCCTGGCCCGGCGTGAAAACCACCCGCCTCTCCCTCACCGACGGCGGCGAGGGCTTCATGGAATTGCTGGTCCGCCAGACCGGTGGCCGGACGCTCGCCCTGCGAACGGTCGATGCCCGGTTGCGTCCCTGCCGCGCGCAATGGGGCATCCTCGGGAACAAGACGACGGCGGTGATCGGACTGACCAGCGCCTCGGGTCTTGCCCAGCTTTCCCTTGATCTTCGCAACCCGGAGGAGACGAGCAATCTCGGCACCGGCCGCATTCTGGCGCTCGCCGCGCGCGAAGGCTTCCGCGAAATCCTGGTCGGTCTCGGCGGCAGCGCGACGACTGAGGGCGGCATCTCGCTGGCGACAGCCATTGGTTACCGTTTCCTCGATGCCACGGGCAACGACATTCCGCTTTTCGGCTGCGGTCTCAGCCAATTGGCGAAGATCATTCCTCCGCCCGCGTTGCCCAAGGCCAAATTCATCGTCGCCACCGATGTCGACAATCCGCTCTTCGGCGCGAAGGGCGCGGCTTATCAGTTTGCTCCGCAAAAGGGTGCTGATGCGGCGATGGTGAAACGTCTCGATGCGGGTCTGCGCAACCTGGCGAAAATCGTCAAACGCGATCTTGGCAAGGATCTCGCCCATGAACCCGGCGCGGGCGCGGCGGGTGGCTGCGGTTACGGGCTGATGGCTTTCTTCAACGCGCGCCGGGAAAATGGATTTCAACTTGTGCGCCGGTTGCTGAAGCTCGACAGCCTCGTCCGCGGGCACGATCTCGTCGTCACCGGTGAAGGTTGCTTCGATCGCACCTCGCTTCTGGGCAAAGCGCCGCTCCAGTTGGGTCAGCTCGCTCACGAGTTGAAGCGCCCGGTCTGGGCCTTCTGCGGCCGTACCGACCTGAAGCAATCGCCCTTCGATTTTCTCGCCGCGCTTTCGACCAAGGACAACCCCGGCCCCTCCCCCGAATCGCTCACCCCGGCCCAACACGCCGAGCGCCTCGAACGGCTCGCCTTCGCCGTCGCGCAAACTCACGTTGTGTAGGAGCCCTCGTCTAGTTCGCCAGTCCGGCGAAGGATCGGCGACCTACCCAGAGTAAAAAGGCCGCCAGCGCGGCGACGACGAGCGGAGGCCCAAGCAATCCGTCTCCCTTCATGATGAAGGTGTGATAGGCGAGGATGTTGACGACGATGGGACCGAGCACGAGCAGACCGAAGTTGCGCGTGCGCGGGATGGCGACAAGACAACCGCCGATCAGTTCACAAATCAGCACAAAGGTCAGATAACCCGTGGGAGCAAACGCGCCCATGAACAACGCCTCCGGACTGCCTTCCGGCAGGGAGGGTGCGGGAGCGAACTTCAACAGCACCAAGAGAGACAGGGCGACGAAGATGAAGCCGAGAAAGCCTCCCGCAATGTTAGCGGCGATTTTCATTTGGCGCCCACCATGTCCTTCCACCGACGTTGCATCTCCTCCAGTTCCACTTTTTCCTTTTCGTGATTGAGCATCCATTCGTGACCGAAGGGATCGCGCACCGCGCCGCTGCGATGCCCGTAGAAACAATCTTCGGGCGGCATGGTGACCGTCGCACCCGTCTTCACCGCCTGGTCGATCTGTGCATCAACATCATCGACCATCAAGCAGACGCGGACGGATGTGCCGCCCAGCGTGCCGGGCGATTGGGTCATGCCGGGATGTTCCTCGCCGAGCATGATCCGGCTGTCGTTGAGGATGAGTTCAGCGTGGCAGACCTTGCCGTTGGGCAACTCGAGGCGGAAGACCTCAATCGCGCCAAAGGCTTTCTGGTAGAACTCGATCGCCTTCGCGGTATCGTTCATGGTCAGGTAGGGTGTCATCGGTGGCATTCGGTTGGACATAGGTTGAGGGAGGTTGGGTTGCGAGTTGATGGTCGTCGGGAGATTATTTTCCTTTTGCCGCCTGTTTGAGACCGTCGATATCGAGCTTGGTCATTTTCATGAGGGCTTTCCAGACACGGTCCTTTTGCTTGGAATCAGGACCCCAGAGCAAATTCTCCAGGGCCTCCGGAACAACCTGCCATGACAAGCCATACTTGTCCTTCAGCCAACCGCACTCCACTTCTTCGCCGCCCTTGGAAAGTTTCTTCCAGTAGTAATCGATCTCCTCCTGGTTCTTGCAGGAAATGACAAACGAGACCGCGTGCGTGAACTTGAAGCGAGGGCCGCCGTTGAGCGCAATGAACTCCTGTCCATTGAGCCGGAACTCCACCGTCACCACCTTCTTGCCCTTGCGTCTGACGGCAGTTATTTTCGAATCCTTGAAGACCGAACAGTAAAACTTGGCCGCCTCTTCGGCCTGGTTATTGAACCAGAGGAATGGAGTGGGTTTCTTCATGTTATTTTCCTTTTGTTTGGGGGGCTTTTCGTGAGGTTTTGCGATGAGGTCCAGTTGAGGAAATCAGGCCGAACAGGCTGTCCACGTAGTCGCGGGCCCGTTGAATATTGTCGATGATCATTTGCGGGCTTTGACGCGTCTTGCCGATCAGCATTGATCCCTGCCAAATGGAGTTCAGGAACCAGGCGACCTGCTCGGAATTGAAATTGGCTGCCGGCTTGTGCAGCTTCTTCGCCCCGTCGAGCATCTTCACCATCATCGCGGTCCAGTCGTTGAGATGCCCTTCGCATACGTCGCGCATCTCCGGGTTCTTCAGCGACATCTCCTGTGACATCATGCCGATCATGCAGAGGCAGGGATCATCCTGCCGGTTGAACCCGGTCATGATTTCGAAAATGCGATGCAGTTGTTCGAGCGGATCGAGGGCCGGATCTTTCCACGCGTCGGAATAGAGCGCGGTGCCCATTGCGCCCCAGGCATCCACCGCCGCGCGGCCGATGGCTTCCTTGCTCTCGAAATGATGGAAGAAACTGCCCTTGGTCAATTTCGCCTCGGCGCAGATCTGGTCGACCGTCGTGCCGGAGAAACCCTGATGCAGCATCAACTGCACGGTCGCCTCGATCAGCTTGCGCTTCGTGTCTTCCGGTTGGCGGGTTTTGCGGGTGATATCCAACATACAAACTGGTTGGTATGTACTGATTTCGGTTCGGTCGGTCAATCGATTAAAAAACTCTTCTTAGCCGCCGCCATCCTGAGCGAAGTCGAAGGATCAGTTTTCAGGAGACATTCAATGGCTCGGATGCTTTCTCTCTTTATGGGGATTTGGCCTCTAACTCTCTTATTTTCCGGGAGCTGATCCTTCGACTTCGCTCAGGATGGCGGCGCGTTGATTTTCGATTTTTGCAGAGATTTCCTTCAGAGTCGGAACGAGGAGGAAGCAGACTTTAGCGCCAACCGTATCGCTTCGGCTAAAGGTCGGCCTGGTGGTTGAGGGCTTCGGCCCATTCGCCGATTTGATGGAAGGCGTTGCCGTAGTCTTTGCGGCCGGCATTGTCGCGCAAGGGCAATTCCCAGGAGCGTTCTTCGCAGCGGATGATGCCCTGGCGGCGGCCGGAGACCATGAGGCCGGTGTCGCGAAAGATGTTATCTCCGAGTTGGTAGGCATCGTCCGCGCGGTAGGAGAAGACGACACCGCGACGGGGGCGGCCCGAGTGGTTGGCGGGGGAACCGTGCAGGGTGAGGCAATGGTGGATGCTGATGGAACCGGCCCGGGGTGAGACCGGGATGACTTGTCCGGGGTTGTTTTCCCAGAGATGGGTCTCGCGGCAGACGCCGACGAAAACGTTGCGGTCGTCCAGGTGGCTGAGCGGCCCGAGCTTGTGGCTGCCGCGCACCATCGACATGCAGCCGTTCTCCGGCGTGGCGTCGTCGAGGTAAACGAAAACCGAGAGCAGCGCGGTGTTGGTGTGGGGATAGTACATCAGGTCTTGGTGCCAGCCGAAGGCGCCGGTGCCTTTGGTCACCGGCTTGGTGGCGAGCTTCGAGTGTTGTAACTGGATGTTTTCTCCGAGCAGCGGTTGAATCGCGGCGACGATGCGGGGATCGCGCGCCAAATCGAAGAACGCGGGATGACGCACGGTCAGTTCGAGCAGGTGAACGGTTTTGGTTTTGATGCCGCCTTCTTCCAGGGCCGATCGGATGGCGGGGGAGGCTTCGGCGGCGCGGAGGACTTCGACTTCCCCGGGAGAAAAGACGTCTTCGATCACGATGAAGCCGTCATCGTGATAGGCTCTGATTTGTTCGGAACTGAGGGTGAAGGGAGACGAGGAAAGGAGCGGGTTCATGGAGATGAAACTATGATGTTCGCATCTTGTCCACAATGGACGC
>FTAO01000097.1_pt1 | contig 11607 bp, 8 predicted proteins | sample 1639091 | NCBI WGS metagenome assembly FTAO01 (sample SAMEA3914812, study PRJEB12502) | metagenome | biome: forest; material: soil | place: Canada | collected 2011-07-07 | depth 0.1 m
CCCGCCCCCCCTACAACCCCGACCCCAACCACCCCGCCATAACCCCGCACGGCTTTAATTCCCCGCGTGCCGACGAGCTTCTCCAAGCCCTGCTTGAGTTCATCGCCCCGGGCCCGGATGTTGTCGGCCAGCTTCTCCTTCTCCACGACATCAAGAATCGCCAACGCCACTCCGCACGCCAGTGGCGATCCACCGTAAGTCGTGCCGTGACTGCCCGGCCCCAGCACATTCTGGTACGGCTCCCGTACCCAGACCGCGCCGAGCGGAAAGCCGCCACCGATCGATTTCGCCATCGCAATTGCATCGGGAGTAAAATGCTCGCCGCCGGGAACGTCTTCCAAAATCCGCTGGTAACTCTGCCACGTGCCCGTCCGGAAATAACCGCACTGCACGCCATCCCACAGCAGCATCAGATTGTGCTTCCGCGTCAGATCCCGCAGGCCAAGCAGATATTCCGGCGTGGCGACAAACACGCCGCCCTCGCCCTGGATACCCTCAATATGCACGGCTACTGTCTTCGGCGTGATCGCCGCCTCAATGGCCGCGAGCTCGTTGTAAGGGACATGTTTGAACCCTTCCAGCAACGGCGCGAAGCCCTGCTTGATCTTGTCTTGTCCGGTGGCGGAAAGGGTCGCCATCGTCCGTCCGTGGAACGAATTGGTCGCGGTGATGATTTCATACCGCCCGGTCTCGCTGCCGAATTTCCGCGCCAGCTTGATCAGCCCTTCGTTGGCCTCCGCGCCGCTGTTGCAAAAGAAGACCTTGCCGGGACCGGTCAGATCAACGAGCCGTTTGGCCATCCGCGCCTGGTTCTCGTTGTAGTAAAGATTGCAGGAATGAATGAGCGTATCGGCCTGCTTGGCCAATGCGTCCCGCATCGCCGGATGCGCATGGCCCAGGCTGTTCACCGCCACGCCGCCGCCAAGGTCGAGATACTTCCGGCCTTCGTCGTCCCATGCGTACCGTCCCTTGCCTTTGACCAGCGTTAGCCCCCGGTTTGCGAGAGGCACCACATATTGATCGTAAAGCGCCTGCGTCTCCGTGCGCACCGGAGCCTCCGCGGCAGCGGGACTGGACGACGGTTTCACGGGAAGAGGAGTTTCAACAGGCATCCCGTAATTATCGGACAGATCAATCAGAGGTCAATGCGACAAATGTGACGTCCTTGCGCCACGATTACCGGATGGAAGTTCCGTCATCTTGAGCAAGCGTAGCGAAGTCGAAAGATCAGCTCCCGGAAGACTCGTGAGTTAGCGAGGACCTACGCCTTCCGAATCCGCAACAGCAGCACTCCATGCGGCGGAATCTGCCCACTCGAAAACTTATCCGTAAACGTCCCAAGATCCTTCTGCCGCCAGACATCGCGGACGATCAGCGGACCTTTTAAGCTAAAGTCGGAAAAGACAAAATTATCTCCGGAAGGTTGATTCCCTAAATTGATCAAACCAACAGCCAGCGAGCCATCTTCCAATGGCATCGTCCACATTTGAATCATGGTGGAGTGGTCGGCTTCTCCGCCGATAGTCGCCGCCTTCCCCAACGGATCCTGATCGATATCGATCACCTCATCATTCGTCAGCAACCCACGCGTGAACGGATCAAGCTGCGTCAAATCACATCCAATCAAAAGCGGCGCCGCCTGCAACGCCCAAAGACTGATATGCGTGTACTGCTCATCCGGCGTCAGATGGGAGGAATGCAAATTCGGCCCCCAACCTACTTTGCCAACGACCAGCATATCCGGATCATTCCAATGCCCCGGCCCTGCATAGGAGGAAATATCCCCCCGTTGCGTTGCATTGTTCATCATGCTCTTCCAGTTATCGCGAATGTCATCCGTCGTGCGCCACGAATTGCCGCCGGTGGCCGCGCCCCACTTCCAGACATCACCCATGCCGTACTGACAGAAGCTGTAGACAATATCGCGATTCACCTTCCCCAGCGCCGTCGCCATCACCGCATACGGCTTCTTCATCCCATCAACGCCCTCCTCCTTGCGATAGATACCTCCATAGCTGCACCAATCATATTTCAGATAATCAAACCCCCACGCCGCATACTGTTGCGCGTCCTGTGCTTCATGCTGGTAACTGCCCGTGCATCCGCCGCAGGTGTAAGGTCCGGGCGATGAATAAAGGCCGGCCTTCAATCCGTGCGCATGGATGTAATCGGCCAGTCCCTTCATGTCGGGAAAGCGGGAGTTCGGTAGAATGTTCCCCTTCGCATCGCGCTCCGGCCCGAGCAGCGTCGGGTCCTTCGACTTGGGATTCACCTGCCAGAAATCGTCGACGTTGACGAAGGTCCAACCGTGATCGGCCAGTCCGCTCTTCACCATCGCATCGGCCGCCGCGCGGATTTTTTGGTCCGATACGGCTCCCGCAAAACAATTCCAACTATTCCATCCCATCGGCGGTGTTAGCGCCAGCGTCGCGCCCGATTTGATCAGCAGACCGCGCGAAGTTTCGCCCAATGAATTCTTCGCATGCAACGTCACCGTATAATCGCCCGCCTCCGGCGCTGCTCCCGTGATCTGTCCCGTCGCCGGATCGAGCGTTAACCCGTCCGGCAGATGCTCCGCGGAAAAAGTCATCGGACGATCCCCCGTCGCCGCCACGGTAAAGAGAAAAGGCGAATGAGGATGCACCCCAAAAACCTTCGCCCCATGAATCAACGGCGTCGGCGGCGACGACGGCGTCAAACTCGCCGGCAAATCCTCCGCCCGTGCGAGAAGTGCTAAACCAAAAACAAAGCTAAGCGCGAGAGCGGTACCGCGAAGAACAGGAAAGTTCATGTTCCTTCTTTTCGCACGAAACCGCCGGAAAGGAAGATTTCTTGAAGAGAGCTCGCCCATAAATAAACGCACGGTCATCCTGCTAAGCCTGTCGGGCCAGTCCGCCCAACTCCTCTTACTCAATCGGTAGATTGACCTGACGCGACAACCTTGATGGGAAATAGTCTACCTCAAACCCCCAATCACCTTCTCCTCCACCTCCAGAACAAAACCATGCCGCGCCCCTTCCGGCATCGAGAGCTTATCCGAAACATCCTCCCACGTTTTAAGATCCTTCGATCGCACCGCCCCATAGCGCCCCCGCGTGTAGCAATCGAAATAAACCACATAATCTTCGCCTAACTTGGCGACCGTCGGGCCCTCCGCCCAACTCTCGGTAATCGGTCCGCAAAAAGGCGCATACGGCCCCTCCATCTTGTCGCTCACGGCCATGAGGAGATTCTTTTTCACCTCCGGGATACGCCGCTCATCCTTATAGATGAGATAGAACCGCCCCTGCGCCGGCAGAATCGTCGCATCGATCACATTGAATCCCGGATCGAAGAAAAGTGTCGTGGGCGTGAACGTCTGGAAATCAATCGTCGTCGTCGCGTAGAGGCGATGGTTGTAACCGTTCTCCTCAGGGTCCTCGATTCCCGCAAATCTCCCGGGAATCGTGCTCGACCAAATAAGGATATAATGTCCCCGTGCGGCATCGTAAAATATCTCCGGCGCCCACGAGTTCAGGCAGGTCGGCTCATGTTCCATAACCGGAAGATGCCGGGGTTCAGACCAGGTCACGAGATCCTTGGAAGTGGCGTAACCAATCGTGCGGCCCATCCACCCATCCGTCCAAACGAGACGAAACAGCCCATCCGGCCCGGACATCAGGCACGGGTCGCGCATGATCCCTTTACCCTCAGGCAAAGGCTTGAGCAAGCTCCGCCCCTCATTCAGCGCTTTCCACTCATATCCATCAGGACTCCACGCCAGATGCAGACCGTCTTCGCCGTTGTTAGTGAAGTAAGAGAAGAGATGGCAGGTGGAGGGCATGCCCTCACGTTTGCCACTGCGGCGCGGTTCGTCACGCCGAAAAGCGAAAACGTCTCGGCCACAAAAAATCCGCACACCGGATGGACCAGCGTGCGGAGATTGGAAATGCGGAACCGTCAGGCTTTAGTAGCCCCAACGCCCGGCATGATAATAGTAGACGCCGCCACGGGTGTAGTACCGCGGAGCAATCCAGTAAGCGCCCGGGCGGGGAGGGTAGCCGTAGTAACCGCCGAACCAGACATAGCGGCCACGCGCCCATTCATAATGGCCGGGAATCCAGACCGCACCCCGGTAGGGAGGGGCCCAGCGATGTTCAACCCGGATGGGAGGCGGAGGCGCTGCCCCGATTTGGACATCGACATAAGCGGCGGAAGCCGGCTGGCTCGCGCCAACGAAGAGAGTGGCAAAGGTGGCGCAAGCCAGAGCGGTCGCGCGAAGACGGGTGATTTTCATACTGGGTTTGACTTCCTTGAAGTGAAAAAGCTTCAGGATTTCCGCTTACAGAATTTTAAGGTAGCAGAAGTCGCTGATGATCAGGTGATAGTCCTGATAAAAAGGACCCAAACGCGTCTACAAGTAAGGCACCGGCTGAAACTGCGGATAGCGCTCCTTCAGCTTGGCACGCCACTCCGCCGCCGACTTGGCATCGCCCGCCTTCTCGAAGGCATCCGCCACTCGCGACATCGCCTGCGGGGTGATCTTGGGGTCGTTAAACAGAACCGCAATTGGCACCAGGATCTTCGTCGCCTGCGCGTAGTCCTGTGTCGCTATCGCCACCTCGCCCAAAAGCAGGCGGGACGCCGCACTGTTGGCGCCTTCCGGTTCCTGCAAAAGCGCCTGATCGCCCAGCCGCTTTGCCTCGTCATAATTCTTCGCGCCCAATTGCGCACGGCCCACCGCCAGCAGCACGACGGTTGCATCCTTCGCCTCCGGTTTGAGTGAGCGATATTTCTCGTAACTCGAAACCGCTGCGGGCCATTCCTTGCGCTGGCTCTGCACCTCGCCCAGTTGCCACCACGCACCCGCGAGCAGATCACCTGGATCGGGATGCTGGGTCACGCGCGTGTAGAAAATCTCCGCCGCGTCCAACCGGCCTGATTGGCGCGCCGTCTCCGCCAGCCAATAGATGAGCGCGGCGGGCAATCGCATATTGGCCCGCGCGGTCGGATCGGCTGGCACAGGCAGCGTGTCGTATTGATTCAGGTAAGCCACCGTCTGGTCGTAATTCTTCTGGCCGTAAGCGCCGAGCACCAGTCGTTGCGTCGCCGGCTGCATCCAGTCCTTCGCATCCGCGTCGCGGGCGGTCAGGAGATAGGGCATCGCCCCCGCATAATCGTGCTGCCGGAAAAGATGATCGCCGACTGAAAACGCCGCGAGTCCCTTCAACGCCGTCCCCGGATATTTGGCCAGCAGCGTGCGGAAAGTCTCCACTTCGGCGTTCTCTTGCGCCGGACCGCCGCGCGCATAAATCAGGGCGAGTGATTCGAGCGCCATCTGCTGCTGCGGCGAGCCATCCGGAGCGACTGACTGCACCGCTTTCCATGCCTCCGTCGCCGCCAAAAGCTGGCCCGTCTTTTGCAACAGGACGGCGAGGCGTGCCTGGGTTTGCAGCGCCTGCCTGGCCTGCGCGTTGCGGTCGCCACCGGGATGCGCGGAGAGATCGTCCAGGTAAACCTGATACGCCGACGCCGCCTTGGGCAGATCGTTCAAGATGTCGTTGGTACGGGCGATCTCGAAGAGGATCTGCTGATGCGGCCACCCGGGAGCGGCGGGATGCGCTGCCAGCGCCACCCAAAGCGGCAAAGCCTCGGCAAACCGCTTTTGCCGCGACAAATCCTGCGCCTGCAACAACTGCACCTGCGCCACATAAGGCGACTGCGGCCAGGCCTTAAGATAGGCATCCGCCAGCGCGCCGATCTGCTCGGGATTCACCTGTGTCGCGGCGAGGAAGCGCTCATAGGCCGCCGTCACCGCCGCCGCCTGCGTTCCATAGGCAGCCAGATATTGATCGAACGCCGCCACCGCTTCCGGCCAATGCTTGAGCGAAAAATCGGAATGGCCCAGGGCGTAAAGAATCTCCGCCTGCGCGCTGTCGAGCAGCTTGTCCTTCTCGGCGGAATAGATCGTCAGCCAGTCGGTGTATCGCTTTTGCTGGAAAAGAATGCGGAGCAGCCCTGTGTTGGCCACCTTGCGCGCCTCACCATCGGGCGCCGATTGCCGCGCGATCTGGAAAAGTTTTTCCGCGATTTCAGGCTGCTTCGCGTCGATTGCCGACCAGCCAGCCCGGGCCGCGATGCTCGCCTTCCCCGCCGGATCGACCGCCAGCGAGAGCGCCTTTTGCCAGAGCGGCAGGGCCTCGGCCGGCTTGTTTTGTGAAGCGTCAAGTTCCGCCAGCGCCAGCGCCGAATCGCCGGTGAATTTTCCGGGCGGTTGCAGGTCGGCCAACGGTTGCAGGAGCGCGCGGCCATCGACCTCCTTTTGCGTGGCCAGGAACGCGCGGCCCAAGAGATACTTCGCCGCCGTCTGCAATTCACCGTCGCCCTTGTCCGCCACATATTGCAGGCAGGTGATGGCCTCGGGCAGCTTGCCCGCGTCGAAGAGCAGAGCGCCCCGCCGCAGCTCCCCGCTGATGCGCAGAGGCCCATCCGGATAGTTCTCCACCTGGAAGGTGTAGGCGGCGAGTGCATCGTCGGGACGGCCCACATTGCGATACGAATCGGCCAGCCGGTAAAGCGCTTCCTCACGATGGCGGTCTTGCGGAAAATTGCGGATGAAATCGGAGAAGGCCTGGACGGCGTAGACGAACTTGCCCGAGTTGTAATACCCCATTGCCAGATCGAACTGCGTTCCCGCCGGATTCGTCACAACGACGAGATCAGTGCCGCCCGGACTTGCGGGAGCCGTCGCGGGCGCCTCGGGAGTAACCGGCTGGGCCACGGGCGGGGTCGAAGGAGTCGAAGCCGGTTGCGCGACTGGAACATCGGACGGATTCACTGGCTGGGCCACCGGAGGCGCGCCGTTCGGCGTGGCCGGCCGTGCGACCGGAATGGCCAGATCTGCATCGGCCCAGCGGGCGCTTGCGGTCAGTCCGAGACTGGCGAGAAGGGCCGTCCGAAAACCGGCGGCAACCAGGCGGGGCATGGCGATTACTCCTGCCCGGAGCCTGGGTCCGGTGAACGGCTGACGAAGGCAATATTCGTCAGTTGGGCGGCGTGGCAGGCATCGATGACGCCGTGGATCGATTGGAACGGCGCGTTCTTGTCATAACGCAAAACGATTGCCCGGTGCGCGGGAGCGTTCGCCAGGGCGGACAGCTTTTGCTGCAACTGCGGCAAGGTCACCCGCGCGCCGCCCATCGTGATCGAGCCATTCTTTGTGAGAACAATGACGGTCTCCACCGACGTCGATGGTGCGGCTGGAATCGGGGTCACGGACGGCGTGGACGCATCCGCCGTGGAAATGATTTTCGCCTGTGGCGGCACGACCGGCTTCGCCCCTTTCGGAGTCAGCCACAGCATTCCCACCAGAATGCAGCCGGCGAAGCCGACAATCGCGAAGTAGGTGCGGTACGGCGTCATGGCTCAGTTCTTTTGATCCGGACGATTGGTCGCAAAGGCAATGTTGGTCAGCTTCGCCGCGCGGCAGGTGTCGAGTACGCCGACCACAAATTTGTAGGGAACATTTTCCGCGCCGCGCACTACCACCGACTGATCGGGATAGACCTTCTCGATATCGGTGAGTTTTTCCTGCAACTCCGGCAGGGTCAGTGCGGTTCGCTCCAGTTCCACCGTGCCGTCAGACCTGAGATTGATGATAACTTCGCCGGGAAGGTTTTGCGGTGGCTTGCCGTTGCGGGCGACCGGCACCTTCACGTCGAGATCCTGCTCGTAGCGGGCCAGATTCCAGGTCAGCAGGAAGAAACAAAGCAGGAACATGATCACGTCGATCATGGGTGCAAGCTGGAGCTGCATCGGCTCCTGGTTCATGCGGCGGCGCAGGTTCATACTTCCCCCTGTAGCGGCGGTCTACGACCGCCGATGCCTTCCCTTCGGAAGATCCGCATTGAAGCGACTGCCCGGCGGTCATAGACCGCCGCTACAGGCTGAGAATTCTGCTGGCGCAAAGATTCCATGGCGCGAAAAAGATTACGATTTCACCCGGTGACGTTTGCTGAGCAGGATCAACTCCTGCGTTAGCAGCGTGCCCTCGCTATCGAGGATGGAAACGAGATGATTCACCCGGCCCCGGAAATAGGCATAGAAGGCCATCGCGGTGATGCCCACCGTCAGTCCCATCGCCGTTGAAATCAGTGCTTGGGAAACGCCGCCCGCAAGTTGCACCGTGCGCATCGCCGTCTGGTGCGGATCGCCGATCTGACCGAATGAATGCAGCACCCCGACGACCGTGCCGAACAACCCGAGCAGTGGAGCGAGCACACCGACATCCATGATGTAAAGCACCCGCTGATTCAGTGAAGCCACGATGCGGCTCCCCTCCGTCTCGGCCACGGCGGAGATCGCGGTCGCATCGGCATCGGGATGCCGTTCCAGAAATTGCAGGATGCGATCGACCATCCGGGCGGTCGCCTGGGGGCGATCGGCGACATAGGCGGCCAGGCCGTCGAGATCTTCATTCTCGAAGAAGGGCTCCATCCGTTCCAGTAGTTCCGGCGTGGTGATGCTCTTCGAGGTGAGCGTGAAGAAGCAGTAAATGATCAGCGTCAGCGTGATCATCGAGGCCAGCGCCAGGGGGATAATGACCCAGCCCGCCGCAGCGATCAGGCTCAGGAGGGTCGTGTCCTTGATCTGGCTGACGGCATCATTGTCGGTTGCCGCCTGGGCAAGGAGCGGGGCGGTCATGGTCAGGAGACCCGCACCGGTGAGAAGGAGTCGTTTCATAAGGAATCAGAAGTTATCGCGGCAATCGGAGAGTATCTTTCAAGATAGGGTGTTCGACGCTGAATCGACGTTACAGGTTCAATTTAACACGGCAAGCCGGGGGTAGTAGCGTTTTGGGAGGGCCAGGAACGACGGCAACGGCTTCCTAGGCCTTCAGGTCAGACCCCGGCTTTTTACAGAGACGGCATCCAAGCAAAACGAAGGGAGCGCCCAGGACCAGCAAAATAAAGGCCCCTTCGGCGATTGCCGGAGGGCTATGCAGGTCCAGGCGGTATTCAGTCGGCAGACTGGGGTCGATCACGGTTTCTTGGGGGATCGGCGTCTGATCGGCACTGGGCTCGAAATAAAGATCGGCCGTGCCGGGACGGGGATCGGATTTATCCTCAAAATAGGTCAGCACGGCGGGGGAGGCCGGGGAGCCCTTCGGTCTCTCCAGCTTGATCAGACTGAAAATCTGGTCGACCGCGCCGATGGATTGGATATCACCGGCAAATTGCGTTTCGCCCGGCCACGCATCGCCGTCCTTCAGACGCCCGCTCATACGCTTCGTCCCCAGAAACGCGACACTCAGGGATCTCCCGTACGAACTGGCGCTTTGACCTACTTCCGTATCGCCCGGTTCGCTATAGGGAAAAAACGGATGATCGGTCGGGAAGCTCATCCGAATACCCCGGGCCAGCAGCGATCCATGGCCCGCGCCTCCATCCTGCGGCCAACGACTGCCACCGGGCGAGTCCGGAGCCGTCAACTTGAAGGCCGTGATTTTCCATTTGGCGTCGATATAAGGCTTGAGCCATGCATCGGCATTCTGGGGCCACGCATAGCCGTTGTCCTTGAGCCATTTTTTCAAGGCATCGACATCACGAGCCTCCAGGATAGCCGCATGGTAGTCGGCAATTTCCTGCTCGTGGATCACCTGGACGGCGGGTTCTGTTTCGATTCCATTGGTCGCGTAAGCCAGTTGCGTGCTGATCGTCGTAAACACCCGCTTCTCTGGAAACAGCCCACCTAGCAATTCAAAGGGAGTCTGATAGGCGACCGGAGGGACGATGTCAGGCGCGAACAGTTTCTTCATCAGTCCGAAAACGGCGGGATCGACCTCGACCAAGTCAGGCGTTGCCGGCGTGGGGACCAGGAATCCGACACTTGGCCCTGCCGTCGCGATATCCGCCTGGCGGATGAAATGCTCGATCCGGTTCGTCTCATCCCAGATGATGACCGCTTGCTCTTCCTTGATCACCGGCTGTTCACCCACTTTGCCATCAGGCCCCAAGGCCACGCAGCCGTGCGCAGAGGAAATCATCCCGAGAAAAACGGGAGCAAGAAACAGAATCGCTGTTCTACATGAGCGAAGCATTCGGCGGGAGAGCTCCAGGCGGTGAAGGACTATTTTCATGGCGGAGCGATGTCGCTGAAATGATGCTACAGGTTCAACCCGGCCCGGCAAGCAAGCGCCGGGTTGTCGCCGAGTTCAAGCAGACTGCACCACCGCATTCCAAAGGAGCCACGCGCACATCAGCAGGAACAGTAGGCCGGCCAGGACCGAGCCTCCTCCCATCACGCCGTCCCAGCGTCGCGTTGAAAACGCAACCCCCAGGAGAGTCAGGCGGCTCTGCGACAGATCTGGATGCGCCAGCCGTTGCGCGCAATAGATCATTGATCCGCTCAAGCTGAGCAGGAAGAGAGAAATAACGAGAACAAGAAAGCAGCGCCACAACCCATCCGGTTCATTTCCGAAAGGAATGAACAAGGCCATGACAGACATGAGGCAATACCCGATGCCCTGAAAGCAACCGTTGAGACCTGTCACTGTCCGGCAGGGCAGATCACAATACTCCGTCATGAGGGAGGGTGTTTTTCGGAAGAGCGGCGAAAGCACCCGCCACCCGCAATAAAGGGGCGCGCCCGGGATCAAAAGAAGAATTAGAAAGCCACCCAGATCGGAAAGAGGATTACTGAGGTCGATTCGGTTTTCCTGGTCCGCATCATTAATCTCCGATGCGCGGAAAGGGGTCGCATTCGAATCAACCGAGAAATAGAGATCGGTCTTGCCCGGGCGCGGATTTGAATCGTCCCGAAAATAAGTCAACTGTTTCGGCAACGTGAGAGGAGTATTTTCCAGTTTCGCAAAGGCCAACCATTGGCTTGCCTTCCACGGCTGGTCGGCGGGAGAGGTCGGATGGATGATGCCGGATCGACCGGGAATGGCCACAGGAGTGGAGGAGCCGCCGAAGCGCAATTCACCCGGCCAGGGAGTCCTGTCCGCCAGTGTGCCTTTCATCTGCTCATTGCTCAGGATTGCCACCCGCAGCGTGCGTCCATAGGGACTGCCTCCCTTGGAACTCGGCTCACTGTAGGGAAAGAAAGGCCGGTCCGTCGAAAAGCTCATCCGGATGGCGCGGGTGGTCAGCGAGTCGCTGGATTCGCTCGTCGGAGCGGAAGGCGTGGCCGGTTGAATCAATTTGAAGGCCGTAATCTTCCATTTAGCCGCAACATAGGGCTGAAGCCACGCCTCAGTCTCCGGCGTCCACGCATATCCGTTTTCCTTCAACCATTGGGCCAAGGCCGGGGCATTATCGGCTTGGAGGATGATGGCGTGATACCCCGCAACATCCTTCTCATCGATAAAGTCGAGGCCATCGAGCCGTGCCCTGCCGTAAACACCCTTCACCTCGCTGCCCAAGGCCAGGAAAACGCTGGGAACCAGGACTGGCGCAAAGATATCCAGGGGCGTGTGGTTAATCACATTCGGCGTCAGCGCGGGACGCGCCAGATCCGCTGCCATCTTGAAGATATGGGCATCCGCCTCCACTAATTCCGGCGTCTGCGGTGTTGGTACGAGAAAGCCCATGTCCGGCGCCTTTGTCTGTATCTCCGCCCGGCGGA
>FTAO01000126.1_pt1 | contig 11239 bp, 7 predicted proteins | sample 1639091 | NCBI WGS metagenome assembly FTAO01 (sample SAMEA3914812, study PRJEB12502) | metagenome | biome: forest; material: soil | place: Canada | collected 2011-07-07 | depth 0.1 m
ATTTTAGGGATCTTTGGCAGCGGGGGTGAGGCGGGCGGCGAGATAGAGGCGAGTCATTTCGCGCAGCTCGGTCAAGGCGGAGGAGAGGTCTTTGCCTTGGAGTTCCTGGTTGAGGACACCGACGGTTTTCATGTTTTGGAGAATGACGATGGCCATGTCCCGGGCGGTGCTGGGGCTGAGCTTCGGGCAGCGGAGTCGGAGCGTCGCGGCGATTTGACGGCGGGTGGCTTGGCGGAATTCGCTCCGTTTGGCGGACCAATCCGTATGAGCTTCGAGCAAGGCGCGGATGGCCAGTTTTTCGCCGTGGACTTCAAGCATCAGGGTGAGGAAGGCTTCCGCGAGGGCTTCCATCGACAAGGATTTGACTTGGCGGTTAAGTTTCTCGAACTCCTCGAGAATGAGTTCCCAGAAGCGCTGTACCAGGGCGTCGGCGAGGATTTCCTTGTTGGGGAAGAAGCGGTAGAGCGAGCCAATGGGTGCATGGGCCTTCGCGGCAATCTCAGCCATGGTCGCTGCCTCGAAACCTTTTTCCGCGATGACCGTAGCCCCCGCTTCCAGGAGGGCGGCGAAGCGCAATTTGCCGTGGCTGCGTTGCGGTAACAGTGCGGTGCGATTTTTGACGGGTCTTGACTTATTTGAGCTCATCCTCAACTATCTCCTTAAGCGAGCCTATCCTCAACTATGCGGCGGTCTTCCGCCAGCAGAAAAGAAGATGAGGGGAGGATTCGCCGTTCAGAATCCGAAAGCTACCCAACCCCAAATCTCACTGGAAGGAAATCATCATGGCCGTAACCACACTTGATCCCAAGACCGCTCTCATCGTTATCGATTTACAGAAAGGCATCGTCACTTATCCCACCGTACATCCCATTGCCGAGGTGGTGAAGCAGGCCCGGGCGCTGGCCGATGCGTTTCGCCAGCGCGGACTGCCGGTGGTGCTGGTCAATGTTACCGCACAAGCGCCAGGCCGGACGGAACGGCCGCGCCATCCTGAACCGTTTCCCGCCGGATTTGCCGATCTTATTCCCGAACTGGGGCAGCAGTCCGGCGACATCACCGTGACGAAGCGGACGTGGGGAGCTTTTCCGAGCACCAACCTTGACGCGCAACTGAAAGCGCTGGGCGTGACCCAGGTGGTGGTTACCGGCGTAGCGACCGGGACGGGTGTGGAGGCGACGGCGCGGCAGGCGTATGAGCTGGGGTACAACGTCACCCTGGCTGTCGATGCCATGACCGATATGCGTCCCGAAGCGCACGATTACAGCATCGCGAATGTGTTCCCGCGGCTGGGCGAAACGGGGACGACGCAGGAGATCATCGATCTGCTGGGAAGGAGCGTCTGACCATGGAATGGCCTCACTACATCGCGTACTTCTTCGGAGGCGCGTTTCTGGCCAATGCGGTTCCTCATTATGTCAGCGGCATCATGGGGCGCCCTTTTCAGAGTCCCTTCGCCAAGCCGCCGGGGCAGGGATTTTCTTCCTCGACGGTCAACGTGCTGTGGGGATTTTTGAATCTGGTCATCGGGTATCTGCTCATCTGCCGGGTGGGGACTTTTGACCTGCATTCCACGGATCAGGTGGTGGCGATGGGGCTGGGCATTCTTGCCCTCGGCCTGATGGGAGCGAAGAGTTTTGGACGGTTCAATGGTGGCAATTTTCCGGAAAAGACATCGCCGGGAAAAAACTGAATGGCCACCGCTGAGAAGCCCCGGGTCGGATATCTGGCCCGGGTTTCACGCCCGGCGAATTGGGCGATCCTGGTGGCGGGCACTGGTGTTCTTTCCGGGTTACTGGAACTGATTGGGTTGCCGGCGGCGCTACTGCTTGGGGCGATGATCGCGGCCATTCTGGTCGAGACCAGTGGCGCGGCGCTGCGCGTGCCGCGACTGCCTTTCTACGCGGCGCAGGTCGTGATTGGTTGCCTGATCGCCCGTGTCATCACACCAGCTCTGGTGGGAACATTCCTGAAGGATTGGCCGCTGTTGATCGGCGTGATGCTGGTCGCGGTGATGGCGAGCAGTTTCCTGGGCTGGGGATTGGGGCGGCTCGGCATTCTGCCGGGAACGACGGCGGTCTGGGGACTCTCGCCGGGCGCGGCCAGTGTGATGATGTTGATGGCGGATGCTTTTGGTGCTGACGTGCGGCTGGTCGCCTTCATGCAATATTTTCGCGTGGTCATGGTTGCCATTGCGGCTTCGGTGCTGGCGCGCTTTGTGGTTCATGCCCATGGGACGGGCGCTGCTCCGGTCCTTTGGTTTGCGGAACCGCATTGGATTCCATTGGGTGAGACGATTGCGATTGGGCTGATTGGGGGAATCGTTGGGCGCCTGTTGAAGATTCCGGCGGGGGTGATGCTCGTCCCCATGTTCTCGGGCGCAATTCTTCATGGCGCCGGTCTGGTGACGATTGAGCTGCCGCCCTGGTTACTGGCGATCAGCTACGTTTTTTTGGGCTGGAACATTGGCATGGGATTCACCCGGGATATTCTGGCGCATGCGGTTCGCGTGCTGCCGCAAATTGTTTTCGCGATTCTCACCCTCATGCTGATCTGCGGCGGGCTGGCGTTCGTGTTGGTGAGGCTGGTGGGGATCGATCCTTTGACGGCTTATCTTGCGACCAGTCCGGGCGGCATGGATTCGGCGGCGATCATCGGGGCATCGACCAAGGTTGATCTCTCGTTTGTGATGGCGCTGCAAACCGTGCGTTTCATGGTGGTGATTTTGGTGGGGCCGGCGGTTTCCCGGTTTGTCGCGACGCTGTTAAGCAAGCCGAGCGCGAAAGCGATTCCGCTCGACGAACCTGATGCGAAGGTCTTGGCGGAACTCAAAGAGAACGAGGATGAGTTGGATTAGGGGGCTCTTTTCCGGATTCAATCCCTGGTTTTGATGCCTGAGGAGTGTCACCCCTCACCGGGGTGAAGAGCCAAGGGCGGGGAATTCCGGTGGTGTCGCCGTGCTCGGCTCAACTACCGGCTACCGTGCTGCTATCCCTCCGGGATAGGGGGAAGAGTCCTCACTTTGTCGCCTTCTGAATACAGTGGCTGCAACTGCACCGCCGTTAGGAACAACGGCGGCTACCTTGAAGCGAAAGCTTTTCCGGGGGTGGCTTCGAAGTGCATTCTTCGGCCGGTGATGGGGTGGAGGAAGGACAGTTTCCAGGCGTGGAGATTCAGTGGGGGATCGTCGAGAGCGATGGTCTGGGTGATTCCATCCTGCCGGTCGGCGCGGTAAACGGGATCGCCGAGGACGGGGAAGCCGAGATGGCAGCAGTGGAGGCGAATCTGGTTGGTCCGGCCGGTGAGCAGGCGGGCCTGGAGCAAGGCGGTTCCATCGGTTTGGCGAGCGAGCACTTCGAATTCGGTACGGGCGGGAAGCCCGGCTTCAGGATCAATTTCGCGTGTGCCGATGGCGCGGGCTTCCTTGCCGATGGGAGCGTCGCACACTTGCTGTTCCCAACCAGGGTGACCGGTGACTTTGACCAGGTAGGTTTTTTCGACTTCACCCCGCTCAAACTGGGGCTGAAGAATTCCGGCGAAATGTCTCGTGCGGGAACAGACGATCAGACCGGTGGTATTGGCATCCAACCGATGCGCGGCCCGTGGCTTTTGCGGATGATAGACCTGATGCAGAATGGATTGGAGCGTGTTGCGATTGAACCGACCGCTGGGATGGACCGGGAGCGGGGCGGGCTTATCGAGGACAAGAATCGCCTCGTCCTCATAGACGATGCGTACATCGGCATTCACGTCCGGCTCAACGATTCCGGGCTGCAAGACGAAATAGCGCTGGCCGGCTTCCACGCGCCGTTCCGCCGGGACCGCTTCGTTTTGTCCGTTCAGCAAATGACCTTGGCGGCAAAGCGACTCCCACTCCTCGCGAGGGACGTGCTTCAGGATGCCGCTGAGGAAATCGAGCAACGTCGCGCCGTCGCACTCGAGGGGGACGATCACCGGTTTGCGGTTGTCGTAGGGGATTGATCCTGGGAGCGGTGTGGTTGCGTGGCGGATTTGCTCGTGCCTTTCGCGGATGGCTTCGGCCATCTTTTGCTCGGAGGTGGTGAAGCAGTAGGGGCAGGTTTTGCCCGGAACATAGCGCGCGTCTTTCTGGTCATCTTCGGTCAACGGGGAGAGGCATCCGTAACATTGGGCGCTCTGCGTCTCGCGCAAGGCGGGATCGACGCCGACGCGCTGATCGAAGACGAAGCATTCGCCGTCATAATGCGAGCCGCCGCACTCCTCGAAATATTTGAGGATGCCGCCGTCGAGCTGGAAAATGTCTTGGAAGCCCTCGCGTTCCATATAAGGCCCCGCCTTTTCGCAACGGATGCCTCCGGTGCAAAACATCACGATGGGCGCCTGCTTCATTTCGGCGGGGAGTTGTTGCACGGCCCCGGGAAAATCGCGGAAATGATCGAGGCCCAGCGTCTTCGCGCCACGGAAGGTGCCGAGCTTCACCTCGTAATCGTTCCTGGTGTCGAGCAGCGTCACGGGGCGGCCTTCGTCGAGCCATTGCTTGAGCGTATGGGCTGCGATTTTGCGCGAGGTCTTTTTCTCCGGATGGATGCCGTCCACGCCGAACGCGATGATTTCCTTTTTGATCCGGACCAGCATGCGGTTGAACGGCTGATCATCGCTGGTGCTGATCTTGGGTTGGAGATCTTCCAGGCCCGGAATGGCGCGCAGTTCGGCCAGCAGCCGTTCGATCTCGTCCGCGCCTCCGGCCACGAAGAGATTGATGCCTTCCGTACTCAGCAGGATGGTTCCCTTTAGTTTCCAATCGTGGCATTGCTCGATCAGGCGTGCACGCAGAGCTTTTAACTCGCTTAGCGCGGCGAAACGATAGGCGGCAATGTTGGTGATGGAGGGCATGAGTCGAAGGGGAAGAATAACGGTTATCGGTTCCTCTGGCCCATCAAATTTTGACTGAGATCCTTTTAGAGACCTCTGCGAGAGTCCTCTTTTTCGCCGTCTGCCATTCTTGCTGAGCTGGTCGAAGGATCAGCTCTCAAAAGGCAAGAGAGTTAGAGGCAAAATTTCCGTAAGACAGAAAACGTCCGGAACACTGAATATCTACCGGGAGCTGATCCTTCGACAAGCTCAGGATGACAGCGCGTTTGTTTTACGATTTTCGTAGAGATCTTTTCAGGATCGGCCATTCTGAAACGAGCCGTTATTCATTCGGCGGTGCCTGGGAAAGAACGGAGATGATGTCCGGTTTTAACTTTTCGGCGCCGTATTGTGAAAGATGCGTGTGATCCTGGTACAACTCGTGTCCAGCCTTGTCCCATAGGATGATGGTATTATCGGGCGCCTCGAAATAGTGATTGGCATCGATGACGACCACGTCTTTGCCCTGGTAACTCCCCACGAGGGTATTCATCTCTTGTCGCCTGGTGCGGTAGGCCTGATATTCAAAGAAAGGCGGAAGCAATCCTGCTCGCATCGCCTCTCGGGTCACCCGGTCGGGTATCGTGGGAGGCTGGGTTAGTAAGACAATCGAGTGGACGTAGGGCTTCAGGGCCTGGATGGCTGGGCCGAGCCGGTCTTTGCCGTCGGGCATTTGCAGTCGCCAGTTGCAAATCAAAAAGAGGAAGTCGGGCTTCTGCCGTTTCACAAACGCAAGCGAGTCGTTCCAGAGTTGCGGGTCGGGCTCATCCACGCCGGGAAGGGGCCGGCTGGCGACCACGCTGATGACGTTAAGTTTAAAATCAAGTTGATCGGCAACCTCCTTCAGCGTCTTTCCATACATGGAGGCATGGCTGTCCCCCATTAGAACGATGGAGCCGCGCTTGCCGGTCGGGTTGAAGGCGAGTCCTCCCTGGGGAACGTCGCGCGCTTCTGCGCTGAGGTAGCTGGTTCTGCCCAGGTCCATGCCTAATAAAACAACCAACGCGACGGCACCGCCCAGCAAGCCGAACGACAGGCGAAGTTTACCAGGCTGATTCAGAAAGGCGCGGCCCGGCTTTTCCACCAAGTAGTAGCAGGCCACGGTGGCAACGAGGCTTAAGCCGATTTTCAACCCAAGGCGAACGAGCGGATCGGCCAGGTAGAGCTTGTAGTCAACGAAGGAAAAGATCGGCCAATGCCAGAGGTAAAGGGAGTAGGACATGCGTCCGATCAGGACCAGGGGACTCCAGGACAAAAGCTGTCCGGCCAGGCCGGAGGAATTCCCGTTCGGCCCGAGAAAGAGGACGGTGGCCAGCACAGGCAGTAACGCGATAGAGCCGGGAAATCCACTGCCCTCGTGGATCACAAAAAAAGAAAGAAGGATCAGGGCCAAACCGAACAGCGACGAGGCCTGCCAGAGATTTCCAGAAGCCGTTCGCGCGGGAGAAGGGGAGATCGCGAGAAGGCATCCCGCCACTAACTCCCAAGCCCGGGTGGGCAGGAGATAAAACGCATATTCGGGATTGATATGAGTCACGACGATGCAGGAGGAAAGGCTCACCGCGCCGAGCGTGGCCAGGATCACGGTTATCCAGCGTTTGGCCTTGAGATAGATCCAGAGAAAGCCAACCGGAAAAAGCAGATAGAACTGCTCCTCGATGGAAAGCGACCAGCAGTGAAGGAAAGGTGTGGAGTCGGGGGCAGCCGTAAAATAATTGCCCTGCCAGAGGGCGCTCATATTGGCTACCCCCAGAGTGGCGGCGATAAGATGCGTCGTGAATGAAGCGAGATCCTGCGCGGTATAAATGAACCAGGCTCCGGTCAGCGTGGCCAGAGCGACGGTGAAGAAGGCCGGAAACAATCGGGCGATTCGTCTTTGATAGAATTTCCAGAGGTTGAAATTCGATTGCTGGTACTCCTTGAGCAGGAGAGAGGTGATGAGGTACCCCGACAGGACAAAGAAGATATCGACGCCGACAAATCCCCCCGGCAACCAGGCGCGGTTCAGATGAAAAATGAAGACGGCCAGAACGGCCACCGCTCTCAGTCCATCGATGGCCGGCCGGTACGGAAGGGTGGTCATCAGAAAAGGGGCCGCTCACGACGGGGGGAAAACAGGGCCGGGTGCATGGACGGTTGGTTTGAGCTTCAGGGCTCCCGCCTTCCCCGCGGAAAGGGTGACGGTGAATGGCGCTAAGTTAAGGCGGATTCAGGATGAGACGAGGCAAAAAAACGGATTTGCGATTGTAGCGGAGTGAGTCGGTGAAAAGGTCAGGAGCTTTCGGACGTTTCCTGTCTTTATGGAGAGTTTACCTCTAAATCTCTTATTTTCCGGAAGCTGATCCTTCGACTCCGCTGCGCTTCGCTCAGGATGACGGCGCGTTTATTTTACGACTTTCGCAGAGCTCTCTTTCAGGGTTGGAGGCTTTGCCTGATCCAAACCAGGGCGTTGCCCTGGGCTAAGGTTATTGCGCCCCGTTGGGGCTTAAAGGCCATTGATGCAAAAGGGAGGTAATCTTTGGGGTAAACTGAGGTCGTGCGCAAAAATGGCTGGTGAAAAGGGAGGGAAGGGGGCGAACGGGTAAGGTGGCGGCGGGATTTGTGATTTACTCAGGGGATGAAAATACTCTCCAGAGCGCATGGGTTAAAGGGCCCGACAGCAGATCGCTTGAGTAAGACGAGTTGGGCGGACTGGCCTCGCAAAAGAGAAGGGCTCCGTGGCCTTGGGCTTTGATGTTCATCTCAGCTGGGTCCTTCGACTTCGGCTTGAGAGTATCTTGTGGTAAGACACCGACAAGGGCTCTCCTTCGCTCAGGATGACAACGCGTTTATGGATTGTTTATTGCAGAACTCACAGGTCATTCGACCCTCTCAAATTCTTATGCGTCCATTTAACTGGGAAACGTTCTATTTGCAGGTGCGCTTGTCGCTTCACTGCATTTGTGGCTGCAGAATTACTTCACCTCCATCTACCTGTAGTGGTGTTTACTGCAGAGATTTACCACGGGTGGGGGTGGGTGGTGAAAAAAGCGATTTTAAAAATCGTGGAGCGCGGGGGAAAATTTTGTTTGGGAATTCCGGAGGAAAGGGGGACGGAATTAGGGAAGGGAGGCAGGACCAAATTACCAAATTTTGCCAAATTAACGGATGGGATTTATGGGGCCTGGGGGACTTATCTGGTTACAGGGTGATGGGCGAAATGAAATTTCGCGGAGGGATGAGAGGCATTTCCAAGTGAAGCTTGGGAATGAGGGGGCGGGAGGCAGGAGAGCAACGGAGTTGCGCGGACAAGTGCGTTCCCAAACACACACACGTGATAGAGTTTGGGAGCGGGGGGAAAGATTGCTCTGCCAACTGGAATTTGTTCTAGCTGTGGACATCATCCGGGGGCTGATCGTTGACTCGGTTCGCTCCCGCGAACCCTCGCCCGGTGGGATCGCCTGTGGCGATTCGATCTTCCTCGTTCCCAACGAGGAAGATTCGACGGGCTCAGGATGACTGCATTTTTGTTCGGGCTTCGGTGATTTTTTCAACAGGGCTCGCCCGTTCGAAAACGGGAGAGCGGCTGAAGGAGATTCTTCGCTCGAAGTCGTGGGCGTCAGGGGACGGTGACGGATTTGGCGAGGTTGCGGGGTTTGTCGACGTCGCGGCCGAGGGTGACGGCCATGTGGTAGGCGAAAAGCTGGAGGGCGACGACGCTGAGGATGGGCGTGGTGTACTCGGGCGCGGCGGGGATGTAGATGACGTCGTCGGCTTCGCGGGCGATTTCGGTGTCGCCTTCGGTGGCGACGGCGATGACCGGGCCTTTGCGCGCTTTGATCTGCTGGAGATTGTTGAGGTTCTTGTCGTAGGCGCCGTCCTTGGGGCAGAGGAACACGCTGGGGGTGTTTTCATCGACGAGCGCGATGACGCCGTGCTTGAGTTCGGCGGTGGGAAGGCCTTCGGCGTGGATGTAGGTGATCTCCTTCATCTTGAGCGCGCCTTCGAGCGCGATGCCATAATGCATCTGGCGGCCGAAGAAGAGCATGGAGCGGACCTTCTGATATTTCTCGGCGATCTTGCGGATGTGATCGCTTTGCTTGAGGACCTGGGTGATCTGGTCGGGAAGGGCGTCGATGGCTCCGAGGATCTCGCGGCCTTGCGGGGCGGAGAGGAAGCGCATGCGACCGAGCAAGAGGCCGAGCAGGACGAAGATGATGGTGGGCGAGGTGAAGGCCTTGGTCGAGGCGACGCTGACTTCGGGGCCGGCGTACATGTAGGCGCCGCCGTCGGTTTCGCGCGCGAGGCTGCTGGCGACGTTGTTGCAAATGCCGAGGACGCGATGGCCTTTGCGGCGGGCTTCGCGGAGGGCGCCGAGGGTGTCCTCGGTTTCGCCGCTCTGGCTGACGGCGATGACGAGGGTGCGGCGGTCGAGCGGGGAGTTGCGCAGGCGGAACTCACTGGCCCATTCGACTTCAACCGGGACGTGCGCGAGCGATTCGATGATGTATTCGCCGACCATGCCGGCGTACATGGCGGTGCCGCAACCGGTGATGACGATGCGGTCGATGTCGCGCAGTTCCTGGGGGGAGAGATTGAACCCACCCAACTGCGCGGTGCTCTCTTCGAGATTGAGGCGGCCGCGCACGGCGTTCTGGATGGAGATGGGCTGCTCGAAGATTTCCTTGAGCATGTAGTGGGGGAAGTCGCCCAACTCGGCATCACCGGCCTGGTAGTCGATCTGGCTGATCTCGAGCCCGGCTTGGTTTTGCGTCAGCGATTTGAGGCGATAGCCGGTGCGGTCGACGGTCACAACGTCGAAGTCGCGCAGGTGGGCTACGGTCTGAGTGTGCGCGGCGACGGCGGAGACGTCGCTGGCGAGGAAGTGTTCATGCGGTCCGATGCCGAGGACGAGCGGGCTGCCGCGGCGGGCGCCGACCATGAGGTCGGGCTGATCCTGGTGGATGGCGACGAGGCCGTAGGTGCCGGTGACTTCGCGCAGGGCTTCCATCACGGCGAGTTCGAGGCGGTTCTCCGTTTGCGCGTCGAGCGTATCGAAATGGAATCCGATCAGGACGGCGAGCACTTCGGTATCGGTCTCGGTCTTGAAGCGAAAGCCCTTCTCCGCGAGCTTCGCCTTCAGCGCGCTGTAGTTTTCAATGACGCCATTGTGGACGATGGCGAGCTTGCCGGAGTTGTCGGTGTGGGGGTGGGCGTTGGTATCGGAGGCTTTTCCATGAGTGGCCCAGCGGGTGTGACAGATGCCGAGGCTTCCGTGCAGCGGGCGTCCGGCGAGAGAGTTTTCCAGGTTCTGGATCCGGCCGACTTTCTTGACCACTTCGAGGCCTTTGCCGTTCAGGACGGCGATGCCGCTCGAATCATAGCCCCGATATTCAAGACGGCGCAGGCCCTCCAACAACAAGGGCTGAGCTTCTTTATCTCCGAGGTACGCAACAATTCCACACATAAATAGATTTCCAGCCTCTTTGTTGCCACGAGTAGGAGTCACCGTCAAGGTTTGTGGCGAATGGATGGCGGCCAACAACTTGCACTTTAACTAGTTCTGAGTATTGCAAACCTTCTTCCTTTCCTTACGCTGAAACTCATGGAACCGTCATCCCGTCCCTCTGTTCATGCTCGCGACGTCATTTCTGTCATCTTGGGTGGAGGCGCCGGAACCCGGCTTTTCCCACTGACACAGGACCGGTCCAAGCCGGCCGTCCCCCTTGCGGGCAAGTATCGCATCGTCGATATCCCGATCAGCAACTGCCTGAACTCCGGGCTGAAGCGGATCTTTTTGCTGACGCAATTCAATAGTTCCTCCCTGCATCGGCACATCCAGCAAAGCTACCGGTTCGATGATTTTTCCACCGGTTTCGTGGAGATCATGGCTGCGCAGCAGACTCCCGGCAACAATGCCTGGTACCAGGGCACCGCCGACGCAGTGCGGCAGAACCTGCAACATTTCGGCAACTCGCCTCACAAGTACGTTCTCATCCTTTCCGGCGACCAACTTTACCGGATGAATTTCCGCGAAGTCCTCGACCAACACATCAAGACCGGCGCCGAGGTGACCGTGGCCACGATTCCGGTCAATCGCCATGAGGCCGGTTCGTTCGGCATCATGCAGATCGACGAGGAAGAACGAATCACCCGCTTTGTCGAAAAGCCGCAGGATCCCGCGGTGCTCGATAGTCTTAAAATCCAAAGCTCGGAGCGGGCCAAGCTTCATCTGCCTGGTCAAGAGGACCTGTTCCTCGCCTCGATGGGTATCTACGTCTTCAACCGCGACGTGCTCGAAAAAGCGTTGGCCGGCCAGCATGTTGATTTCGGCAAGCACATCATCCCCAATCTCATCGATACCGGGCGTCTC
>FTAO01000002.1_pt1 | contig 10828 bp, 11 predicted proteins | sample 1639091 | NCBI WGS metagenome assembly FTAO01 (sample SAMEA3914812, study PRJEB12502) | metagenome | biome: forest; material: soil | place: Canada | collected 2011-07-07 | depth 0.1 m
GCGCGCGAGCTGGAGATGATCTCGCGATAGATGGCACGCAACGCCCGCTCGGGCAGCATGCCTTTGGCCTGGTCGACCAGGCGGGTCATGAGGGCACGTTCCCGCTCCGGGACGTAAATCACGGCCCGGTGGCGGCGCTTCGTCTCGCCAATCTTGCGGGAGAGTTCAGTCCGCTGCTGGAGAAGGCTCAGGATCTTCAGGTCGATCTTGTCCACCTTCTGCCGCAACGGGTGCATCTGCCGGGATAAGTCCGACATCGAGTTGCTGTTGTTCGGGGGCATTGGAAATAAGTTCAGGAGGCTTTAACCGGCGCAATTCGTCGGCATTGGGAAGTTCATCAAGGGTCTTAAGCCCGAAAAGCTCGAGGAAAAGCGGCGTGGTTTCGTAGAGGAGCGGACGGCCCGGTTGATCGGAACGGCCGGCCACGCGGATGACCTTGCGCTCCAAAAGCGTGGCCACGACACCATCAACCGCCACGCCACGCACCGATTCGATTTCCGCGCGCCCGATCGGCTGCCGGTAAGCGATCACGGCGAGCGTCTCGAGGGCAGGCTGGCTGAGACGCGGGGCCTTGGGTTGCTCGAACAGGCGGTTCGTCCAGATGGCTGCCTCGGGACGGGTCATCAATCGATAGCCGCCCGAGATTCCCTGGACCATGAGACTCGATCCTTCCGTAGACAATTGCGTCTCCAATTGCTCGATCGTGGCCGTGACCTCATCAACCGTGATCTTTTCGTGAGCCGTGGTTTCGGGAGACGGAGAAAATTTCGCCGCCCCTTGCAGGGCTTGGGCGATGGCTTTCGGAGTCAGCGGTCGATCCGTCGCAAAGAGCAACGCTTCGACAATACGGGGCAAGTCCATCCCTCCATCTTCAAAAATCCACGGCCAAAAGGCAAGAGAGGATCGCATCCCCTCCCCCACCCGGGCCGGTTTTATCCTCTTTATTGCTCCCGATAGCCGAAAAAGTGATTCGTCTTGATGCACTCGGCGACTTCCGGGGGGACCAGTTGCTCCCAGCTGTGATCGCGGTCACGGATCTTCGCCAGGATCGCCCGGGAGAAAATGCCGAGATACTCCTTGTGAAAGTGCTCGATCGATTCGATGTAACCGTTTTGGACCAGGTGCTTGAACAGGTTCACCAGGTGGTCCGGCACATCCATGTTCTTGACCGTGGTCAATTCCTCGTAGGCGGAGTCCTTGAACGGATAAACGTAGAGCTTCAGGTCGTTCTTGAAGAGCCGTCCGAACGATTCGAGGATGCCCCCCTCCAGCATGTCGTAATACTTGACGTCAAAGAGTTCCTTCAGGTTCGTCACGCCCAGCACAATGCCGATCCGGCTCTTGGTGTAACGCTGAAGGTAAGCGGCCAGTTTGTAGTATTCGGCGTAGTTGGAAATCAGCACCATCTTGCCCACGGCGGCGATCGAATCGGCGCGCGCGAGGAAGTCGCGATGGTCGATCGTTCCGGTGGTGAGCAGATTGCGCATCGTGATTTCCATCAATTCAACGATCTCCTCCTGTTTGACTTCGGCATCGTGCAGGAACTGCTGCCGGGCGCCGTCGAGCATGTCGATGTTCACATAGGTCACCGGGCGGAAACTGCCGCGCTCGACCAGGATCGGTTTCTTGTGCAAGACCTCCGAAGGCTGGAGCACATCGCCGTTCGCGCCGATCAAGGCGGCGCTGGACAAGCCTTTCTCGACCAGTTGCAGCGCCATGAGGCGGTTGTCGACATTGCTGAAATAGGGCCCGATGAACTTGATCATGTCGACTTCGATGCGCGACGTGGAGAGACCGTCCAGCAGTGAGGCGATCAGCTTGTCCGGCTCGCTATGCAGATAGAACGCGCCGTAACAGAGATTGGTGCCGACGATGCCGAGCGCTTCCTGCTGCTGCAGGTTGTCGGTGTCGAGCATGTTGACGTGAATGATGATTTCGCTCGGGCGCGCCGTCGGCTGCAGCTGGAACTTGATCCCCATCCAGCCATGGCATTCGTTGGTGCCGAGATAATTGCGGGCCGAAACCGTGTCGGCGAAAACGAAGAAGGAAGTCGTCTCGCCCCGCTTGGCGTTCAAGCGCTCGATCAGCAACGCAAACTCGTAATCGAGCATGTTTTGCAACCGCGTCTGGCTGACGTAACGCTCGCCCTTGCCATAGATCGCGTCGGAAAACGCCATGTCATAGGCCGAGATCGTCTTGGCCAGCGTGCCCGACGCGCCGCCCACCTTGAAGAACCACCGCGCCACTTCCTGCCCCGCCCCGATTTCGGCGTAGGTGCCGTAAAATCGTTTGTCCATGTTGATCTGGAGCGCTTTTTCGTGCGTGCTAATGGTCGTGGTATTGAGGGATTGTGTTTCCATAAGTCCTAAAGGCTTGGAGGTTAAGTTGCTTTCGAGATCCTCAGCGTGCCAAACAGACGCCAGCTGACCAGCCCCAACTTGTTACATGGCGGTGACAGAGGATGGAAGCCACCGGGCAATGTCGTAAGCGCGCTTTCCCTCCGCTCACTTTCGGGTAGGTTACTCTTTATGGACGCCGCCTTTCCGTATCGCCTCGCCGTCTTTGACATGGACGACACCCTTCTGGGGCGGGACAAAAAGATCAGTGCCGAAAACCGCCTGGCCCTTGACCGGCTGCGCGCGGCCGATGTGGAGGTAGTCCTGGCTTCAGGCCGTTTCCAGGCAAACATGGCCAGCTTCGAGAAAGAACTCGGGTTCCGCGGCTGGATTGTCTCTTCCGGCGGCGCCGTCGTCGGGCATGCCGGTACGGGCGAAACCATCCATGAAATCACCGTCCCCCCGGACCTGGGATTGGAACTCTTTCATCGCGGGCAGAAAATGGGCCTCAGCATCATCGGTTATCACCGGAACGGGATTTTCTGCGATGCCCAGACCGAGTGGACCGCGCTTTATTTGCGCCGCACCGGACAGTTGCCCGTTGCCGACCTCCCGGAGTTGATCGGTACAGGCCTTCAGAAGCTGATCTGGACGACTGCCGCCGAACGCATCACCGAGCTCATACCGCAAATGCAGGAGGAATACCACGGTCGTCTTTACGTCGTGAACACCGAGCACGAGATGCTTGAATTTCTCAGCGCCAAGGCGAACAAGGCGCTGGCCATCCAGGTGCTCGCAGAGCGGCTCAACATTCCCCGGGAAGAGATCATCGCCTTCGGCGACGGTAACAACGACGTTCCACTTTTGGAATGGGCCGGCATGTCGGTTGCGATGGCGCATGGTCGGGAAACCGCGAGACGCGCCGCGAAGAAAGTCAGCCCTCCCGGAAATCCCGATACGGCGGTGGCGCGTTCGTTGGAAGAATTTTTCCCAACGGTCGCGTAACCCTCCTCTACGAGATCTCTACAAAAGTCATAAAATAATCACGCTGTCATCCAGAACGGAACGCAGCGGAGTCGAAAGAGCAGTTCCGTAGCTCTCAAGACTCAGCGGCTAAACGGATCCTTCGACAAGCTCAGCCGGAACGATGCAGTTGCATGGTCTCTCTGCCAAGAGATGTGTCTTCTTGGGCTCAGATGACGATTGGCGAAAAAAGAGGTCTTTAATGGTACGTCAGCGACCACTGACAACCTGTACCCACGCTGGCAAATCCGTGGAAGATTCCTGGGCCCGGCCAATGGCTTTACCCGTTACCAAATCATATTCCGTGTAATGGGCCGGCCCATGTTTCCAGTGAGATCGCATGACCAGCGTCTTGTTGTCCCCGGCAAAGTTCCAATCCTCCAGGTAGGGCGCACCAGCATCGAATCCAAAGTCTTGATAATGGCCATCAGGCCAGCAGACACGGACCGTTGAATAGAATGGCGTGTTATTCTCGTCCCGTGTGGAGACACGCATCCACCCAACCAATCCGGCATTGGAAACGCGGGGAAGCATGCAGTCGCCCCGCTTTGTCCACATCTCCGAGTGACCGTCGGTGAAAATGACTTTGACGTTTCCGATCGGCTCACCCGCTCCGTCCATAGCCCCGGTTGCATGGGCGATAACCGCGTCTTTCGGCAAGGCCGTCGCGGCTAAAAGCAAAATGGCAGCCAGCGTGGCGTACATGAAAACCTGCCGAGGGAAGGTCTGAATTTCGGATCAGATTTCCACAGTGCCCGGCTACTGAATCACCAGATCCACCGCGCGCGGCATCGTCTGGCAGATATAGGTGCGGCAAAAATGGATGATATCGTCACTGATCCGGACGCAGGTGTAGCGCCAACGACCGGCTGCATCGAGGATCTTGGTGCAATCGCGCAGGCCTTCGAGCCGGACGCCAGCCACCTGGACTTCCAGCGCATCGCCGAGGCGTTGACGGAGCAGCGGATAAAACTCAATTTCATAGGGCGCGCGCGCAGCCAGTTCCATCAATGAGATGGAAACCCGGGGAGGCACAATGAGACTCTGCTTCGCCACATCGCTAAAGCCGATGCCTTCCAGGGAACGGCGCACCATTTCGGTCAGATGATCGACCTTGAGGGCCGGAGCCGTCCAATCGTTCTCCAGATAAACCGCAATGGCCCGGGCCACTTCCGGTGCCATGTCCCAGCGGGGAAGTCCGGCGGCAGCGGCGGCATGCTCGATCGACTCGGCCAGCCAGCCCTCGGAAAGAGGAACCAGACGGTCGTTCTTCCAAATGACATGGGGCAGACGTTGCGGCAGAGCGATCATGATCAGGCCTCCAGGTTTAAGTTTTGCACCTCGTTAACGAATTCCTTGATGTCCCGGAACTTCCGGTAAACCGACGCAAAACGGACGTAGGCCACCTCATCGAGGAGGCGCAAATGGGTCATGATCGTGTCGCCGATCGCCTTGGTCGGAATCTCATCGCCGTGGGCTTTCACCAGTTCGTCGATCATTTCGTTCACGGCACGCTCGATCATTTCCCGGTTCACCGGGCGCTTTTCACAAGCTTTATCGATACCTGTCGTCATTTTCTTGCGGTCGAACGTCTCGTAACGTCCGTCCCGCTTCAATACGCGGAGGTCGTCCCGCTCGATTTCTTCGTAAGTCGTAAACCGGTTCTCGCAGGTGAGGCATTCCCGTCGGCGACGTATGGAGGTCTCATCTTTATTCGCTCGTGAATCAATAACCTTATCGTCCCGAGCATGACATTTGGGGCAGCGCATCTACCAGTGGTGGGGTTCCGCAATAAATAGCACAACTACTGGTAGCGTCAAGACTTCTAACTTATCATCTCAATGATTCAGTTCCGTAACCGAGATGCTTTGCACTCGGCAAAATTCGTCCCGCCCCGCATCATGCCCCGATGAAGCGTTTGCTGGGAAGTCTTTTGCTCCTTATCCTCATCGCTGGAGTTTATTTCCGGGGATCCTGGCTGCGGGCCGAAATCGATCAGCAGGTCTACGGTCCCCAGACCGTTGCCCAGCGCCTGACCCAATATGGGCCGGTGGTTGAAAAGCGGCTGAAAACCGACTTCACCCGTGCCGGAGTCACCTACCCGCCTGCCCGGATCACCCTTGTTGTCCTCAAGCAGGAGCGGCAATTGGAATTGTACGCCGCCGGCGCGGCTGGCGATGCGCTTCATTATATTAAGTCTTACCCGATTCTCGCCGCCAGCGGCCGGCTCGGCCCCAAGCTCCAGCAAGGCGACGACCAGGTTCCCGAGGGCATGTACGCCGTCGACTCGCTAAATCCCAACAGCCATTACCATCTCGCGCTGCATGTCGATTATCCGAACGCCTTCGACCGGGCCCAGGCCCGCACCGATGGCCGGACCGATCTCGGCGGCGATATCATGATCCACGGCAATGCGGTCTCCATCGGATGCGTCGCCATGGGCGATCCCGCCTCGGAAGATTTGTTCGTTCTCGCCGCGCAGGCCGGGTTGCCCAACGTGCGCCTGCTTTTCTGTCCGCTCGATTTTCGCCTGACCAAGGCGGAGCCGGGTGGCCCCGATCTTCCGGCGTGGACGCCAAAACTTTATCGCAACCTGGAAAAGGCGCTGGGCACATTACCCTTGCCCCCGGCTCCAACCGCTCCATCCTCGCCCTGACATGACCGCTTCTCCTTTGGCCGACTTGATCGGCGTTGTCCCGTCCCGACCGTTGACCGGCGCGGAGATTTCCCTCGTCGCCACCGCCCTGCTCGATCCTGTCGTCGACAACCAACTCAAGAGCGACTTCCTCCGTGCCTGGGCGCAGAGGACCGAGACGGCGCAGGAACTGGTCGCCTGCGTGGAAGCGTTCCTGCCCTACGCGCTCGATCCGGGCGTGCGTGGAAGCTGGCGGGGCAAGCCGCTGATGGATTGCTGCGGCACCGGCGGTGGCGGTCTCAACATGGTCAACATCTCGACCGGTCTCATGTTCGTGCTCAGCGCGATCGGCATCCCCGTGGTGAAGCACGGCAATCGCGGCATCACGAAACGTTCCGGAAGCGCCGACGTGCTCGAAGCCATGGGTATCCGGATCGATCTTCCGCCGAGTGAAGTAACGCACTGTCTGGAGGAAGTCGGCTGCGCGTTTCTCTTCGCACCCGCTTATCACACCACCTTCGCGACCGTTGCTCCCGTGCGGAAGGCCCTGGCCGCCGAAGGCCAGCGTACCATCTTCAATCTGATTGCGCCGTTGCTGAATCCAGCCCGCCCGGACACGCGCCTGGTCGGAGTCTTCAAGCCCGAGCACGTTGCCCTTTATCAAAGTGCGCTCGATCACATGCATTGCCCGCACTTCACCGTCGCCTGCGGCGAGGATGAAGGAAGCGGTCTCAAGATCGGCGAGGTCAGCGCACAGGGCCGCACCACGTTCGGCAGCACGCTGCGTCTCGCCAACGGCGCTCCCCTCGCCGAGCTTTTGCAAAAACCCGAGCCACCGATCCATGAGAAACTCGACTCGCTTCTCGTGCGCAACGCCGACGAAAGCGCCTCCCGGCTGGAGACAATTCTTTCCGGCGAGGAACAGGAACTCGAACGCGAGACCCTTATCATCAATGCCGCCATCGCCAGTTGGACGCATGGCACCGCCGCCTCTTTGGAAGAGGGCGTGAGCCAGGCCACGGAAGCGCTCGATTCGGGCCGGGCGCTCGATCAACTCCGGCGTTGGCAGAAATTTTCCGAGTCCTAGGATCTGTCACCATGTCGAACTACGCGGCGATGGGCCGCTTCTACCGTTTTGCCTACAACGTCGTCGGTATCGAGTTATCGATGCACGGCATCAAGATCGAAGGACGCGAAAATGTACCTGAGGGCGGTTGCCTGATCGTTTCCAATCACGTCAGCTTCATGGACCCGACGACGGTCGGCTGGGCTGTGGCCCGCGAGATCTATTACCTCGGTCGCAAGACACTCTTCAAGCCTCCGTTCTGGAGCTGGTTTCTGCCCGTCTGCAACGTCCTTCCCATCGACCGCGACGGCACCGACATGTCGGGCCTGCGCCGCATCATCAAGATGCTGAAGGCGAACCATGCCGTGCTTCTCTTCCCGGAGGGTACCCGCTCCACGGACGGCACCCTGCAACCGGCCGAGTCGGGCGCCGCTCTGGTCGCGGTGAAGGCCGACGTGCCGATCTTGCCCGTGCGGGTCTTCGGCACGTTCGAGTCCCTTTCACGCCACAGCAAATTCATCCGTTTTCACCCCATCCGCGTCGTCATCGGCCAGCCCTACCGGCCCACGTTGCCCGAAGGCAAAATCGACAAGCAGGCTTACGCGCAAGTGGCCCAGGAGATGATGGATCGCATTAGTGCGCTACGTTAGCGGTCTGCCTTATCGGAATAGGACTTATAAGTCTCATAGGTCCCATAAGACCTATTGCATTCCCCGAACGCAATTCACCGCCAATAAATAGCAAGCCGTCGTTAGCGGGGATTTGAGGTCTCAGATAATCTCAGCTCCAATGAAAAAGCTTACTTTCGCCACTTGCTCAGGCAAACAGGCGTCGATGTTCACCTGTATGGCGGGCGGCGCGGCCTTGGGCTTGCTGTCGATTAATTCCGCTTTTGCCACGCCTCCGATCGTGTCTGCTCCAGCGGCGGAACTTCAACCCGACCAAAATAATCAAGCGGCCGCCAACGCGCCCACGCCTACTCCCAATTTCCTGACCCAACTCTCCCGGAGCAACTACCTCCTCGGCGACATGGGGGGACTGCGTCCGTTCCTGAGCAAATATGGCTTAACCCTTTCCATCGAGGAAACCAGCGAAGTGCTCGGCAATGTGACTGGAGGCGTCAACCGGGGCTTCGACTATGACGGCCTGACCCAGATGGTCCTGCAGATGGACACGCAACGGGCCTTTGGCTTATACGGTGGTACGTTCAATGTCAGCGGCCTCCAGATTCATGGTCGCGATCTGAGCTCCGACAATCTGGACTCGCTGCAAACCGCCAGCGGCATCGAAGCCGATCGTTCGAGCCGCCTGTGGGAACTTTGGTATGACCAGAAGTTTCTCAAGGACGACCGGCTGGATGTGAAAATCGGCCAGCAAAGTCTCGACCAGGAATTCATGGTCAGCCAGAACGCGCTGCTTTTTGTGAACACCATGTTCGGCTGGCCCATGCTGCCCTCGGCGGACATGCCCGGCGGCGGCCCGGCCTATCCCCTTTCCGCGCTGGGAATTCGGTTCCGGGCGCACCCGACCGATTCCGTGACCATTCTCGCCGGAGTGTTCAATGGCAGCCCGGTTACCAATAACAATGGCGATCCTCAACAGGTCAATTCCACCGGCACCAGCTTCCCCACGGAAGGCGGCGCCCTTTTCATCGGTGAATTGCAATTCACCTACCCCGCTCTGGGCAGCATGGTATATGCCGATAAGTCGCCTTTGTCGGGTACTTACAGACTCGGCTTCTGGTACGATACGGAAAATTTCCAGGATCTGGGAACCGATACGAACGGCCTCTCTCTCGCCAATCCCGCGAGCAATGGCATTGGCCAAAATCATCATGGCGACTATGCCTTCTACGGCGTCGTGGATCAGATGCTCTGGAGCGATCCGAACGACGAGGATGCGGACCGGACGTTTAATTTCTTCGCCCGCGCCATGGGCACGCCGGAAGAGGACCGCAATCTGATCGATGTCAGTGTGAACACCGGCTTCACCTTCCACGAACCGATTCCCCATCGGGGCGACGACACGGTCGGCATCGGCATGGGCTACGCCAAGGTGGGCGGCAGCACGGTCAATTTCGACGAGCAAACCAATGCTTTCAACAACACCTCCGCTCCAGTGCAAAGCAGCGAAGAATTTGTGGAACTCACCTATCAGTACCAGTTGACGCCCTGGTGCCAGTTGCAGCCCGACTTCCAATACGTGTTTAATCCCGGCGGCGGCGTGGCCAATCCGAACAACGGACAACGGGTCAAGGACGAGGCCGTCCTCGGCATCCGCACGAACATTCTGTTTTAAGAGGAACAACGATCATGATTACGCTCAATTCCAAACTGTCATCCCTCGCCGCGGCCCCGTTATTTGCGATGGCCCTTAACGTGGCGCATGCCGACGACTCCAACGCCTTCCTGCCCGGCATTCACCGGCACACCACCCTGACTTCAGCCGTGGCCGACAATGGCGATCTGAATCCCTATGCGGTCATCGTGGCGCCGGTCTCGGCCGGACGCATTCAGCAGGGCGATGTCCTCGTGGATGACTTCAACAAGGTGTCGAACCTGCAAGGGACAGGCACCACGATCATCGACTATAATCCGGCCACGAAAAAAACCTCGTTGTTCGCCCAATTGCCGGCGCATCTGGCGCAATGCGGCGTCGGCCTGAGCACGGCGATGACCATGCTCAAGAGCGGTTGGGTGATTGTCGGTAGCACTCCGAGCACCGACGGCACGACCCGTACCAAGGGGCCGGGCGGCCTGCTGGTGCTCGATTCCAATGGCAAACTGGTCGATACCTGGACCAGCACGAAAATCAACGATCCCTGGGGCAACATGGCCGTGATCGATAACGGAACCACGGCGAGCCTCTTCATCAGCATGTCCGGCTTCGGTGTGCCCGGCCCCGAAGTTCACGATCCGAAAACGGGTAATTCCCTGATCGTGAAAAAAGCGACCGTGCTGCGGATTGACCTTTCCATCCCGGAAGGAAAACCGCCCGTGATTACCGGTGAAACCGTCATCGCCGACGGCCTCGGTGAAAAGGCCGACAAGGATGTGTTCCTCATCGGCCCCACCGGTCTGGCCCTGGGTTCGAACGGCACGCTCTACGTGTCGGACGCAGTGGAAAATCAGATCATCGCCATTCCCGATGCGGCGACGCGCACCGGCAGCGTGGGAGAAGGACATGTCGTGAGCAACGGCGGTTTGTTGCACCGTCCGCTCGCCCTGACCATAGCGCCCAATGGCCATCTCCTCTCGATCAACGGGACCAACGGCCAGGTGGTGGAAATCGACCCCGTCTCCGGCAAGCAATTCTGCGCCCAGTGGATCGACGCCGACCAGGCGCAATCCCCGCCCGGAAACGGAGATCTGTTCGGCATCGCGATGACACCGGATCAAAAAGGATTTTACTACGTTGAGGACGACGTGAATACTTTGATGAAAGCAACCCCATGAACCCATCCGATGAAGAAAATCAGCGGCTATCCCGCCGCCGGTTTCTTTCGAGCGGGTTAATGGCCGCCGCCTCGGCCGGGTTGGGTGCGCCAGGAGCGATTGCCGCCCTGGTGCCGGCGGAGAAAAGCGATGCCGCAAGCACGATCGAACCCTTCTGGGGCAGGCATCAAGGCGGCATCGTGACGCCCTCGCAGTTACATACTTATTTTGCGGCCTTCGACCTCGTCGCCACTGATCGCGCCGATGTCATCAAACTGTTGCAGGCCTGGACGGCGGCAGCAGCGAAGATGAGTACAGGCCAGACGCCGGAACC
>FTAO01000101.1_pt1 | contig 10640 bp, 10 predicted proteins | sample 1639091 | NCBI WGS metagenome assembly FTAO01 (sample SAMEA3914812, study PRJEB12502) | metagenome | biome: forest; material: soil | place: Canada | collected 2011-07-07 | depth 0.1 m
TACAAGATCCTGACAATTGAAGGGGCCGACTGATCGAGTGTAGGGGCATGAACATGCTCTCCACTTCCATTCTTCTTGGGTTGCTGGCTGCGACATTGCCCGCGCTCGCGGTTACGGCGGACCAGAAAATCACGGCGGTTACGGTCTATCCGGACCGGGCGTTGGTGACGCGCGGCGGGACGGTGAAACTTGATGCGGGGATTCAGTCGATTGTCTTCGATAACCTGCCGCTTAATTTGGAGGAGGACTCGGTGCGCGCGAAGGCGCAGGGGAAGTTGAAGATCCTCGGCGTGGAGATGAGGCGCGATTACAAGGAGGCGACGGTCAGCACGGCGATGACCCAGCTTCAGGATGAACTGACCAAGCTGGATGACCAGATCCGTACCTATACTGACGAACAAAGTGACTTGTCGCGCCGCAATGATTTTCTCGACCAAATTCGGACCAAGGTTGCGGCGCAGACGAGTGCTTCCGACGACAAGGATCATCCCGCTTCCGTGCAGAATATTCAGGGTCTCTTTGAGCTTTACGGCACGGAGATCGCCAAGATCACGACGCGGCAGAGGGAAATTGTGTTTGCCTTGCGCGACCTGAACAAACAGCGGGCCGACAAGGCGAATCGCCTCAGCCTCCTGCAACAACCGGCCGCGCCGAATACGCGCTCGGCCATCGTGACGGTGGAGACGACGGAGACGACGGAGGCTGACGTGCAGGTGAGTTATCTTATTTCGGGCGCAAGCTGGGAGCCGCAATACGATGCCTACGCCGATCCCGATACGCAGAAGGTGGAGCTGACTTATTACGGCGTGGTGCGCCAGACGACGGGGGAGAATTGGGACGGCGTGGCTTTGACGCTTTCTTCCGCCCGGCCGAGCACGGCGGCGCGGTTGCCGGAGCTGGCGGCCTGGACGGTTGATTTTGAGGGGCAGAATGAGGTGAATCTGGATGCGCAAAAGGTGGCGATGGATCAACTTGTCATGGCATCAAGACAGAAGATGCAACGCTCGATGGCAGCTAATATTAGTGCCACTACGCCTGCTCCGGATGCGACGATGATGCCACCGGGGGCTGCCTCGGCGGATGCTGATCTGATCGCTCAGGTGCAAACGGCGGAAGTGCATTCGCTGGGGCCGGCGGCGACCTTTGTGGTGCCGGCCAAGACGTCCATCCCGAGTGACAATCAACTGCATCGCAGCGCGATTTCGGTGCAGACGCTCAAGGGAGAATGGACTTATGAGGCGACGCCGAAATTGGTGTCGAGCGTCTTCCTGAAGACCCGGGTGACGAATACGTCGGGCGGGCCGTTGCTGGGGGGCGAGATCAATGCGTTTCTCGGCAATGATTTCGTGGGCAAGTCGAACATCGGGTTGGTGGCGGCGAATGCGAGTTTCGATCTTTTCCTGGGCGCGGACGATAACGTGAAGATCACGCGCACCGAGGGAGTGAAGAAGGAGGAGACCGGCGGCATCCTGACGCGGATGAGAATTTACAAGCGGAGTTTCACCATCGAGGTGCAGAACTTCAAGACGACCGAGGCGTCGTTCAAGCTGCGGGATCAAGTGCCGGTTTCGAAGAACGGGCAGATCACCGTGGTGGTGGACAAGGCGGAGCCTGCCTTCAAGTCACGCGATGAGGATACCGGGGAGGTAATCTGGGAATTCAAGCTGAAGCCGAATGAGAAGCAGAAGCTGACGGTGGAGTATGAGGTGGATGCGCCACAGACGCAGGCGGTGGCGGGGGTTTGAGGGACGAGCGGACTGGAGTAACGAAATGAAATTTCGTAGGGAAGATAGGGCGTTCCCAAATGGAAATTTGGGAACGAGGGAATCAGCTCTAGCGGAGGTTTCCCTTAGGCACCTTGGCGGGGGTTATTTTTTGGCGCTTGGGCCGCTTTTCTCCGTGAGTTTCTGAAAAGCAGGGACTTTTTCCCGGATATTGCAAAAAGGGAAGCGATCCATGCGCTGATGGAGGACCCCGGGGAGGGGAATCCTGGTTACGCCTTTTTCTCGTGGTCCTTGTCGGACGCGGAGGGGAAGGGGACGGAGATCATGTCCTGACGGGGCAGGTCGGTGAGGGTGTGGATGGTTTCGATGCCGGCGCGCTCCATATCGGCGACCATGGCGTGGACGCGGGCGACGAGGAAATTGTGGGCGAGGTAGCAGGGGATCGCGACGACCAGGCCGGCGGCGGTGGTGATGAGGGCGGTGTAGATGCCTTGGGAAAGTTCGGCGACGGAGGCGGTGCCGCTGGTGCGGTTGATCTGGACGAAGGCTTCGATCATGCCAGTCACGGTGCCGAGCAGGCCGAGGAGCGGGGCCACGTAGCCGATGGTGCCGAGGAGGGAGACGTTGGCTTCGAGGCGAGGGATTTCAAGTTGGGCCACTTCGCGGACGACTTCGCGCAATTCGGCGGCGGGGAGATGACGCTTGTAGATGGCGGTGCGGACGACGGAAACGATGGGGCCGTGCCCTTCCTCCGCGCGGACGATCGCTTCCCGGTAGCTCTGGCGGCGGACGAGGGCGAGGACGCCGGCGAGAAACTCGTGCACGTTCATCCGGCACCGCTTGTAGTAGAACCAGCGCTCGAAGAAAACGCCGGTGGCCACGACGACGCATATGAACAGGACGACCATCAGCGGGCCGCCGCGCTGCATCATCTGGAACAGGCCAATCTTTTCCTCTACCGGGGCGATATTGGTCTGGGCAAAAAAGAATAAGTTCATCATTACCACACGAAGGATTTGGTTTGGGCGACGATCGTATTGCCTTTGCGGATGGTCAGGCGCCAGGAGGTGACCGGGCCGTAAGCCACGTAAGCCTTACTCACCACCGCGAAATAGGCGCGGGTGGCACCTTCGAAAGCGGGCAGGGACTGTTTCAGGGTGCGCACGATGTCCTTGCTCTTGAGCTGGCGATATTCGAACTCGGCGTAGTAATCACCCTTCGCGCCGGTATTCTTGACCGTGACGGTGAAGTACTGGCCCTGGCGTGCGTTCAACTGGGCCCCGGTGATGGCGCCCCAATTGAGATACTTGCGTTCGGCATCGAGCGCATCGTTGTTGCCGGCGACGTAGGTGCCATCGTTCTGGACGTCGTGAACCAGAGGGAACGAGATTTTTTTATCGATGGCCATTTTTTCGTGGACGGCCTGGGAGGCATTGTCTTCCACGGGGGCGAAGTCGGGCGGATCGATCTCAGAGGCGCGCACGAAATGTTTAAGCACCGGACCGATATCGGCATCGGATTTGACGGCGGGTTCTCCCACCGGTTTGCCATAGGCCTCCGGATTTGCCGGCTCCGCGGTCGGGTTGGGCAGGTGGCTTGGCACCTTGACCGGTTTAGGGGGAGGGGTTGGCGGTGGCGTTTGCGCGAGAGCTGGAGCTCCCGACATTAAACAAGCCAGTGCGATTAGGACCATCCAACGCATGGGGCAGGTTAAAGACCTGTGGCGGACATTGTCAACTGCGTGAATACGGATAAACGCGGACAAGAAGTTGAGCCTAAGGTTATTCCGCAACAAGATCGTATTCTTTTGCGGCCACCACGGTGACCAACGCAAATTCGCCGACCGGCAGGCTCTTGGGCACATAGACCCGGGCATCGACGTCCGGCGCATCGGCCTCGCTTCGGGCCACGCTGGGGCTTTCGACCAGAACGCGGATTTGGCGACCGACGGCGGCGGCGGTTTGCTCCAAGGCAATGTGGCGTTGCAGCGCCATGGCTTTTTTCCAACGCGCTTCCTTGGTGCGAGAGGTGAGGTGATTCTCCCGTTTGGCGGCGCGGGTGCCTTCCTCTTTGGAATATTTGAAGACGCCGAGGCGTTCGAACCGGGTTTCTTCGATGAACTTCAGGAGGATATCGAAGTCTTCGCTGGTTTCGCCCGGGAATCCGGCGATGAAGGTGGTGCGAAGCGTGATGCCCGGTACGCCGGCGCGGATGCGCTGGATCAGCGTGCGGATATGTTCCGAAGAGGTTTCGCGGCGCATCGCTTCGAGCATCGGATCGGAAATATGCTGCAGAGGCATGTCGACGTAGCGCGCAACTTTGGGACATTCGGCGATGGTTTGAATCAGTTCATCGCTCCAATGGGCCGGATGGGTGTAGAGGAGGCGGATCCAGAAATCGCCTTCGATTTTCTGCAGTTCACGCAGCAGGTAGGTGAGCGAATCGCCGCGCGAGGAATCGACCAGCGCGCGGGGACCGGCTTTCTGCTCCCAGCGGTCCATGCCGAAATAAGTGGTGTCCTGGGAAATGAGATTGAGTTCCTTCACGCCTTCGGCGACGAGCTGGCGCGCCTCGGTCACGATGGAGGCGACGGTGCGGCTGCGATGGCGTCCACGCATCTGGGGAATGATGCAGAAGGAGCAGGGATGATTGCAGCCCTCGGCGATCTTGACGTAGGCGGTGTGAGCGGGAGTGAGGCGGAAGCGGGGCGTGTCGAAATCGGGAATGAAGCGGGGTTGGGCGGTGACGAAGTTCTCGGGTTCTGCCTCGTCCTCGCGATCCTTTTCCAGGATGCCTTCAATGATCGGCGCAATCTGGGTGAGTTGGTCCAGTCCGATGAAGGCGTCGACTTCCGGCATGGAGGTGCGGAGTTCGGTGGCAAAGCGCTGTGCCATGCAACCGGCGACGATCAGCTTCTGCTTGTGATGGCGGCGATGCAGGCCCCGGCGCTGGTTGGCCTCGAGAATCGCCCCGATGCTTTCCTCCTTGGCGGCGTCGATAAAGGAACAGGTGTTGACGATCATCACGTCGGCCTCGTCGGCATTGGGCGTGAGGGCCATGCCGGCTTTGTGCAAATGGCCGGCCATGATTTCGGAATCGACCAGGTTCTTCGCACAACCGAGCGAGACCAAGCCGACCTTGATGGTGGCGGGAGAAGTAAGAAGGGAGGATTCGCTCATTGGAGGTGGGATTGCAGGGTGAAGCTCTCTGGAACGTCATGGGTACTATGCGGTCCATAGTTCACGCCGTCGAGCTTGATGCCGACGGCAGAGGAGATGCCGACATTGACGGAGAATTTGCGGCCATCGAAGCCGACCGACTGTCCGCTGTGCAACACGGAGGCGTAGAGCGGTTTGTCGCTGGAAGGATCAAGGGCGACGACCTGGACGAAGGAATCGCGTGAGGCGGTCAGGATCAGAGGCTTGTCCGTGGAAGCGGGGACGGCGGCGGTGGCGGGAGGAGTAGGAGAGGTTGCGGTTACGGGCACGGCAGCGGGGGCGTCGGCAGGGGCAGGAGAGGGTGGGGGATTGGAAGGAGCCGAGGGAGCTGCATCCTGGTTCAATTCACTGGGATCGACAGGCAAGGCGCGGGGCGGTGCTTTTGGAGTGCTATTGGGATCCGTCGAAGAGGGATCGGAAACGGGAGCGGCGGGCACCGGTGGAGTCGGCGTGGCTGGCTGGGGTGCGGGCGGTGAACTTTGGGCCAGTTCCGAGGGATCGACCGGCAAGGCCCGGGGAGGGGTGGGGGCTGCTGCCGGAGCCGCATTGGTGGCGCTGTCCAGGGCTGCGGTTGTCGCGATCGGAGCAACGGGAATCGAGGATGGTTGCTGGGGGGCTGCATTGGTGCCCGCTGACAGAGTGGAAAGATCGACCGCCTCCGCTTTCGGTGCGTGGCTGGTGTCGAGCGGATCGACCGGGAGGGCATGGGGAGCGGATTCGTCCTCGGTATTCACCTGGGTGACGGTATTGGTGCCGGTGACGGTATCATGCGAGGAATCCTGGGCAAAATAAGACGGGAGTTCGCCCACGCGATACGCCTGAAAAAGGACAAAAGCGATGATGACCGTGACGAGAGCGCCCAATCCCATGACGACATAAAGCCCGGCGTAATTCCGATGGGCCACGCGCGGGGGCATGGAGGTTTCCGGGAGGTAGGCGACGCCCGATTCCGTGGCCAGGCTCGGGGTCTCGTCATCGGGGAGCTTGTGATCGAGCTGGCGCAGGATCTTGTATTCATCCAGGCCGAGCGAACGCGCGTAGGTGCGGACGAATCCCCGGGCATAGGCCGGGCTGGTGAAGTGGGTATAATCGTCCGCTTCCAGATCGCGGATGCGGTCGGCCTTGATCTTGGTTTCGCGTGCAGCCAACTCCGGAGTCCAGTTTTTGGACAGGCGTGCATCCTGGAGTTGTTTTCCGACAGATTTCATGGAGGTCAAACGGTAGGGAGTTATTCGCGAGGTTTCAAGAGCCTGCATGATTTGTAATGTAGCGCCTAGGAGGCGATGCTGGTTAAGGTCATGAGGATTCTTGACCTCTGGCCACAGGGAGAGATGATAGCACCCACACGATGAGGCAGTTTTTTCCCCGGCGTAGCGCCGGTTTTTTTTTAGCCGGAGCGATATGGGTTGGAACCCTGATGTGTTCCCTATGGGCGCAAACGAATTCCCCGACAGGGCTGCCGCTCGAAAAAGTACGCTTGCAGCTTAAGTGGACGCATCAATTTCAGTTTGCCGGTTATTATGCGGCGTTGGAAAAGGGTTACTATCGGGATGCGGGCCTCGATGTGGAGTTGATCGAAGCTGAGCCGGGAGTCGATCCAGTGGCAACGGTGTTGCAGGGCAAAGCCGAATATGGCGTCGGCACCTCGAATCTGTTGCTCGCACGGGCGGCGGGAAAACCGGTCGTGGTGCTGGGGGTGATTTATCAGCATTCCCCCCTCATGCTGGTGGCCCGAAATGATGTAGGGGTGGGAGATATTCACGATCTGGCGACCAAGCCGATCATGGTTGCCCCGGAAGAGGAGGACATCTATGCGTATTTCAAGAACGAAGGAGTCGATCCCGCGAAGCTGAAGATCATCCAGCATAGTTTCGATCTGAATGACCTGATCAACAACAAGGTGCCGGCCATCTCGGCTTATTCGACCGACGAACCTTTCCGCTTGCGCGCGGCCGGAGTCGGGTTTATCGAGTTCAGCCCGCGAGAGGGAGGCATCGATTTTTACGGGGACAATCTGTTCACCTCGGAGCAACAGATCCGGGACCATCCCGATCAGGTCAGGGCGTTCCGTGCGGCCAGCTTGCGCGGGTGGGACTATGCGGTGACCCACCAGGACGAGATCGTCGACCTGATCTTGCGTAAATATAATCGTGGCCGCAGTCGCGAACAACTGGCGTTCGAGGCGCAGCAGACGGTGCGGTTGATGCATCCCGATCTCATCGAGGTCGGTTATATGAACCCGGGACGCTGGCAGCATATCTCCGACACCTACGAGGAGTTGGGCATGTTGCCGCATCCGGTCGATCTGAAGAAATTTCTCTATAATCCGAATCCGAAGCCCGACCTGACATTTCTCTACACGCTTCTGGTCATCTTCGGATGCGTCGCGGCAGGAGCGCTTTTCTGGTTGTTCCCGCTTCTCTATCTTAACCGGAAGCTGCGGCGCGAGATCACCCGGCGCGCGGTGGTTGAGACGGAATTGCTGGCGGCCAAGGAAAAATCCGATGAGGCCCATGCGGCGCAAAGCCGTTTCCTGGCGGTGATGAGTCATGAGGTTCGCTCGCCGATCGGGGGCATCTCGAAATTGTTGGACCTGATCCTGCAGGATCAGCCGACGTTGCCTGAAGCTGTCCGCGAGGATCTTCATGCCGTGCAGCAATCGGCGCAGAGCCTCTATCACTTGGTGGACGGAATCATGGAGTGGTCCCGTTGCGAGGCGCGGGGCGTGGAGGTGGAACTGGGATTGGTCCCGGTCAAGCCGTTCGCGGAAGATTTGCGCCGGCTCTTTCTTCCCCTGGCCGAAACCAAGAAGCTGAGTTTGACCTGCGTGGTTGAACCGGGCGTTCCCGACACGATCTTTTCCGATGGATTACGCCTGCGCCAGATCCTGGCCAACCTCCTGGCCAACGCGATCAAGTTCACCACGGAGGGTTCGGTGACCCTGACCGTGCGACCGGTCACCCCGGAGAAAATGGATGAAGTGCGGTTATTCTTCGAGGTCAAGGACACGGGCATGGGTATCCCGGAGGAAGCGCAGCAACGCCTGTTCAAGCCCTACCAGCAGGCCGATTCTTCGATCGCCCGGAAATTTGGCGGGAGCGGTTTGGGACTATCCATCTCGCTGCACCTGGCCAAATTGCTCGGCGGAACGATCACCGTGCAAAGCCGGGTGGGGGAGGGTTCCACTTTCCGGCTGGAGATTGCGGCTGAATCGGTGACGGAAGCGGCGGTGACGCAGTTCTTGCCGGAAGTTTCGGATGTGCGGCGGGAGAAGTAGGGGGCGCGGGGGGCCACTCAAAGATCGAGCATGCAGGCTTGATTCCACAATTCGGACGACGATGCGGGATTCCGGTGCTAGGTTTTCAGACCCGGACAATGGGCAAAGGATAATCCAACGGATGATGAATCAGGCTTCGACACTCCAGTCCCATGATTTGCCTCTTGCGCGTGCCTTGCTTCGTCTTGGACTTGGAGTCAATATCATGGGGCACGGGTTAGCCCGCTTGCCGCACGTTTCTTCATTTGTTGCCGCCACGGTCCATTCTTTTGCCGGAACCTTCCTTCCGGTGTTCAGCGTGGTTCTGATGGCCTTTCTCATCCCCCCGGCTGAACTTGTCATCGGTGCCTTGCTGGTGGCGGGACTGTTTCAAAGGGCGGCACTGGTCCTCGGCACCTTACTCATGGTGCAATTAACTTTTGGAACGACCCTGATCCAGCAATGGCAGGTCGCGGGCTTGCAGCTTATTTATATCACGGTCTATGCCGCGCTCATCGGCACCCTCGGTTTCGATCGCTTCTCGGTCGACTCCTGGCGGCGCCGACGCTGAGGCGCCGCCCGTTCTGGTTGGTTAAGCGTTCAGTTTTGCCGCAAGCACGTCGGGCATTTCGATTTTGGGTGGCTCGGAAAGCAATTCCTTCCAGTTTGCCATCAGTGCGGCAGCGATCGGGCCGTCCAGGTGAGCCTGCCGGCCGGAAGCGTCGGGGAACGCATCGAAAATCGCAAAAGTGGAAGCGTCCAGCCGGAGGGCAAACCAGACCGTTGTTGCTTCCTCCTGATTGGCCAGCGGCAGAGCGCTTTTAAGAAATTCTTCGACCTGCTTTTCCTTCCCCGGTTTAGCTTTCAAAGTGGCGAGGATACCGACTGTAACGTTTGTGTTCATTTGATTGGTGGTGGTGTTGGTTGGTTTGGCGTCGAAACCGATAGGTATCGGGAATAACTCCAGTTTTCCCGCGTTTATGGCCTCTGGCGGTGTATAGGAGATTTCTCAGGCCTATTTTATTCCCTCACTTGGTGGGAGAGATGGCCGCTCTGGCGTCGTTCCCCATGTCTAGGGGACTGATTAAAACCATCCTCACGTTGATCCGTTGCAACCCCACCATCCGGGTGGCAAGCAAAGCCGGGCAGGGGGCGACGTTCCGGCTGGAAATTGCCGAGGAGTCGGTGACGGAAGTGGCGGTGATGCACTTGTTGCCGGAGAGCGCGGATATTCGCAAGGAGAAGTAGAGGCAGATCGGGCAATGGATGGATGGAGGCCTGACGGGAGTATCCCAAGGACCGCATTGACGGAATTTTGGTGTCAATACTAAGGACTGACCCCTTTCTCGGACCCCTTTCTTGGAGCGAGAGTCGGTCCCGTCTGGACGGGTTATCGAAGATCGAGAAGATGTGGTTGCGGCGGATATGAAGACCAGTAGAAGGGGCAATCTACCGAATAGAGCGTGCTGTGAATCCAACTAACTTTCGATTGGTAGTTTGGGTGATTGGGATTCCTGCGTTTAATCAGGTCGGCTACGAAGTCCAGCAACACCGCCGATTTTTCCCTGTTCCATCCGTCCATTATCGGCGTGCCGTCTGCATTCATACAGTCGGCAATGTAACGGGCGGCTCGAGAGAGCCTTGCGCCGTCGTTGCAGGCGTAATTCAAGCCACTTTCTAGATAGTCCTTAGCGCGTTTAAGAGCTTGCTCAACCTCTTGTTGTAGCTTAGTCGCCTTTCGAAAATGCTCAGCTAAAGGTTCGATGATTTGTATATCAGCCTCAACTTCGAATACGCTAGGGATCTCGAGCACCTCGCTTCCGTAGAGTGTAATACGTTCACTGCCGTACAGTTCCCACGTTCCAACTCGTTCCAGTCGTTCCTTTGCTCCTATTGCCGCGTGATAACCAGCGGTGTTCGCTCTTTGATCCTTGGGTATGCCTGCCACCTTAGTCATCGGCATTTCGGCGAAGATCGTAGTTCCCGCCTCTATGTCGCGCTCAGAACTTTTGCATTCAGCTGTGATCTCAACGCAGTATTTTGTGCGTTTGTCTTCGGCGATAATCACGCCGCTGTAATCATTTGTCTGGCATAACTCGCTAGCGCGAAAAATATCAGCGGAGAACTGAATAGTTGGCATCATCTCATTCTCTCACAGATGCCCTATATTACAAGGCTCTCCGCCTCTTCGAGATTTTAAGGTGCCAAGCTTCGACACAGCAGGAGATTAATCTCCTTCGCCTTGTCGTGATAGGGCAACTCCCAAGGCTTGATATCGCCACTCCACAGCCGCGCTTTTTTCACCTCGAAGAGATTTTGAAATAGTTCTCCGCAGGATTTTTCGTGTTTTTGCCGAGGGTCTAGAATTGACCTCGCTTACTGACTAGCTATTATTGCGAAAAATATGAAAGGCTATCTTAGGCTTCTGCTCGTATCTCCATA
>FTAO01000011.1_pt1 | contig 9949 bp, 7 predicted proteins | sample 1639091 | NCBI WGS metagenome assembly FTAO01 (sample SAMEA3914812, study PRJEB12502) | metagenome | biome: forest; material: soil | place: Canada | collected 2011-07-07 | depth 0.1 m
CCGGCGCAGCAGCCTGGCGGAAGAAGCGCTGGAGAAGCTGGGCCGGGCCATCGACGCCTCGCTGGATAAGCCAATGCTGATCGGCGATCTCGCCGCCGGTGTGGGCCTGAGCGCGGAATATGTGGCCCGGCTCTTCGCCCGCCGCTACGGCATGACCTTGCAACACTACCTGCTGCAACGCCGGATCGAATTGGCCCGGCATCTCCTCATCTCCAGTGACCTGAGCATCTCCGAGACCGGACGCCGCAGCGGTCTACCCGACCCGCAATATTTCAACAAGCAATTCCGGCGCGTCGCCGGCATGAGTCCCCTCGCCTACCGCCGCTCCCGGGCCCGGAAATCCAAACGGAAGACGTTTTAGAGCGTTTCCCAGTTAGATTGAAGCCTGAGACTTCGAATGCCCGGCGAAGGACCTGGCCGGGTTGGGCTCCACGGTCGGCGGCTTGGAAACAAATCGCCTTTTAAGACGACGTCCCAATCGCGGCGTGAAGACCAGATACCAGGCGGAAAGAGCCTTCTCTCTGTTGCCGGTATGCCAAAAATGACTGGCCAGACGTTTCCAGTACCCTCGAATGTGACCGGCCAATTCCTTCCGGTTCTCCGAGGTGGCTAACTCCGGATATCGTCGCCAGAAGGCGTCTTCCAGGTTCCGCAGATCACGCGCCATCTGCGGCAAACTTCCTTCGCAAGCCGGGAAGTTCTCCGACCAGAAATTCCGCATGCGCGCCATCCGTTCCCGCACCCAGGCCTTTCCGGACAACGTCAACATGGCCCGGTCGGAAATTTCCCGCACTTGTTTCATTTGCAGGTTCCGGTGAAGGGCAATCTCCGACTTGTCGTGCCTCCGGCAATCCATCAACACCTCATCCACATAGGCGATGCCGCCCCGGCCGATTAAATCGATCCAGAGCTGGTAATCTTCCGCCGTCTTCCGGCCTTCCCGGTATCCTCCGCAAGCCAGAGCCGTCTCCCGCCGGTACAAGACCTGGCTGTGGCCACCGATGGCATTTCCGAAGAGCAGTTGCCAGCGAAGCCACCACTCCGGCCAGGAACCGCGCACCACGCCGAGCGAGCGCCCCTCCTCATTCACGTATTGGTAATCCGAGGTGATCAGGCACGCCGCCGGGTTTTTCTCGATCAGTGCGATTTGCCGCTCCAGGCGGTTGGGATGCCAAAGATCATCGGAATCGAGCACCGCGATCCATTCTCCCCGCGCCTCGCGCAGGGCCAGGTTTCTGGCCGCGCAGGGTCCGCCCCAGGTCTCTTGCCGGATCAGCCGCACCCGGGCATCCCGTTTGGCATAGCCCGCGACAATCTCTCCTGTCTCGTCCGTGGAAGCATCGTCCACGACCAGCAGCTCAAAATTCGCGTAAGTCTGCTGCAAAGCACTTTCAATGGCCGCGCCCACAAAAGGAGCGGCATTGCGTGCCGCCATGATGCCGCTGATATGAGGGGAGTTAGAAACGGTGCCCATGCCTTGAAAGGGTTTAAACCAAGTAGTCTGTCGAACTAATTATCTTTGTCGAATTTCCCTGTTTTTTCAAGACATTATAAAAACCCATCACCGACGAGGGGAATCCTTCCTTCACTCCCCACCTCCAATTTTGGCAAAAATTGGTTATTTAGAAATCATCCCGGTCCGAAGGACTCATTTACGCCAAAAAATTTTGCCCATCCCTTTTCCCCCTAATAACTGAATTCTCCCCTTGGTTCACCAAATCCTCCTTCTTCCCCTTATTTCGGAAGAAACCCTATGTTTTAGCCGGACCAAGGAGACCGCCGTTGGGGTGATTCTTCGGATCAAGCAAATCGGTACGGGTGGTTTTGGGGATGCCGAGGATATCGCGGTCTTGGTAATAGTCGGGATTGAGAAAATCGGGCTCGTTGGGCATGTGCGGTCCCGACGGTCGTCTCGCACGCTCCTCAAATGCGCGTTGTGCATCGGCAAATGCTTTCTTCACGGCGACGGCCCGATCCATCTCAGCCTTCAAGGCCTCGGCATCCGCAGCATCCTTTTTCGCCCGCGCATCAGCCGCCGCCAGGGCCTTGTCTGGATCATAGTTGAATCGCTTTTGCAGCTCGGGAGACAAATTCCAGATCGAGACCCGCGCACCTCCGTCCCGATGAAGAATCGTGATCGCATCAGGTTCCACCTTGATGACTTGGACCTCATGATACGTCTCACCGCCCAGCGTCTTCCAGTCCTCCGCCTGAACGCGCGCGCCGGAAAGCATGAGAATCAGCATGACCGACACGACCATCAGCGCGTTGCGATACCACCTCTTTTTGCCATAAATGCTTCTCATGAGAGCCCTCCTCGACATTCCATCATTTTACCGTCCCCACCTAATTTCTGATCTCCACGGCCAGGCGATCATCCAGGCTGGCATGGTCCAGCAGCAGGCTGAGCAAATCCAATTGGGTGATCGTATTGCGCATCACCAATTTGCCGCCAAGAATCGGAGAGTCTGTAGTGGGCATGAAGGTGGCCGATGAGCCGTCGCCAAAAACAAGGCCCCGATTCGTTAACTCTCTTTTGACATCGATCTGACGAGGCCCTTTCTCAGGAGCCGGAGCTGTTCCGGGAATGGATGCCGCCTGGGAATACTGCCCCGTGATAATATTGGGCGGAACCGAGTAGGTTCGTTCCATGACCGTGCTCCCCTCCTCCACCGGAGGCCAGAGATAGACCAGCCTGGCTCCCGCAAACTCAACCTCGTATTTCAATCCCGTCTGCACGGAGATCTGGTCAAGGACATCGCCCAACGTGATCGAGGTGGCATCAAGCGTGACTTCCGGATGAATGCGAGGATCCATCGTACCCTCCTTGGCAAAGGTAAGTCGTAAAACAAAATGCACGCCCCTGGCCTTCGGATCGGATCCCTTGCTCTTATCCGACAGAATCTGAAGGACCTTGCCCAGCTCCAGCTTATCGAACTTCAGGTGATCGAAAACAATCGACTGGGCACCCGCAGACGCCGGTGCCTCTGGATTCCGGGCCGCTCTTTCCATCATCTGCAGCAGCGGCTCCAGATCATCGCTATAGGGATTGGGCTCCGCCTTGAGCGCCCGGACCGCTGCCAGAACGGAGGGCCCCTGCCGTGTCCGGCTGAATGGGCTAAGTCCTGCATCCAATAATAGCCGGAGGATGGCGGGATTCTGCTTCTGAAAGGCCAGGACCAGCAAGCTGGCCACTTCATCTTCTGGAATACCCTTGAGCGCCCCGGCCTCGATCAACCGCGCCATGATCTTCGTCGAAATTTCATTCGGACTCGGGCCCGCCGCCGTGCCCCAGAGAATCGTCTGCATCACCGTACGGTTGGTTATCTTCGCTCCGCTCTTGAGTAGAAAATCGACCATCTCCAGTTGCTTGCCCACCCCCACCGCCTGGTCGAGCGGATTAAGATCGCCGTCCTTGGGATACACCTCCGCCCCACGACTAATCAAGAGCTGCGCCACCGCCAAATTCCCCCGCTGCGCCGCCATGCCGAGAGGCGTGACCAGGCAGTACTCAACCGGATTCAACGCCGCGCCCGCCTCCACCAACCCTTTTATTTTCTCCAGCGGCTGATCCTGGTTGATCGCGTAAGTCAGTTCGGAGCAATAGCGGGGCGTCCCATGTTCCCACAGCAAACGAACAATCGGCTGACGTCCGTCCCGCAGGGCCTCCTGCATGTCCAGAGGCCCAAAGCTGCTCCCCTTATCGAGCAACGCCTTCACCCCCGCGGAGTCACCGGAACCGATGGCACCTCGTATCTCGTCGAGGTTCGACTGACCAAACATCGACGGGGTGGAGACACTTCCCGTCATCACCAGAACGGCCCCCGGCACAGCCTGAGTTGAAGTCGAAGCCGGAACCGCCGGAGCACGTTTGATCGCCTCTTCCAGCATGGGGACCAAATCGGGATGCGCCTTCTGCGCAAGTTCCAAGGGGGTGATCTTGCGGTAGCTCTCCCCGATCAGCGGATTGGCTCCGTGATCGAGTAACGCCTTGAGAATTTCGGGTTGATGATAGTTCACCGCCCAATAAACCAGACTGCCGGATCCTTCGATTTGATCGGGATTCACACCGGCATCCAGCGCGGTCTCCGCCATCGCCGCCTGCCCGGCTTGAATGCAGGCGAAGAGACTGATGGCCTTGGGATCCGCGCCTGCCTTGATCAGCGCGTCGAAGATAGGCTGGTTTCGAAGGACCACGGCAAAGTTGATTCCCCGTGTCGCATCCGGATTTGGCTTCGGCCCCTTGTCGACCAGCGTATCGACGAGATCAGCCTGCCCTCCTTTGGCTGCCAAAAAAAGCGCGGAGTGCCGTTGGCTGGCCGGAAGAGCCGGGTCCGCTCCCTGCGCCAGCAGCCATTGCGCCACATCCGTATAACCCAGAGCCACGGACAAGGTCAGAGCGGACCAACCGTGGCCATCGGATGAATTGATCGGAGTTCCCTGTTAGACGAGATCCTGTACCGATTTCAAATCACCCTGGGCGGCGGCTTTCAGCAAAGCTTGCACCTTCTCATCGGTCACTTGAGAAAAGACCGCACCACGGCCAAGAAAGAGATCCGTCACTTTTCGCAGAGAGGCGATTTCTTCAGACGTGTGATTGGGGCAGATCGTCAGCGCCTGCTCCATCGCGGGCACCGCATCGCGCGCCTCACCGCCCAAAGGACGAACCGTACCATTGGGATCGACTCCATGCGCCAGCATGCTTTCAACAATATCCACGGGAAGAGGCGCAAAACCCGACCAGTTGAAAAGATAAGCCAGAGCCGTATTTTCTCCGGCATCCGTCAGGGAGAGATCGGCGCCGTTATCGATCAGCGCCCGCGCCGCCACAAAGTGCTGCCCCCGCAGGACGGCCATCAACGGCGTCCTCGCCCCGTCGGCACCATCGGAATGATCCTTGGCATTGATATCGACACCGGCGGCTACCAGCAGATCGACCGTGCGGCGCTCACGTGCCTCATACGCCTTTTGCCTTTCTTCCGAGTAGGGAACGCCTCCAAAAAAACTGGTATGACTCCGATTCAAAGCGCTGGTCCTGGTCAGATGATGCAGGATGTTTTCACCCTGCTTGTCCACTCCGGTGACTTTCACGCCCTTTTGGATCAACAGCTCCAGCGCCTTCGGACAATAAAATAAAGAAGCCGCCAACCAGGCCGCGTTCTCATTGACGCCATCCCCGACGTTTCCATCCGCACCATGCTCGATCAGCGCGCAGGCGACATCATCGAGACCAAAATTGAGCGCATAGATGAGCGCCGAATTTCCACTCTTGTCCTTCGCCTTGGGATCGGCCCCCTGCTGCAGCAAGCGCTCCACCTCGGCGAGGTTCTCCTGCAACGTCTTCCCCACTCCCGCAAACTCCACGACCGGCTGATGGATCGCGCCCAGCAACGCGTCATTGAGCTTTTTCTGAGCATCGCCTGGGGTCGGGTTTGAAGAAGTTGCTGCCGCTGTATTCGGAGCAAGGGGAGGCACTTGATCCGAAGCGGTGGAAACAGTCGCCGCCGTCAGCCTCAGGGTCATGCCCGCGACCAGGGCAAATGCCGCCAGCAGGACCGTTACGAAAACCACGCGGGTCCCCGGCGTCTTCCGCAGAATCGTCGCATCCAGAATCGCCTCCACTCGCGACTTGAGCCGGTTTGGCCGCGCCATCGACAGCGCAATCGTCGGCGAAAGCGCCGGGGCGCGGTATCGCTCCGTGATTGCCACCAGGTTCGCCGCATAAGTCTCGGGCTGGATATTTCGAGCGAGGACTCGATCATCCGCCGCATTCTCCGCCTCATCACGCAGCCGCCCCGCCGCCATCCAGATCAGCGGGTTGAACCAGCACAGCGTGCACGCCAGTTGCCCGATCAGCATCGCGAACAAGTCGCCCCGCACGACATGCGCCATCTCGTGCGTCATGCAGACTTCAATGCGTTCCTCGTCCCACTCCTCCCAACTTTCCGGAAAAACCACCGTGGGCCGGAAAATCCCGTGGCAGAAGGGAATCTCCGTCAGCGGCGTGATCATCAGACGGACCGGGCGCGTGGATTGAAAATGCCGCCGGATCCGATCGAGGCAGAGCGCCAGCCTCTCCGGGCCGGGAGAACAGCTCACCCGCACCAGCCTCCTCACCCGCAAATGCGAAAAAAGCAGGCGCAAAAGAATCAAACCCCCGCCGATTAGCCAGGCTGTCGCCCACAGGTTGAAGGACAGGATGTGACTTCCGCTCTGGTGCAACCAGTCCGGCGAAGACGCAGAGGATGTCGCCACGCTGCCTCCATCGCCCGTAGAAGAAAGTGGGAGGTCCCTCCAGTTCTCCGCGGAGAAATCCAGCTCGTGAAATTCCGCTGCCGTTGCCGGAAGGATCGGAACCGCAATACGCGCATGCACCCACAGGAGAGGCAGTGCGGCCAGCGGCGCAGCTAACGCCAGCAGCCAGAAGAGATGCCTTAACGCCGCCGATTTTCTCCGCCACACTTGGGCTGCCAGCCAGGCCAGCCCCACTGCCACCGTACTGGCCACTGCGAGGACGACAACCGCAGAAGGAACGGGGGGGATCGTGTACATGGCAGGAATCTCAGGATTTATTGCGCCGGCTCCGCGCTTCTTTTTGCGCAATGAGAGCCTTCAACTCTTTCAATTCCGCGGCCGAAATTTTCAGTTCACTGGAATCGAGCAAGGCCGCCACAACGGAAACGGGCGAATTGTTGAAAAGCGATTGCATCAGCCGCGACAAGGCGGAGACGCGCGCGTGGCTGGCCGCCACCACCGGCTCGAAGACATACTTGAGCCCGACCCGCCGATGTTTGAGCAGCCCCTTATCAACCAGGATCCGCATCAACGCCCGCACCGCCGAATAACCCGGCGGATCCGACAACGCCTCAAGCACCTCCGCTGAAGTCACATTCCCCCGCGCGTAAACCACATCCATAATCTGCCTCTCGCGGCGACTAAGTCGCGCCAACGCCTCCCGGGCAGTTCGAAGTTCGGCCATGAATGCTACTTTCTTAGCAGTCTCAAACAAAGTCAACCTCAAATGCTAAACTTTTAGCATTCAACCTGAACGATGTCCTGCCGACAGACTGTCCCCCTCAGTTGTAGCGGGTCCATGACCATCGCGCCTCCCGTCCCGTGTCCCTCTCGTTCCCAAGTTGGACTTGGGAACGCCCTCCCTCCTCCGCGAAATTTCATTTCGCGCATTCTCCTGTAGCGGCGGGCATCACCTGTCCTGAGCGAAGTCGAAGGAACCGCCGACGCCCGAGGAAAAGACACGACCATCATGACCCTCCGCCCCATAAAACACCTCCCCCTTGGATTTAACGCAACAACCCCTACACTAAACTGTATGCCCAGTTGGGACTCCACCCAGTATCTCCGCTTCGCCGATGAACGAACCCGCCCCTGCCGCGACCTGATCAACCGTATCTCGTTGCCGAATCCGCAGCGCATCATCGATCTGGGCTGCGGACCAGGCAACAGCACGGCGGCGCTGATAGAACGCTGGCCGCAAGCAGAAATCGAAGGATTGGACAGCTCCCCCGAAATGATCGCCACCGCGCAAAAAACGCATCCCGCCCAACGCTGGACGGCTGGCGACATCGCCACCTGGACCGCCGCCACACCCTACGACCTCGTCTTCAGCAACGCCGCGCTGCAATGGGTTCCAGACCATTCGACCGTCCTCCCCCATCTCCTGCAACAAGTCGCCCCCGGCGGCGCATTGGCCCTTCAAGTCCCCTTCAATCTCGACGCCCCTGCGCACCGCCTCATGCGCGAGTTGTCTGAATCCGCCGCATGGCAGAGCCATTTCCCCCGCCAGCCCCGGGAGTGGTTCGTCCATGAACCCGCCTTTTATTACGACATCCTCAATCGTTGGGCAAAACGGCTCGACCTTTGGAAAACGGAATATCTCCACCTCCTGGAAAACACCCGAGCCATCGTCGAGTGGTACAAAGGCACCGGCCTGCGCCCCTTTCTGGACGCCTTATCGCCAACAGAGCAGACCCGCTTCCTGACCGATTACGAAACCCTCCTCACCGCCGCCTATCCCCTCCAGGCCGACGGACGCGTCCTCTTCCCCTTCCTCCGCTTCTTCCTGATCGCGTATCGATCGTAAATACGAATGGACTCCAGCTCTCGCTGGGTACCCCGAACGACGTGAGATCTCTGCGAAACTTTTCTTCTTGGCAGATTTGGCAGATCGTCACCCTGAGCGAAGGCGAGCCCTCCATCCATATCCTCCCAGAATTCCCCGAACCGCAGTCGAAGGACCTACCCGTCATCATCTCAACGTAATGCCATCACCAATCAACTCATCCTCTCAGGCCCACTCTCCCTCCGTCCCAATCATGTAAATCTTGTTAATCCTGTCCAAAACGCCCCTGCTTCTCTCCATTCCGTAATTCCGTCACCTTCACCCTTCCTCATGTCCCTCCTGTCAAAAACCTTCCCCTAAAATTCCGTTAATTAGGTCCATTTGGTAATTCCGTAATGCCCCCTCCGTCCTCCCCTACTTCCCCACCGGCAAAAAAACCGCATCGGTCGGATCATGCCAAACCTCGCGCCAATCCGTCCGCTCCTTCATCTTTCGAAAAACATCGGCGCTCACCGGCATCAGGATCGCATTGGGACGGCGATCGGGGAGAGGATCGGTCAGCAACCCGGCCCAATTCTTGCGTCCCTCAAAAAAATTGCAGACCCGCTGATAAGTTGCCGGCTTGTAGACCAGATCATACCGACCATCCATCGAAACGCGCATCTGCCCGCGCAAATGCCACAGGGCATAGCTGCCGTAGTTGAAAGGCACCAGGAGATTGCCTTCCACCTTCTTCTGCTGAAGAAACTGCACCGCGCCCACCGGGGAGGAGACGGAGGGATATTCCAGCATCAGCCCCGCCCCCGGTAAAAAAAAGAGCGCCATGAAAAAGGGCACGATAACCGCCGTGCTGCGCAGCCCCATCAGGCCCAGACGGCGCAGCGGATGAAAGTCTTCGTCAAAGTTGGGGTCGCGGGGAAAATAGCTCGGCACCAGTGCACCCGCGACGAGCGCAAACAGCGACGTCTGCCTCCCGGAAGTCAGTGAGATCACGACAAAGACTCCCAGCAACAGCAACCCGGTGTGATCAATCCGCCGCCATCCCTGGTTGCGAAGCAGAATCGCAAACGCGACGATCAAACCCAGGAGCAATATCTTGTAGGCCAGGTAGGAATTGGGTTCGTGCCACCACGAAACGACCGCCCACTCGCCGAACCCGTGCCGCGGCGTAGTGAGCGCACGGACGGTCGAGACCCACAGTTGCCAGCCGAAAGGATTGATCAGCGAAACCAGCGAACACACCCCCAGGCGGACCGCCCAGGGCCTCCACGCGTTTCCGCAAACAAACTCAATCGCCCCCACCAAAAAGAGCCACACCAGGCCGATGGCGAAACCACCGTGAAGATTGGCCCAAAAGACCATGGACAGCCCATACCACCAGGCGGGGATGGTCCGCCCCCGCCGCTCGCTCTGAAACCAACAAAGCCAGAGCGCCAGGAAGATGTGGGTAAAGGTCATGCACCGCACCGTCGACTGAAACGAAGGCAGCAGGACCAGTAAGATGAGCGCATAAAAAGCGGCCAGGAAGAGCGAAGGCCGCCGATCCTGCAACCCTGCCCGCACAACCAAGATCAGGGTGATCGCCAGGGTCACCAGCTTCACCACGACAAACACGTTCAGGCCGAATTCCCGGTATAGACCGTAAAAGATCAAGGCGCTGCCCCACTCATGATCGGCGATATGCGTGTAATCGGAGAGATAACTGAAGACGTCCCCATCGGGAAAATGTCCCGTCTGCGCGAGCGCCTCGCCTAAGGCCAGCCGGTGCCAGAGATCGGGATCGGCAGGATTCGTCACCGTGCCATCGGCCACAATGAGAAAAAGGAGATACAGCCAGAAGAAGAATTTGACCCAGCGCGCAGACACCCC
>FTAO01000014.1_pt1 | contig 9911 bp, 9 predicted proteins | sample 1639091 | NCBI WGS metagenome assembly FTAO01 (sample SAMEA3914812, study PRJEB12502) | metagenome | biome: forest; material: soil | place: Canada | collected 2011-07-07 | depth 0.1 m
GGTCGAGATGGCTGCGGAGGCGGGTGAGCTCCTCGGAGATGTCGCTGCGGTCGGCGAAGAAGACAATTTCCTTGAGGAGGCGCTCGTCGGAATCTTCGATCTCGAGGCCGGCCTTGGCGGAGCGTTCGAGCAGTGCAGCGCGATGGTGCTCCATGACCTTGGGGGCAAGAATGCTGATGGTCTTGAGATTTTTCTGGAGGGCGAAGGTGCGGGCGCGGAGATCGAGGGCGAGGGCCTTGCCTTCGCGCTTGCGCATATCGACGAATTGTTTAAGCGCGGTGTCGAGGGCCTTCTTGACCGACGGCCACGCGGTTTCAATGGCGATTTCGACACCTTCGGAATCGAGGACGCCGGGACCTTTCAAGAGGTGATCGAGCGTGATTTCGCCGCTGAGCTTGAGCGTTTTTTTAAGTTCCTCGAGTTCGGCGCGGTAGGCCTTGGCGGCGGCGAGGTTGATCAGGCTGCTCTTCTTCCCGCTCTTGGCGTGCAGGCCGACGACGACGGTCAGGCGACCGCGGGAGATGTGGGCATTGATTTCATCGCGCATGCGCGGTTCGAGTTCGAGGAGCGCTCGTGGAAGGGAGAGGGATATTTCGGCCTGCTTCCGGTTGACCGCACTGAGTTCCACCGCGATTTGGCGACCGTCAAACACCGCGGCGCCCCGACCATAGCCAGTCATGCTTCGCATGAATCTCTTCTACTCTGTCGTTCTGAACTTGTCGAAGGCTCAGTTGGGTTTGCGTGACTACCCGAAGAAGATGGTTAGACGGGCTGTTTCCATTTCATGGCGAAATTCCGGATTGAGCCCGAGCATCCCGACTGCTGCCGCCGTGTGTCGAAAAGGGCGTCCAGGATTGCACTTTCCATCGCCGTCCCAGCACACAAGGTTCCAGCTTCGTCATACGGAAACTGGCAAATATTTTCGGATGAAGAGAAGGGGACACAATCAGTCGCTCTTGCGCATCCGGTACAAGGTAATCGAGGAAAAACGGGAAGTTTGCTGCCAACGCTCTTTCGGAAATGCGGCGTCTGATCTCAGGCAAAAAGCGATGCCTATCGGGATTGTTCCGATCTTGCGAGCTCCCCCCCAAACGCTGTCTTCGTTAAGTTGAAGCCGATGGCTCATGATGTTTTCTAGTATAGCATCCGCAAGTGCGGATACTCGACTACGGTCTCGAATACGCCGTGATCAAGACGACCACGAATATGCTCTCGATTCTGTAGAGGCAGCGGGGCCGCTATCGTCCGCCTTCTGATCAAGACAATTGATCAGAAGGGTGTAAAAGTGGTGCGCGGTGGCAGGTTTGAACTGCCGACCCCTACAGTGTCAATGTAGTGCTCTACCACTGAGCTAACCGCGCGACTGCATCCGACAAAGGGATGACGGGAAGGGAGAGACTACGTTTTTCGGAACTAACTGACAAGTGGTTTTAGTAAAAACGATTACAAAAAAAATCAGGCCTGTGCCTGGACGATGACGGCGGTGCCGTAGCAGAGGACTTCCGTGATCCCGGGCATGAGTTCGGTGGCGTCGTAGCGCACGCCGATGATGCCGTTGGCGCCGAGGGAGGTGGCGTGGTCTGCCATCTGGGCGTAGGCGTCGGAACGGGCCTTTTCGCAGAGGTCGGTGAGGATGGTGATGTTGCCGCCGAAGATGGACTGGATGGAGGCGCCCATGTTGCCGATGACGGAACGGGAACGGACGACGATGCCGCGGACGAGGCCGAGGGTTCCGCCAATTCTATAACCGGGTAGTTCGAAGGCGGTGGTGATGAAGCGATGGTCCATGGGGGGCAGGCTAGTATGGCGGAGTTGGTTAGGGAAGTGATTTTTGACCGGACGGGTGAGCGCACCGTTTAGGCCGCTTCCCAAGCACAACTTGGGAACGAGGAAAGCAGGTTGCGTCAGGGCTTTTTGTACAAAGCTGCCCGGACCACCCGAATGAGTTGGCGCGAAATGAAATTTCGCGGATGGGGGAGGGGCGTTCCCAAATGGAAATTTGGGAACGAGGGGGGCTGAGGAAGGAACCGCCGTCAGTGATTAGCTGTGGCGGCGGCGTTTGACCTGAATCTGGGCGAGGGCGCGGGCGAGCGAGGCCTGAGTGGCTTCGAGTTCCTCGCCGTCGAGCGTGCTGGACTTGAGCAGTTCCTCGGCGCGTTTGACCGCTTCCTCGGCGACCTTTTCGTCGATGTCCTGTTCGTTGACCGCGCCATCGGTGAGGACGCCGACGCTGTCTCCGGTGATTTCGGCGAAGCCCTCTCCGATGGCGAGAACTTGAGTCTGTCCCTTGAGGACATACTGAAGTTCTCCGGCCTTGAGTTCCGTGACCATGGTCTCGTGCATGGGGAGCACGCCCATGTCGCCTTCAGCGCCGGGGAGCTGGACGCTGTCGACTTCGCCTTCGAAGATCCTGGCGTCCGGCGTGATGATTTCGAGCTTAAGCGTCTGGGCCATGGTAACGAAGGTCTACGAGTTGATCGTGGAGATATTGCCCTTCATATAGAAGTCGCCTTCACCCACGTCATCGTGCTTGCCGTCGAGGATTTCCTTGAAGCCCTGGATGGTATCCTTGAGAGAAACCTGGACTCCGGGAGTACCGGTGAAGATTTCCGCCACGCTGAACGGCTGGCTGAGGAAGCGCTGGATCTTGCGGGCGCGGGCGACCAGGAGCTTGTCGTCGGCCGAGAGTTCGTCCATACCCAGGATGCTGATGATGTCCTGCAGATCCTTGTAGCGCTGGAGGATCTTCTGGACGCCACGGGCCACGGCGTAGTGCTCTTCACCGACGATGTCGGGGGTGAGCGCCTTGGAGGTGGAGGCGAGGGGATCGACCGCGGGATAGATGCCGAGTTCCGCGATGGAACGCTCGAGCACGATGGTGGAATCGAGGTGCGCGAAGGTGTTGGCGGGGGCTGGATCGGTCAAATCGTCCGCAGGCACGTAGACGGCCTGGAAGGAAGTGATCGAACCGTTCTTGGTCGAGGTGATGCGTTCCTGCAGATCGCCCATTTCGGAGGCGAGGGTGGGCTGGTAACCGACGGCGCTCGGCGTACGGCCGAGGAGCGCGGAGACTTCGGAGCCTGCCTGGGAGAAACGGAACACATTATCGATGAAGAGAAGCACGTCCTGGTTCTTTTCGTCGCGGAAGTATTCGGCCATGGAGAGGGCGCTCAAGGCGACGCGCATACGGGCACCGGGGGGTTCGTTCATCTGGCCGTAGACCAGCGCGACCTTCGATTTGGAAAGATCCTGCTGATTGATAACGCCCGACTCGGACATTTCATGGTAGAGATCGTTACCTTCACGGGTACGCTCGCCGACTCCGGCGAACACCGAGTAACCGCCGTGCACTTTGGCGATGTTGTTGATCAGCTCCATGATGACGACGGTCTTGCCGACGCCGGCACCACCAAACGCGCCAACTTTGCCGCCCTTAGTGAACGGACAGATCAGATCGATGACCTTGATGCCGGTTTCGAGCACTTCGGATCCGGTATCCTGATCGACGAGCGAAGGAGCGGGGCGATGGATCGGATAACGCTTGGTGAAGGTGACCGGACCGCGTTCGTCGGTCGGTTCACCGAGGACGTTGAAGATGCGGCCGAGGATGCCATCGCCCACGGGAACGGAAATCGGAGCGCCGGTATCGATCACTTCCATTCCGCGCTTCAAACCTTCCGCACCGGCCATGGCGACGGCGCGGACCCAGCCTTCACCGAGGTGCTGCTGGACTTCGAGGGTCAGCTTGCGGGCGTGGCCGTCGATGGTGTAGTCAATGGTCAAAGCATTGAAAAGGGAGGGGAGGTGACCGTCGGAGTATTCAACATCGACGACCGGGCCGATGACTTGAACGATTTTGCCGACGTTGGCAGTAGGAGTAGCAGAAGCAACCATAGAGTGTACGAGGTGAGGTTTGGAGTTAGAAAAAGGGGAGCTTAGCTCATGGCAGCGGCGGCCGACGAAATCTCAAGGAGTTCGTTGGTGATCGCAGCCTGGCGGGCCTTGTTGTATTCGAGGGTGAGGTCCTTGACGAGCTGCTTGGCGTTGTCGGTGGCGGCCTTCATGGCGACCATGCGGGCGCTGTGTTCGGAGGCGCGGGACTCGAGGATCTTTTCGTAGAGCTCGAGGTGAACGAAGTAGGGGAGGAGCTTGCCGAGGAGGATGTTGGCGTCGGGCTCGAAGTTGTAATAGATGGGCTGCGCTTTGCCAGCCTCATTGTGGGCGCGTTCCGCTTCGCCCAAGGCTTTGGCCACATCGAGCACGCCGGCGCCGATGGGGACGAGCGGGTAGCGGGTCGGCACCTGGGAGAGCGTATTGACGAACCGGCTGAAGTAAATTTCGACGGCATCGAACGCGCCTTCCTCGTACTGCTTGAGGACGAAGCGGCTGATGGTCTTGCTGTCGGCAAAAGTGAAGGCGTCCTTGAGCTCGAAATCGGCAAGGAGGTTCTTCTTCAGACGGGCCAGGAACTGGCGGCCTTTACGACCGACGCTGATGTAGACTTTGTTGCCGTCGTCAGCCTTGACGACTTCGCGAAGAAGATTGGTGTTGAGGGGGCCGCAAAGTCCCTTTTCCGTGGTGATGACGATCACCGCGGTCTTGCCGGTCTTGTTCTGATTCTGGAGCAGGGGATGGCTGACTTCCTGCGGCCCCAGATTGGCGTAGAGGTGGGCGGCGAGATCGTCCAGGCGACCGGCGTAGGGCCGGATGGCCAAAGCGGCCAATTGGGCGCGGCGCATTTTCGTGGCCGCAACCATCTGCATCGCCTTCGTGATCTGCGAGGTGTTTTTGACCGACTTGATGCGCCGGCGAATGTCGCGGAGATTGGCCATGGGGTTAGGAAAGCTGGAACTTTAAACGTGAAACGCGATTAGGCGTAGGACTCGGCAAAGCCGCCGACGATGGTCTTGAGTTCGTTGGACAGCGCGTCGTCGAAGGCGTTTTTCTCACGAAGTTGCGCCAGGACTTTCTCGTGGCGGGAGGTGAGGAAGTCGGTGAGCTTGGTCTGGAAATCCTTGACCTTGTCGACGGGGACTTTGTCGAAGAAGTTGTTCTGCACGGCCCAGAGGGTGACGGCCTGAAGTTCGACCGGGACAGGGTGGTAATTTTTCTGGTTGAAGACTTCCACCACGCGGGAACCACGATCGAGCTTGGCGCGGGTCTTGGCGTCGAGATCGGAACCGAACTGGGCGAAGGCGGCGAGTTCGCGGTACTGGGCGAGATCGCCCTTGATCTTGCCGGCGACCTGCTTCATGGCCTTGATCTGCGCGGCGCTACCGACGCGCGACACGGACAGACCGACCGAGATGGCGGGGCGGATACCCTGGTAGAACAAATCGGTTTCCAGATAGATCTGACCGTCGGTGATGGAGATGACGTTCGTGGGAATGTAGGCGGAAACGTCGCCGGCCTGTGTTTCGATGATGGGCAGGGCGGTGAGGGAGCCGTTACCGTACTTCTCACCAACGCGAGCGGAACGCTCAAGGAGACGGGAGTGGAGATAGAAAACGTCGCCGGGATAGGCTTCGCGGCCGGAGGGACGTTTCAGGATGAGCGAAACCTGGCGGTAAGCGACGGCGTGCTTGGAGAGATCATCATAGATGATCAGAGCATCCATGCCGTTATCCATGAACCATTCGCCCATGGCGCAACCGGAGAACGGTGCGAGGTACTGGCTGGTGGCCGAGTCGGAGGCGGTGGAGGAAACGATGATGGTGTAGGGGAGGGAACCGGTCTTGTTGAGAGTCTCAATGACGCGGGCGACGTTGGCGTTCTTCTGGCCGACGGCGACGTAGATGCAATAGAGAGGACGGAACCCTTCTTTGCCTTCGTTCTCGCGATTGATGCGGGCCTGATTGATGATGGTGTCGATGGCGATGGTGGTCTTGCCGGTGGCGCGGTCGCCGATGATCAACTCGCGCTGACCGCGGCCAATCGGGATCATCGCGTCAATGGCGGTGATGCCGGTCTGGATGGGCTGGCTGACCGATTTACGGGCAATGATGCCGGGGGCGAGCTTTTCGACGGGATAATAAACGTCGCTCTTGATGTCACCCTTGCCGTCGATGGGCTTGCCGAGGGCGTCAACGACGCGGCCGAGGAGAGCCTTGCCGACAGGAACCTGAAGGAGCTTGCCGGTCGTCTTGACCTGATCGCCTTCCTTGATGCCGCTGAACGCGCCGAGAACGATGGCGCCGACTTCGGTTTCCTCGAGATTGAGCGCGAGGCCCATGACGCCGCCGGGGAATTCCAACATTTCGTTGAGCGCTGCGCCGGAGAGGCCTTCGATCTTGGCGACGCCATCGGAAATTTCGCGGACGGTGCCGATGTTGGATTGAGCGACGTCCGTTTTAAGGGAGACGATCTGGGATTTGATTTCTTCGAGGAGGGTGCTCATGATTTTGCGGTGCTGGAGGTTTTAAGTCTAAATAAAATTAAGAGAAGGATTGTTTGAGGCGTTCGAGACGGGTGCTGAGGCTGCCGTCCCAGATGTTGCTGCCGCGCTGGATGCGGATGCCGCCGAGGAGTGCCGGGTTTTCCAGGTAAGTGGTGCGGGAAGCCGGGCCGAAACGCCGTTCAAGATCGGCAAAAACACTGGCACCGCGATCGGCCAGGGGGCTGGCGCTTTCGACGCTGACGCTGCGCTCTTCAACGGCGAATTCGACCAGCTTGCCCAGGCGATTGATTACCGCGAGGTAGTTGCGCGGCTTTTCCGCGACCAGAAGCCGGATGATTTCGCGAAGGCCCTGCTCGTTGAGGGAGCCGTCGGGTTTCTGGCAGGCGCGAAAATACCGTTTGGCGCTCTGGCGGGCATGGCGATCGATTTTCATGGCAGCGACAGGGCGTTCTTAGTTGTTCGAGGCGCTGAGCTGATGAAGCGTCTCGGCATTGAGGCGGGTCTGGTCGTCTGCGGTCAGGACCTTGCCGGCGATTTTCTCGGTTGTCTGGACGACGAGAGCTCCAACCTGGCCCTTGAGTTCCGCGAAGAGGCGGTCGCGGTCGAGGGCGGCGGCTTCGTGGGCCTTTTTGATGATTTCCTCGGCCTGGCGGGTCGCTTCCCTGGTGCGCTGCTCACCCCGTGCCACGGCTGCTTTTTCGGCCTCCGCGATGATCGCCGTGGCCTTGTCATTGGCTTTCTGAATGATGGCGAGACGGGAAGTCTCGGCATCGGCCAGTTCCTTTTTGATCTTCTCGGAATTAGCCATGGCGTCCTCGATGGTCTTGCGGCGTTGCTCCAGAATGGTGCGTACCGGCTTCCAGGCGAAGGCCCAGAGGACAACGAAGAGAACCGTGACGGCGCAGCATTGGGCGATGAACTGCTGGCTGTTCCAGCCGGTCAGGGTGCCGGCATCCTGCAGGTTATCGATGATGTTGGCCAGAGGCAGAGTAGGAGTGAGCATAGGTAAGGAGGCGTTCCGCCAGCAAAGGTCGCTGGCGGCGATACGATGACTTATTTGCTGCTGGCCAACACGAAGGCAACGAGCATGAACGTTCCTTCAGAGATACCAACCATGAGCAGGGAGATGGCGATGATGATGCCTTTGGCGCCAGGATTGCGTCCCACTGCCTGAGAGGCTCCGGCTCCGACCGCGCCAATGCCGATGGCGGCGCCGCCGGCGGCTAGACCAACTTCAATGGCGGAGGTGCTGCCGGTCAATCCGGTTAACGATGTTGCTGCTTGTGCCAAGATTTCCATGTGCATATGTTTTTCCTTAAGTTATGGGTGTGAGTTGATTTTCGGTGCTCCGCAAAACGGTTGGCTCCAAAAGGATTAGTGGGCGTCCTTTGCCTCCGAAGAGTGATCGTCCGCGCTGGTAAAGATACCGGTGAATACGGCAGTTAAGACAAAAAAGACGAAAGCCTGCACGAAAGCGACCAGGAGCTCGTAGAAATAGCAGGGGATGAGGGTGATGAAGCCGATGCTGGGTGCCATGTGGTAAACGGAATCGAGCAGATATTCGCCACCGAAGATGTTCCCAAAGAGGCGGAAGGTGAAGGCGATGGGGCGGACGATGAAAACGGAAAAGACCTCGACCCAGCCAACCAGGAAAAAGATGAAAATGAAGAAATAGTTGATGACCGGGTTGGGGAAATGGACCTGTGACCCAAAGATGTGTTTGAGCAAGCCGCCAACGCCCAGCTGACGAATACACCAATAGAACCACATGAAGAAAAAGATTGCGGCGTAGGCAGCGGTGAGATTGACGTTGGCATTGGCGCCCCGGAGAAAGGGTTGGGTCACTTCAAAGTGGCCGTTGATGACCTTGCCGTAGCCGATGGTGCCCACGCCCGGAATCAGGGCGAGACAGTTTTCCGCGAGAATGAAGACGAAGAGACCGCCGAAGTACCAGAATCCGCGTTCCATAGTGGCGCGGCCGGTGATGCTCTCGACAAAGTCACTCATGATTTCGACGATCCATTCGACGAAGTTTTGCGCACCGGTGGGAATGAGCTTGGGCGCGCGCATTGCGATCTGGACGAAGATGATGATGACGATGGTGGCAAGAGCTTCCGCCAGGATCGAATTGTTGATTGCAAAGGAGCCAATCGAAAAGAGATCGACCGGACTGCGGGTCAATCCTTGTACTGTTTCGTCAGCAAAGGGAAGGGGGGAAATCATGTTACGTCAAAGAGTAAGGGGGCTGACATCATTGCGTGAAAGTTTAATTAGGCAAGACCAAGATTGTGAAAACTTTTAGTCATCAGAAAAGTAACGCTAATGGCTCCCAGAATAGGCTGCGATTAAAGCAAACGACACTCAATTGTCGAGTGAGGAGTCGAAAATTCTGGTGCTACCATAGGTCGTTTGGGCCTGCTGGAACAGGAATCGCCACACGGCGGGCTACGGCGGGAATATCGGTTTCTTCCACGGTGGAATCACGGAAATTCAGAGCCTGCGCCCGCGGGGCGTATTTGGCTAAAAGATTGCCATCGGCATCGAGAAATTGTTGACGCCATGCGACATATTGGTTCACCAAAATGCGGTAATCGTCTCTGGTTGCAATTTTAACGATGCCCTTGTTGAAAAGGGAAGAGGGACCCAAGCGTTTTGCATACCAAGGTCCGATCTTTCGAAACATGGTGCAGCCGAGGGTTTCTCCGAAGACCTCAATCATCAGCTCCAAATGGCGGTCCATGACCCGCAAGCGTTCGGAGAAGGGAGGCTCGGGCAGGAGTTCACCTGCCTGAAGGTAATGGAGCGTGTGGGAGAAGATCCAGGGGTTGTAGAACGCGCCGCGTCCGATGCTGACGCCGGCGCAACCGGTGGCGTCGATCATGACGCGGGCTGCCTCCGGAGTTGTGATATCGCCGTTGCCGATGACGGGGATGGTTTTAACGGCGGCAACGACCGCGCGAATGCCGGCGAGATTGACGCTGCCTTCGAAGCCTTGCTGGCGGGTGCGGCCATGGACCATGATGGCGGCGGCACCGGCCTCTTCCAAGGCGTGGGCGAGGTCGGGGGCGGTCAGGTTGTCGTCGTCCCATCCGAGGCGCATCTTGCAGGTGATGGGGATGCGGACGGCTTCGACCATGCCGCGAACAAGGGCCGCGGTGCGATCGAGTTCGGTCATCATGGCGGAGCCGCCGCCGACCTGGCAGACTTTGCGGACGGGGCAGCCCATATTGATATCGACGGAGGCGACGCCGATCGATTCCAGGTAGCGCGCGGCTTCGCGCATTTCACTCGGTACGGAGCCGAAGAGTTGGACGGCGAGGGGGGTATCGGCCGCGGAGGTTTCGATCAGCTTGAGGGCCTTGCGGTTTTTCTCGAGGAGCGAGCGAGCGTTAACGAGATCGGTGGTGCAGAGGCCGACGGAACCGAGTTCCCGGATGACGAGGCGGAAGGGCAGATTGGTGTAACCCGCGAGAGGGGAGAGCAGCAACGGCGTGGGCAGGATAAGGCTGCCGAA
>FTAO01000029.1_pt1 | contig 9861 bp, 4 predicted proteins | sample 1639091 | NCBI WGS metagenome assembly FTAO01 (sample SAMEA3914812, study PRJEB12502) | metagenome | biome: forest; material: soil | place: Canada | collected 2011-07-07 | depth 0.1 m
GAACGCAACGGAGGGCAAGGAGGGCGTGTGGGACTGGAGCGACAATCTCGACCTCGACGCGTGGCTGACCATGATCCAGGACGCCGGCATGTACGCCATTGTCCGTGTCGGGCCCTACTCGTGCGCGGAGTGGGACGACGGCGGCTTTCCCGCGTGGCTGATGGTGAAGCCAGGCATGACCCTGCGCGATTCCGGCGCCGATTTCGACAAGTACGCCTTCCGGCATCTCGACGAGGTCGAGAAGATCGTCGCGAAACATCAGATCAATCACGGCGGCAACGTCATCATGGCGCAACTCGAGAACGAACACCCGCATGGCTGGGGCACGGACGATAAGGACCCTTACCTGCATCATCTCGTCGATCAAGCGCGGGCGAACGGATTGGAGATTCCGGTGTTCCTTTCCGGGCAACACCACGGAGGCGATCCTTCGGGCTGGAAACCGTACACCGTGGGCTCCTCACCATGGTTCACGACGGAATTTTGGACCGGCTGGATCGGCAAGTATGGTGACATGGACCCGGGCATGCTGGCGGAGAAAATCGCGGGCACCTGGAAAATCATCGCATTCGGTGGCGCGGGTTATGATTACTACGTGGTGCATGGCGGGACGAACTTTGGCTACTCGGGGTTCAGCCACGACGCGACCTACGATTATTCCGCGCCGGTGGGCGAGTCAGGAAACTTCAACAATTTCTACGCTCCGGCCAAGCGCGCGGCTTACTTCGTGCAGAGCTTTTCTGATCTCTTCACCGGCAGCCATAACGATCCCGATTTGGCAAAGGCGGATGCGCCCGATGTGCGCGTGACGTCGCGGACCAATCCGGCGGGAGGAAGCTTCATTCTGCTCGACCGCTTCGGAAAGAAGCAGAAGAGCGGCGGCCCGGAGATTGCCCCGGCAGCGGGCGCGTATACCTCGGAAGCGGCAGCGGTTCCCGGCGCGACCTCGACGCATGTCACCATCGGCTCGCTGACCTTGCCGCACCAGGGCGCGTTCCAGGTCGAGTCGCTCGAACCGCGTACCGTCCTGTTGAATCTGCCCTGGACGGCGAAGGCATCGTTCGAGTCGATCTGCACCAACGTGCTACTGAAGCATGCGTTGGGCATGACCGATTATTGGGTCGTCTACGGCGCACCGGGCGACATCGGCGAAGTCACGCTGCAGCCGAAGGACGGCGCGGCGAAGACGTTCAGCTTCACCTATCCCACGGACGAATCGGTGAAGGAAGTCGACCTCGATTCCGGCGACGGGCGGCAGGCGAAATTTCTCATCATGAACAAGGCGCGCACGGAAAAGGTGTGGCTCGCCCACGACAAGATCTACATCGGGCCGTCGTTCGTGCAGGAGGACGGCAGTGTCGAGTTTCCCGCCGGGGGGGGCAAGGCGACGGTAATTTCCGCCGCAGGACAATCGGAAATTTCCCAGCCTGCAGTGACGGCGCCGGCAGTGCCCGCGCTCGCAACCTGGTCATGGCGCGATGCCGCAACCGAGCGCAGTGGCGATATCGACAAGACCTGGCTCCAGTCGCAGGGACCGCAACCGACCGCAGCGTACGACAGTTTCCAGAATCGGTACGCGTGGTACCGCACCACGCTGCATGCCGATGCCGCGGGTCCGCTCTCCCTCTATCTCAGCCGCAACCCGGCCACGAAAGCCGTGTTCTGGAACGGACAACTCGTGCCTCATTGGCAAGACCTGCCGGCCGTTGCCGGCGACAACACGCTCGCCGTGCTGGTGAAGACGGAGCCGCGCAGCACGTTCTATTTGAAGACGGGCCCAATCGGCGATGCCGCCTCGCGCGGTTTATTTGGCGGCATTTCCGCCGACAAACAAGGCACACTGGTTTCGCTGACGTGGAAAACGTGGCAGGCATCGGGCAGTCCCGGTTCCGCCGAACAGGTGGCCGCTCCCGGCTATAACGACTCCGTGTGGGTGACCGCGCCGGAGATGAACAAGGGCAGCCGTTCCTGGCTGCGCACGACGTTCACGCTGACCCCGGAACAGGTCGATTCATTCATCGAAGCGCCGGGTCTGCAAAAGGCGGACGCAACCGTCTGGCTCAACGGCCAGAGAGTCCCCTCGCTCAAGGACGACTTGTCGAAGGTCCTCGTGGCCGGTACAAACACGATCCTGCTCGAGCCGCATAATGACTATCCAGAGTTGAAGGACATGACCCTCACGCTCTGGCACAACTCACCGCTGGCGCACGCGACCTGGTATTTCCACGGCGGCCTGCACGGACTGGATGAGACGCCGGTCATCGGCCGCGTGACGAATTGGGCCTCATTCCTCTCTGCGCCGTGGCAGACGGGCGATCCTTCAACGCCGGGCCTGCCGACGCTCTGGAAAACGACCTTCGATTGGCACGCGACATCGGATGTGCGCCAGACGCTGGGACTCACGACCGAGGGACTGAAAACCGGCCACGTCTGGCTCAACGGTCACAATCTCGGCGAGTGCCCGCAGAAAGTACCCCTCTTCGTTCCGGAATGTTGGCTGAAGGAAGGCGCAAACGATCTCGTCGTATTCGACCTCGCCGGCAACAAACCGGACAAGATGCAATTCACCCCCTATGAGACATTCGCGGTGAAAGCGGTGAAGTAGGTGCCCAAGGAATCATGCCGGGTTGCGTGATTTCCTCCGAAAGTCCCAGGAGGACTGAATGAAAATAGCCTGGCAATTTATTGCCGGGTGGGCTGGGGAAAGAGAACGCGTCCCATCGGAGATCTCTGCAAAAATCGGTCATGTCGGAAAAAAGCTCCGTCATCCTGAGCGAAGGCGAGTCGTAGTATCTGTCTTACCGAAAGATGATTCGAGCCGCAGTCGAAGGACCTGGCAGGATTGAACGCAGAAGCCCTAAATCACCGGGCCATTCGTTCTTGCGAAGCCAGCTTGCTTCTTGTGAATATGCAGGCGGTGAATTGGCCCCCCAAGTTGGAAATGGTTCCCGCCTTCAATCTGACCCTGATAGTCACAGCTAGGTCCTTCGACTGCGGCTCGGGAAGTTTTTGCGCTTTTATAAGTTGATCGGCTCGCCTTCGCTCAGGATGACGGAGTTTTTCCATACAAAGTGCCTTTCGCAGAGATCTCCGCTGGAACGACAGACCGCCTGCAGAATCCAATGAAATGATGGGGATCGCCCATTTCAGGCTTATGTGCACGATAGACTGTAAATGATTCCACCCCTTCAGACCTGATCTAGCGAAAGACTTCTCCATGTCCGAACCTCATCACGCCTCAATCCCCGCCTGGACCTGGATCACGCCAGCACTCGCCTCCGGGCTGCTGCTCCTGAAATTCCTTCACGTCATACCGGCAGATGCCGTCGTCGTCCTCGTCATGGCCGGCATGCTGCTCGGTGCCGCGGTTTTCGCCGCCGTGCACCACGCCGAGGTTCTGGCCCTCAAGCTGGGCGAGCCCTTCGGCTCCATCCTTCTCGCCATCGCGGTCACCGTCATCGAGGTGGGGCTGATCGTCTCGATCATGGTGTCCGGGGCGGAAGGCAGCGAAACCGTGGCCCGTGATACCGTCTTCGCCGCCGTGATGATTGTGCTCAACGGCGTCGTGGGACTGTGCCTGATCATGGGCGGCTGGAAACATTTCGAGCAGACGTTCCAACTCCAAGGCGCCTCATCGGCGCTGGCTGTGCTGGGCACGCTCGCCGCCCTGACCCTCATTCTGCCGAACTACACGCTTACCGTGGCCGAGGCCTCGTTTTCCCCGATCCAATCCATTTTTATCGGAATGGTGGCCTTGATCCTCTGGGGCGTCTTCGTGTTTGTCCAAACCGTCAAGCATCGCAACTACTTCCTCGATAACCCGGTCAATTCCATCCCAAAAACCGTTGAAGCCAGCCACGAAAAACCGGGCAACCAGATGGCCTTGATTTGTCTGGGATTGCTCATCGTCTCGCTCATCGCCGTCGTTTTGCTCGCCAAGATATTGTCCTATCCCTTGGACAAAGGCATCGAAATGGCCAGCCTGCCCAAATCGTTCGTCGGTGTGGTCATCGCCGCGATCGTGCTGTTGCCCGAAGGCATCGCCGCCGCCAAGTCCGCCATGAAGAACCAGCTTCAGAATAGCATCAACCTGGCCCTCGGTTCGGCCATCGCCAGCATCGGGCTGACCATTCCAACCGTGGCCATTGTCTCCCTCGTCCTCGCCCGGAACCTGACGCTCGGCATCTCTCCCGCGAACACCGCCCTTCTCGTGCTGACCCTGTTCGTCGGCACCCTGACGCTCGGCACGGGGCGCACGACCGTCCTCCAGGGCGCCATCCATCTGGTGATCTTCACCGTCTTCCTGCTCGTTTCGGCCATTCCTTAACGACATTCCATATAGGAGTTTCGTTAAGGCATCCGGGTTCCTTGCCTTCTCTTTTTTCGGCTGAGCCGCCTCTGTCGGCAGATAATGTCGGCGGCTTTGCTTGAATTTAACCATAAGTGGCAAGCGCCTTGCTTAGAGGTCCGAACCAAATGAATTCCCCCATCCAAAATTACCTTCACGAGCTTTACGAGCGCCATGCTTCCAATAAGGGAGGAAAGGTCGCTGATTATATTCCGGAGCTCTTCAAGGCTGATCCAAACCATTTCGGCATCTGTCTGGCCACGACCGATGGCCAGGTTTACGAGGTGGGCGATTCACGGCAGCTCTTCACGATCCAATCGATCTCCAAGCCGTTCGTCTACGGTATCGCGCTGGAAGACAACGGGCGCGACGAGGTCCTGAAAAAAATCGGGGTCGAACCGACCGGAGATGCCTTCAACGCGATCACCCTCGACCCGGTCACGGGCCAGCCGGCCAACCCGATGATCAATGCAGGCGCGATCGCGACGACCAGTCTGGTGGAGGGATCCTCCTCGCAAAAGAAGATGCATCGCATCCTCGAAATTTTCTCGCGGTATGTCGGCCGTGAACTGGACATTGACGAGGCCGTTTATAAATCAGAGGCGGAAACGGGACATCGCAATCGCGCCATTTCCCATCTCCTGCGTAATTTCAACATCATCCCGTCGGATCCCGAGGTGGGACTCGACGCCTATTTCCGCCAGTGCAGCATCAATGTCACCTGCCGTGATCTGGCGATGATGGCGGCGACTCTGGCCAACCACGGGGTGAACCCGGCGACGGGCAAGCGGGCGATCATGGGCGAATATGTGGGGAACGTCCTCGGCGTCATGGCCAGTTGCGGCATGTACGATTACGCCGGGGAATGGATTTACCGCGTGGGCCTGCCGGCCAAGAGTGGCGTGGGCGGCGGCATTGTGGCAGTATTGCCGGGCCAGTTAGGAATCGGCATCTTCTCACCGCCGCTGGATGCGCTGGGGAACAGCGTGCGCGGGATCAAGGTTTGTGAGGACCTTTCGCGCGACCTGCATCTCCACATGCTGCGGGTACCCAACACCTCGTCGTCCGTGATCCGGCGCAGCTTTAACAGTAAAACGATCACTTCCAACCGGCTGCGCACCGTCCGTGAAACGAATCTCCTCCAGAAGGAAGGCCACGCCATCCGTGTCATCGAGCTCCAGGGCGAACTCGTCTTTTCCTCCATGGAAAAAGTGGTGCGACAGGTGCACGAGGCTTCCGCCGAAGCCGTGACCGTCATCCTGAATTTCCGCCATGTCCTCTCGATGACCGACACCTGCTCCCAGCTGCTCCTGAAACTCTGGCACGCCTTTGCCGAGGAAAAGCGCGACTTGATCATCGCCGAGACAGAACATTTACCCAGGCTCGGCCGTTACCTGCGCACACACATGCCGGCGGAAGACTCCGGCCGCGTCCGTTTCTCAGATGATCTGGATGTCGCCATGGAATGGGCGGAGAACCAATTGCTTTCCCGCTATGGCCGGGTCAAGGCCGAGAAGCAGAACGTTGCGCTGAAAGACTATGTGCTCTGCCATGGTTTCACCTCCACCGAACTCACTGAATTTGGCGCCTTGCTCAAGCCACGCACCTATCGCGCCGCTGAAACCGTTTTGACCGCGGGAGAACCTTCGACGGATCTCTTCTTTCTCAAACGTGGAAAAGTTAGCGTCATGGTGGAAAACTCGGAAGGCCAACGCCACCGTGTTGTCACCTATTCTCCCGGCATGGCCTTTGGAGAGGTGGCGTTTCTGGACCGCTCGCCCCGCTCCGCCGGCGTGGGCGCGGATACCGACATCGAGTGCGATGTGCTGGAGGCCGCGAGCTTCGACGCCATGACCGCCACCCATCCGGCCCTGGCGGTGAAACTGCTGCGGAACATCGCGATCGAATTTTCTCATACCTTGCGCCGGAATAATAACGCTCTGCGGCTCTATAGCCGGTAAAGCCGGAGGCCCTTTTACTTGAGATTGCCGGAGTGTCTCAAAGGGTCAGGGAAAAATGAATCGCGACCTGACTTGGCGGGCTTATTTGCCCGTCCCCATGATTTCTGCCAAGTCGAGCGCGGTCGGCAGACACAGCCAATTGTGCCGGCGCTGGTCTTTTTGCGGAGCGATGCTTTCCCTCGGATGGATGCCGTCGTCGTCGATGTGGTAGAAGCGATAGGGGTACGCTTTCAGGATCGCATTGATCTCCGCACTGGTGTCGTCGGGATGGCATTCCAGGATAATGGACGGTGTCCATTTCTTGAGGATGGAGGTCATGCCGGCCAGGACGTCCGGTTCAAATCCTTCCACGTCGATCTTGATCAGGTCCACGGGAAAATCAGGGGGCAGCAGGGTATCGAGCGTAATGACGGGCACTTCCACCAGTTTTCCCTCCAGACCCCGGAACCCTTGGGGATTGAGACTCGCCATCGAGCATTCTTCCGGGACATGAAGGTTGGCCTTGCCGGAATAATTGGAGGCCGCCGCCTGATGAGATTGGACGCGGCTGCCAGGGTCATTCAATCGTACGTTTGTCTGCAGGCGTTGGAACATCTCCGGATTTGGCTCAATGGCCACGATGGAAGATGTCTTGTTCGCGGCCAGCGTCAAAAGCGTATAGGCCCCGACGTTGGCTCCCACATCAACGACTCCCCGGGCTCGGCGTGCGAGGGAAAGGAAGACCGGGGCTGTCGACGTTTCCCACGGGATGAAGGCATACCGGTACAGAAGGAAGCCGAGCATGTCCGGCTTCTCGTAGTTGTAATGGATCGGGATATCGGTTCCTGGAAATTGCACGTCAAATTGACGCACCAGCGGAAAATCGGCCGTCTCCTTTTCCGGCAGAACCTTGAGCTCTTCGCACGAACGAAGGATGTCGCGGAACGCAAAACTTCGGTGCACCCAGCCAAACCAACGAGCCGTGACCGGATGGGCCATCGCGCGAATGAGCAGATACTTCGATTTCCGTTGTAGTCTGTAATTCAAGGACGGCATAGATGTTGTCAGACAATATTCGCGTCAACAGCGCGGACAAGCTCTTCCCTGAATGAGCGGAGAGCGTACGCGGTATTAATAGGTCGCAATGTTCATCTCCCTCATCCGGAGAAAAACACCGCAGGATTTTTCAGAGCAATGGAATCGATTCTTCAACTTTGCTGCGCCGGGATGACGCCGTGTGTCTTGAGCGATTTTCGCAGAGATTTTGACCTAAGCCAGATCAAAGGCGCGTGAAAGCCTCGTCGAGGACTTCGAGAAGGAAGTCGGCATCGGCGTCGCTGAGGCACATCGGGGGTTTAATACGGAGAATGTTGCCGTAGAGGCCGCCTTTACCGATGAGGAGTCCGAGGTCCCTGGCGGTTTCGAAGACCTGCGCGGATTCGGCACGGGCGGGTTCTTTCGTGGCGCGATCTTTGACCATGTCGACGCCGATCATCAGGCCTTTTCCGCGCACGTCGCCGATGATGGTGTGCTTTTCTTTCAGGCGCTGAAGGCCGGCCTGGAGGCGTCCGCCGATAACATGGCAACGTTGCTGCAGACCATCGCGTTCGATGATTTCCAACGTCGCTTTTCCCTGCGTGCAGGAAACCGGATTGCCGCCGAAAGTATTGAAGTGGAGCCGTTGCGCGAGCGTGGCGGCGATCTCGGGCGTGGTCACCACCGCGGCGAGAGGACACCCGTTGCCGATGCTCTTCGCCAGGACCACGATGTCGGGGATGACGCCCTGGGATTCGAATCCCCAGAAGTGAGTGCCGGTGCGGCCGAAGCCAGTCTGCACCTCATCGGCAATGCAGATGCCGCCAGCCTCGCGCACATGGCGATAAGCTTCTTTGAGATAACCGTCAGGATAGACGACGACTCCGCCCACGCCCTGGATCGACTCGGCGAAGAAACCGGCCACGCGGCCCGAGGTGCCGTATTCGATCAACTGCTTCAGATCGGCGGCGTATTTCTTCCCGGCTTCGGGATCGTCATTACCCCAGAGACCGCGATAGGGATCGGGTGCCATGGCGAATTGGACGCCGAATCCTTGCGGCACATTGTACTTCCACGTGCTGTGCGAGGTGAGCCCCATGGTCGAAGCGTTGCCGCCGTGGTACGAGTTGCGCAGGGCGATAAGATCGTAATTGCCCGTGTAGGCGCGCGCCATGAGTTGCGCGAGATCGTTGGCCTCGGAACCGGAATTGACGAAGTAACAGACCTTTAGGTTGCCGGGCATTTTCGAGGCCAGCTTCTCGGCATACTGTGCGATGACGGGATGCAGATAGATCGTGGTCGCGTGCTGCAACGTTTCGTTTTGTTCCCGAACCGCGCGGACGATATCGGGATGGCAATGACCCACGCAAACCGTGACGATGCCACCGAAGGCGTCGAGATAGCGACGGCCTTTTTCGTCGAAGAGGTACTGCATCTTCCCTTCGACGATCATCAGCGGTGACTTGTAGTAGGTGAAGAGCGAAGGGGTGAGATACTGCTTCCGCAACGCGATCACTTCTTCACGCGAAAGCCCGGTGTAGGGTTTCGGCTGATGAGCGAAGGGCGGAAGGATCGGCAGGTTCATGGGCAAATGTGGGCGGCGGTTTTGCGAACGATGATATGCAGGACAAAGGCACAGGCAAAGCCGACAAACCAAGCATAATCATAGAGAGACAAAAAGAAGGAGGAAACCTGCTCTTTTCCCAGGAGGTGAACCTGAACGAGAAAGCCGGGCAGATTCGGCAATACGCTGAGCACGAGGATGGCGAGAGCAGTGAGACTGAAGCCGCGCGTATAAGTATAGATGCCGTCCGACTGATAGAGGTCGGGGACCTGGAGTTGCCTTTTCTTCAGGACGAAGAAATCGGCGATCATGATACCGCCAATGGGGCCGAGCAGGGCGCTGTAACCGATCAGCCAGGTGAAGATATAGCCGCTCGGGTCCTGCACCAGTTTCCACGGTTCGATCAAGATGCCGATGACTGCGGTGGTGAGCGCGCCCCGGCGAAAATTGATCCAGCGCGGCGCGAGATTGGCGAAGTCGTTCGCGGGCGAAACGACATTGGCGGCGACATTGACCGCGAGCGTGGAAAGGCAAACCACGATGAGGCCAAGGAAGCCGGCGATTGGACTATGGATTTTCGTCAGCAAGACGACCGGGTCCCAGATCGGCTCGCCGAAAACCACCGTGGTCGCGCTGGTGACCGCGACGCCGATGAAAGCGAAGAGGCCCATCGTCGCGGGTAGTCCCACCGTTTGTCCTATAATCTGGTCGCGCTGCGATCGGGCGAAGCGGGAGAAATCGGGGATGTTGAGCGAGAGCGTGGCCCAGAACCCGACCATGGCCGTGAGCGACGGAGCGAAGACGATGAGGAACTCGCCCCAGGTGTGAAATTTCGATGATTGGTCGAGCATCGGGCCGAAACCGTGCGCCGACTGCCAGGCCCAGAAGAGCAGGCCGAGGCTCACGCAAAGCAGGAAGGGCGCGCTCAACTTTTCCAGCCAGCGAATGCTTTCGATCCCGCGCCAGAGCACCGC
>FTAO01000118.1_pt1 | contig 9607 bp, 9 predicted proteins | sample 1639091 | NCBI WGS metagenome assembly FTAO01 (sample SAMEA3914812, study PRJEB12502) | metagenome | biome: forest; material: soil | place: Canada | collected 2011-07-07 | depth 0.1 m
CCGGTTCCGCCATATTTGCGGGCCGTGCCGGCATCGGCCTGTTGAAAGGCCTCGAAAATGATCTGCTGCTTGTCGGCGGAAATGCCGATTCCGGTGTCCGAGACGGCAAAAGCCAGGACCTGTTCGGCCTTTACCAAAGTCTCGGACGAACCGCTCCATCCCTGCTGGGCCGCGCTGACCCGGACGCGAATCGATCCCCTTTCGGTGAACTTGAAGGCATTGGAAAGCAGGTTCTTGAGGACCTGTTCCAGGCGGCGAAGATCGGTGTGCAGCGTCGCCGGGAGGCCAGGCGCAAGCTCGACGCCAAACTCGAGATGCTTTTGCTCCGCGAGGTGGCGGAAGTTTTGTTCCACGTACTCACTGACTTTCGCAATCTCGACCTCGCTGGCATCAATCTCCACCGAACCCGATTCGATCTTGGAAAGATCGAGAATGTCGTTGATCAGCTCCAGCAGATCGTTGCCGGAGGAATTGATCGTCTGCGCGTATTGGATCTGCCTTGTCGTGAGATTGGAGTCTCCATTGTCCGCGAGGATCTTGGAAAGAATGAGCAGGCTGTTGAGCGGTGTGCGGAGTTCGTGCGACATGTTCGCCAGGAATTCCGATTTGTACTTGGACGCTAGCATCACCTGCCGGGCCTGTTCCTCCAGCGCCTCTCGCGCTTTCTCGATCTCGTGGTTGGCCCGTTCCATCTCCCGCTTTTGCTCGGCCAGGAGATTGACCTTTTCCTCCATCTCCTCGTTAGTCTGCTGCAGCTCTTCGTTCGTCTGTTCCAACTCCTCATTGGTCTGCTTCAGTTCCTCCTGCTGTTCCTGCAGTTGAACTTCGGAGTGGCGCAGTCGCTCGGTCTGGTTTTCCAGCTCCACATTTTTCTCGCTGAGTTCGGTTTGCTGGGACTGGAGATTCTCCGAAAGGACCTGTGCTTGTTCGAGCAGCATCTCGGTGCGCATCACTCCTTCGATGGTGTTCAGCACGGTGCCGATGCTTTCCGAAAGCTGGTCGAGCAGGGTGAGTTGAATGGGCGTGAACTCTTGGAACGAGGCCAGTTCGATCACCGCCTTCACATCGCCGTAAAACAAGGCCGGTTGGAGAACCACGCTCTTCGGTTTGGCCGCGCCCAGGACAGAATTGATCCTGAGATAATCATTCGGAATGTCCCGCACGATGATCCGCGCCTTCTGCGTGTAACATTGACCCACCAGGCCTTCTCCCGGCTGAATGACCTCTTGGGGATCGGTGGCGGCATAACTCGCCTCCAGGCCCAGGACGGTTTTACCCTCGTCATCGGCGGGCAGATAAATGACGGAGTGGCGCGCATCCAGCAGGGTGGCCAGTTCCGTGAGGATACCCTGGCAAACGGCCACGCTCTCCCGCTTGCTTTGAAAGAGCACGGCAAACTTGGCCATGCTGCTTTTCAACCAGTCCTGTTCCGCCTGCAACGCCTGCCGATGCTCGATCTGCGTCGCCATCGTGTCGAAGACTGTCGCCAATTGCCCCACTTCGTCCGCCGATTTGATGTCCACTCGATGTGAATAATTACCTCCTCCAATCTTCACCGCACCTTCACGCAGCAATCCCAGGGGGGACGTGATGCTCCGCGTGACAAAATAGCCTGCAAGACCAACGAAGAGTATGGCAGCCAGGGTCCCGTAGATGATGGTGCCCGAGGTCAATTGCTCGGTTTCGTTCGCCTTTTCTTGCCGCACCTTGAGCAGTCCCTGCTCCTCGTTGAGCATATCCACTAGGACTTGCTGGATTTTATCCATCAACTGCTGGCCGTTGCGTACCAGATCAATGCGCTCGGTGTCGTTGGCGGAGTTGCCTTCGTCACGCAGGGCCATCAACTTTTGCTGTTCCTGGAAACGCTCGTCCAGCAAAGGCTGCAGCAGGTCCAGATTTTGTCCCTGAACGGGATTGTCCGAAGTCAGGGTTCGGATGGCTTGGGCGTCGTGATTGACCTTCGCCATCGACTTCTGAAAGACGACCTTGAAAGAAGGATCAGGGGCCAGTTGATAGCCGCGTGCGGTGCTTTCAGCCTGAAGCAGATTGGACTGGAGGTTCTCGATATTTTTCTGAACCTCGATGGTATGATTGACCCAGAAAGAGGCGGTGTCCAATTCACGCAGGTTCAGGTTGGACATCGTACCGATGGCCAGTAACGCCAGCAGCGCAAAAGCAAACCCGATCCCGATTTTTTTGCCGATGGATAAATTCATGGGAGAAGCCTCAGGCAGGACTGGAACCAGAGGAGATTGATCGATTTCGCCAGGTCGATCATCTCCTGCAACGAACGGGGCTTGGTCAGGTAAACGTTGGCGTTCAGTTGATAGGCGCGCTCGACGTCACGCTTTTCCGCCGATGACGTCAGGATCGCCACGATCAGGCTGCTCAATTCCTTATGGCCTCGAATCCAGGTGAGAACATCGAAGCCATCCTTGACCGGAAGCTTCAAGTCGAGGAGCACGAAATCCGGTTTGGGATGAAACGATGGACTGGTGAAAGGGGGCTTGTTTTCCAAGTAATTGATCGCCTCCTGTCCGTCGATGCAGCGGAAGACATGGATGGCCACACCGGCGGATTGAAAGGCTCGTTCAATAAAGAAGGCATCATCGTCGTTATCGTCGACGAGCAAGACATTGATACTTTTTTCCATGGAGAAATAAAAACTACGCTCCTTGCATGAGGGGAAGCCTCACGCAGAAGAAACCGGTTAAATCTGGCTAGTTTTCTGCACGAGCGGTGCCAAGGCGGCTTCGGAATACCTTGCCTCTGGTCTAATTTAGAAAGGTAGTAAAGAGGTCTTCAGAATTGTTGCAATTCGCAAATTTGCCGGTGAAAACAAGTGCAAATAGCCATTAAGAAGGCTTAATGAAATTGCACGCACCGGGGCTCATTTTCAGATAGTCACGATAGCGATCCAAGGTCTGCATGATGGTCTGTTTCTCCGTTTTCTTGAATGAGGTGAAAGGACTTACCTCCAAAGTCACGGTCGTCTTCTTGCAGGCTCGCTTCCAGGTCCCCATCACGCGCCATACCCGATCATCACCCGACTGGGCTCATTACTTTCCCAAAAAATTCCGTTAATTTGGCGAATTTGGTAATTCCGTAATTCTGTCTTCAGCAAATCTTCCCGATGCGATTCTTCTCCGCGTATTCCTCGGTATTCGGGCCGACCCAACGCTCGTCGATCGGCTCGCTCGCGAGCTGATAGCGGGTGTCGGTGGAAAGACGGTAAAACTTGGTGCTGTTATCGAGGCTGCCATGGACCAGCTTCATGTTGAAGGTCAGCAGATCGCCCATCCGGAACGAGGTGGTCAGCCAGCGTCCGCCCAATTTTTCGCGCAGCGTCACTGGATTGGAAGTGAGGAGCCCGTTATTGTGCTTATAGGGCCCGCGATTGGCGCAGAACGTATCGACGTCCATGCCCAGATACTTGCGGAGACGGTCTTCCGGCAGGTGCGATTTTTCAAGGATCATGAGACCTCCCAATTCGAGCGAGACGTCACCATACGGAATCCATCCGGTCATCACGTTGTGCGTGCCGCGGCCCATATAGACCAGGTCGCAATGAGGGCTGGTCCCGTGGCCCGGTCCCACGATTCGCGTCCAGATATGATCGTAGTGACGGCAGGGCCCATCGAAGAATCGCGTATAGAAATCGAGCAGACGGGGCGAGAAGACGACATTACGAACCGCCTCGTTACCGGCCAGCGTGGCCCGCAACGGCCCGGCGAGTTTTCCTGAAGACACCGCCAGTTCCGGCGGAAAATCGGGATTGAGGCCGCCGTAGCGTTGCAGGCAGGAGATAAACTCGGCGCGTGCCGCCTGGATATCAGACCGCTCGAAGAAGCCGGGAAGATAAAGATAGCCTTCCTGGTCGAACCGTGCCCGCAGCGCGGCGGTATCATTCAGAATATCGTTCGAGCGCAGGAGTTCGCCGAAAGATTCGGGACGCAGATCGAGATCATAGCCTTTGGAAGTGAGGCTGGTAGTTACTTGCATAACTTAAACTTAACGGATGATCCTCAGCGGAAACATGGATGGCGTGGAACATAAACTTGTGTTTTTTGGCAGGCATGGAAACTTGGTCGGAAGAGGTTTCCATGCCCAAACATCAGTCCTCTCCGCAGCAAGAGCTTCGCTTCCGCAATGCAGCCTCCTCTCCACTGGGACGCATCACCATTGCCGGCTTCGGAATCCGGCAGACCTTGGCTTTGGAAGAGCCCCGGGTCCTGGGGCAGTACGCTCTCGTTTACCTCGTGGATGGACGGGGCTGGTACGCCGATGCGGCCGGACATCGCCGGAACGTCGAGGCAGGCGATTTCATGCTTCTCTTCCCTGACATCGCCCACGTTTACAACCCGCTGCCGCGGACGCAATGGGTGACCAGCTACCTCTGCTTTCACGGACCGGTTTTCGATCTGTGGCGCGCACAGGGACTGCTCCAGAAACCGGTCTATCATGCCGGGCCCGTCGATGTCTGGAGCCGCCGTCTCGAAGCGGTCATCGACGCCTCGCTGCAGGCCCCCTCCGCCCCGGCTCTGACCGACATCTGCCGCCTCCAGCAATTACTGGCCGAGGTGGTGACCGGCGCGGGACGCTCCGGCGTTTACCACGATGACTTGCACTGGCTGGCCCGCGCCTCCGCCCTGATCGAGGCCAACCTGATCGGGGAGGTCGATTGGGAAAACGTGGCCCGCCAGATGGGACTCTCCGCCGAAAGCTTCCGCAAGCGCTTCGCACGACTTTCCGGTCAGCCTCCCGCCCGCTACCGCATGGGGCGCCTGGTCGATCGCGCTTGCGCCCTGATGCAGGACCACTCCCTCAAGGACCGCCAGATCGCCGAGTCACTCGGCTTCTGCGACGAGTTTTATTTCTCCCGCCGCTTCAAGGCCGTTACCGGTCAATCTCCCCGCCAATTCCGCACCAATGCCCTCTGGAAACAATATCCCGTAACAATGTAAGATGAGGATTCCCGGATTGTCGCGAGAGGCGTGTTAAGCTACAATTCACTCTTCACGATGCGCTTCTCCATCCCCTACACATGGATCCGAATCATGGGAATCACGACCTTGTTTTTACTCGGCTACATCGTGGTCATCGGCATTTTCGGCAACATCGATATCAGCCCGCTCTTGCCGGAAAAACTGGCCGCCGCCATCCAGGACGCATGGCCCAAGCTTCCCTTCTTCCAGACGCAGACCGAGACGGATAGTAACGGAGAGCAAGTCACCTACTACACCGTCCCCACCCGGCAATTCACGCCGCAGGAACTGGCGGAAATGCGCCAGGCCGAAGCCGCGCAACGGAAAGCCGCCCTGGCGAAAGGGACTGCTTCGACCGCTCCATCTACGCCTTCTTCGGCGCGATAAAATCAAGCACCTCGTCCCACCACGCCAGATCCGGCGTGCGCGGCCAGTCATTGTGGCCGTAGCCCTCCTGCAGGATCATCTTCTTCGGCTCCGGCAGATGCGCAAAGAGATCGAGGGTGAGGGGAGCCGGAATAATTTCATCCTCACCGCTGCGGATGACGCAGATTGGATGCGTGAAATGTTGCAGGTTGGCGATGGAATCATACTTATCAATCATCAGTTGCCGCACCGGGATGTAGGGATAGAACGAAAGACCCACATTGGCGATATTGTCCCAAGGCGTGAGCAGGGCCAGTCCCTGGACCGGCAAAGTGGGATCGGCACAAACCGCGGCCGCCACGCCCGCGCCCAGTGACTCACCCCACACATAGATGGGACCGTACCCCGCCTGATCCAGCGAACGGACGAGCGCCTTGGCATCCGGCACGATGGCCGCCTCACTGGGCACTCCCGGACGTCCGCCGTAGCCGGGATATTCATAGAGCAAGACCCGGAATCCGCGTTTCCTGCCGGCATCCACATACGCCGTCCGCGACCAGGCCCAGTCGCCGTTGCCATGAAAAACCACAATCGTCCCGCGCGGAGCCGGCTGGGCGAAATCAGGCCGCACATAGCCCTGCGGCGAAGTCGCGCCCGGTGTGGGCCGATCCCACGGCACCAACCCAACAGAGCGGGCATTGCGAATCGCCCAAGTGGTCGACATCGCGCTTCGGGGATAAGTCAGGTCTGTCTGGATCCAATAGAGATAGAGGCAGATCCCGAAATAAACCACGCCCACGGGAATCAGAAGGTAAATCATGCAACGCCGAAGCACGGCGAGCGGAGAATACCAACGTCGCGCGGTGGAAGCGATGGGTTCCATGAAACGAGAATGGGTCATAATGGTGTGATGTAAAACTAATTTGGCAATTCCAGCATGCCCTCCTTGGCAATTTCCTTCAGCCGCCACCCGCGTCTCAAGAGGGACTTCGAAAGGCGCATGAATTGTTACATTAAAGTGACGCTTTCTAGCTTGCCGTGACCGCCCCGCATCGCGACACTTTCGGGGCTATGGATACTACCGGCCCGCAGGTTTTTACTGGCAACGCCAACCCTGCGCTCGCGCGGGAAATCGCCGATTACGTCGGCGTACCGCTTGGTGAAGCCACCGTCACCTCTTTCCCGAACGGCGAGACCTTCGTCAAGATCAACGAGAACATCCGGGGCCGCGACATCTTCATCGTCCAACCCACCGCGCCGCCGACCAACCAGAATTTGATGGAGCTCCTCATCATGATCGATGCGGCACGCCGGGCCAGCGCCTCCCGCATCACCGCCGTCGTCCCGTTTTACGGCTATGCCCGGCAAGACCGCAAGGACCAGCCCCGCGTCCCCATCACCGCCAAGCTGGTCGCCAATCTCCTCGTCGCCAGCGGCGCCCATCGCATCCTCACCATGGATCTCCACGCGCAGCAGATCCAGGGCTTCTTCGACATCCCGGTCGATCATCTCTACGCCGCGCCGATTCTTTACCGCTACATCACCGCGCAAAAGCTCACCAACCCCATCGTCGTCTCGCCCGATGTCGGCGGCATGAAGATGGCATCTGCCTACTCGCAATTGCTCCACACCAGCCTCGCCATCGTCGCCAAGCAACGCACCAGCCCCACCTCTGTGGAGTCGCAGTACATCGTCGGCGACGTCGAAGGACGGGACGTGCTCCTCGTCGATGACCTGACCGAGACCGCCGGCACGCTCTCCGCCGCCTCGAAGCTGCTCAAGGCCCACGGTGCCAGACGCGTCGTCGCCGCCGTTTCCCACTGTCTTCTCGCCGACATGGCCCTCAAGCGCCTGCAAGATTCGGCCATCGACGAACTCGTCACCACCAACAGCACCGTCGTCCGGCCCTTCCCGGACTTCAAGCTGACCGTGCTGAGCGTCGCGCCGCTGCTGGGCGAGGCGATCAAGCGCATCCACGGGGGAGAATCGGTCTCGTCGCTTTTCGAGATCAATGGCCGGGGCAACAAGGAAAACACCTGAGCCCCGAGTGGTCAGACCTTTCTTTCCCATCGCCGCGCCAGCTCGTGAGGTCGTGAACCGGTGAAGATCTGCGACGTCACCCAGTTTTATTCGCCCGTCAGCGGCGGCGTGAAACGCTACATCTCCGAGAAACGGCAGCACGTCCTTGATCACACGCGGGACGAGCATCACCTCATCATCCCCGGCGGCACCACCCGCTACGAGCGTGAGGGCCGCCTTCATCTCCACACCATCCGCTCGCCGCGGCTCGATTTCTTTTCCCGCTATCCCTCGCGTTACCGCCTGATCCTGAACACGCGGCTGGTGCACGACCTCCTCGACGACATCCGCCCCGACGTGATCGAGTCGGGCGACCCCTATCATCTCGCGTGGACCTGCCTGCGCGCGGGCAAGCAACTCCACGCGCCCATCTTCGGCTTCTATCATTCCCATTTTCCCGAGGCCTACCTGCGCACCGCACTCAAATACGGCGGCTCCTGGCTCCGCTCCGCCGTCCTCAGCTACGCGGAAGACTACATCGTCAAGCTCTACAGCCAGTTCACCGCCACGCTCGTGCCCTCGGAGCATCTCCGGCAATTGCTGCATCGCTGGGGTGTGACGAACACCGTGACTCTGAATCTGGGCGTCGATACCAAAGCCTTCCGCCCGGTCCCGCGCAACGACACGCTGCGCGAGGAACTGAACCTGCCTCGCGACAAAAAAATCCTGCTCTACGTCGGCCGCCTTTCGCCGGAGAAGAATATCGAGATGTTGCTCGCTGCGTTCGAGGCGCTCCACGAACGCCATCCTCACACCTACCATCTCGTCATCGTCGGCGATGGTCCCTTGCGCCGCGTCCTTCCCGCCACGCGCCAGCGCACCGGCGCGCTCACCTGGCGCTCTTACATTCAGGACAACGCCAAGTTGGCCGACTATTATCACGCCGCCGATCTCTTCATCCACCCCGGTGTCTGCGAAACCTTCGGCCTCGTCGTCCTCGAGGCGCAGGCCTGCGGTCTTCCCTGCGTCGGCGTGCGCGGCAGCTTCATGGACGCGAACATCATGGTCGCCCTCGATCAGTGGGCCACCCGCAACGATCCACACGATATCGCCGACGCCATCGAACGCGTGGCGGCTCTCGATCTCCCCGCCCTCGGCGCCGAAGCCTCGCAAAAAGTCCACGCCCGCTTCTCCTGGGATAAAGTCTTCGTCCGCCAATGGTCCCTCTACACCAGTGCCCGTCTCCATGGCGTTGAGGCGCTCCGTTCCTTCGACCCGCAGCCCTTCTGTCCGACGGGGTGAGGGAGAAGCCCCAAGCGAAGTGCGTAACCACAACAGGCATGCCTGCGTTGTCCAAGTGGTCTCCCTAAATCGGAGGGAGAGAAGAATACCCGGGAGAGATACTCTCCTATAAGCCCCATTCCGTTAATTTGGCAAAACTTGGTAATTGGGTCCTGCCTCCCTTCCGCAATTCTGTCCACCTGATCCCGAAATTCCCGGACAAAGTTTTCCTCCGCAGTAAAGGATCGGCGGCTTGGCCGGGTGTCCGCTCCGCGATTTTTAAAATCGCTTTTTTCACCACCCACCCCCACCCCTAGTAAATCTCTGCAGTAAACCCTACCACGGGTAGATGGCGGTGAAGTAATTCTGCAGCCAAGCTGCTGCCCAATCTGCAGCCGAGCCCCAACGGGGCGTAATAACCCCAGCCCAGGGCAACGCCCTGGGTTATGAAAAACAAAAAGAGCCCAAGCCCTGACAGGGCGCCTCAAGCGCAGAAGCGGAAGGGAAAGTCGGGCATGTTGAACCCCACGCGCCTTCATGAACGGATCGCCTCCCGCAGGACCGCCCGTGCGACACGTGCCCTTTGGGCACGCCTTAGTCAGAGTGATTTTCATCCCTGTATTAAATCACAAATGCCATCGCCGCCTTACCCTTTGGCCCCTTCCTTCCCTTTTCACGGGCCCTTTTATCGAGCCTTGGCTCCGCTTATGCAAAATACGGTGGCCCTTTTGCTTCGACGGTCTTTGCTCCCCAAGCTCTGGCCGCAGGGCGTGCCTCTCAATATCCTTCCGACTTAGTGCTAACAGGCCGGCCACAGGCGGTCGCCTGGTATGGTGCACGATTGCGCACAACTTCCAAGGTAGCCGCCGATGTCCCTATCGGCGGTTCAGTGCTCGGGAAATAAGGGAAGGAATCAAATCGGCGCCCTGACCAAATCCATCAACGCCTTCAACGTC
>FTAO01000095.1_pt1 | contig 9350 bp, 6 predicted proteins | sample 1639091 | NCBI WGS metagenome assembly FTAO01 (sample SAMEA3914812, study PRJEB12502) | metagenome | biome: forest; material: soil | place: Canada | collected 2011-07-07 | depth 0.1 m
ATATCTATGCAGGCACTCCTCTCGAGGCCGCATGCCACGGTAGTCTATATTGCTGGGACAAGGAAAAAGGAAATTACCCGGCTGTTGTCGCCGCGCTCATCCGCGCCGGCGCCAACTTCCAGAGGCAATCCGATCTCAAGAAATCCGGTGCCAAGGAATGGGCTTCCCCTACGGTGGTCGACGCCATTCCTTAGCCGCCGCAGAGCAGGGCGTTTTCGCATCTGAACCGTGCAATATTCCCAGTAGTAAAACAAAATTCCGCAAATCGCGGTATCCCGGCCGGAATTCATTAATCCTAACTGAGAGGTAAAATGCCATTACATGGGGCTGGCATCTCCCCTGCAGAAAGAAGCTCATGAACTCTTCTCGCTGGCTTTCCCCCATGCCTTATCGCCGTGGTGCTCGCCTTGGTTTCTTCACCGGCATTTGCTCAGGTATCGATCTCCATTGATGTGGCCCCGCCGCCACTGATCGTCGAGGAACAGCCGCCCATTCCGGACGATGGCTACATCTGGACCCCCGGCTACTGGGCTTATGACCAGGATCAGGGAGCCTATTACTGGGTCTCTGGCGCCTGGGTCCAACCGCCCCAACCCGATGTCTATTGGACGCCCGCGTACTGGGGCTGGGACAACGATGCCTATGTCTATTATCCGGGCTATTGGGGACCGACCGTCGGATTTTATGGCGGCATCAATTATGGCTATGGCTACTGGGGAAATGGCTACGGTGGCGGTCGCTGGGACAACGGCCATTTCGACTACAATACCGCGGCCAACAACGTTTCCGGCGGACGCGTTCATAATACCTATGCAGACCGGTCAGCCGTTCGGTCGCAATCCAGCCGGGTGAGCTTCAACGGCGGTAAAGGCGGAATCCAAGCCCAACCCACTGCGCAGGAACGACAGGCCTCCCAGCAGGGCCATATTCAGCCGACCACTCAACAACAAGCTCGCTTTCAGGAAGCGGCGCAGACCCGCAGTCACCAGGTCAAAGCCCACGCGCACAACCCCGCGACGGCCAAAGCCCCTCAACCGGGCGCATCTCAATTTACCGGACAGAACGCGCCGGAGCAACGTAGAGACACAGGCACGATCACGCCGCCAGCTCAGCGCGAACATGAGGTTTCTCCCAACACCCAGCCCCGGACGGAACAACCCATGTCTCCTCAGGTCAGCCCGGAGGTAAGGTCCTCTCCGGCTATCGAGCAGCGCACGGCGCCCCCAACTGAATCGCACATTCCCCAGGGTCCGGGCGGAGCCGCTGTGCCCTCCGCCAGACCTGCGGGTGGTCCGGCTCCGGCATCTCATCCCCAGTCGCAACCTCAAGCGCAACCCCATCCCGAGGCCAAACCCCAAGGCGGTGGCCAGCCCGCCGGCGGCGGACAAGCCAAGCCCTAATCTCGCGAGCACAACGCTCCGCACGAAGCGGAGTTTGATGGATCAATCCAGAGGCCTCCAGTAAACCGGAGGCCTTGGTGCATCTCGATTACCTCAGCCGTAACCATGCAGTTGATAGTCGGCGCTTGAGCAAAAACACACGTTCTGGGTGGTCCGAGCCACCCAAAAATTGTGCGTCCGTTGCAACCGCATCATTCCGACTCAGGATGCCAAAGGTGGATTAAGGCGAAGGCTCCGCCCGAATTGGAATTCTTTCGATATACCAGGTCGCATCCTGAGGATGAGCGTTGAGGTCTCTCCCCGCCGTCCATAGTCGTCCTTGTGGATCAAGAATCGCAGGCAAGGCGCCGCTCGAAAACGGATAAGTTGCCAATGGATTCAATCCAAAATCGAGCTGCCTTTGCCGATCTCCTTCCACCCGGTAAAAATGCAATCCACGGAAGATCGTCCTGGATGTAGCCCAGGGCATAACCAGCGAGGAATCTCCACTTACCACCGGCCCTTCTTTTTCGACCGGCAGATGCGCAAGGACTGAGTCCTTTTCCTGCGTTAGTCGGGAAGGAATCCACCGGCCAGCCTCATATTTAAAATCGCTCTCCAAAACGCGGGTATGCAGATCGCCTTCCTTGTCCAGCCACAGGTCGCTGTTGCGAAACGGATTGTAGTGGTGCCCCGTCGTGGGACGTTTGGCCGGTTCAGTGGGATCGATATCTGCGGCCTGAAAGTGCATGTCCTTTCCGCCATCCAGAACGGTGACCGAGTCCGACTGCCCGTTCCATCCGCCGTACGCGATAAGGCCTGACGGCGCCTTGGTGGCGAAGCTAAGAATGCGTCCTGCCGCAAACCGGGGAGCTTCCGAACGCAGCGCCATGGCCAGGTCAGGATAAGAAACAAACTCCCCATGTTTCAGGATGACCACCGCGCCGGATATGCCCGAAGAGGTCATGAGCCACGGCCTCCCCTGGGTGTCAAAGACGATGGTGTTTAAAAACTCAGGGTGGGGCACGGACGGCCCGATCAGAAACGTCTCGGTTCCTTGGGCGGCTACCTTCAGCAAAAGGTTGGGATCTCGTCGAAGCACCCAGAGATTTCCCTGCGCATCGAGGGTGGGATCCAACTGGACATGCGGCATCGGTTCCCATTCCTTTTCCACCGAGAGCAGCGGAGTCATGGCATCGCCAGGTCCGGTCCAGGCCAGGCCATCGGTACCAAGGGAGATGATCGTGTATCCTTTCCAATCCAACCGGCTTCGCACGCGCAGTCCCCGGAAAGCCTCGATCACATAGCCGGAAGCAGGATCCGTTGGCACCGTCGCATTTTCCGGTTCCTTGATGGATTGGATTTGGATGTAGGGGGCGGTGTCCGCCAGTGGATCACGGATGAAGTGTCCCTCGTGATAAGTCAGGATTCCGGGCATGCGGGACATATCCCACGGCTGCCAATAACTGAAGAGCACGGGATCGCCGGCCGGATTGGATGCCAGGCGGATGGGAGCAAATCTCAAATTTTGATCATCACTATAAGTAAAGGTGTCCCACGTGCCGTCCTGATTCACCGCAACCGTGCGGGTGGGACCCAGCGCCCAAAGCCGGTTTTTCGCATCGAAGACGATTTGATCGCAAACGTTGAACGGCACCTTCAAAGGCTTTCGCCACGCGCCATTCTCAAAGGAGGTAATCCAGCGATCTTCATCTCCGTAGCCGGTAGTGATGAGCTTTTGCCCGAGGCAATAAAGCCGCCCCTGTTTGTCGGTGGCGAGTGAGCAAGGCGTGAGATCGGTCGGGAAGTGTAAATCGTAAAAATGCCTCTCCTTGAATTCCGCCACCAGATTGGATCCTGGCAGCAAAACCGCGGAACGCGAATCAGAGGGGCCAAAGGCCACGGCCATGGGCGCCGTTTGCGTATTGGCGTAAACCGTTTCATTCAGTCGGTGAAGGTAGTGCCATCGGCCCAGGGTTTCCTGCCGAACGGAAATCTCATCGGCCTGCGAGGGGAGGTGGCATCCACTGAAAAGAACCAGCAGTGGAAAGAGGAGTTTCATTCGGCACGATCTAATCGCACGCCCCGCGTCGCATCTTTCCTTTTTTGGGTAAGCCATCCGAGGGACGTTTCAAACCGGCTTGGGAGGGAAAGACACACTCGAATAGACGCCAAGCATCACCTTTCCTTATAACTCCTGACAAAAAGCGGGGCGAAGCGTAACCTTTGCGTAGGCCAGTCAGTCTAATCTGGTAACATGAACTTTGTCCGAACCTTCCTTCCGCGAGGGCTTGTTTTGGCGGGCGCGGGATCACTCCTCCTCCTTTTGCCCCAAGGGGCTTCAGCGCAGGAAACGACAGCTGACCGCGCCGCCATCGTCCATGTGCTCAACCGGATCACCTTCGGGCCTCGTCAGGGCGATGTGGAGATGGTCCAGAAGATGGGACTCCATAACTATATCGAGAGCCAGTTGCACCCTGACTCGATCGATGATTCCGCCGTGGAGCAGGAGGTGTCCCAGTTCGAGTTGCTGCAGATGTCGGCGCAGCAGCTGGCCCGGCTTTATATCAACGAAGTCAAGCTGGCGAAGGAGATCAAGCAGCAGGTCACCAATGACGCCAAAAAGAACGAGGCCGCGACCGCAAGCGCTCCTCCCGCCGCCCCCATGCAAAGCCAGGCTGCCCCGGCTCCGTCCGACACGATGCAAGGCCAGGCCGCGCCCGACACCACCATGCAGAACCAGGCTGCTCCGGAAACAAAACGTGAGCAAAAGACCCAGGACCCAGCCGCCATGGCGCTGCTCCAGAAACTCAAGGACGCCGATATCTGGCGCTCCGTCGCCACCGTGGGACAACTCGACCAGGCCAAGCTCCTCCGGGCTATCGAATCCAAGCGCCAACTCCAGGAAGTCCTCGTCGATTTCTGGTCGAACCATTTCAACATCGACGTCAAAAAGAAACCCGATGACATCCTGAAAGTCACCGATGATCGCGACGTCATCCGCCCCCACATCCTGGGCAAGTTCCGCGACCTGCTCGAAGCCTCCGCCAAGAGCCCCGCCATGCTCCAGTACCTCGATAACGACAAGAGCTCCGTGTCGCGGGACGTCGGCCCGATGGAACAAATGATGCAGGAACGGGTGCAAGCCAAGCTCGCCGGCGAACCGCCACCCACGACCATGCCGACCCAGTCTAAGAAGGCCGGCGGCATCAACGAAAACTATGGCCGCGAATTAATGGAACTCCACACCATCGGCGTCAATGCCGGCTACACCCAGAAAGACGTGCAGGAAGTCGCCCGCTGCTTTACCGGCTGGTCGATCGATCGCGAAACCGGCGCTTTCCACTTCCGCCCGCACATGCATGACAACGGGGAGAAGACCGTGCTCGGCCACGACATCCCCGCCAACGGCGGCATCCAGGACGGCGAGAGGGTTCTCGATATCCTCGTCGCGCAACCTGCCTGCGCCCAGTTCATCTCCCGCGAGCTCTGCCAGCGCTTCGTCAGCGACAATCCTCCCGCCGCGCTCGTCGACCGCATCGCCGCCGTCTTCACCCAGACCGGCGGCGACCTCCGCGCCGTCACCGAAGCCATCCTCACCAGCCCCGAGTTCATGTCCCCCGTCAATTACGGCAATAAGATCAAGTCGCCCCTCGAGTTCGCCGTCTCCGCCATCCGCGCCTCCGGGGCCACCCTGATCGCCCAACCGCCCGAATCCAACCGCAAGCGCTACTTCGCCCGCGAAAGCACCGCGCTCCTCGGTCGCGGCCAGGCCGGCGACCGCATGGGCCAGCTCAAGCAACAGCCTCTCGCCTGGCACCTCCTCGAGATGGGCCAGCCGCTCTTCCAATGCACGCCGCCCACCGGCTACAGCGAAGTCTCCACCACCTGGGTCAGCCCCGGCGCGCTTATCGAGCGCCTCAACTTCGCCCTGGCCCTCACGCAGCAGCAGATGAGCGACGTCCGCTTCGATCCCAAGAACGTCCTCGGTGGCGTCGACCTCGACAACCCCGACGCTGTCCTCGCCCAAAGCGTCGCCACGCTCCTTCCCGACAACATCTCCGACTCCACCCGCGCGGTGTTGAAGAAAGACACGCTTCCCGACCCCACCGAAAGTAAAACCGTCAATCCCTCCAAGCTGATCGCGCTCCTGATCGGCTCCCCGGAATTCCAAAGGAAATAAAACCATGCTCTTCAACGTCAACCGCCGCGTCTTTTTGAAACAGGGCGCCATGGCCTTCGTCGCCATGGGCGCGGGTCCCTTCTGGGGCCCCGAGTTCCTCCGCCAGACCGCCTCCGCCGCAGAGCTCGGTTCCTCCACCGGCAACAAAATCCTCATCTGCATCTTCCAGCGCGGCGCCGTCGACGGCCTCTCCATGGTCGTCCCCTACGCCGACCCCTTCTACTACCAGAACCGCCAGGAAATCAGCCTCGCTCCGCCCACCAAGGGCAAGGGCGACAACACCACCCTCGACCTCGACGGCTACTTCGGCCTCAACCCCAATCTCGCGCCCCTCCTCCCGCTCTTCAAGCAAGGCCACCTCGCCGCCATCCAGGCCTGCGGCTCGCCCAATGCCTCCCGCTCCCACTTCAGCTCGCAGGACCTCATGGAATCCGGCATCGACGAACCCGGCAGCGTCCACGACGGCTGGCTCAATCGCCTCGTCGGCTGCTGCCCGGAAGACGCCGCCAAACAGTCCGCCTTCCGCTCCGTCTCCATGACCTCCACCATCCCCCGCAGCCTCCAGGGCGAGAACGACGCCCTCGCTGTCCGCGACCTCGACACCTTCGGCCTCGTCGGCGACACCACCGTCGCCCTCCCCGGCCCCAGCGGCACCGCCAACGGCTTCGAGACCATGTACGGCTCCGCCGTCGACACCGTCCTCCACGGCACCGCCAAGGAATCCTTCGACGCCATCAGCATGCTCAAGCAAGTCCGCAACGGCCCCTACCAGCCCGCCAACGGCGCCGTCTATCCCCAGGGCACCTTCGGCCGCAACCTCAAGCAGATCGCGCAACTCATCAAGGCCAACGTCGGCCTCCAGATCGCCTTCGCCGAAGTCGACGGCTGGGACACCCACGCCAACCAGGGCAACGGCAAAGGCCAGCTCGCCACCCGCCTCGGTGCCTTCGGCCAGTCGCTCGCCGCCCTCCACCAGGACCTCGGCGACCGCATGGCCGACGTCGTCGTCGTCACCATGAGCGAGTTCGGCCGCACCGTGAAACAGAACGGCAACCGCGGCACCGACCACGGCCACGGCACCTGCTTCTTCACCATGGGCGGCTCGGTCAAGGGCGGCAAAGTCTACGGCGACTGGCCCACACTCGCCCCCGACAAACTCTTCCAGAACCGCGACCTCGCCGTCACCACCGACTACCGCGACGTCTTCGGCGAGATCTGCGCCCGCCACTTCAACGTCCCCATGACCGACATGGCCAAACTCTTCCCCACCTACGCCGTCGACGCCACCCGCTTCCGCAACTTCTGCACCGCGTAAGTAGTTCCCTTCAGGAACTCCCTTAAAAAAATCGGTCATCCTGAGCGAAGTCGAAGGACCTCTAACTATGGGTCCCCTGCCTTTGAGGTAGCCGCCGTTGTCCCTAACGGCGGTGCCTTTTTCCCGCCCTCCCTTTTTAGTCCAAACAGGTATTTTACAAAATCCCGGCAAAGGTGCCCGCTTTTCAGATTCTCCCGGAGAAAAGGCGCCCAAGTCCTCAAATAAATGCCCCCTAAAGGCGCCCAAGGGAAGGGGCCTGCCGTTCCCTTCAGGCGCTCGCCCGTTTGTGAATGGACAAGCTACATGGGAAAATCTCACCGAAGCCCCCGATTAAAACAGCCGTCATCCTGAGCTTGTCGAAGGATCAGCCCCCGGAAAATTTACGGGTTCTCGGAAGGATAGGGCATCTACTCCTCTCTATCTGCACAGGGGCATGGAGAGGGATAGATTTTTTTGCTAACTAGAGTTTGTTCTGACGGCGAGAATCATCCGGGAGCTGATCCTTCGACAAGCTCAGGCGGTGGGCGGCCTGATCGGCAGTAATACCGGCAATGTCGCCGCAAGCTATACCACGACGGATGTGGATGGAACGACCCAGGTGGGAGGATTGGCAGGCCTCAATACCGGTACGATCGCCACATCCTATGCGACCGGCCCGGTCAATGCCGATACCCCCAGGGTCGGAAATCAAGTCGGGGGCCTGGTGGGAAACAATGGTAGCGGCGGCATCATCCAAACCAGTTATGAGCTCGGCACCGTAAACGGCGTCAGTGATGTGGGCGGTCTGATCGGCAACAACTAGGCCACCGTGCAAGTCTGTTATCAGGTGGGACTGGCGACCGGCGGGGGAACGAATGTAGGAGCGCTGATCGGCTCCAATACCGGCACGCTGATCGCCAATTATTATGAGCTCGAACCACCCATGCCCGGAATCGGCAATGAACGTAACGGAGCAACCGACGCGACGGGACTCGTACTGAAAAGCATGAGAAACCAGAGTGCCTACCAACCCGCCGGAACCGGCGCCACCAACTGGAATTTCACCCCCAAAACCGGCATCTGGTCCATTTATCCCTATCAGACCAGCCCCCAATACAACTACGGACTGCCCTACCTACAATAACCGTCCTAAACTAGGAGAAACGGGGGGGGGCCGGCCCACGCCTGCCCCCGTCCCCGCCCCTCGTTCCCAAATTTCCATTTGGGAACGCCCCTTCATCCCGCGCAATTTCATTGCGCCATTCCCCCTGTAGCGGCGCTCTATGAGCGTCGCGCCTTCCCTCCGAGGTAGCCGCCGTTGTCCCTAACGGCGGTGCAGTCGTACTCTTCAGGAACTCCCCCAAAAACGCCGTCATCGTGAGCCTGCCGAACGACCTCTAACTATTGATCCCTGCCCCCGTCCCCCGCCCCCTCGTTCCCAAGTTGCACTTGGGAACGCTCCTCCTCATTCGCGAAGTTGCACTTCACGCATCCCCCTCTAGTGGCGAGTCGGAGCCTGTCCTGAGCGAAGCCGAAGGAACCGCCGATGCCTTCCCTCCGAGGAATCTTCCCCATGGGGAACGGGAAAGATCGAATCGCCGCAGGCGATCCCGCAGATGTAGCAACTGTATTCAGTTTTCCGTCTCCTTGTGCAGCGATGCCGCTCTGGATTAGTGCAGAAAAACGTGGCGGCGATCTTCTTCGGGTGGCCCGGACTGCGACAGGCGTGCCTGTGTTGTCCGGGTGCGCGAAGCGCACAAGAGACAGCCAAGTTGTAACCACCGCGACGGACGATCTTCTGTAGCGGCGATCTATGACCGCCGATGTCTCCCGTTCCCTTCAGGAACTCCCCAAAAAACGCCGTCATCCTGAGCCGGTCGAACGACCTCTAACTAGTCGTCCCCTGCTCCCGTCCCCAACCCCCTCGTGCCCAAACTCGATCACCCGCGTGTGTTGGGGCACGCAATTGTCCGCGCAACTCCGTTGCCCTACCTCCCCTCATCCCCCTCCAAATCTCAGATCCGACAGTCCTGCCTGTTCCTATTCGTTGTGCCCGAAGGGAAGGCGTATGCGTTAGGGTATCGCTAGGTTTTAACAACGTAATTGTGCCTGTCCCCGATAGTTCCCCGATAGTCCATTCAATCAAGTTACGTCATCGGTCATATCAACGGCACGACTTCGATTGGCGGCCTGGCCGGCGATAACACCGGCATGATCGAAACAAGCTATACCACGACGAATATTTTTGGAGATAACCAGGCTGGAGGATTGGTGGGTACAAATACCGGTACGATCCAAACCTGCTACGCCACTGAGCCGGTGGTTTCTTACACGTCCACGGGTGGAAATGAATTGGGAGGTCTGGTCGGCAGCAATGGTCCTGGAGGACTCGTTCAAACCAGCTATGAGCAAGGTACGGTGACTGGCATCGGTAATATAGGAGGTCTGATCGGCAACAACCAGGGAACGGTCCAAGTCTGTTACCAGGTGGGAT
>FTAO01000137.1_pt1 | contig 9316 bp, 6 predicted proteins | sample 1639091 | NCBI WGS metagenome assembly FTAO01 (sample SAMEA3914812, study PRJEB12502) | metagenome | biome: forest; material: soil | place: Canada | collected 2011-07-07 | depth 0.1 m
CGCATCGTCCTCGGCATGCCGCCTCTGGCGTGTTCACATGGTCGAAACCAGTACGCCCCCATCAAGACCGGCAACCCTATCATCGGCCAGGGTTGCCCTTCGGTCAATTAAAGAAATCCGTCATCGCCGGTCCACGAGCAACGAATCCAGGCAGGCCTTGGCCTCGCGCTTCAATTCCGCGCGTTCTTCGGCGTTCAAGCCCTGCGGGTCGAAACGATGGCGGTAATGCAGGCGCAGGAGCTTCTGCAAGGGGTCGCGCCAGCCGGCCAGGGCGGGATCGGCGATGGCGCGTTCCAGCCAGCGGGAGAGGGGTTCGCCGGGTTGGCGTGGCAGACCACGTTCCGCGATTTTTTGCTCGAGCTGGTAAAATTCCGAATCGAGCCCGGGCCAGGAAACGGGAGTCTCGCGGGCGGCCTTTGACTTGGCCGGCAGTTTTCCCTGGCCACGAAAAATGATGTAATAGAGCAGCACCACCATCACGGGAATGAGCGACCAGAGGATGTATTGCTGCAAATGCGCCTGCCGGTAGCGGAAACTCGCGATCTGAAGACGGAGCCACGATTTGAGGTCTGAAAACCATTCCATGTACGCGGTGCGTTTGCTCTCGATCGCGACCCACGTGGGCGGGGTGGTGTCGAAATCTTCCCACGTGTTGGCAGCGGAATCCCAGACGAGGCACCACGCGTGGGCGTCGCGTTCGCGGACCACGAAGCCGGTGCCTCTGTTTTCGTGGACGGCATAGCCGACGGCATAGCGGGCAGGAATGTCCAGTCGCCGCAGCAGCAGGACCGTGGCGGTGGCGAAATATTCGCAGTGGCCGCTGCGGCTGGTGAGCAGAAAACGCGTGAGCGGCGAGGCGTTGGTGGTGGCTTTTTTGTCCGACCCCTGCCAGGTGCTGTAGGTGAATTTATCGAGGAAAAATTTATCAATCGCGCGCAGCCGGGTCTGGAGACTCGCGGCGGCGGGAAGGTTCATCTCCTCAATCACTTGGTCCAGGGCGGGGATTTCGTTGGTGGGAACTATCAGATCCAATTGATTGGTGGAATGAACGGTTTTGGCGGCGGTAGCCAGGGTGTCGGGCGGTGAATCAATGGTTGCACCGGGGGCGTAGTGCGCATCAAAGAAGAGCACGCCGCGGCCGGCGGCGAGCACGGCTCCGTTATCATTTTTGCTGACGACGAGGTTTTCCGGGGTGTTTTCGAGGCGTCGGCAGCCCGTGGGCAGCGGCAGCAAACCTTCGGGCGCGCCCAGTTCCTTGGAATGGCCATCGAGGTAACAGGCGATGTTGACCACGGTGGCCGGTGGCCGGTTGGTCTTGCTGGGCAGCAGAATCCAGCTGGTGCCGTCCGGTTCGGCGGTGAGCCCTTGAAAATCATGGTGGAGTGCGCCGACATACCATGTCTCTCCTTGCGGGCTATAGGTCCGGTAGCTGGCTTCGCGCAGATAGGTTGGCACCTTGCCCAGTTCCTTCGGTTCCAGCCAGACGACGATTTCGGAGGACAATTTCAAATCGCCGATCTGCCCCATGGAGGTGATGCTTCGGGTGGGATCGGTGCGTGCGTGAAGAAAGCGGGCCAGCCATTGGGCATCGAAGTTCTGGATGTAAACTTGCGCCTTGTTGATGCCGAATTGACCGACGAAACCCAGGCCGATGGCCACCGCCAGGGCGTACAACCAGACCCGGCCCGCGAACCGCCGCGAGCGCAGGCCCCACAAGGCCCAGCCAATCAGCACGCATTGTCCCCAGAAATACGACAGGGTGCCGGCATTGGAGTGGATGCCCGCCGAGAACAGGCAGATGATGAAATAAGGATAGGAGATGTTCAGGTACCGGCCGGCAAACGTCTGGTCGCCCTTGCGCCGGCGCCAGCCCAATATCAGCGAGACGGCGGTCAGCGGCACCGACTCGCGCACGTTGAAAACTTGCGAGGCGACGAAGGCGAAACAGCTGATCGGCAGCCAGCGGAGAAACCGCGTGCTGGTGAGCAGGACGGAACTGGTGACATTGCGGGCGGCATTGCCGTGGCCATCGCCATGGAACAGTCCGTTCAGGCCGCCGCCCTCCTCGTTGTTGGTGAAGACATAAGCCCACAGCAGCAACGCCAGCAAAACGCAAAAACTCCAGATGCGGTTGAAATCCGAGTCCTCCAGTTCCCAGCGCCAGCGGATGAACCGGGGACTTTCGAGCAAAAGGCCCATGAGCGCGCCGGTCAGCAGAAAGCCGGATTGCCACCCCCAGAAGAGCAGCGCGGCGAAGAGCAGGAACGGCGGCGTCTTCACTTGAGCTTCGCGAGTTTTTCCCGGATCTGGCCGATCTCCAGGACGTGGAAGTTTTCCGGCTCCTCGCGCAACGGCCCGGCATCCGGCTTGGGGGCGCCGGGCGGGATGACGACGAAGACCAGCAGGGGCACGCCGACCGCGCGCATCTTTTTGATGAGCTGCCGGCGGTCGTCGTCCCAGCGTTGCAGCACGCAGATGCAGCCGCTGACGGCGGCGATATGGTTGAGCACGAGCTGTTCGAGCGCCGCGAATTTTTGGCCGGGACAATTGTTCACCGAGGCGAGGATCTCCAGCATCTGGTCCGCATGCGCCAGTCCGCGCCCGGCGGTGAAGCAGTAGGACTGGCTGCCGACGAAGAGCAGGTCCAGCAACGATTCCTGGGTCAGGATGGTGCAGGCGAACGAGGCCGCCACGGAGACGCATTCCTCGAGCACTTCGCTGTTGGGCTCATCGTCAAAGGTGTCGAGGATCAACGCATGCCGCACGAAGAATTCGTCCTCGAACTCCTTGACGATCGGCCGGCCGGTGCGGGCCCAGCTGCGCCAGTGGATATGCCGCAGGGGATCGCCGTGGCGATAATCCCGCAACGCGACGAATTCCTCGCTGCGCCCGATGTTGGCGGCGAGCGCCACGCCGCCCTCCTGGTAGCGCAACGCGCCCGGCAGCGCGAAGGAGGGCAGCGGATAGCGTTTGGGCAGGATCAAAACCGACTCGGGCAGGGGCAGGCGGATAAAGGCGCGGAAAATTCCGAAGGGATCCGGCCGCGCGAAGGTGACACCGGAGAAACGCAGGATGCCGCGGCGATGCGGAAAGACTTCCACGCGCACCTCCACCTCACCTCCCGCTGCCAGGGGCGGGATCTCCGCGACTTTGGAGTGTGCGAGCCGGAAGGGATGTTTCCGCCGGCGTTGCGCCACGCGGAAGGGGCGCACGCGCCGGCCCTCGGCGAACTGGAACCGCAGCCATTCGTCATACGAGGGGCGCGGGTCGGTGAGGTTTTCCAGCAGCGTGAGGCCGGCCTGATTTTTGCCGGTCAGGTTTTTCACCTGTACGTGATAGTGCAACGTGAGGCCGGCGGTGCCCACGCGCGGGAGCTGGCGGGTGGCGGAAAATTTTGCGCGAAAGAAAAAACTGCACGCGCACGCCAGCAACAGGATTCCCGCCAGCAGCGAGAACGCCTGATACGTGACCGAGTTTTCGATGTCCACGCCGCTGGCGCCGGCGATCACGAGTCCGCACAGGAGACACAGTCCCGCCGGCGTGAACCGCCGGTGCGCCCAATACCAGACGCCGCTGAGGGCGCGGTAGCTCCAGTAAATCGCCTGATAGATCCAGTTCACGCCGGGACGCGCAATTTTTTGAGGATTTCCCCGACCACCCCGCGCGCCGTCAGGCCGGAGAAGCGCGCCTGCGGTTCCATCACCACCCGGTGCGCGATGACCGGTACGGCGAGCCGCTGGATATGCTCCGGCGTCACGAAGTCGGAACCGTCGAACAGCGCCAGCGCCTGCGCGGTTTTCATCAGGGCGATGGACGCGCGCGGGCTGGCGCCCAACTGGACGCCGGTGGCCGTGCGCGTGGCGGCGACGAGATCCACGGCGTAGCGTTTCAATTCGTTGCTCACGCGCACGTTTTCCACGGCGCGCTTGAGCGCGATGACGTCCGCAAGGGTGGCCACGGGCTGCAGTTGTTCAAGCGGATGGTTGTGTTCCTGCGCGGTGAGAATGGCGACCTCCTCGGCGGCGGAAACGTAGCCGAGGGTGAATTGCATGGCGAACCGGTCCATCTGCGCCTCGGGCAGGGGATAGGTGCCGCGAAATTCGACGGGGTTTTCGGTGGCGATGACGAAGAAGAGATCGGAGAGGTTCCGGCGTTCGCCCTCGACGCTGACCTGGCCTTCGCCCATGGCCTCCAGCAGGGCGGATTGTGTGCGGGGCGAGGCGCGGTTGATTTCATCGGCCAGGAGGATGTCGGTGAACACGGGCCCTTCGTGAAAATTGAACTGCTGGTCGCGCTGGCTGAAGATGGAGACGCCGAGGATGTCCGAGGGCAGAAGGTCCGGCGTGAACTGCACGCGTTTGAACCGGGCGTCAATGGATCGCGCGAGCGCCTTGGCGAGAGTGGTCTTGCCGGTGCCGGGATAATCCTCCAGCAGCACATGGCCGCCGGCGGCGAGGGCGGCGAGCACGTGTCGCGTGGCGTCCTCCTGGCCGCGCATGATTTTCGAGATGTTCCCGGCAATCTTGCGATACGTCTCCCGCGCGGCGTCAAAGTTCGTTGGTGTCATGATGGCTTTCCCGTGGATGAAACATTGAAAGGATGCAAAGGTTTCTGCGCACTTTAGCGGGGGGCGGGAAGGGCGGCGAACAAAATAATGGTTTTTTGAGATTTTGCGCGGGATGCCACCCCATAAAAAAGACGAGGCCGGGATTGCTCCCGGCCTCGCTGTTCTCGGTTCCTCGAATGTTTACGGGTGGCTTAGTAGCCGCCCATGCCGCCCATGTCGCCCATGCCGCCGCCGTGGCCATGTCCGCCACCGGCCGCCGGCTTTTCCTTTTCCGGGAGGTCGGTGATGAGGCATTCGGTGGTCAGCAACAGACCGGCGATGGACGCCGCGTTCTGGAGCGCGCTGCGGGTGACCTTCTTCGGGTCCACCACGCCGGCCTTGACGAGGTCTTCGTATTCGCCCGTGGCGACGTTGTAACCTTCGTTGCCCTTGGATTTCTTGACCTTGTCCACGATGACGCTGCCTTCGACGCCGGCGTTCGCGGCGAGCGCGCGGAGCGGGGCTTCCACGGCGCGTTTGACGATGGCGACGCCGATGGATTCATCTTCGTTCGCGGGCTTGACGGCTTCAATGGCTGCGATGGTGCGGATGAGGGCCACACCGCCACCGGCCACGATGCCTTCTTCCACGGCGGCGCGGGTGGCGTGCAGCGCGTCTTCCACGCGCATTTTCTTTTCCTTCATTTCGCTTTCGGTCGCGGCGCCGACGTTGATGACGGCCACGCCACCGGCGAGTTTCGCCAGGCGTTCCTGCAATTTCTCACGGTCGTAATCGCTCGTGGTTTCTTCGATCTGGCGGCGGATCTGGTTGACGCGGCCCTGGATGTCGCTGTTCTTGCCGCCACCTTCGACGATGGTGGTATTTTCCTTGTCAATGACGACGGTCTTGGCGCGGCCGAGATCGGTCAGTTCGACGGTCTCGAGCTTGATACCGAGGTCTTCGGTGATGAACTTGCCGCCGGTGAGGACAGCGAGATCTTCCAGCATGGCCTTGCGGCGGTCGCCGAAGCCCGGGGCCTTCACGGCGCAGACGTTGATGGTGCCGCGGAGCTTGTTCACGACGAGGGTCGCGAGCGCTTCGCCTTCGACTTCTTCGGCGACGATCAGGAAGGGCTTGCCGGTGCGCGCGGCTTTTTCGAGCAGCGGCAACAGTTCCTTCAGGTTGCTGATCTTCTTTTCGAAGAGGAGGATGTACGGATCTTCGAGCTTGGCTTCCATCGTCTCGGCGTTGGTGACGAAGTACGGGGAGAGATAGCCCTTGTCGAACTGCATGCCTTCGACCACTTCGAGGGTGGTTTCGATGGACTTGGCCTCTTCGACGGTGATGGTGCCGTCCTTGCCGACCTTGTCCATGGCGTCGGCGATCTTGTCGGCGATGTCATAGTCCCAGTTCGCGGACACGGCGGCAACCTGCTTGATTTCTTCCTTGTCCTTGACCTTCTTGGAGATCTTGCCGAGGTGTTCCACGGCGGCTTCCACGGCCTTGTTGATGCCGCGCTGGATGCCGATGGGGTTCGCACCGGAGGTGACGAACTTCAGGCCTTCGCGATAGATCGCCTCGGCGAGCACCGTGGCGGTCGTCGTACCGTCACCGGCGATGTCGCTGGTCTTGCTGGCCACTTCGCGGACCATCTGCGCGCCCATGTTTTCGTAGGGGTCTTCCAGTTCGATTTCCTTGGCGACGGTGACGCCGTCCTTGGTCACGGTCGGGGAGCCGAATTTCTTGTCAATGACGACGTTGCGGCCTTTCGGTCCGAGGGTCGCGACGACGGCCTTGGAAAGCTTGGAGACACCGCGCAGGATCGCCTGGCGCGCTGCTTCATCAAACAGTAATTGTTTTGCTGCCATAATTTTATTTCAGTTATTGATTATTGGTTATTGATTTTGAATTACTCAAGGATCGCGACGAGGTCGTCCGAGTTGAAAATCTTGTATTCCTTGCCGTCCACTTTGATTTCCGTGCCGCCGTATTTGGAGACGAGCACGCGGTCGCCCTTCTTGACTTCGAAGGGGAGTTTTTTGCCTTCGTCATTGGTCTTGCCGGTGCCGAGCGCGACGACGATGCCTTCCTGCGGTTTTTCCTTGGCGGTGTCGGGGATGATGATGCCGCCTTTTTTCTGTTCCTTCTCTTCGACGGGTTCAACGAGGATCCGGTCGCCGAGCGGTTTAATGTTCAGTGCCATACTATGTTTTCTTTTGGTTGTTGGTTGGTTACTTAATTAACTCCCGATCCGCACTCGCGGCGGGAAAATTCTAAAATTATAAAAAACTGCTGACAAAGCCCGGAATTTCAAAGGAACGGCCCTTAAGAAATTCCGAGGCCAGGATGGTCAGCCATTCCTTGGACGTTTGCAGGTCATTGGCCGGCGCAAAAAACGTTTTGCCGCCGTTCTTGGTGAGCTCATAACGACCGGAAACCGCCAGAGGCTCGGTCTCGCCGACGAGGTCCAGTTCCAGCGAAAAGGTTTTTTGTTTGGAATTGATTTTCAGGTTGTTCAGGTCTTTGACGGCCTTCGTATTTTTCAGAATCTGCCGCCGCATCCATGACTGGATGGATGCGTTCCGCATCTTGGTGACGACTTCTTGAATTCCGGAAAGTAAGGACGTGATCATGATTTGGTTGAATCAGTTCCGGGCCGTACGCACGGGGGCATGAGCTTGGGGGGCAGGGGAAAAGTTAGTGGGGACGACCTCCTCACCCCGGCCCTCTCCTCCAAGGAGAGGGAGAAACGCTCGCAGCGTATTTGTGATTTCACGCGAAAGGTTGGAGCAGGAATGCTTGGTGTCCCTGCGGGCCACAAGGTCCCGCGTGCGTTCAGCCGTCCCTTCGGGACTTGAATCACTGGCGAATTCAAACCCGGCGTTGAAACGCCGGGCTATTATCAGGTCGTCCCTGCGGGACGAATGGTGGGCCGTGCGTGAACCGCGGCGGGTGGCTCCATGAAGCTGGAACGACGGGAAAAAATCCGCGGGCACCGGCTCTTTCGAGCCGTGTGCCTTGGATTCAAATTCTCCGCCGGTCATGGATTTCATGGCGAAGCGGGATTTACTTCTGTTCGTCCACCACTTCCGCGTCAATCACGCCGTCGTCCTTTTTCTTCTCTTCGGACTTGGGCTGGTCGGCTCCGGGTTGGGCGCCGGGCTGGCCTTGCGCGCCGGCACCTTTGGCCTGGTCGGCTTTGTAGAGTTCGGCGCTCACGGCCTGCCAGATTTCGTTCAGTTTTTCGGAGCTGGACTTGATGGCGGCGGAGTCGCTGCCTTTCAAGGCTTCCTTCACGGCCGCGGCGGCGGACTCGATCTTGCCTTTGTTATCGGCGGAAATCTTGTCGGCGCTGTCCTTGAGCAGTTTCTCGGTGCGATAGACGGCGTTGTCGGCCTCGTTGCGCGTCTCGATCTCCTCCTTCTTGGCCTTGTCTTCGTCGGCGTGGAGTTCGGCGTCTTTGCGCATCTTCTCGACTTCGTCCTTCGAGAGACCGCTGCTGGCGGTGATGGTGATCTTCTGTTCCTTGCCGGTGCCGAGGTCCTTGGCGCCGACGTGCAGGATGCCGTTGGCGTCAATGTCGAAGGTCACTTCGATCTGCGGCAGGCCGCGCGGAGCGGGCGGGATGTCCGCGAGCTGGAATTTGCCGATGGTCTTGTTGTCCTTGGAGAACTGGCGTTCGCCCTGGAGCACATGAATTTCCACACCGGGCTGGTTGTCGCTGGCGGTCGAGAAAATTTCCGATTTGCGCGAGGGGATGGTGGTGTTGCGCTCGATCAGCTTGGTGAACACGCCGCCGAGGGTCTCGATGCCGAGGGAGAGCGGGGTGACGTCCAGCAGGAGGACGTCCTTCACTTCGCCCTTGAGCACGCCGCCCTGGATGCCGGCGCCGATGGCGACGACTTCGTCCGGGTTCACGCCCTGATGCGGCGGCTTGTTGACGAGCGAACGGGCGACTTCCACCACGCGGGGCATGCGGGTCATACCGCCGACGAGCACGAGTTCGTCAATCTTCGCCGCTTCAATGCCGGCGTCTTTCAAGCAGGCCTTGGTGGGGCCGATGGTGCGCTCGAACAATTTGTCCGTGAGCTGTTCCATCTTGGCGCGGGTGAGCGTTTTCTGGATGTGCTTCGGGCCGCTGGCGTCCGCGGTGATGAACGGCAGGTTGATGTCGTAAGTGGTGGAGCTGGAAAGCGCGATCTTCGCCTTTTCCGCCTCTTCCTTGATGCGTTGGAGGGCGTCGGGTTGCTTGCGCAGGTCCATGCCGGCTTCCTTTTTGAATTCGTCGAGGATCCAATCCATCAGGGTGTTGTCCCAGTCATCACCGCCGAGGTGGGTATCACCGTTGGTGGCCTTGACTTCAAACACGCCGTCGCCGATTTCCAGCACGGAGATATCGAACGTGCCGCCGCCGAGATCGTACACGGCGATCTTCTCGTCTTTCTTCTTGTCGAGACCGTAGGCGAGCGAGGCGGCGGTGGGTTCGTTGATGATGCGGAGAACTTCAAGACCCGCGATGCGACCGGCGTCCTTCGTGGCCTGGCGCTGGGAATCGTTAAAATAAGCGGGAACGGTGATGACGGCCTGGCTGACCTTTTCACCGAGGCGCGTTTCGGCGTCGGCTTTCAGCTTGGCGAGGATCATCGCGGAAATTTCGGGCGGAGAAAACTGCTTGGTTTTGCCTTCGACTTCGACTTCGACGGCGACGTCGCCATTGGAGGCTTTGACGACCTTGTAGGGGACGCGCTTGATTTCTTCCTGCACTTCATC
>FTAO01000135.1_pt1 | contig 9283 bp, 6 predicted proteins | sample 1639091 | NCBI WGS metagenome assembly FTAO01 (sample SAMEA3914812, study PRJEB12502) | metagenome | biome: forest; material: soil | place: Canada | collected 2011-07-07 | depth 0.1 m
CTCTCGGGCCGCGATGATCCTCTCACGCAAATCCTGACTTAACGGGCGCATGTTCCTCTTTTCATCACACTTACTTACCGCTTCCCCTTCTATGCGTCTATTTAAATAGAAAATGCTCTAGCGTCTCAAAACCGGCCCTGGGATCGGCCATGAAATGGCCTCAGCGGATGCGTTCCCAAGTACAACTTGGGAACGAGAGAAAATTCACCCCTCCACCGCCGGCCTGACCGTTGACAGCACCTGCTGAAGCGCCTTCACCTGAAGCGGCTTGCTGAGATAAACGTCAAAGCCCAAGCTAAGCAATCGCTCGCGATCCCCCTCCAAAGCATCCGCCGTCAACGCGACGATGAAGGGCCGCCGGGCCTTGTAACGCTCCCGGATGATGCTCGTCGTCTCAATCCCATCCATTTCCGGCATTTGGATATCCATGAAGATCAGATCGTATTCGGCTGCATTCAAGGCATCCAGAACCCGCCGGCCGTTCGCGACCAGCGTGGCGGTGTAGCCAAACTGCGCCAGCATCTTGAGCCCCACCTTCTGGTTGATCGCGTTGTCTTCCGCAAATAAAATGTGCAGGGGATTTCTCTCCGCCAGGCCGCTGTCGAACAGCTTTTCCGAAACCTTCGCCGCCACCGGCGCCGCTCCCCCGGCGATGCGCAGCAGCGCGTTATAAAGAGCCGAGTGCCGGATCGGTTTCGTGATCTGATAGGTGAAGAGCGCGGCGTCCGCCCCCGTCAACGTTTCACCCGAAGAAGAAAGAAGCACGAGCGGCATGTCGCTCTGCCGCCGGATTTCCCGCGCGAGACTTACTCCATCCATTTCCGGCATCTGCAAATCAAGCAGGGCGACTTCATAACGGCGTTCGCCCAGGCACTGCAGCGCTTCGCGTCCCGATGAAACCGCCTGGGTGGTCATCCCCCAGTTCTTCAGCTGGGCCTCCAGGATTTTCCGGTTCGTATCGTTATCATCCACGATCAAAACACTTCGGGATGTGAGCAGCGCCGGGTCGATGGGCTCATCCTCGGCATCGGAAGCGTCCGAAGCCTTCATCACCGTCGTGAAGAAAAAAGTCGAGCCCACGCCCAACTCGCTTTTCACCCACATCGTTCCGCCCATCAATTCCGCCAATTGCTTGCTGATGGCCAGCCCGAGTCCGGTGCCGCCGTAGTGGCGCGTGGTCGAGGCGTCGACCTGCTGAAACGATTGAAAAAGTTTCGCGATTCCCTCCTTCGCGATGCCGATGCCCGTATCGGTAACGGAGAAGAGAAGCCGATATCCCTGTTCATCCTGACTCTCACATTTCACCTCGATGACGATCTCGCCCTTGGGCGTGAATTTGAGCGCGTTACCGACCAGATTGACCAGGATCTGCCGAAGCCGCATCACGTCGCCAACCAGGGTCGCGGGCACCCCGGGAGTAATCAGATAAACGGCTTCTAGGTGCTTGAGTCGGATCTTGGGTGCAAAAAGATCGATCGCTTCCTCGATGCACTGCCGCAGGCGGAACGGACTGCTTTCCAGATTCATTTTCCCCGATTCGATCTTGGAAAAATCGAGGATGTCGTTGATCACCGCGAGGAGCGATTCGCCGCTGGTGTTGATCGTGCCCAGGTAATCGCGCTGCGTTTCCGTCAGCTCGGTATCGGAGAGCAGGCTGGTCATGCCGATGACGCCGTTCATCGGCGTGCGGATCTCATGGCTCATCACCGCCAGGAATTCGCTCTTGGCCCGTTCCGCGGCCTGGGCCTGGAGGGTGAGTTCCTTCTCGTGGGCGACGATCTGCTGCAACTTCGCTTCCGTCCGGCGGCGGAGTTTCATCTCGCGGCTGGCCATCAAATTGGCCACGACCAGGAGCACGGCCGCCAGCAGGCAGCCGAAAATGACCAGGTTGGAGGTGTGCTGGAAATTCGCATCGGCCGCGGCGGTGCGCTTGTCCAGCAGGCGGCGTTCTTCATCGGTGAACGCGTGCAAATCGGCGAGGGCTCGATTAATCAGGGCAAAGCTTTGGCCGGTCGACTCCAAAGTAATGTCACCCGGAAGGCCTTGGGTTTTCTGGAGGTCGATCAACTGTTGCGAGTACCTGAAAATCCCGGTCAAATCTGTGCTCAGGGGCTTCAGGCGTTCTTCCTGCGCGGGATTGTCGATTACCAGCGCCTGGAGACGGATGAGCTGCTGGCTCGCGCCATCCATTCCAGATTGGCACGCCTTGAGCCCGTCGGTTTGCCCGGTCAGGATGTAAGCGCGTACGCCGCACATGATATTGAAGATATTGGCGAGGAGGCTTTCCGCCGTCGAAAGCACCTCGTAACTGTGCGTACGCCACGTGGTCGATTCCTGCAACTGGCCGAAACTGACTCTTGCCGTGGAGGCCACCATGAACATCAACGTCACCGCGGCAGTCACCGGAACCCAGCGAAGAAAATCGACCCGCACCCGGCGCGCCTCCTGCCAGGCCCAGACCAGCAAGCCGGTGCTCAGGATCAGGAAGGTCGCTGCGGTATGCATGGCCATGCGCGTGTAGGATCCCCATCCGCTCGCATTTTCGATCCCGAAGAAATAACCCACCAACGCCACCAGCGTGATCGCCTTGGTCGCGCAGGCGATCAATCCGATGATCGTCAGACGCGAGCCGCCCGGTTTGCACCCGGATAAAAATAGCGCGAAGCCCATCAGGGTGAAGCAACTCGCGGACAGCGGCGACATCCGGCCCGGATGCGACACGGCCGTCGTGACGTACGATTTGAAGAAAAGCTCATCAATTCCCAGGTTTTGTTCCGTGGAATATTCGAACAAGGTCAACAGCCCAAACGCGGCAACGGCCGCACCCAGCCAGGGGGCGATGGCCGCCCGTTTCGTCATCAGCAAGGCCATCGCTGTTCCACTGAGAATAAAGCCCAGCGCCGTGTCGTATTGCATCGGCGGCAGGGTCGGAATCACCTGAATGATCGCAACCCAGTGCGCATACCAGCCGATGAGCACCACCAGGCCGACGGCGATGGAAAAATAAGCGCTGAACTTCGAGAAAAACAAAAGTCCCCGTTCCAGGGGAGAATCCGGAACGGATGCGCCTTCCGCTAAATCGGATTGAGGCATAATCAAGATTAACAAGGCTGCGACCAGAGTAAAGGGAGCGCTCCATTTCAGGAGGGAACGCCCATTCGCCTTTAAGGGCCTAACCTCGAATCAACGGACGTGTGCCTTTTTCCAATAAAGTAAGGTGCTTGTTTTCCGCCGTGTCGTCCTTTTTGCCCAAGTGATCCTGGACGGAAACATTGTAGGAACCGGAACTGGACGCAACCGGCATACCCTTTTTAAGACTTCCGAATAAACAGGTCTCAACCCATTCGGTTTCAGATTCACTGGAAGGATGATGCACGAAAGTCTTGCCCGTCTCGGGATCAAATAAGGCGCGCAAGAGGATCTTATCGGATGAATTGGTTTTCATGGGATTAGGCCGTGGTGTCGGACTACTGCCAAATTTCAAGGGTAACGGTCTTCGTCATCGAAGACTACATTTCAGTACCATAATGCAGTTTGGCGCCTTTTAAAGGCGGAGTCTCTTTTTCCAGATCGAAAAGCCCAACCACCTTGAGGTGGAAAGATTTGCTCAAACGGAAACGCTCGCCATGAACTGCTGGATGGCGGGCGCCAGCATCGCGCCGCTTTGCCGGGCGACCTCACGGCCACCATGGAAAATCGTCATGGTCGGAATTCCGCTGATCTGGAACCGGGAGGCCAGGTTCGGAATCTCATCAATATTAACCTTGGTGATAAGCCATTTTCCCGCCTGGGCCGAGGCCACTTTCACCAGCTCCGGTGCGATCATCTTGCAAGGGCCGCACCAGGGCGCCCAGAAGTCCACGAGGATGGGGAGCGGTGAGCGCTTGGTTAACGCATCAAAGATCGATTCGGTGGCGACCTCAACCGGCTGGCCGGGCAGGTGCAGGGTCGTCTGGCATTTGCTGCAGCGAAAAGGCTCCTTCAACTTTTCGTAAACCGCGCGATTGCGTTGCCCGCAAGTCGGGCAAGTCACAATCAGTCCGCGTTCGTCCGAGGTGAGGGAGTTCATGTCAGTGGTCGGAAAAACGTCAGGGCTTCTTCGCCGTCTCCTGCACCTGGACGGCTGCGCCTTCGGTGAGGGAATCGGAGGGGTCGACGATGACGTCATCTTCCGGATTGAGACCGGAGACGACTTCGAGACTGGTGCCGTAATCGTGGCCAATCGTAATCGGTGCGAGAACCACATGGCCGTCGCGGACGACCCCGACGCGGAGCCCTTCGGAACGGAAGAGAAGGGTGTTCGCGGGGATGGTGACGGAGCCCTGGTTGGCGGGCACGGTGAGATGGACAAAGGCATAGGCGCCGGGAAGCAGTTCGTCCTTGGGGTTGGCGACATCGACTTCGACGTTGAGGGTGCGGGACTGGGGGTTGATCGAATTGGAGTTGCGCACGATGGTCCCCTCGAAGGTCTTGCCGGGATAGGAGTCGAGCGTCACGGCCACTTTGTCGCCGGTGTGCAGTCGCGGGGCGTAGACCTCGGGCACGGCGACGAAGACGCGTAGCGTGTCGATGGCAGTGAGGTGGAACATTTCCTTGATCCCGGTGCCGCTATTGCCCGATTGGACAATGTCGCCGATGTCGGTGTTGCGCGCGGTGACGATGCCGGCGAAAGGCGCATAGACTTTCTCGAATCCTTGCAAGTCTTGCAGCCGGTGAAGGTTCGCCTCGCTCGAAGTGACCAAGGCCTGCTTGGAGGCGAGATCGCTTTTCGCCTGGTCGGTTTCCTGTTGGGAAACGGAGTTGCTCTTGATCAGGTCCTGAAAACGCTGGTTGGTGATCTGCGAGATGGCCAGATTCGCCTGCGCGTTCTTGAGATCGGCCTGCGCCTGGTAGAGTTGCTGGTCAAGTTCCGGCTCCTCAATCTCGGCGAGGAGATCTCCCGCCTTCACATGCGCGCCGATGTCGAAATACCATTTCTTCAGATAGCCGTTCGTCCGGGCATAGATGGGCGTGTCGGTGAACGCCTGGGTATCTCCGGGCAGGTCGATCTGTTCGCCGGCCGATCCGCTCTTGGGGTGGATGACATTAACGAAGGGGACTGCGCTTTTCTCTGTCTCATGCGTCAGGTTTTTCTCCGCCAGCACCCGGTCATAAATGCCATACCCGATGACGACGGTGAAGAAAATGAACGCGAACAGCACGAACCAGAACATCCCGGCGGAATAATGGGGTTCGTTCGGCAGGGGCTCATGGTGCGCTGGATGCGCTGCAGCAGTGGGCGTTGCCGGCGCCAGAGGCGGTTTGGGAGGGTCATTCACAACGGAAGTCTTCTTGGGTTCGTTTGTCGTTATCATACCACAACTCCATTCTTAATCAGCTCTCCATCGTTCCGGGAACGCGGGCGATCGGCGGGCTCGGGTTCAGTCGCCGGCTTGGCTTGGCCGCCGTGCAGCAGGCTGAAAACCGCGGGGACGAAAACGAGCGTGGCGATGGTGGCGCAGAGCAGGCCGCCGATCACGGCGCGGCCCAGCGGCGCATTTTGCTCGCCGCCATCACCCAGGCCCAGCGCCATCGGCACCATGCCGATGATCATGGCGAGAGCCGTCATGAGCACCGGACGGAATCGGGTGTAACCCGCTTCGATCGCAGCCTCAATGGCATTCCCGTGATGGAGCAGCCGTTCCTTGGCGAAGGTGACCACGAGAATGCTGTTCGCCGTGGCCACACCCATGCACATGATCGCGCCCATCAGCGCGGGAACGCTCAGCGGGGTGTGGGTCAGGAACAGGAAGACAACGATGCCCGCCAGCGCCGCCGGCAACGCAGTGATGATGATGAAGGGATCAAGCCACGACTGGAAGTTGACCACGATGAGCAGGTAGACCAGCCCGATGGCGAAGACCAATCCATAGAGCAGGCCCGCGTACGATTTGTTCATCGTCGTGATCTGGCCTCGCAGGGCGATGAAGGTTCCACGCGGCAGGAGTTTCTCGTTTTGCGCGATAACCTTCTGAACATCGCGGCTGACTGCACCCAAATCGCGATCCTGCACGGAACCGTAGATATCGATCACCCTGCGGATGTTGTAATGGGAGACGACCCCCATTTCGCTGCCGCGGTCGATGTCGGCGACATCGCCGAGGATTTCCGTCGAGGGCCTGGTGCCCGAGGTGATCGGGATATTGCGGATATCCTGCGTGGATTGGATGCGGTACTGCGGCGTCTGGGCGACCAGATTGTAGTTCACGCCGTTCTTGGGATTGAGGAAGAACATCGGCGTGATCTGGCTGCTGCCGCTGAGCGTGTTCAGGATACTGTTGGAGATATCGTTTTCAGTGAAGCCGGCTTGATTGGCTTTCGTCCGGTCGACGTTCACTTGGAAGGTCGGATAATCGAAAGGCTGCTGGATGCGGAGATCAACCAGGCCGGGAATCTGGTGTAACTCGGCCAGCATTTTGGTGGCGATGGCGTGGCTGGCTTTCGCATCGCTGCCTTCGATCTGGATATCGATGGGCGAGGGCAGGCCGAAGTTGAGGATTTGCGTGACGATATCGGCCGGCAGAAAGGAACAGACCACGGCGGGAAATTCCACCGGCAAGCGCTTGCGCAGTTCGCGAATGTAATTGGCGGTGGGGCTGTGGTCAGGCTTGAGCGTTACCAGGATGTCGGCATCGCTCGCGCCGATCACGCCGGAGGTGCTGTGCATCGTGTTGTAGGGACTGTAGGGCAGGCCGATGTTATCGATGATGCTGGCGACTTCATTCGGCGGGATGACCTTGCGGATCGAGTCCTCGACCAGGTCGCAGAGCCGGGCGGTTTCCTCAATACGCATGCCGGTCTTGCCGCGAATGTGGAGGATGAACTGGCCGCTATCGGTGTCGGGAAAGAAGTTCTGGCCCAGCCACGGAACGAGCAGGAAGGCACTCAGGCAGATGGCCAGGAAGACGGGAATGAAAAGCGCGCGCCGGGCAACGATGCTCTTGAGCCGGTTATGATAGTTGTTGCGCAGGGCCTCGAACCGGCGCTCGAATCCGTGTTGGAAGCGCGCGAAGATATGGCGTCCGGCGTGGCGCTCATGTTCGGGCTTGAGCAGATACATCGCCAGCGTGGGCACCAGCGTCCGCGAGAGAAAGTAAGAGGCGAGCATCGCGAAGACCACCGACTCGGCCAGCGGGACGAAGAGGTAACGGGAAACGCCCTGCAGCCAGAACATGGGCAGGAACACGATACAGATACAGATGGTTGAGACGAAGGCGGGGACGGCGATTTGCGCCGCGCCTTCCAGGATGCCGTCGTGCAAGTCATAACCTTCCTCCAGGTGTCGCTCGATGTTCTCAATCGTGACCGTGGCGTCATCGACCAGAATGCCGACGGCCAGCGCCAGACCACCCAGGGTCATGATGTTGATCGTCTCGCCGACCATGCTCAGAGCGATGAGAGAGGAAAAAATCGAAAGGGGAATCGAAACGGCAATGATCAACGTGCTCCGCCAGTCGCCCAGGAAGAGGAGGATCATCAAACCGGTTAGCACGGCGGCGGTCACCGCCTCGGTCACGACGCCCTTCACCGCGCTCCGCACGAAAACCGATTGATCGGCCAACGGCGTCATCTTCAACTCCGGTGGAACGGTGGCAGCGACGCGAGGCAGGAGGCCCTTCACCCCGCTGACCACATCGAGCGTGGAGGCGTTGCCCGCCTTGATCACGCTGACCAACACGCCCCGCTTGCCGTCCATGCGGACCACATTGGTCTGCGGGGCGAAGCCGTCGCCGACCGTGGCCACATCGTGGATATAGAGCGTACTGCCGTTGATCTGCTTGATCGGGATGTTGCCCAGGTCGGCCGTGTTGGTGGGAGCGTTATTGACCCGTACGTCGAGCTCGCTCTCCCCAATCTTCACCGTGCCGGAAGGAAGAATCAGGTTCTGCAAATTCACGGCGTTGAGCACTTCGAGCGGGGACACTCCCTTGGCCTGCATCAGCCCCTGGTCCATGCTGATCATGATCTGCCGCTGCTTGCCGCCGTAGGGATAAGGCACGACCGCGCCGGGCACCGTGATCAACTGCGTGCGCACGGAGTTCAGCGCAAAGTCATTGAGCTGCTGCTCGGAGAGTCCCTTGCCCGAAAGGCCGATCTGCAGAATCGGCACGCTCGACGCGCTGTAGTTGATGATCTCGGGCGGCTGCGTTCCCGGCGGCAACAGGCGCACGGCCAGATTGGAGGCGGCCACCACCTGCGCGTTGGCCGTATCGACGTGAGCGCCGGGCTGGAGGAAGATCTTCACTACGGCGGCGCCGTTGTAGGTGGTTGACTCGATGTGCTCGATGTTATCCACCAGCGTCGTGAGCACCTTCTCGTAAGGCGTGGTCAGACGCCCCTCGAGTTCCTCCGGATTCATGCCGGTAAACGTGTACGCCACCGAGATCACCGGAATATTGATGTTCGGGAAAATGTCGGTCGGCGTGTCGAGAATGGTCAACGTGCCCATGATGGCAATCAGCAGGGCCAGCACGATAAACGTGTAGGGACGATTAAGAGCAAGGCGTACAATCCACATAAGCGTTCAGGAAAGAGGTTGGGCCTGGAGTCCTTGGAAGGCGGCATCGACCATCGCCTCGGCCTCCTTATCATTGAGCGGGGAATGACCGGTGAGAAGGCGGAAAATGGCCGCGCCATAGATGAGATCAAGGGCGATGTCCCCATCGATCTTGGAGCGGATCTCGCCCCGCTCCACGCCTCGCTTCCACATCACACGCACCTCGTCACGCCGCGCCTGGAGAAAGCGCTCGCGATACTGCACCAGGAAGGCGGGATCAAATTGTCCCTCCGCGATGAACTGCGAGTAGAGCCGTCCGCTGGGACTATTGAAGAAACGGACCAGCGCCTTGAGCTGCAGGGTAAAGTCCTTCTGTGCACTACCCGTATCGGGCGTGACGACGTGGCTCTGCACGCGAGAGAGAAATGCCTCCAACGCGACCAAGCTCTTGTTCGGCCACCACTTGTAAATCGTCGCCTTGCTCACCCCGGCCAACTGCGCGATCGCATCCGCCGTCACCTCCCGCAAAGGCTTCTTCTCCAGCAGCTTCATCGTGGCGGAGAGAATCGCCTCCTTCGCCGCAAGGCACCGCCGCCGCCCGCGTGGTTTCGCGGGGGCCTTCATCACCAGGGGCGGAAGTGAATAGGCAGTGGGCATGGAAGAAGAAGTTTGGAAAATAATCGGATTTTTTATAAACTAAACCAGACGTTCAGTTTTGTAAATAGGAATTCCTCCCTCTCGGAGGCA
>FTAO01000125.1_pt1 | contig 9116 bp, 8 predicted proteins | sample 1639091 | NCBI WGS metagenome assembly FTAO01 (sample SAMEA3914812, study PRJEB12502) | metagenome | biome: forest; material: soil | place: Canada | collected 2011-07-07 | depth 0.1 m
AGCGCTGCTCTGGGCCAAGCTCGCCGCCTTCAAGGACGAGTGGGTCACCATGGACGACCGTGTCCGCGCCGCCATCAACCATCTCGCCACCCACTACCGTGAACCCTTCCGCCTCGAGGAGCTCGCCCGCCACTGCGGCATCTCCGTCTCGCGCCTCGCCCATCTCTTCAAGGCCCAGACCGGCAACTCCCCGCAGCGCTTCCTCGAGCAACACCGCATGCAGGTCGCCTCGCGCCTCCTACGTCTTACCGAATCGCCCATCAAGGAAATCGCCGTGGACGTCGGCTACGACGATCCCTTCTATTTCTCCAACCGTTTCCGTCGCTTCAGCGGCAAAAGCCCGAACCAGTTCCGCTCTCGCGTCCTGCGGTGATGGTCGCAGTCAGTAACAGATGCTGGCTTTTTTCGGGGAACATGAGGTCGCCGAAGAAATGTGCGCATTCGGGGACGACCTCCTGTGGCCTTCGGCCACCCGGACAACGAGTTGTCCGGGCCACCCGAATCCTCATGCGTCAATCTGGCTCCAAAGCGCTCTAATCGTGGGAACAAATCCGCAGGAGTTCATCATGAACCTGCTCGGACGAAAGAGCATTACCGCTTCTGATTCCAGAAATAAAAACCGGCCAATCCTTCTCATCCTCCGGCCTCCGTCCATGAGAACCACGCACAAGCGAAGCATCCAACGGAATCACGTTCAGCAAACCGCGCAACCCCAGCTTCTTCTTCAACAAAAATCTCGCAACGCGCACCTGCGGCAACGTCAATTGAGGGTCGATAAATAACTCCGCCGGATCATAGCCCACCTTGCGATGAATATCGATCGTGCGGGCAAAGTCGGGCGCAACCGCATCATCCTCCCAATAATAATAGGTGAACCAGCTGCGCGGCTTCGCGATGGCGATCAAATCCCCCGCACGCCGATGACGAAGGCCTAATGCGCTTTGCGCTTTCGCATCAAGTATCTGCTCAACGCCTGATTCTGTTTCCAGTGCGGAACGGACAGCACCTTCCAACGCAGGATCGTTCAGGTAAACGTGCGCAACCTGATGATCCGCCACGGCAAAAACTCGGCTCCCACCGCAATCAAGTGTCTCCAATCCCAACTCATCCTTGATCGAGAGCCAGCCGTGACGGCGGAAAAGCCGGTTGAGATGCACCGGTGTATCGACTTCCGTGATGCCGTATTCGGAAAGCACCACCACCTGTACCCCGCGCTGTTGGAAAAAATCGATCAGGCCACCTGCCACTTCATCAATCTGGCGCAAATCCTCCGCAATACGCGGATCGTTCGGGCCGAGACGCTGCAGATTGTAATCGAGATGGGGCAGATAAACCAAACTCAACGTCGGTTGATGACGCTCCTCGATCCAACGCGCCGAGGCTGCGATCCAGCGTGACGACTCGATGCCCGCCCGCGGTCCCCAGAAAGCCGGGAAAGGGAACTCGCCGAGGTCCTTCTTGATTTCCGGCCGCAACGCGAGCGGGGTGGTGTGGATATCGAAAACCTTGCGGCCATCGGCGGGATAAAGCGGACGCGGCGTAATCGCCCAATCGACCGAAGCGTGCATGTTGTACCACCAGAAAAGCTGGGCACAGGTGAACGCCGGATCCAGAGCGCGCAACTTGTCCCACAGCTTTGGGCCGCTGACGAGCCGGTTCGATTGCTTCCAGAAATGGACCTCAGCCAGATCGCGATCATACCACCCGTTGCCGACGATTCCGTGTTCCGAGGGCGTCAGGCCTGTGAGATAACTCGACTGGGCCGTGCAGGTCACGGCAGGAAAAGCAGGCCGGATCGACGCGACCTGATTCGCCTTGGCGAACGCCGAAAGCCGTGGCGTCGAAGACCCCAGCAGGTCCCGGGTCAGCCCCACCACGTTAAGTACAACCGTGCGGGGCAACGCCACGTCAGCGATCTCCTGCGCCAAACCGGTCGCGCAACTCGAGCAGGCTGGCGCGCAGCAGGGCCTCGTCCATCTCGTGAACCTCGACGCCCTGCCCGATGCCGGCCAGCAGCGTGATCGTCAATTCCCCACCGAGGTGCTCACGAAACTCCTCCAGACCATGCTGCAAAAGCCAGCTCCCCGCCGCATCATTCTCCAGCGTGAGCGGATCGAAAAGGGTAAAGCCGAGTTTCTGCACCAGGACCAGCACACGCTCGACCGCCTCGTGCGACAACAGTCCTCGCCGATGGCTGTAAAGCGTGTCGAGCGTAAGTCCAAGCGCGACGGCCGCACCGTGCGAAATAGTGAAGCCCGACAATTGCTCCAGCTTATGCGCCGCCCAGTGGCCGAAATCGAGCGGACGCGCGGAGCCAAATTCGAACGGGTCACCCGAACCGGCGATGTGGTCGACGTGCAATTCCGCACAACGGCGGATGACGCGGTTCATCGTCTCCGGCTCAAAGCGGGCCAGTGTATCGGCATTCTTCTCCAATTCCTCGAAGAATGCCGCATCGCGAATGAGCGCGACCTTGATCGCTTCGATCAGGCCGGAACGCTTTTCAGAGGCGGGCAGCGTGGTCCACAAATCGGCGTCATTGATCACCGCGTAAGGCGGAGTAAACGTCCCGATGAAATTCTTTTTTCCGAACGCATTGATTCCGTTCTTCACCCCGACCCCGCCATCCGCTTGTCCCAGGGTGGTCGTGGGAATCCGTATATGGCGCACCCCGCGATGCGCGGTGGCCGCCGCAAATCCGGCGAGATCCAGCACCGCGCCACCGCCCAAGGCGATCAGATACGAATGCCGGCAAATCTCGTGGTCCTCGATCAACTGATGCATGTCATCGACCAGCGCGCGATGATTCTTGGCCGCCTCGCCACCGGGAACAACCAGCGGCGGGCAAACCAGCCGGGCATGTCCTGTCACCCGTGAGAAGTAAGCGGTAATCTCCTCCAGCACGCGCGGGAACGCACGCGCCACGCCCGCATCAACCGCGAAGAGAACCTTCGCCGGTTCCTTGGGCGACACTGGTACGAGCAATTCGCCCAGGAGCGGATTCCCGGGGGAAAAAACGCCGCTGGTAAAGTAAACGCGATGTGCAAAAGGAACGGTGATCGTACGCTGTAGCAATTCGGTCGAAGGGTGCATTGACTAGAATTTAAGTCGCAGGGATGAACCGTTGCAAGACGAGAGAGAGGAGAAACAAGGGGATGAACAAAATTGCTCCCCCCTCGCCCGCCTGAAACGGAGTGATCGCGATCAAATCAACCAGAACAATGCCGGCCAGCAGGCCCGAGACGACTCGCCCGAGGGAAGGCTTGGTTTTGCGCCAGAACGGAACGAGCAGCCAAAGCAGCCAGGCTAGAAAAATGGCCCAAAACCAGACGACCCCATGGGGAACCCACCAAAAAAGGATCAGGCTATAGACTCCCAACACGAGATTGTGGTAGCAGAACAAGAACGACACCAGCACGGGAAGTAACAGAAGGATAAGCGCCCATCGTACCGGCTTTTGGGGCCGGCTTTCTCCCCGGGCCAAGTAGGTGATACCCGCAACGTACAAGGCAAGCGGTGCGGCCGCCTGAAGAACCACAGGCTGGAAAATATCCGCGTTGACTGTCGAACTCGCCAGAAAATAGAGCAGGAAGCGGCAGACACCCATGAGCAGCGGCGCCCAGACCACGTCCTTATGATGAAAATCATAAAGCGCAATGGCCCCAAGAAGAAGAAACGTCATGATCGTCGTAGCCGTTCCAAAGGGGACGAGGCAGGCGAGGGCCAGGGCAAACCAAAGGACGGCCAGTAGGCCAACCATGGTGCGGGAGATTTTTCCCGCCGGAATGGGCCGCTGTGAACAATGCGCCGTATCGAACGCGGCATCGCAAAAATCATTCAGGTACATACCCCCGATATAGAGCAGGCTTCCCCCGAGCAGGAGTTGTGCGGTTAAGTGTTCGTTGTCTCTCTTCCCGACGAGCAACCATCCGACGATGAGATTGGACCAGACCGTCGGCAGGTTGGAAACGCGACCGAGAATCAACAGGGTCCGGAGGTAGTTCAAGAAACCGGACGACGTGACTGGAAGCGCTTCTTCGGCACTAAGATTCATCTGCTCGGGCATGGCTCCACTTATGCCACAAATTCATGCGGACGCCTAATCTCCGCTCCCTATTTCCCCCTCGTTCTCAAATTTCCATTTGGGAACGCCCCAAGCCCATTAAGTCAGATGACGCTGCTCAAGCTCTCCCAGCGTCCACTGATATTCCCGCACGAGTTGGTCAACCACATTGGCTGCGCGAAGTTCGGCAGGCAGCACTGCCCACGTATAAGTCTCCATTTCAAGATGCGAACAAAGCGCCGGATCCTTGGCGAGAAGGTCGAGCAGCCCCAGCAGGTGCGCCACCGTCGTCTGCCCATGCGCGAGCTTGGTCGCGTGGAGCGGGACGTGAAAGTGAATGCGCCATTCTCGGTCGCCGGGTGGTTGCGACAGGGCGAGATCGAGGTCCCGATCGAATCGAAGTCCGCCATCGGCGGTGCGGGCGATGACCTGATGCAGGTAGGTGTCCTCGGAAAATTGACGCAGCCACGCGCAGGCCGGTTCATCCGGCGTGACCTGCAACGCGGAACTGAGATGTATCTTGCTGATCCGAATGCCTGCCTGTCGAAACGCTGCGACAACATTGACGGGTTCCTCGTATTCCACAGCAAGATGACAGGTGTCGTAGTTGACGCCGAGATATTGCTTTAGCCGCGCATCGCCCGGGCGATGCGCCTCCATATCCCGGAAAAACTGAACGGTCTCAGCACTCGTCTCGAAGAGCCCCAGCGGCTCCGGCTCGACGCCGAGATGAAGGCGGAGTCCGTGACGTTTCCCGACCGCTTCGATGTGCTCAATCGCCCGCCACAGATTCTCCCGAATCACCCGCTTCTGGTCCTCGCCGGTGATGAACTCCTTGAACGAACCGGGCAACGTGCTGACGCTGCCCTCCACGCCTTCGGGAACGAGTTGCGCGAGGAGATCGAAAAGACGGTTGGTATAGGCGAGGCGCTCGGGGCTCGTCCAATCGGGAAGATAAACGCGTTCCTTCACCTTCGTGGCGTGGAACTGGCCGTAGGGAAAGCCATTGATCGTGAAAACGTAGCAGTCGTGGCGGCGAAGCCACGCGCGAAAAGCATCCAGCGCGGCCGGCTCACTCAGTTGCCGTGAAGCGAGATCACTCAGGCGCAGGCCGATGGCGTAAGGTTTACCGGGGCAAACGCGTTCGCGTACGGCCAGCGTGTGTGTTTCGAGCGAAGCGAAGGTCTGCGGCCAGTCGTCGCCCCGGTGAATATTGGTACAATAGGCGAGATGAAGAGGGTGACGAAGCTGCATGAGAGACGAATTCCTGTAGGGGCGCTTCAGTTATGAAGGCGATTTGACGTCACGTCCAGTTACCTGTAGGATGACCGCAGTGAATCCCAACGTCTCCGCGAAACCGATGCACGTCGCCCGCCACGCCATGTGGCAGGCTGCCGCTATCGCTACGCGGAGGTGCTAGGTTTCCGGACTCGATCCAACAACGGCAACCCACCTCCCGATCCCCGGGGTGGGTTTTTTTCTGCCCCTGGGATCGATGCGGTGGGCGGCTTCAACCCGACACCTCCATGACCACAAAACCTCATCACCGACCTAACCCGGCCCGCCTCGCCACCTGGATCACGCTGGCCTTCGCCTATGTCTATATTGCCTGGGGTGGCACCTACATGGCGGTCCATATCGCTCTAGCCAGCATTCCGCCTTTCATCATCTCGGGCTGCCGCTTCTTCCTGGCGGGCAGCATTCTCCTGGGACTGGTGGCCATCTTTCACCGGCGCGATTTCCACTGGGGCAGCCTGCGGGAATGGAGGGACGCGACGGTTGTCGGCTCGATGCTGCTGGTCGGCGGAAACGGCGCCGTGGCTTGGGCGCAGCAGTATGTGCCTACCAGCATCGCGGCCTTGATCTTCGGCAGCATGCCGCTCTGCATCATCTTTTTCGACTGGGTGCGTCCGGGCGGAATCATGCCGTCCTTTCGCACCTGTCTCGGGCTCGCACTTGGTTTCGTGGGACTCTGCATCCTGCTGCAACCCGCGCCTTCGACCCTTTCCAATCCGATGGAGAAATGGGGCAAGATCGCTCTGGTTTTTGCCGCCTGTTCCTGGTCGGCCGGCGCGATTTACTCCCGTCACGTTCATGCCAAAGGCTCACCGCTCCTGCCCATGGCGCGGCAGATGTTGGCCGGGGGCAGTGTCCTGCTCCTGATCTCCTTCCTGCGTAGCGACTGGGCCCACTTTTCCGTCGAGCAAGTGACGCTTTCGTCCTGGATGGGTTTCGGCTATCTCGTCACCTTCGGCTCCCTGCTCGGCTTCACCGCTTATATCTGGCTGATGCGCGTCAGCTCGGCCGCGAATGTCTCCACCATCTCCTATGTGAACCTGGTGATCGCGGTCATGCTCGGCTGGACGGTGGGCCATGAACCAATGACGATCCCCACCTTCCTCGGGGCGGCGATCATTGTCGGCTCGGTCATGCTGGTACTGAAAAAGAAGTCGGCCCGCGCCGCGGTCAACGCCACCCCTACCGAAGCGTAATGTTTTTCCGCGTGACTTTGGCGCGAAGCCGTCTGAAATGGGTACCGTGAAACGATCCACCTTTCTCCGTCTCGTTGTCTCCTGTGTCGTCATCGCCAGCATCGCCTGGATTTCATCGGCGCGCGCCGCCGATGGAGATCCGGTCGTCGTGCTCAAGACCAGCATGGGCGAAATCGACATCCAACTCGATCCCAAGAACGCGCCCGTAACCACGGCGAACTTCCTCTCCTATGTGAATAAGAAGTTCTACGATGGCACGATCTTCCATCGCGTCATCCCCGGTTTCGTCGCGCAGGGTGGTGGTTTCACGTCGGACATGAAGGAAAAGGAAACCCAGCCCCCGATCAAAAACGAGGCGTCCAACGGACTGCACAACCTGCAGTACACCATTTCGATGGCCCGGACCAACGATCCCAACAGTGCCACTTCGCAGTTCTTCCTGAACCTGGTCAATAACAGCGACAAGCTCGATCCAGGCGGCGTCTCCCCCGATGGCTACGCGGTATTCGGCAAGATCATCAAGGGCTCGGATGTCCTCGAGAAGATCGCCACTGTGCCCACCGGCCAGGTCGGTCCGTTCTCTGATGTCCCGACGACCCCGATCACGATCATCAGCGCCGAAGTTAAAAAATAAGGAGCATTTCGCTCCACTGAAACGGACGGCAGCGATCCCTGCCGTCCGGGTCAAAAATTCCGCACGCTTTCCGTTGCGGGATGTGCTTGAGTAGCCGCCCATGAATCCGCCCGCGTCTGCCTCGTTCCGCAGTATTCTGGGCGAGAAAAATTTCGCGCGCCTCTGGTACGGACAGATCATCAGCAGTCTGGGCGACCGCTTTTACCAGTTCGCCCTGCTCAGCGTCGTTCTGGGCATCAAGGGCGGCATGGACGTCGGCAAGGATAGCGCCCGAGTGACCTTCTGCGCCATGCTGCCGGGCCTGCTCTTCGCGCCGCTCTACGGCTGGGTGGTCGATCACTTCTCGCGCCGCTGGGTCATGTTCTGGTCGGATATTGCCCGTGCCGTGCTGACCATTTCCCTGCTCTATTTCTGGTTTGAGCGCCACGACTTGATCGCGGTCTTCATCGTCATCTTTCTAATGGGCGCGCTCAACGGCCTCTTCATCCCCGCTCGGCAGGCCGCGTTGCCCCAGATCGTGGAGCCCGCGAAATTGATCCCGGCCAATGCGCTCATCTCGCTGATCGGGGTGATCGCCAATCTTGTCGGCGCGCTCTTCGCCGCGCTCATCGTCTCCATCTTCGGAGCGCGCAGCAGCTTTCTCTTTAACGCGATGGGATTTCTCACCTCGGCCTGGTTCATCTATCACATCACCGCCAATCTCTCTCCGGGTGAGATCATTGATCGCAAGAAGACCGGCTTCTGGCGTTCATCGCTGGAAGGCTGGCACGTCCTGCGCGAGCAGCGGGAACTCGGCCCCATCGTGTTGGTAAAATCGGCCTTTTCCTTCATCAGCGCACTGGTGCTGGTCACCATGCTGCAACAGATTGTTGGGAGAGTGGACTTGAGTTTGGTCCAGGCGCTGGCTGGATCATTGGCCCACTTCCTGACCCACTTTGCCCCGAAGCCGCCGGTCTTCGATATCCGCATGCTCGGCATCGGCATTCTCTTTGGATCGATCGGTCTGGGAGTCGGATTGGGCGTGCTGGTGTGCGGACGCGCCCAGCGCTGGAGCCACAGCAAGGCGCTACCCTACGTGGCGCTGGCAGGACTGGGAATGGCCCTGGTGATCTTTGCCTCGCTGCGAGAATATGGTCCCGCGCTCATCGGTGCGGTTTTCCTCGGGCTTCTCACCTCACTGATCCTGATCCCCATTGAGGCGCGCCTCCAGAACGATGTCGATGATGCCCGGCGGGGACGGCTCTTCGCCCTGTGCAACCTCTGCACCACCGTCAGCTTCTTGCTCGGTTTTGCTGTCAACCTAGATGGCCGACTTCTGTCGCTCCTGGGACCGGCGGCTTTGATTCAAGACACGGGCATTTTGACCCTGATCCTGGCCGTGGTGCTGGCGCTGGCGAATGCCTCGACGCTTAGCTCTTTTTGGTCAGCTGGTCCACCGAAGTCGCCGTATTCACCGGAGTAGGATTGACCGGCTGCGGAAGATTACCCGCGATACGATTCTGATCCGGCTTGGTCTCCGTATCGACCGAAGCGGCCGAGTGAATTTCCTTCTCGAATTCTTCCTTGGCCTTCTTAAACTCGCCCAGGCTTTTGCCCAAGCCTCGTGCCAATTGAGGCAGCTTGTTGGCGCCAAACAGCAGGATCGCCAGCAGAAAAATCCAGATGAAGTCGGCGCCGTGCGGCAGCCACGCTAGGAAAGGATGTTGCATAAGAGGAGGCCTATCTCGTTAAAGGTACGCCTATCGCAGGGTTGGCACAACTGAATTCCGTTAGGGCCCTCTCGGCTGCTTAGTTCAATCCCAGCTTCTGGAACGTCTCATCAACGTGTTGGAAATGGCGTTCCGGCGAGCAGAGTTCATCGATCTCCTTCTCGGAAAGAACAGAGAGGATCTCCTGCGAGCGCTTGAGGTGCACCTGCAACGGCTCA
>FTAO01000119.1_pt1 | contig 8838 bp, 9 predicted proteins | sample 1639091 | NCBI WGS metagenome assembly FTAO01 (sample SAMEA3914812, study PRJEB12502) | metagenome | biome: forest; material: soil | place: Canada | collected 2011-07-07 | depth 0.1 m
CCATAATTCGCCAGAAAGGCCACCTGCTCCTCAATCTGCGCACGCGAGCCCGGATGGGCATCATGCAGCGAGACAATGAGGGCTTTTTTTTCCGAAGATACAGTCACCGTGGAATTATAACATCGGCCCGCCCGCCATTGTCGAGGAGTCGGTTTGGCGCAGATTTTGAAGAGACCCCTGCAAAGTCCTCCTTTTAGCCGATCGTCATCCTGAGCCGGAACGATGCAGTTGAAACGGACGCGCAAGTTTTTGGGTAGCCCGGACTACTTGTTGTCCGGGCTACCCCTGAGTAGAGACGGCTACTCCTTACACTGACGGGCAACTGCATCGTTCCAGCTCAGGATGACAGCGCGTTTATTTGACGACTTTTGCAAAGATCTCTTGAAGGATTCCAGCAATCAGGCGATGTCCGCCCCCGCCCTTTTGCGGCAAAGGTGAAGTCCATCCGCGATGGAAATAAGCACGGAATGGATGCGCTTGTCGGCGGCCAGCTTGTGATTGAGCTGATCGATGGCGCGATTGGCCGGTGTGAATTTCTGCTCGGGATTGATGACGTCTCCTCCCCCGAACATGTTGTCGAAAATGATCAGGCCACCGACCCGCACATGGGGCAGCAACAGCTCGTAATAGATGTCGTACGATTCCTTGTCGGCATCGATGAAGACGAGATCGAGCGGTGCCTGGGGACGAAAGGTGCGAAGAAGCTGCCGGGCATCACCCAGGCGCAGGTCGATCTTGTCGACCACCCCGGCGCGCATCCAGTAGCGGCGGGCGATGCTGGTCCATTTGAATTCCATGTCGAAACAGAAGAGCTTGCCTCCGGGCACGAGGCCGCGGCTGATGGCGATGGAACTGGTGCCGGTGAAGGTGCCGACCTCGACCGCCCACTTCGCCCCGATCAACGCCGTGATCAGGGTCATGAAACTGGCCTGATCGGGGCTGATCGACATCCGGCTGATATCGCCCAGGCTTTCAGTCTCGGTCCAAAGCGCTTCCAATAGCGGGTCGTCCGCATTCGTGCGCTGCTCCAGCATGTAGGCGTAGAGTTCGTCGGTGAAACGGAGATATTTGCCGGGCATGAGTCGTGGTCAGGTGGAAGATGATTTCCGGGCGGTGGCCGTCTGCGGCAGGGGATGCTGCTTCAGGTGCATGGCCAGCTCGGCGAAACGGCGGAAGGCGCGCTCGCTCAAATGATGTTCGATGCCTTCAATGTCGGAAAGATGGTCGCGCTGGCTGAGGCCCATCAACTCGAAGAGCTCAGCCAGCATGGCGTGGCGCTTGCGGATCTTTTCCGCCACGCGGGTGCCTTCGGGAGTGAGTGCGAAACCCCGATAAGGCTCGTAGTGCAGGAAGCCGAGCTTGCCGAGGCGCTTGACCATGATCGACGTGCTGGCGCGATTGAGTTGCAGGGCCTCGGCGACATCGGAAACGCAGGCGTAGCCCTTGGTGCTCTCCAGGTCGAAGATGCACTCCAGGTAATCCTCCATGCTCTCGGTGATGCCCGAGCGGTCGTGCGCACTCCGTTTGCGGGGAGCTTCCGGGACGGGAACAACAGGCGCTTTGGGCGGAATCCGAACCATTTGAAAAGTTATTCCTGCCTTGAACTTGTGTAAAGGCGATAACGGTTGTTTGTTAAGACTAACTCTTGAACATTCGACCATGCTTTTCCCCAAGAGGGGGGCGGACCAAATGACGGAATTAACCAAATTACCAGATTGGAACGGGTTCTGAGGACCAACCTACCTTCAGAAATTTCGTTAATTTGGTTAATTCCGTAATTTGGTCTGTCTCCCTCAACTCAAGCGTGAAAAACAAACGCCGCCACAAGGGGATCTCCCCTCGTGGCGGCGTCAGATGGAAACGTGGAAGCGAATCAGCCGTTGGCTTTCATCGAGTCGACGCAACGCTTCAGCGCGGGATCGGGATTCTCGACGTCCGCCTCGTATTCGATCACGGCCATGCCGTCGAAGCCGCCCTCTTTCAGCGCCGCGTTGAACGCGGGCAGATCGAGGTTGCCCTGACCGACGATGGTGTCCTTCCACTGGCCATTGGGCTCAAAGAGGAAGTCCTTGTAGTGGATGCCGTAGATCTTGCCGGCATATTTCTTGGCCCATTCGACCGGCTTGCCCGCGCCCGGTCCGATCTGCAGGCACCAGGCGGTGTCGATGCAGAGCCCGATCTCGGGTCCACCGAGACCGATCAGGTAGTCGAGGACGTCCGGGCTACCGCCGAACATGTAGCCGCCGTGGCAATGAATGCCGACGCGGATGCCGAACTCGCGCGACCAGCGGCGCACCTTGGGGAGGGCGGTCAGGAAGCTCTCGATGCGGAAGTGGCAGGAGATGTGGCGCGCGCCTGCGGCGGCGGCACATTCGAACCAGGCCCGCTCGGAATCCTTGCCTTCGAAGGTCTGGACGCCGATCGAGATGATCGAAACGCCGGCCTGTTTATAGGTGGCGACGACATCCTTGAATGCGTCGGGTTTGTCGAAATCGGCATGGATGCCGCAGACTTCGATCTTGTCGAGGCCGATGTCGCGCACTTTTTGCGCAACGACGGCATTGTCCTTGAAATGGCGGAAACAGAAGCTCTGCACGCCGTAAGTGGGAGTAGTCATGATGATTGGGATAGGTGGGGATTAAGCCGTCTTGGTGTCGAAGCGGACTTCGCGGCCGGTGGCGGCCGAGGTGCCGAGAGCGTCCAGAATGCGTTGCACGCCGAGCGCCTGCTCGATCGTGACGCAGAGCTGTTCGCCCGTGGTCAGGTGGTTGATGAAGTTGTGGAACCGGTTCATGTGGGAATACTTGATCGGGGCGGAGACGCCCTGCACGATCACGTATTCACCCGTCGCGGGTTCGGGATGGTAGTACTTGCCCACGCGCGCCATCGCGCCGCCCTTGGTGCCGTAAAGCTGCACGTCGGCGCGGTCATGCTCTTCCGCGTGACAGGCCCATGAGACGTCGAGCGAGACGGTCACGCCGTTGCTGAAGCGAATCAGCCCGGTGGCGAAGTCATCCACGTCGAACACGATGTTTTCCTTGTCCGACTTGCCCCAGCCGCCTTCACCGAGGCCGAGGTGGCCGAACTTGGTGTAGGTGGCGCCGGAGACGGAGATCGGCTCGAAATTATCGAGCAGATAGAGGGCGAGATCGAGGTAGTGGACGCCGATATCGTACAACGCACCCGCGCCGGCGAGCGCCTTGTTGCCGAACCAGGTGCCGAGCTTGGGAATACCCGCGCGGCGCATCCAGTAGGCCTTGATGTGGTAGATTTCGCCGAGATCACCGCGCTCGACCAGCGCCTTGATGCTCTGCGGTCCTTTTTCGAAACGCTGGTTCATGCCGAGCGAGAGGACCTTGCCCATCTTCTTGGCCATGTCAGCCGCTTCCTGCGCCTCGGCCAGACTCAGCGCAAAAGGCTTCTCGAGGAGGACGTGCTTGCCCGCCTTGAGCGCCTGCAGGGCGAGGGGAACGTGAAACTTGTTCGGGACGGCGATGTACACGGCGTCGATCTCGGGATCGGCCAGCAGTTCTTCCGTGGTGGCGTAAGCCTTGGGAATGTTCTGGGCTTTGCACAGCTCTTGCGCGCGGGCGAGGTTGAGGTCCTGGGCGGCAACGACTTTGCCCTGGAGGTGGCGGTTCACATCGGAAGCGGCGGAGAAGGAGATCATGCCGGCGCCGAGGAACCCGAAACGGATGGGTTGGGTGCTCATTAGAATTTGAAGGAAACTAGGGTAGAAATTCCTTTTTAAGACAGTAGGAAACTTTGACAATGGCCAAGAGTTGTCAAAAACTAGGATTTGTTGTGAAAACATCGGCCCCCACTTCGAATGCATGCCCTTTCCGGGAGCGGCTGCGGAATGGGCGGCTGGAACATCCCTCTCATTATCACCAGCGGCCCGGCGTCCAGCCCTCGCCCCAGATCGTGCCGCCTTACTATGAGCGCGTGGAATTGATGACCGGCGGCCGCGGCTGGATCTGGCACCAGGGCGCCTGGCGCGAGGTCCTACCGGGACTGCTCATCTGGAACAAGCCGGGCGACCAGACGATCGGACGCAGCGATTTCGAGAATCCCTACCGGTGCCTTTCGCTCTCACTGGTCAGCAAAACCCGCGCGGGACTCGGCCTGCCCCGCTTTTCCCAAGTCGCGAGCCTCGATGAAGTGGCCGCGTTCACCGAAGAAACCGTGAAGCTCTTCCTCGACGAATCCTTCGACCGCAACATCCTGCGCGATTACGTGGTCGCGCGGCTCCTCTTCTGGGTCCGCCTGCATCAGCGTCAGGAAAGACACACCGAACTGCCGTCGCCGATCCAGGCCTCGCTTGAATGGATCGAGCAGAATTTCGCGCAACGGTGCTCCATCCAGGAATTGGCGAAGCAGGCAGGCTGGTCCGTTCCCCATTTTCACGAAACGTTCCGCAAGCATCTCCAGACCACGCCGCACCAGGTGCTCGCCCGGCACCGCCTGCGCGCCGCGCGCGAACGGCTGGTCTCCACCTCGCATCCGGTGAAACGGATCGCCGCCGACTGCGGCTACGCCGATGCCTCCGCCCTGATCCACGCCTTCAAAGCCGAGATCGGCCTCACGCCCAATGCGTACCGCAAACGCCACATCCGCCTCGCCCCGGAGAAGCGGGGGTAAATGACTCGCCTTCTCAGCCGCAACGGTGCAGTTGAAACGGACGAGTAAGTTTTTGGGTGGCCCGGACTACTTGTTGTCCGGGTGGCGAAGCCACAAGAGGCAGCCCGAAAATAATCGACGAAGCGTCTTATCCTTTGGGTGAGTCAGCTAGAGAACTTGTTAGAGGCGATGGAGAGAATCCTGACTCCGTTGATTTTGGGGCTGCCTCTTGTCGCCTTCGGCGACCCGGACAACAAGTAGTCCGGGCCACCCAAAGAAGACACGTCTCGCGGCACAAAGTTAACCCGCAATCTGCACACTCTTCGCGTTCATGAATTCGCGGATGCCGGCGCCGCCGAGTTCGCGACCGTAGCCGGATTGGCGAATGCCGCCGAAGGGGAGCGCGGGTTGCGAGGCGACGATGCTGTTCACGAAGACTTGTCCCGCCTGCAATTCCCGGATGCCGCGCTGTTGCTCGGCCTCGTCCTGGGTCCAGATGCTGGCACCCAGACCGAAAGAGGTGCTGTTCGCAAGGGCCAGCGCCTCGTCGAGATCGCGAACACAGAAGAGCAACGCCACCGGCCCGAAAAATTCTTCGCGGACGATCGGCGCGACGACGGGAATATCGACCAGGATGGTCGGCTCGTAGAAAAAGCCGGGGCCCGTCCCGCGTTTGCCGCCCACCAGAGCGCGGCCTCCTGAGGCCAGCGCCTGTTGCACCAAATGTTCGATATCGTCCACGCCCTGTTTTTGCGCGAGCGGCCCAATGTCGGTTTCCGCCTGCGTGGGATCACCCATGCGCAACTTGCGAAAGGCTTCGGCAAAAAGTTTCTCGAACTCGTAATAGACGGCGGTGTGGACGATAAAGCGCTTCGAGGCGACGCACGACTGCCCGTTGTTCTGCACCCGTCCCTTCACCGCCTGCTCGACCGTCTTCGCCAATGGCGCGCTCGGCATAACGATGAAGGGATCGCTGCCGCCAAGTTCGAGCACGGTGCGCTTGATTTCCCGCCCCGCCACGGCGGCCACCTTACTGCCGGCGCCGACGCTGCCGGTGAGCGTCACCGCCATCACTCGCGAATCCTCAATGACCTTCGTCACCGCAGGACTTTCAATCGCAAGATACTGGAAGCAACCCGCCGGGAATCCGGCGCGAAGGAAAAGTTCCTCCAGGGCAAATCCGCACTGAGGGACGTTGGACGCGTGCTTGAGCAGCCCGACATTACCGGCCATCAGCGCGGGCGCGACGAAACGAACCACCTGCCAGAACGGGAAATTCCATGGCATCACCGCGAGCACGGGACCGATCGGCTCATAGCGGACAAAGCAGTGGCCCTCGGCGTCCGGCACCGGTTCATCGGCCACCAGATGCTCCGCCTTCTCCGCGTAGTACCGGCAGGCCGTGGCGCACTTCAAGGCCTCGGCTTTGGCCTGGGCGAGCGGCTTGCCCATCTCCAGCGTCATCAGCACGGCATACTTGTCCGCATCGCTCTCGAGGATTTCGGCTGCCCGGAGCATCTTCTTCGCGCGATCGGCAAAGCTGGTCAGGCGGTGCTGGGCAAAAGCCGAGGCGGCAAGCGCAAGTTTGGTTTCAAGTTCCGGCACCGTCAGCGCAGGAAAGGTGCGCACGACTTTGCCCGTGGCAGGATTGGTGGTGGCGATGGCCATGTTTTAAGATCGGCGTTTCGTGGGGAGAGGTCAACTCGGGGTTGCGCCTTGATCAAGCGCTTTCCGGTTCTTTGGGTGGCCCGGGCTACTTGTTGCCCGGGTGGCCGAAGGCCACAGGAGGTCGTCCCCGAATGTGCACATTTATCTGGCGACCTCCTGTACGCTCGAAAGGATTCGAGCGTACCCGGACAACGAGTTGTCCGGGCCACCCAAAGACACTCCTAGCTCACGCTTTGGTCAGACGCAGCAGGCCGACTTCCGCAGGCGCACCGATGCGGCAGGGGAACCAGTCGCCGCAACCATTGGAAACAACCATCGACGTGTTGCCGCGGCGGTAAAGACCGCTCCAATATTTGAAGAAGACCGGACCAATTCCAACGGGACCGAGCATGATCTGCCCGCCATGGGTGTGGCCGGACAGGACGAGGTCCGTGCTTTCCGCGATGTCGAACAAATGGGGATGATGCGCGAGGAGAACGCGCACATCGCCTTCCTGCCGGGCCGGGTAGAGCGAGCTGACGATTTCGTGATGATTTTCGAATCCTCTTTTCATCCAGGGCAGGCCGGCGATGAGCAGGCGGCGTCCCTCCACCGTGATCGTGGTGCAGCTATTGCGGAGCAGGGCCAGCTGGTTTTCAGCACACGCGCGGTCGAATATCTCGGCACCGGGAATGAGATCGTGATTACCCTCGCAGAGCCAGACCCCGTGGCGCGCTTCCATGCCCTGGATGCTCGCAAGCGCCGAGGGGAATTCACCCATGTTGTTGTTGATGATGTCGCCGGTGAGGGCGATCACGTCCGGCTTCAAATCGTTCGTGGCATCGTGAATCCGGCGCAGGCGTTCCGGCCCGACGAAAATTCCGGAGTGGAGATCGCTCACATGGGCGATGGTGAATCCTTCCAGTTCCGGCGGCAGTCCGGCGACGGGAATGGTCAGGTGATTGACCCGAAGATCGTCGCGCGAAAGCGTTCCGTGAACGCCCATGCCGAGGGCCGCCACGGGCGCGGCGCTATAAGCAGCCACGTAGAGGAATTGGCGGCGGGAGAGGCCCTCCGCCGATAAAGGCGGCGCGTCGGGCTTGACCGGGCGCAGCAATCGCACCATCAGCACCACCAGAATCACGGCCGGGCAGAGCAGGACGATGAAGAGGACGTTCCAGATCGTTTCGACGGTCAGCGGCAGAAAGAACCAGTGACGCAGGAACGGCTCCCAGGAGTCCGGCACCGAGATCATGAAGAAGAAAAGCGCCTGCAGTACCACGACCCAGGCGCCAAGCGCGTAACCGATGAAAACCGGCCAGGGCCGGCGGCGGCGCAGCAGCCAAATCTGGAGCGCGACATACCCCGCATTCATCATCAGGATGAAGAAGATAATCAGCGCAAAACGAAGATCCATATAGAGGCCTTCAGTATCGGATAAGCCCGCGTCACTGGCAATCCGCCGTTGATGACAACCGTGTCAGGATACGCGAACCGGAAAAAGGACGCGGCGCAGCCAGTGGCGTTGCCAGAGGATCCATGCGGCCAAGCCGCCTCCGGCATAGCAGAGAAGATCGAGCGGATCGGGGACGCCGTGGTGCAGCACTTTCGGCGCGAACCATTTGTAGAAAAGACACCAGACAACCAGATGCAGCGCCATTTCCCAGAAGCGCGGCGGTTCGTTGTCGGGTCGCAGGCCGAGCCAGCGGTAAATGAGCAGAAAGACCGGCAGCGCCACCGGCACGAACAGGCAGTCGTTGAGATGGCCGTGAAAGAAAGGCGAGTAAGCGTGCAGGTGCGGCTTGATGAAAAACCGGTTGATGGCGTAGACGCCGGTGCAGGCGAGGAAGACAGGATCGCTGATGTAGCCGAAGGTGCCGTGCCGTTCAGCAGGCATACAGCATAACCACATCGGCAGCGGCCATGAACCCCATCGCGCCGAGGATCTTCATCCCCAGCATCAACCATGCGCCAGCGGTGCCGGTGAAAGTGGGAAGAAGAGGTAACATGGACTCAAGCTTGGACGAAAACCGGGCCCGGGTCAAACGCGCGCTTGCAGGAAATATCCCTTTAATTGAGGAATAGTCAGGGATCTCCACTTGCAAGTAATGTATCGCACAACGATATATTGATCTGCTCGACGAGCAATTCCCTCCGACAAAAGCTCCCTCGTTCCCGAGTACAACTTGGGAACGAGGGAGCCAGGCTGAATCAGGGCCCTTTGCGCCAAGCCTTCCGGGCCACTCCAAGGCACTCCATCTTTCCACGCGACCAACGGTCTTTTTTTCGCTAATGAGGACGGATCGTGCATCTGAGCCTTCCCGTCCTTTTCGCCGATCAAGTGAATCTGGGGCCTTTCCTGCCGTGGGTGGGTCTCCTCGTTGCGATTGTCGCGCTCTATTTCTCGCTGCGCGCCTGCAAGCTGCGCCGCTTGATCGACAATCTGCCCACGTCGAAAACCCAGGGCGTTTTTATCGGCCTGGTGGAGCTGAAAGGCACCGCCCAGTGCGAGGAGCCCCTGACCAGCTATCTCTCCGCCACGCCCTGCGTCTATTATTCCTACGAGATCGA
>FTAO01000110.1_pt1 | contig 8678 bp, 8 predicted proteins | sample 1639091 | NCBI WGS metagenome assembly FTAO01 (sample SAMEA3914812, study PRJEB12502) | metagenome | biome: forest; material: soil | place: Canada | collected 2011-07-07 | depth 0.1 m
GCGTCGAAGACTTTCATGAGCGCTCGCTTTTGGCGCTCGGACAGGCCATTGGCGACGCAGCTCGGAAAACGCATCGGCTCGTCAGCGACACCAAGGGGAGTGCCGTTCGACGGATTATAGGTGGCACGAACCCAGTCCCAGTTTTGTTTCATGGTCATACCTTGAGAATCACGTCGTCGGCCGCGAACCGGACCTTGGCCAGGCGTGCATTTTTGTCGTCAACCGCGCGATAGCCGGCCGCGGCCGAAACCACAGCGGTAAGACCTCGCCCGGCGAGACCGAGGAGTTCATCGGCCTTCGGGAGGTTAATGCCTTCCATCGGGCACACGTCGACGCCCAGCAACGCGGCGGCGGTCATAAAATTGCCGAGGGCGATGTAGGCCTGGCGGGCGGTCCATTCACGGATGCCCTTGCTTCGAGGTCCCGTGACCAGCAGGCTGATGAGGCGGTCCCGCTGTTCGGCCAGGCCCTCGCGGCCCACCTGACGGACCTCCGAGATCCGATCGATGTGCCGGTCGATATAGGCTTCGTCGAGCTCCGTGCGCGCGGCGAAGACGACGAAGTGGGAACTATCGGTGATCTGCGACTGATTGCGCGATTCGGCCCTGAGCTTCGCCCGAATATCGGGATCGGCCACGACCACAAACGCCCAGGGCTGCAACCCGAAGGATGACGGCGTGAGCACCAGGGCCTCCTCGAGGGCATTCCATGTCTCGGCGGCGATTTTTTGGCCGGCATCAAATTGCTTGGTGGCGTAACGCCACTTCAGGTGGTGCAGAAGAATATCAATCGAAATGGTGCTCATACGGTGTGGAGGAGAGGCCCGCCGGGATGAACCGGCGGGCACGCTGGCTTGATGAAGGGATCAGACCTGGACGGCTTGCTTGAATTCCAAGGCGTAGGGCAACGCGGCTTCCGCCACGTTGATCTTGCGCGGGATGAAACCGAAACGATGCAGGATGTCCGCGCCCTTTTGCTGCTCGGCCAGGAACTGGGGCGAGATCGGCTTGAGTCCAAAGGCGCCGCGATCGAGATGAACCGCCGCCTGGCCGCCGCCATCCTGCTTTAGGAACTCGGCGTGCTTGTCGGGATTTTCGCCCGCCCAGATTTCGGCCTCGTGAAGGCTCTGCGCGACGATCCTCAGCAGCTCGGGATGGCGGTCGGCAAATTCGCGGCGCGCGAAATAAACCGACGGATTGCTCGTGATTTCGGTGTTCTTGATGAGGTAGCGAAACTTGTCGCCCGTTTCACCGCCGGGGATCGAACCGATGTAGGCGTCGATGCCGCCGTGCTCGAGCGCTTTAACGGCTTTTCTGCCAACATTCAGGACGAGCACGTCGTCGAAGGTGAGTCCGGCCTGGTCGAGCGCGACAGCGAGGACATGCGTGGGCCACGCGCCGATGGCGATGGAGATCTTTTTGCCTTTGAGATCCGCGATCCTGCCGATGTTATCCGTCTTGCGCACAACGATGCCGCCGAGATCGCGGGGCACGGAATGCGCGACGTAGTAGAGGGGGATGCCGCGGGCCTGCGCCGCAATCGGCGGCGTCGAGCCGGTGCCGCCGACGTCGATGAGGTTGGCCCCGATGAAGTCGGTGCTAAGATTGCCCGGATCGACGTTCAGCCACTCGACCAGCGGATTATAGCCGGCAGCCTTGAGGTTGTTTTGCAGGATGTCGGTCTTGCTCAAAATGTGGAGACCGACGTTGTTGGTAAACCAGCCGAGACGAATAGCCATAATTTTAGTTGTTCTTGTTTGAGGTTTTTGGGGTTTGTGTTTTTAAGCTTTTCTGCGACGAAGTTTCTAGATGCCGGCCAGGTGGTAGGTGATCGGCACGCTGACCGTCTTTCCGGCAAAACTTGGGTCGTGCCAGTGCGAACGGATGAAGCTCCGTGTGTTGGAATCGAGGAGCGAAACACCGCTCGATTGCACGACTTCGGCGTCGGCCACCCGGCCTGCGCCATCGAATTGGATGCTGACCAGGACCGTGCCCGCTTGATGCCGCATTTCGGCCTCGACGGGATATCCCGGCTGAGGAAATCCGCCCGTGCCCACGACCAGCCGGGAGACCGTGTTCGTCTGTCCGTCGCCGGTGGCGCGGGGAGCCGTGTAGCGGGGCTTCGCCTTGGCCACGATCTGCTTCACCGGCTGCGGAACGGGAATAGGCACGACCACCGGCTTGGGCTTCTCGATCTGGCGCACGAAGTCAGGATTAACCACGGGCGGTGGCGGCGGCGTATCGTCGGGCACCAGGACGACTTCCATCGGCTCCTCAGGCGCGGGGCCGCTTGTGGCAACCGAACCGCTCTCCTTCATCAATTCCTCGATCGTCTTGACGTGCGTGAGGAAGGCGACGAGGAGAATGACTCCCGCCACAAGCATGTGGAGACCAAAGGACCCCGCCGTGCCCAGGCGAAAATAGCCTTGCTCCGGCGGATACTGACTGAGGATCGATGTGTGTGCCATGGCTGTGACCTCCTGAAGGTTTAAGTGCCCGCCGGCGGCGCCGGGGCCGGAACGGTTGCGGCAGCCGCCGGGGCGGCCGGAGCCGGCGAAGGCGCCTCTGCCGGAGGAGCCAGCGGTGCAGACGGGGTTGCCGCACTGCTCTGCGCTGACACCGGGCTTTGCGCCGAAACCGGAGTGCTTTCGCTCTTGATGCTGAATCCCACTTTTTGGAATCCGACCGAGCGCAGCGTTCCCAGCACACCGACGACGTCGCCATGACGCGCTTCCTTGTCCGCCGAGATGAGGAATTTTTGCTCCTTGTTCGCGGCGTAGAGCGCCTGCAACCGGGCGACCAGCGCGTCCTTATTCGCGATCGGTTGCTTGTCGATCTGGATCTGGCCGCTCTCATTGATCGAGATGTCGATGAAGTCCTCCTTTGGCTCCTTTTGCGCAGCAGGGACGTCGGTCGGCAGGCTCACCTTGAGCGAGCTCACATGGATCTTCCCGATGCTCACCACCATGAAGGCGGCAAGCAGGAAGAACATGATGTCGATCAGCGGAATGATTTCGAGGCGGCCGCGCTTATGCGGCAGCGGAGAGACGAGTTTCATAAGCGAGAGATTCCTTTTGTGATTCCTTGTCCTTGGCCACGGCACTGCCGACCAGCACCTCCGCGTTGGTCGCGGCGGTCTGGAGCTCGAACTGAAATTCGGCCAACTTGGCCCCGAAGTAATTGAGCGCGATCAGCGACAGCACCGCGATGAAGAGGCCCGAAGCGGTCGCGATGAGCGCCTCGGCGATACCGCCGCCGATGGCCTGCTCGGACAGCTCGACATTGCCGAGCTTGAAGAACGCCTTCATGAGACCGGTCACCGTACCGAGCAATCCCAGCAACGGCGCCAGCGTGACGATGGTGTCGAGTACCACGATGAAGCGCCCGGCCCGCTTGAGCTCGATGCCGGCGGCCACCTGGAGCGCTCCCTGCAGCGAGGAGTGGTGATGATTCAGCCCATGCCAGATCACGCGCAACCGTGGGTCGGTGGCGTTGCGCGAATAGGACGACGCGGAGGACCGGTCGCCGTTCTCAAGCGCGCCATAGACCTGGTCGAGCTTGTCGACTTCGCGGCGCCGGCTTTCCCGCGCCCACCAGATGATGCGCTCGATAATGACCGAGAAGGCCACGATGGAGGTGATGAGGATGGGCCACATGATCCACCCTCCCTTGATGAAGTATTGAAGTACGATGTTGTCAGTCATGTTTTTTCCTTTGGATTTTCGGGTTGGGTTAGAGTGAAAAGGGGTGCCGCGGGGACGCCGGGCGAATTCGGATTCTTGATCTCCCACCGCTGCGGTATAGGTTGGGAAGATGCTTTCCAAACGAGCGAAGTACGGGCTGCGGGCGCTCGTGTACCTTGCGCAGCATCAGGGAGAAGGGCCGATCCAGATCCGGGACATTTCCGAGACGCTCCGCATCCCGCGAAAGTTCCTCGAGGCGATCCTGCTGGACCTGCGCAACGAGGGCATGCTGCAAAGTCGAAAGGGCAAGGATGGCGGGTACTTCATGGAACGCTCGCCCGACACGGTCCCCATCGGTCGCGTCATCCGCTTCATCGACGGGCCGCTCGCGGCGGTCCCGTGCGTCAGCCAGACGGCCTATGCGCGCTGCGACGATTGTCCGGACGAGAAGACCTGTGTCATTCGTTGTCTCATGAAGGAAGTGCGGGATGCGACGGCTCATATTCTTGATCAGACGACGCTTGATCAATTGGTCGAAAAGGCCGACCAGTTGGGCAAGACGCCAGAGTTGGAGTATCAAATTTAAGTTTTCGAAATTGCGGCAAATTCGGCTCCGTAGAGGCCACTGGCATTGACCAGCGCCTTTTTTTCCCTGTCTTCACGGCGGTGTTTACGCAGAAGCGGCATGACCAGGTCGGAAAAGCGCTGCGCCTCCTCGAGCAGCGGAAATCCGGAAAGAATAAACACGTCAAAACCCTGCGCCTCGTAATCGCGTAGCCGCGCCACCACGGTTTCGGGGTCGCCGACGATGGCGGTGCCCGGTCCGACGCGCACGAGTCCCACGCCGGCCCAGATGTCGGGATAGACCTCGAGGTCACGCGCATCCTTGGGCAGCGTGCTTCCGACCAGCTCATCCATTCGCCGCTGGCCTTCGGAACCGCTGCTGCCGGTGACGCGCCGCGTCGCCTGGACCGTGTCCTTGTCGATCTTGTCGTAGAGCCACTGGGTCGCGGCCCAGGCTTCTTCCTTCGTCTCGCGCACGATGACGTAGATCCGCACGCCGTAGCGGAGGGTACGCCCTTGCGCGGCGGCGAGTTTGCGCACCTGCGCGATCTTCTCGCCGGCCTGCGGAGGCGGTTCGCCCCAGGTCAGGTAGGTATCGACGTGCTTGGCCGCCACCGCCATCGCGGCGGGCGAGGATCCGCCGAAATAGAGTTCCGGCCGCGGTTTCTGATAAGGCTCGAGCGATAGCCGCGCTCCCTTGAGCTTGATGTAGCGGCCATCGAAGTCGACCGTCTCACCGGTAATGAGCCTCTTCCATACGCCCCAATATTCATCGGCCAGCGCGTAGCGCTCGTCGTGCGGCAAAAACACGCCGTACTTGGCCGGCATATTCTCGTCGCCGTTGACGACGTTGATGATAAGCCTCCCCTTGGAGAAATGATCGAAGGTCGCTGCCTGTTGCGCGAGCAACAGCGGGGAAAGGGTGCCCGGATGCTGCGCGATGATGAACTTCATATGCTCCGTGGCCGAGGCCAGGAAGGAGGAGAAGGTCCACAAATCGTGCCCGCCCGGACCGCCCGCGATGAGCGCGCCGTCGAGCCCGGATTGGTCCACCGTCTGGGCGAGCAGGCGCAGGTATCGCGGATCGGTCACGCGCCGGCCCTGCGGTTTCCAGGGGTAAGGGCCGTCGGAGGGAATGATGTACCAAAAGAGTTCCATATGGATTTATCGGGGGGTTCTAGAAGTAGTAACTGAACTTGGCGGAGATCGAGAAAGGCGGCTTCTCGATCAGGAAGCCCGCGGCCTCGCGAATATCGGTTTCCCAATTGCGCTGATCGGTCACGTTGTCGAAATCGACCTCACCCCGGTACCGCGGCTGGGCATAGAAGGCCGCCAGGTCGAGCTGATACTGGGCCGGAATCCTCAGGTTGGATTCGTAGATATTGACGTTCTGGTCGCTTTCCACCCAGAGCTTGGCCTTGACCCCAAGACCATTGTCCAACTGGTATTGGGCAAAGGCGTTGAAGTTGTTATTCGGCGTGGCGGAGACCCGGTAGTTCCCCTGCTCAAGCTTGGGATAGGCAGCACTGGAGGGACTCACCTGGAAAACGGTCGTTCCGTTCGCCTCAAATCCATAGGGATCCCAAATCGCCGGAGATGGATCATAGGCTTGGTAATGGGCTTGAATGTAGGAATAATTCGCCCCGACCAAAAAGTGCTTGTCCGGCTGATAATTCAGGCTGGCGTCGACACCGTCGACGTTCTCCTGGGCCGCCAACTCCCCAAGCGCCGGATTGGGCGCGAGAGCGCGAGACTGATAATATCCCGCGATCGAACCGTAAAGTTGATTCGGAATAAAGGTAAACTTCGCCCCTCCTTCATAGAGATAGCTGTCGCTATGAAACTGACTCGAGCCAAGCTGATTTCCATTGGACGGCGTGAATTGCCCCGTGGTGCTGGTATTGAGGGCCTGTTCGTATTCATAACTCAGGTAGAGCGTCGTCCAGTCGACTGGCTTATAGGTCAAACTGGCGCTGACCGCCGGGATAATTTGATTGGTGCTGTCGCCGCCGGGGTTGCTGTAACTGCCCGCCGCCACCGAATTGGCCTCGGCATCCGGAAGCGGGTTGGTGTAATTGGCATTGATGAGCGTGACCCGGCCACCCACGTTGAATCCCCATTGATCGTCGAATTTCAGGTTGTGCTGCGAATAGAGGGCGATCTGGGTATCCTGGTCGTCAACCGTCCCGGTACCTGAACCCGCGATGGTTCCACCGGGAGACGCATAAATGTTTCCTCCGGCGCCCGGAACGGCAACGGTCGGCGTAACCTTGACGTAATAGGTAACGCCGTTGATCTTGATCGTGCCGATGCCGTTGGGCGCGGGAATGACGGTCCCTCCCCCGTAGAGCTGGCTCAGCGTATCGTTGTAAGCCGATTGAGTCAGATCGAAGGGGGAACCGTTGACCGAGGTGACATTGGCGTAATCAAGCGACTCGAAGCGCAGATCGAGCCCCGAATTGGCCTGGTCCTCGACTTGAAGCCCGAGGAAATCGAAATCCTTTTTGGTGATGAACTCCGTACGATTCTCAAAATCGTAGGTGGTGTAATAGTAGTAGTTGGAACCGCGGCTGGTGATCTTGTTCCACTGATATTCGAAATAGGAGTGATTCTCGATCGTGAAGTCGTCGTCGACATGGAAGTGCAGCCGGAGTTCGGTGTTAAAGAGGTCCGCAAGCGCCAGGTCCTGTGGCTGAATATCCCCTTCATACCCATAAATGCTCTGCGTCCGGGCATTCGCGGGACTCAGCACCCATCCAACAATGCTGCCGGCCCCTGCGCCCGTATTACTGTTGCCGGGAATGGTTGCAACATTCGTTCCCGTGGGATTGAAGTTTCCGTTTCCGTTGTAGGACCGCACGTTGAACGTGCCGTTGGGATTTTCTACATAGTATTTTGTGCCCTCTTTAATTACCGGAGTCGCCTGCCCGGTGATATAGGTTCCATTGTTGATCAGGTTCTGTGTGATGCGGTCCGTTCCGTTCCACTGACTGTAATCGTAATGGGTGTAATCAAAGTTCCAGTCCGCCGAGAAGTCCTTGTTGAACGAAGGTGTCCAGGAAAGCGCTCCATAAAGATCGTTATAATCGTTTTTTACATAGTCATAATAACTGTCGGCTTCCTGCTGCTGATAACTGATTCGATAAGCCAGTTCGTTTTTGATGATCGGACCGCCGTTATCGATCTGCTGGCTGAAATCGGGATAACCGCCCTGCCCGCCCGAGGCCCAGGTTCCCATATTCAAATTAACCGTCGTATGATTCGCATCAAAGAAGGGCTGCTTTGTGGTGTAATCCACGTACCCCGCCGAGTTTTGAGTGGGGCCATAGATCACGCTCGCCGGGCCCGAGACGATATCGGCCGACTCGTAGGCATTGGCTTCGAAGGGAAATCCAATGCCGGGATTGAATTTCTGAATGCCGTTTTGATAAATCTCAGCGACGCCGCCGCGGATCGTGGGGGCAGCCGGCGTGGCACGAGAGCCGGCTTGCGTGACACCCGGCGCGTATTCCGCAAAGTCGTCATACGACGTAATGGTGTCTTCCTGAAACTGCCGGGGCGTGATCTGGGAAACCTGGCGCGGCGTGTCCTGCACCGTCGTATCGAACCCGTAGAGGGAACTCGACGGCAGAACCGGCAGCGTCGTTTGCTCGATCGGAACACCCTCGACCACGATCTCCTGCAATTGTTCAGCGGTCTTGCCACTGGGCGCTGTACCCTGCGAATTCACTTCGCTTAGCGGGATCGATCCCTTGATCCGGACAGCGGTGGGCGCGGCGCTCGAGTCGGTTGGGGCTGGAGCGACGGCCGACGGAGGCTGTTTGCCGCTCTTGTCGGGTGCTGGAGAAGATGGCTTTGCACCCGAGGTTTTCGCTGCGGGAGCACTCGATTTCTGAGTAGGCGGGGTACCCGACGTATCGGTGGTCTGGGCCCAGGAAGCCGATGCCCCCACGATGAGGAAAAGCACGCTCACGCTCGGTTTGAAGCCTGACGGGAAGAGGGTGATGGATTTAGCGAAAGAAGCCATGGATGTATGTCGATAGAAATTATATAGATTTAAGCAAAAGAGAACAAAGTAGGTCATTCCCTTTGTGTCAGGCGGCCAGTTCCTCTCCGAAGAGGGGCGTGTCCAGCGTGGCGTCGGCCACCTTGATGGGCCGATGGATGTAGCCAAAACGATGCAGGATGTCCGCGGACTTCTGCTGCTCCGCAACGAAAGCGCGGGAAATGGCCCTTAATCCAAAAATCGTGCGGCCCGCAGCGCTGCCGGCGGTCAGCCCACCCTGCGATTTTCCGAAAAACCCGGCATACTTCTCCGGATTTGTGCCGGCCCAACGTTCCGCCTCGTCCAGGCTCTGAACAACGATCTTGAGCAGGTCGAGACGGTCTTCGGCGAAGGCACGGCGCGCGGTGTAGACCGACGGATTACTGA
>FTAO01000051.1_pt1 | contig 8349 bp, 7 predicted proteins | sample 1639091 | NCBI WGS metagenome assembly FTAO01 (sample SAMEA3914812, study PRJEB12502) | metagenome | biome: forest; material: soil | place: Canada | collected 2011-07-07 | depth 0.1 m
AACTCACCTAGCACCGAACGTCAACTTACCTTGGAGCCGCATCGTAGAATAAGACTGGTGCGGCGCAAGTAAATTTCGAGCGACGGCCCACGCATATCTTATACCACTTTACCACCGAATTAAAAAAACGAGGAACCGATGGCTCCAGCGCAGGCTGGCATCGATCCAGCGATCCAGGCCGCGAAACGGAATCGCCCCGTGGCGGATCGAACCGGTCATTGCGCGCAGGATTTCCCGGTCACCCACCGTCCGGCCCGCCTGGATCCCGCGCCGGCGCACGTGTGTCGAGGTCTTGCCCGCTTCCTTGATAATCTCGCGCCACAAATGCAGCCGACGCGGATAGAGCTTCATGATCCGCAACGCCAGCGCCATTTCCGCCGCGATGATCCATGGCAACAGCAGCACCAGCGTTGCCGCCTTGAAGTTCACCAGCATCATCAAGTACCGGTTTCGCTCGAGCAGGAAAAGCCGGTCCCCGACCGCATCGAGCCCCTTCAACCAGAAACGGTGATCGTGCGTCACGCGGCTTGCGTCCGCCAACCGGTTGTCGAGCCCGACCAGCCGCATGCGCCAGCCAAGGTCCGAATCCTCAGCGTAGATAAAGAACTCTTCCCAAAAAATGCTCCTAGTTCCCAACTGGCCGTTCACCCTCTCCAGCACCTCGGGCCGAAAAGCCACCGCCGCGCCACTGCCAAAAAAAATCGGCGCCGTCGATTCCGATGCCGCGTCCACCGGGCACCCGTAATCGCGCACATAACCCAGCCCGAGAAAATGCAGCGCGTTGCCGCGCGCGTTCACCGTGCCGTCCGGCAGTAAAAGCAGCGCCGCCGCCGTGCCCACGCCCGGCTTCGCCAGTTCCGCGACCAGCGCCTGCCACCAACCGTCGTGCACGACCGTATCGACATTCAGCAGCACGACCGTATCGCACGGCGTCGTTTTCCGCAGCGCCTCGTAGGCGAGATTATTCCCCAGCATGAAGCCATGGTTTTTTTCCCCGCGAATCAGTTGCAACGGCAAAGACAACTCCCGCGCCAGCCGCTCGAGCCCATCGGCCGTGCCATCCGTCGAGGCATTGTCGAGCACGCATAATTCCCACGTCCCCTCCTCCATCGTCCGCGCCAGGCTGCGCAGCAACGGCTCGAGATAGTGTCGTCCATTATAGACCACGATAATGATGCCGATTTGCTTCAAGACGCAGCAGTCTGCAAAAAACCGCGGAATTTAGACAGGAGGAACATGAGGGACAGGAGAGGTGGGAGGGGAAATTTTTTGGACAGGATCAACACGATTTACATGATTGTTGGGGAGACGGTTTCCCATCCTGTTAATCGTGTTGATCCTGTCCAAAAAAACCTAAAACAATCAGTTGTCTCCGAAAATTCTTCGGTTACGATAACGGCGTCATGATCGTTTCTCGACCGAAACTGACCTGGGTTGAGAGACTTTATTTGCCCGGCATTCTAGTCGGACTCAGGATCACCGCAGGCCATTTCCTTCGGTTCGCCTTCGGACGCGGCAAGGTCACCATGCAGTACCCCGAGGAAAAATGGCCGATGCCCGACGGTTATCGCGGCGCGCCGACCCTGGTGCGCGATGAAGAGGGCCGCGAGAAATGCGTGAGCTGCCAGCTTTGCGAATTTGTCTGCCCGCCCCGCGCGATCCGCATCAAGCCGGGCGAGATTCCGCTCGAGTCGCCCCACGCCAAGGTGGAAAAGGCGCCGAAGGCTTTCGACATCGACATGATCCGTTGTATCTATTGCGGCCTGTGCGAGGAGGTCTGCCCCGAGGAGGCGATCTTCCTGCTCAAGGACTACGCGGTCACCGGCCTCTCCCGGGCCGAGATGGTCCACGACAAGGCGAAGCTTTACGAACTCGGCGGCACCTTGCCGAAACCCATCCACAAGTGGGACAAGAATAAGTAGACGGACAAAGGGGGAGTGAATGCCATCAGCAAAAGTCACCTCTAAACAATTTGTTCCAGTCTTAGAGATCTTTTGCGCATGAACGCCCTCTTCTTCTGGTTTTTTTCCGCCGGCATGATCGTCTGTGCGCTGGCCGTCATCCTCAACCGCAATGCGGTGGCCAGCGCGCTCTGCTTCACCTTCACCATCATCTTCATGGCGGGACTGTTCGTCATGCTCAACGCGTTCTTCCTGGCGGCAGTGCAGATTCTCGTCACCGCCGGCGCGGTCATGGTCCTGTTCCTCTTTATCATCATGCTGCTCGACGTCACGGCGATGGAGCACGTGCCGCGGCAGAAGATCTGGATGGGCTGTTCGCTCGTGCTGGCGCTGGCGTTCCTGGTCATCGTCGCCAAGACGCTGCAAGGCACGCCGGAAGGTTCCGTCACCCTGAACTCCCTGAAGACACCCGGCTCCACGATCACCCTGCATCCCGATGTCACCGCCGATGGGCGAACCGTTCCTCACGTGCTGAATTCCACCGATTGGGACAAGCAGGATGACACGCACCGGATTGGCCGCCTGCTTTTCCGCACCAACGTCAGGGCGGACGAACCTTCCTACGTTGCGCCCTTTGAAATCACCAGCTTGCTCATCCTCGTCGCCACGATCGGCGTGATTGTCCTTTGCAAGAAAGACGACCCCACCCAACCGCGCCGACGCGAGGTCATCACCCGCGAAGCGCCGCCCGTGGAAGATCCCGTGCTGAAAAACTAGCCATGGAAATCACCCTCAACCATTACCTCGCGGTGGCCGCCGTGTTGTTTGTCATCGGCCTGATGGGCGTCCTGACCCGGCGCAATCTGCTGATCATCTACATGTCGCTGGAAATGATGCTGCAGGCGGCCAATCTCACCTTCGTCGCCTTCAGCCGCTTCAACGACCACCTCGACGGCCAGGTCTTCGTCTTCTTTGTCATCACGGTCGCGGCCGCCGAAGTGGCCGTCGGCCTGGCGCTGATCGTCGCGCTCTACCGTCTGAAACGGACCACCCAGGTCCAGGACCTCACCACGCTCAAGTTCTAGAATTATGGAACGTTACGTCGCCTGGTTTCTCCTCATCGCGCCTCTGGCCGCCACGGTGGCAATCCTGGTGAATTTCCATCGCAAGCCGAACGAGGCCATGTTCGCTTCCGTTGGGTCGGCGTCCGTCTGCTTCGGCATCGGCTTGCTCGTCGCCCTGGGGTGGATTCCGGCACCCCAATCGTTCGAGTGGATCGACCTGCCCGGCTTGAAAGTCGACATCGGCATGATCTTCGACCCGTTGTCGAAAGGCATGTTGCTGGTCGTCACCGGCGTCGGCCTGCTCATCCACATTTTTTCCATCGGCTACATGGCGAAGGATCCGTCGCGAGGGCGATTCTTCGGCGGGCTCTCCATCTTCATGTTCTCGATGACCGGCATTGTCGTCGCGACCAACCTCGTCATGCTTTTCATCTTCTGGGAAGGCGTGGGTTTCAGCTCCTATCTCCTGGTCGGCTTTTGGTACGAGCGGGAAAGCGCCGCCCAGGCCGCGAACAAGGCCTTTGTCTGCAATCGCCTGGCTGACTTCGGCTTCATGGCCGGCATCCTTACCTTCTGGTTCCTGATGGGCACGGTATCCATCCAACCCGGTGTTCTTGCCCAGAAATACCAGCAAAATGCCCTGCCCAAGGTCGGCACGGTGCTCAACGACACGCAGGGCACAGCCGTTCAATCCGAGTCCGTTGCCGCGCACCAAGGCATCCGCCCGTCTGCCTTCTGGCTGACGATCATGGTGCTCGGTCTTTTCTGCGGTTGCATCGGCAAGTCGGCGATGGTCCCGCTCCATGTCTGGTTGCCCGATGCCATGGAAGGTCCCACGCCCGTCTCCGCGCTCATCCACGCCGCCACCATGGTCGCGGCCGGCGTCTACATGCTCTGCCGTGTCTATCCCCTGTTGCTTCTGTCCGATGCCGGCATGTTTATCATCGCGTGCGTCGGTTGCTTCACGGCAATTTTCGCGGCGCTCATCGCCGTCCAGCAAAACGACATCAAGCGCATCCTCGCCTACTCCACGCTCTCGCAGCTTGGCTACATGGTCATGGCCGTCGGCTGCCACGGCCCCGATGCCGCCATGTTCCATCTCAGCATGCACGCCTTGTTCAAGGCGCTCCTCTTCCTCGCCGCCGGCTCGGTCATCCATGCGCTGCATGAGGAACAGAACATCTGGAAGATGGGCAACCTCGCCCGGACGATTCCCCTCACCTTCGTGACCTTCGCCATTGGCACGTTCGCGCTGATGGGCTTCCCTCCCTTTGCCGGCTTCTTCAGCAAGGATTACCTGCTCGCCAGCGCCTACGCCTACCATCCGACCTTCTACTGGGTGGGTGTGGTCACCGCTTTCCTCACGGCTTTTTACATGACGCGCCTGGTCGTTGTCGCCTTCTTCGGCCCACCACGCACACATGCCGCCGAGCACCCGCACGAATCGCCGCGGGTGATGACGATACCGCTTGTCATTCTGGCGTTCTTTTCGTTCGTCGCCGGCTGGCCGTGGTTCGGCATCCAAGGCTACTTGCACGGCTGGAGCGATGCCGTCCTCCAGACCCTGGGCCAGCCCGTCATCGCCTCCACGGGTGAAGCGAACTTCCTCCTTGCTACCGTGGTCCCGATGTTTCTGGTTATTCTTGGTATTGTCCTGGCCCTCGGGCTTTATTGGAACGCGAAGACCGACCCGCTCGACATCCGGTTCCTCGCGAAGAAATTCTACATCGACGAGATCTACGACAACAGCATCGTGGGCGGCCAGCAGATGGCCGCGCGTTTCCTGAACTGGATCGATAGCTGGATTCTCGACGGCCTCATCATTCGCGGCGCCGCCTACGTCAGCGTCGGCTTCGGCGAGCTGCTCCGGCTCTTCCAGACCGGCAGTCTCCAGGGCTACGCGTTTCTCTTCACGCTCGGCAGCATCATCCTGATCTACTTCACCCTCTTCGTGCACTGATCCGGCAGAAAGTCCAAAGCTTAAACCCCTTTCTCCTACCATGAACATCTCGCCTCTTCTTGGTCTGCTGCTCGCGCCCCTGCTGGCGATCCTGTTCATTCTGACCAAGGCCCCGGCGCGCCCCACGGCTGTGGTCGCCGCGCTGTTCAACATGGTCTTCTCCGTCTGCCTGCTCGTCTATTACGCCTATTCATTCCCGGCGGGCGGCTACGCCTTTGTCATGGACGTTCCGTGGGTCGGCCTGCTGGGCCTCCCGCCCATCCATTTCCACCTCGGCGTCGACGGCATCAGCCTGCCGCTGGTTTTCCTCACCGGCGTTGTGACCTTTGCCGCCATCGCCATCTCGCCCGGCAACATCCGGCGTTCCTCGGAGTATTACTGCTACCTGCTCCTGATGTCGCTCGGGGCCATGGGCGCCTTCACCTCGCTCGACCTCTTTTTCTTCTTCATCTTCCATGACTTCGCGCTCATCGCCACGTTCCTGCTCATCGGCATCTGGGGCGCGCAGAACCGGCAGTTCGCCTCCTTCCAGGTCACCATCTACCTCATGGCCGGCAGCCTCATCCTGCTGGTCGGATTCGTCGGCCTGGTCATGGCGCTGCCCGCCGACGCGCGCACGTTCGACATCGTCGGGCTCCAGAATTACATCACCGGCATCCCCGGCGATCCGGCCCATCCCGCTCATCCGATCGCCAGCTCGTTGCAGACGATCATCTTCCCGCTCCTGCTCGTCGGCTTCGGCATTTTGGTGGGGCTCTTCCCCTTCCACTCGTGGGCGCCTCCGGGCTATGCCTCGGCGCCGCCCGCTGCCGCAATGCTCCATGCCGGCATCCTGAAGAAGTTCGCCATTTACGGCCTGATCCGGATCGCCATCCCGATGGTGCATGATGGCTTCGTGACCTGCCTTCCGATCATCCTCGCGCTGCTGGCCGGCAATTTCCTCTACGCCGGCTTCGTCACTCTGGCGCAGAAGGAACTGCCGCTGATGATCGGCTTTTCCAGCATCATGCACATGGGTTACCTCTTCCTCGGTGTGGCCTGCTGGAATGTTATCGGCGTGACCGGCGCAGTCTTCCTGATGGTCGCCCACGGCCTTTCCGCCTCGCTGCTTTTCGGCCTGAGCGGCGAGATCACGCATCGTTCGGGCGAGAACCGTTTTGCCGAACTCGGCGGCCTGGCCAAGCGCGCGCCCGTCCTCGCCGTGCTGTTCAGCTTCGCTTCCATGGCCACCATGGGCGTCCCGGGCCTGGCCAACTTCGCCGGTGAGTTGATGGTCTTCTTCGGCTCCTTCTCGTCGATGCAGCTCATCGTCAACGGCCTGACCGTCCTCATGACCTTCGGCCTCATCGCGATCTACGGCACGGTGATCACCGCCGTCTTCCAGCTCCGCGCGATCAAGAATGTCTTTTACGGCGCCATGCCCGCGCGTTTCCAGGCGCCGGCGCCGGTTACGGTCATTCCGGGCAACGGGGAAGCCGTGCCCTTCGGCGGCATGACCGACACGGCCACCCTGGCCGAGCACGCGCCCTACGTTCTTCTCATTCTCGCCTCAATCGTCATCGGCTCCATGCCGTTCCTGCTCATTCACGTTGTCGAACCCAGCGTGATGCTCCTGCCGAATCTCAAATAAGCCTCCTCCATGATTCCCGCATCCTCCATCTCCTACCTGGCGCCCGAAATCTTCGTCACGCTTGGGGCGATGGCCCTGCTCCTGGCCGAGGCTTTCCTCGAGCTTACGCCGCGCACCGTGGCCGCCTGGGCGCTGGCCGGCCTGGCCGTCTGCGGCATTCTCACCCTTTGTTTCGACACAACGTCGACGCTGTTCTGGGGCGGCATGTGCAAGTGGGACGGTGCGGCCAAATTCTTCCATGTCTTCTTTATCGTCGTGGCCGCGCTCGTCATCTGGATGGGTTCCGAGGTCCAGGCCCCGGCGACGCATGGCGGCGGCGAGTTCGTCATTTTCCCGCTCTTCACCACGGCCGGCCTCATGCTGCTGGCCTCGTCCAACGATTTCATGCTTCTTTTCGTTGCGCTGGAACTGGTCACGATCTCGTTCTACATCCTCGTCGCCTACCAGCGGCGCAGCGCCGTTGCGCTCGAGGCGGGCGTGAAATACCTCATCCTCGGCGCGCTCTCCTCGGCCTTCCTGGTCATGGGCGTCGCCTATATCTTCGGCCTGACCGGCTTCACCCGGTTCGATCTGCTCTGGCTATACCTCCGCGATCATCCGCTCCCGATCGGCGTCGCGTTTGGCTTGCTGCTCGTCATGACCGGCGTCGGCTTCAAGATCGCCATGGTGCCGTTCCATAGCTGGGCGCCGGACGTTTATGAAGGCGCGCCCAACTCGATCACGGCCTTCCTTTCCGTCGGCTCGAAGGCGGGCGGCATCATCATCCTGATGCGCATCGTCCTCGGCGTGTTCGATCAGCCCTCAGCCTCGGCCGTCTGGGTTCCGATTCTGACCTTCGCGGCCATCGCGTCGCTCCTCCTCGGCAACCTCGCCGCCATTCCGCAGCGCAACGTCAAGCGGATGCTCGGCTATTCCAGCATCGGCCACACCGGCTTCATGCTCGTGGCCATCATCGGCGCGTCGGTTTCCCTCAGCGGGAGGATCAACCCTGCCGCCACGGCTCCTATCACCGGCCAGGTCGCTGTGATGGTCTATCTCGTCACCTACCTGCTCGCGACCTTCGCCGCCTTCATCGTGCTGGCGGTGCTCGAGCGCCGGTTGCCGGGACTGGAAATTCATCACCTCGCCGGACTGTCCCAACGCTCGCCGCTACTGGCCGCGACCTTTGCCCTGGCGCTGGTCTCCATGGCCGGTGTTCCACCGCTGAGCGGTTTCATCGCCAAGCTCTTCGTCGTGCTGGTCGCGTGGGACCGGGGACTCTACACCCTGCTCTTCTTCACGATCTTCGCCGCGGTCGCCGCGCTCTATTATTACCTCGGCCCGATCAAGGCGATGTACTGGTCGGAACCGCTCGATCCCACGCCCATCCGGATTAACCGCCTCACCTCCGGCGTGCTGGTCGTCCTCATCGTGCTCCTCATCGTCACCGGCTTCTGGGCCAACTCGATGTCGACATCGGTGAACCACTCGACGCTGGCACAAACGGCTCCTGCCGGTGCGCCAGTGGCAATGGTGCAGCATTAATGTCGCCGCAAGGGTAGCCCGCGACCTCCGGGCGCGGGGCTCGGAATGCTTGCGACGAAGAACATGGGGCTGTCGTGAAGCCTCTCCTTCCTCATATTTCGAAAAGCTGCCGCGCCCGTCGCCCGGAGGTCGACGGCTACCACGAAATCGCTATCCAAAATCCTCCGAGACCTCCGAGTGCTCCGAGCGAAACCTGTCTTTCTTCCCCCTACATGCTCCGGCGCAAATTCGACGGGAGTAATCCCAGCTCGGAGCGGTACTTCGCCACGG
>FTAO01000037.1_pt1 | contig 8331 bp, 6 predicted proteins | sample 1639091 | NCBI WGS metagenome assembly FTAO01 (sample SAMEA3914812, study PRJEB12502) | metagenome | biome: forest; material: soil | place: Canada | collected 2011-07-07 | depth 0.1 m
GAGGGTCTCCAGATAATCATAGACTCGCACGACATTTTCATGGCGGATCTGCGAAAGAATTCCGGCCTCGCGTCGAAAGATACGTTTGGCCTCCCGGAAGATGAGCTCTTCGCTCGTGATCTTGGGGATGACTTTCCCATTCGGTCGCCTGATGACATGGGCGACGGGAAAAAGTTCCTTTAGCGCCACGCGTCTGCCGTCGCGTTCCCGCCGCGCGGTATAGGTGATGCCGAAGCCGCCGGATTTCCCGAGTCGCGACTCAATGGTGTAATCGTCGACTCGAAAGCCGGCGGGCAAGGACGAGTGCGGCGAAAGCTCTTGCATCAAGAGTTCGCCTCCGGATTTAGGCCCGTGTGAACTCGACCTTGACCTCGCCAAAGGTCAGGGTGTCTCCCTCGCGGAGGGAAACCTCGGCAAAAGGTCCGCTGGTGAACTGGCCGTTGACCGCGGTGCGGTTGGAGGAATTCCGGTCGGCGATGAAGAAGCTGTTGCCTTCCTTGCGGATGTGGGCGTGTTGCCGGGAGACATCGTTGGTTTGGAGCACGATGTGGCACAAATCCGCGCTACGGCCGACAATCAGGCGGTTGCCATTGCGACTGAAAAGGCTTTCATTGAACTCGACATGGAGATTGCGCCCGGAGAGCTTCCATCCACCGGAACCCCTGGCCGCCTCCGGAGCTGGCGAGGCTCCTCGCGCCGGCATCGTGCGGACCATGCTCTGGCCGCCGGAACCGTAATTAGGAGGCGTATTCTGCACAACCCCGGCATAGGCCGGTGTCGCTGCGTGCTTTTTGCCGACAAAACCGAGGACCAGAAAACCAAAGGCGGCGACAATCAAGGCAATAACTGCCGCAATGACCAGAGTGGACTTGATGGAAACGAGTTCGGAATAATTGCGGCTCGAATCGCCATTCAGCCATTTGACCAACTCATTAACGCTGGCGGCATAGTCTACATTTTCGATGTCATTTTCGGATTTCTTATCATTGAAGCCACGGCCGACGACGCCCAACACGCCACCCTGGTCGCTCAAAAGTGGGCCGCCACTGTTGCCATGTTGGATGGTGAGGCTGTGTTGGATCATCTGAAAGTTCGCCGTCGTGTCGGGAGCGAGCGAAGGTGCATCTGCAATGTTTCGGATCGTCCCGTCGCTTTGCGTGGCGTGGAAATAGTTGTGCCAGTTATTGCGATTAATCACATCCGTGATATTCCACGTGTCTTGCACGGTATAGGTGGGATTAACCACTGCACCTATCGCCGCCAGACAATTGTCGAAGTCACTGTGTTGCGCTATATCGGAGGCCTCATCTTTGGCATCTGCCACAATTTGCTGTTGTTCATCGGTATTGGGCTCTCGTCCATTTTTTTTGGTAAATTCCGTGTAGATACTAGAAGCAATTGGTTTTAAGATAACATGGTAGATTTGGTTTTCTTTGCCGGAATCTGTAGAAACCATGTCGGCCATGCCGGGAAAGCCGAGAGTGTGAACCTTATCTCCTTCCTTCGTTGGAGTCAGATCCAGAGGAATCCCCCGGCTTTTCAGTCCGGTGCACTGAATAATGGCTACATCAAACTCAGGGGCCTGCCAGATGACTTTTGCTTTATGTGCAATGCGCTGGATCCCATTCGGCGTCGTAACAGTTTCGACGACGAGAATAAATTTGGAAGGAAATCGATCAAGTGCATCAGGGGCGATGACATGATTATTGGTCACGATGTATCCTTGATCATTAATGACAAAGCCGGTGCCAGTTCCCCACCCCAGATTTGCGATTGCTGGCAGTCCCCCGCCAATATCGATCATTTCATAGACAAGTCCTTTGTCGCTTCCGTCTTCATTCTGGGTAATGATACGCACGATCGAATCCCGGTATTGGTCCAAGTCGGAATTGAAAGCATACTTTGAACTGGGGCCGGCAAATAGTTGCGAAATGGCGAGCACGGTAAACAGGAATGTCAGGTAGCTTTTTTTCATGCAGTTTTCTGTTGAGTGGAAGCTTACGATTGTGACGCAAAAGGTCTCAGGTTTGTGCTGAATTTCGAATAATGGCGACAGTGACATTGTCCTGCTTGGCTTTGCCGACATCCTCAACCGCCTTGAGCAGTACCTTGGCGATTTTTTCCGCCGGTTCGTTGGCAAATTTTTTGATCAGGCTCTCCAACTCGGGTTTCTTGACCGTATTGAGTCCATCGGAAGCGGCGAAAATCAAGTCGTCCTTTTCGAGCTCGTAGGGGTCCTGCCGCAAGTCGTAGAGATTGACCTTCTGGTCCGCCAGGGCCGCACGCAGGACGCCACGTTCCGGGTGCTTGGCGGCTTCATCCACCGTAATTTCGCCCTTGGCCGCCTGCTCGTCGAGGATCGGAGCCATGGAATGGTCCGCATTGATGCGCTTGAGCGTTCCCTGTCGGTAAAGATAAAGCGCCGAATCGCCCACGCTAACCCAGTGGAGCGAGCCAGCTGTCCAGACGACAGCCACCAAGGTCGCGCCCATCTCACGGAGTTCCTCTTTTTGCCGCACAATTTCTTCGGTAAGGCGTCTCTCGCAAGCGCGCAAGGAACTGAAGAGCCGTTCCGGGACCGAGCCGCGGGCATAGCAGAAATTTTCGACGAAGGATTCGACCACCACCCGACTGGCCAAGCCCCCTCCGGCATAGGCGCCCATGCCATCGGCCAGGACAAGAAGCAGGCCGTCGAGACCGTCGAGGTCCCTGGTCAGTTCACAGTAGCCGTAATAGTCCTCCTGGGCCTTACGGGTACCGATGATCTGCCTTCCGGCGAAATCCTTCTCGGGGGTCATTCGAGATCTTGCCAGTCGAAGGTTTCTCCACAAAGGCCGTGGAAAAGAATGATGGTGTCACCGAACTGGATCTTGTCGCCGTTCTCCAGTTTGGTCGGGCCGAGAACTACTTCATCGCGGACGTAAGTCGGGTTCGGGCTTTCCCCCAGCGTCAGGGTGAATTTGCGTGACTTTGGATCGTAGAGCAGGCGGGCATGGTTGACGCGGGAAATCTGGGGATCACCGAAGTCGAGCCGGGCGCGCTGACTGGCATCCCGGCCAATGGTATTCCAGCCGTAGCCTAGTTGAACCGCTTTGCCGCGCCCCGGTCCCTTGATGATGATGAGCCAGCCCACGACTGGATCGATTTCGTCGGTAGGGGAGGAAGTTCCCGTCGGGGAGAGTGGATGAAATGCGGCTTTCTCCGCAGAGGCGCGGGCCGGACGGATCAAGACCGTCTTACCTTCATCCCCGCGATCACCGCTGGTTTCGCCGCCCGAGACCAGACGGGTGGGGCCGTCAGATGAATCCGATTGGCGGATCTTGCGGGTGGGTATGTCGGTGTCCGGAGACACGGCATCGCTGCGTCCCACTATTCGAGTGGGCTGGTCTTCGTTGGAAGGGGCTACGGTGTTGGCCGGGATATCGAGGGGACGGCGGACAAGGCGTGTTTTTTCAGTGTCACTCATGGGATTGGGCTGGGGGTTGGGGGTGGAGTCGGGGAAGAAGCAGGCTGGATCAGCGGGTCTGGCGAAGCAGGTCCCGCACCGTGGTCGAATACTTTTTCCCGAAGCGAACCTCGTCGCTTTCGGTCACAAAATCCTGGCGAATCTCTTTCCAAGCGCCATCGCGCTTGACGAAAGTGCCGTTGCTGCTGCCGCAATCGACCAGGTAAAAGGTTTTTTTATCGCTGGCAGTCAGCTCGGCGTGCAACCGGCTAATTTGCGAGTCCTGGTCTTTCAGGATGATGTCGGCGTTCGAACGTCCGATCGTGAGTATTTTCATGAAGGGTGTTAGTTATTGTTCACTTGAAAGCGGAGACGGATGTCGCCCAGTTCGAGCACATCGCCCTCGTTCAGGGGAACATTGTGAACGGGGCGTCCCGAGATGTAGACCTTGTTCGAGGAACCGCGATCGACGATGATGAATTTCCCGTCGCGCTTGATGATTTCGGCGTGATAGTTGGAAACACTGTTGTCGTTGAGGACGATGTCATTGTCGGCCTTCCGTCCGATCCGCACGGACTTGCTCCGGATGGGGTAGCGGTCATCTCCCTGGGTATTTTCCAGCCACGCCATGACAGGCGCATCGGACGAGGATGGCGCGTCGCCGGCGACATGGACGGTCGGCTCCGGCGACGGATCGCCGGGCGCTTGCGTGTAGGGCAAGGGCGCATTGGCGGGAAATGTCACCGTTCCTTCCGGCGCGGGGCGGCGCAGGCGGACGACGAGGACAACCCCAATGAAGATCAGGACGAGAATGCCCAAGGCGATGGCGCCGATCTTGAGCGGGTCGTTTTTGTATTCATCCTGGATCCAAGACAGCGCGCCGGTCGCGTTGGGCTTGTCGGCCGCCGCCGGAATTGGGGCTCGGACGGACGGCTTTACGGGAGCGGCATTGGTGGAGGGAGCCACCGCCGTGGGCGCATTCGTGGAGGGCGCCTGGACTGAGGCCGGGGCCGCGTTGGTGGATGGAGGGAGAGCCGGGGATGCCGGGGTCGAAGTGGGCGCTACACCCGTCGGCGGTGTGGCCGCCAGAGCGGGTGACGCCTCGGGCCGTGCCTCGATCTTCTGGTCGACCACGTAGACCTTTCCAAAGGCCGTGTTCACGTTGAACCGCAGGGCCGTAGGAAGTTGAATTCCGGCAAGATCCACTGTGCCCTTCGCTCCGGCGACCATGTAGGCGAGCAAGTCGTCCAGCTTTTCCTCCGCGAGGGGAAATTCGCCCGCAGCATTCACGCGGTCGGTGGCGAGGGCAAGACCCTGCGTTTCGCCAGCGAGATAGACCATCGAATTAAGGCCTTCGTCGCCCCTGCCGTCGTTGAAGCCGATGGTGCAGATTTTGATGCCGGAATCCTTTGCCGCCCGGACGACATCGTCCAGCGAAGTCGAGTGGTCTGTGAACCGTCCAGTTGAAACCAGCACGATAAACTTGCGGTCCGCGGGCATGGTTTGGAATTCCGTTATGACATTGCGCAGGCCGCGGGAAATCAACTGGGAGCCCGGGTTCAGATTAATGGTTTCAATCGCCTGATCCAGCGTGCTTTGGTTGGAATCGGTTGAGGCCAGCTTCTGGTAGGCCGCGCCTTCCAGAGTGGAGACTTCGATATTGTAGAGGACAGGTATCTTTCCCGACGGCACCGTCGACAAACCTTGCTTGGCGCTCTGTTCGCGCGTTACCTGGCGGTTTCGATTTTTGGCGGACGCTGTGTCGATCAAACGCTTCAGCAAGGATTGAAAGGCTTTGGTATCATTTTCCGCAGAGGTGGTCCCGCCGCCCGCCGCCTTATCAACCAGAAAAAGGACATTGCAGGTATAGTCGTTATTGACGTCATCGATAGCGTCGAAATCGAGCTTGCCATTATCCGGCACTGGCTTTCCGTCTGCCGAGACATCGATCGACTTGACCGTGTCAGGCAGGGGCAGGCTGATATCGAACGTGTACTTGGCACTGCCAGCATTAATGGGCTGAAGTTTCTCCACCGTTTGGCCGCTTAAGGAGAGGGCCGCCACGCTGAAAAGGAACGCCCCGAGCACCGCTCTTTTCGAGATAAAACAAGGAGTGATGATATTCATGACAGTAGATTGGTGAAAGAGAGTTAAGTTCGGCTTGATTACACAATCAATCTTTTTTAAGGAAATATGTCTCGGAAAATACTCAGAGATCATGATTAGTTCCCACAATTAGAAGTAGGGTGGTCCATGGGCATCGAATCTGGAGGGTTTTTATGTTCATTATGCTGGAGGATTACGGAAAAACTTCGGCCTGTGACCGGGTAAATTCTTTTTTCGAGAAAGCGGTCACATTTTAGAAATTGCTCGAAATACTAGAGGAAAGTGATACGAAGAGGCTCGCCTCAGCAAATCATCGTCTCATTTTCTTCCACACTTATGGCCCCTTTATCTTCCAGAATTGCATCACGAAAGTACCTCTTGTTGTTGATGATCGGAATAGCAGCCCTGGCAATTTTACCTTCCTCCGCCGATTCGGCGAAGGGAGAGGAGGGCAATCCCAAAGTCGATCTCGCGAACGTTTATGGCGTGATTGAAATCGGTGGCAGCGGCGTAAAGACGATGCTCTTCGCGAAGGATGGCGAAAATGTTAAGTTCCTTAAAAAATACGAGCCGACAGAGGCGAACGCTTTTTCTTGGACGGCTTCCTCATCCGGTCTGGTGGCTGATGCCGTGGCCGACAGCATCAAGAAAATGCAGGGAGATTACGCCATACCGGACAATCATTTCAAGATCGTGGGCAGCAGCGGTGTGCCTCACGATATTCGACAATCTCTTTCGGAATCAATTATCCAGCGCCTCCATCTAAAACCGGATTATATTTCCGTGGAACAGGAGTCGCAGTTGGTTTTCCAAAATCTTGTTCCAAAGGCAGACGAGAAGCAGGTGGTCGTTCTCGATATCGGCAGCGGTAATTCCAAGGGAAGTTACGCCGATGTGCGCGAGGAGGGGACGCGGCTCGTATCGTTCAGCATCCCGTTCGGGACGAAGACCTTCGCCGAAGAAGTGGACGCCGAACGCAAGGACGGCGCCTTCCTGGTTACGGCTGAATCGCTGCGCGAGCAAGTCATCCAGCCGGCTGTCCGGGACAATGTCCAGATTGCTCCGGAAATGCAGCGGCGGGAGAAGATTTATCTCGTGGGCGGCATTCCCTGGGCCATGACTACGCTGCTTCGTCCCTTTGACACCAGTGGTGACCTGATACGGTTGAGTCCGGATGAGATCAAGGCGTTCCTCACGAAGGCGATCAATTCACCACGTAGCGTCTTGCAGCCCAATCTCGACGATGCGCCGCATCAGCCCACACAGGATATCGAAAAGGCGCGGCAGAAAGCTTCTGGGGCCATCGCCAAAATTGGAAATATCTATACGGACAATCAGATCGTTGCCGGGGCCATTATTCTCCAGACCTTCCTGGAGGAAATGCATTATCAGGACAAGGAAGTCTATTTTAATACCCAGGGTCTCTACGCATGGCCGGAGCAGTACGTGATCAACATGAGCCAGGCAGATGCGGCCAAGTAGGACGCGCCGCCGATGTCGCGTGCGCGATTTTCCCGACAACATCGTCTTAGGGCGGTGAAGGTAGTTCAAGCACGACGCGAAAGCCAATCCAGTCAAAGCCGCCGGCATTGATGTTTCTCCGATTGATCCGACGGGTGGTCGCATCCGATCCGTCAGAATCGATCCAGGATGCACCCCGCGAAATCGCGACGGAGCGATTTGCGTCGTCGCCGGCGGAGCACCATTCCTCCACGTTCGATCCCATGTCGTACAGTCCCTCCTTTGTGGTCAGGGGGAACGATTTAACCGGGGCCGTACCGGGATAGGTATCGTTATAATTCTCAATACTACCGTAGATGCTGTGGAGACTTTCCACCTTTTCCAGGCTCTCGTCGGCTAGGTTGGCGCCAGGGGCGCCGGTGGATGTATGCGGTGGCCAGTCATTTCCCCAGGGATGTGCGTCACCCGATTCCTCGTGCGCCGCCTTGCTCCATTCGTCGCTGGTGGGAAGGCGAAAGACTGCGCCGGAGGGAAGGCGACCAGATTGTATTTCCTGCCCGGTCATCTGCCGGCAAAAGGAGTCCGCCTCGAAGTGATCGACATGAGCGACCGGGTAATCGTCGAATTTGTTCACTTCCGCCACGGGAGTTCCATAATTGGGAACATAGAAAGACGGAGGAATTTCGTGAATGTAGAATTGATAATCGCGTCGCCGTGTTTGATGGACACAGAAGAAGATGCGCCGGCCATTGGCGCTCAGGGAGGGGATCTCGACAAAATCCATTCCACTGGCGGAGCGATAAGTCGTGGCTTGAGCGGGGAGCGCGGCGGGGGGAGCGGAGGAAGAGGAAGCAGGCGCCGTTGGGGCAGGTAAGACGGCGGGGAACTGTGAGGGCGAATCCGCTGGAGGGAGCACGTTCGCGATCACGGGCGCCGCTGGTGGCACCGGTGCTGGAGAGGAGGATTTTCCGCCAGAGAAGACCACGGCCAGCAGAATCGCCAGAACCGCCAAGGCTGCAAGAGCGAGGGTCCACGGGTGACGAAGCCGGTCCATGGCGCCAGATGAGATAGGAGTGGCCTGCCCGCCTTCAAGGAGGATCTTGCGAAAATCGGTCACAGACCGAGGCCGTTCTGCTGGCATGATGGAGAAGGCGCGGTCAATGGCGCGCAGAAGCCCCGGGCTATAGCGGTTGCGATAGCTCTCCGCCATCGGACGGAAAGCCGCCGGATTGGACCGTCGATCCAGGGCGGAGGGAGGGACCTTTCCCATAATGGCATGGACCATGACACCGGCCAGCGCGTAGAGATCAGTATAGGGC
>FTAO01000091.1_pt1 | contig 8189 bp, 1 predicted proteins | sample 1639091 | NCBI WGS metagenome assembly FTAO01 (sample SAMEA3914812, study PRJEB12502) | metagenome | biome: forest; material: soil | place: Canada | collected 2011-07-07 | depth 0.1 m
CCAGGACGAAGAGCACCGGCATGTCCCATAACTCCTTATCCTCCGGCTTCATTCCGGTGAAACGGGCGCCTTCGATCGCCTTGGTGATTTCATCCGGCAGCTGGTTCGCGTCGGCATAGGAGAAATAACGGCCATGCGCGGTCTTGGCCATGTCCCTCAAAGCATCTTCCTTCAGTCCGGTATCGGCATCCTCGACCACGGGTTGGGAAACGCGGAAGTCGGCCTCGACCGGCTTCGTGTCCCAGCCTTCGACATGGACGGAGACGCGGTAATCGCCTTCGTCCTGCGGAATATACTGGGCCTGATAGACGCCTTCCTCGGACAGAATCCAGTCCATGGAAACATCCTCGTGATTGCCGAGCGGATCGGTGATCGTCGCGGTGATCGTGGCGTCATCGACCGGTTGCAGATCCTTGGCCAGGGCGGTGGCGCGGATGATGACCGGCTTGCCCCGCGCGTAGACGTCGCTGTCGGTTTCGGCGGTCAACCGTTCCTTGGCGCCGACGGCTAGCCAGCGGATGACCTGCTTCCAGAACTTCTCGTAAAACTCCACAGTTGAGGGAACCGAAACGCGCCAGTACCACGAACCGCCCGAGGTGAAGGCGGCAACCCGCCCCTCCCCGTAATTCTGCACGGCGAAGATCGGTTTGCCATCGGTGTCGCGGGTAATCAGCGTCAGTGCGCCCGGCTTGACGCCGGCCACGGGAGTGAGTCCGACCAACGGCGGCGCCTGGCCCCAGAGCGCCCGGTTAGCTTCGGGATCATACGAGAGCTGCGTCACGGGATGGCTGCTCATGCCCAATTGGACCTTCGCCTTGTACTGGCCATCCTCATAGGGACCGTCGTTGGCTGTGATCTGCATCGGCAACATGTCGGCGATGGGCGTACCGGCGTAATTGCCGAGCCCAAACGAATTCACGCCTCCGAGCATGATCAAGCCGCCGCCGCGAACGCGGACAAAATCCTGCAGCATGGTCAATTGCTGCGGGGTGAAGTAGGAGGCCTCGATATCGCCGAGGATGATGGCCTGAAACGCGTAGAGCTGTTCGACCGTGGTCGGGAAGCCGTCCTTCAGGAAAGCTTCGCTGTCGTTCGCGCCCTGCACGTTGAAGCGTTTGTCGCCGAGACGGAGCAGCCCGACGATGCGGAAGTCGGGATCGTTATAAAGCGCGTGACGAAGGAAGCGATATTCCATGCGCGGACTGCCCTCGACGTAGAGCACGGGCAAGCGGTCATCACGGACTTCCACGGTGAAATCCTGCGAATTGTTCGCGACATTCTTCTCATCCTTCCCGGGCGGAATGGCGATGCGGTAAGTGGCCGTGCCTTCCTGGTCGGGCGTGAAAACCAGCTTCACTTCCTGCAAGTCCGTGCCGGGATTCGGCGTGATCTTTTTGGTGGAAATCACCGTGTCGCCGCGGCTGACGGTCAGTTCAAACGGATCGGGGTAACCGGTATTGCGCACCGCGACCTGCACCTCGACCTCCGAATTGCGGCGGACCCGCTTGGGCGCGACGACGCTGACCACTTCATAGTCATTGGGCGGATGGGGATTGCCCAGTCCCACCGGATAGAGCGGCACGCCGCGTGCGGCCAGAATCGCCGCCGCGTCTTGCGTGGTCCCGCCGGTATTGCGTCCGCCGTCGGTCAGCAGGACCACGGCGGCCAGAGGCATTCCGCGTAGTTCGGTATCCATGTCGTGGATGCCGCGGTAGATGTTGGTGAACTGGCCTTCCGCCTTGAGTTGATCGTTGCTGGTGACGCGGCGGGCGTTTTCATCGAAGGCGTAAACCACCACTTTTCCCTTTTTGCCGAGGGTCTTGATCAGGCCCTCGTTGCCGCCATCGCCGAGCAGGAGTTTTTTGGCCGCATCGATGCGCGAGATCGGCGTGCCGGAACCCGCCACCACGTCGGTCACGTTCATTGAGCGGGAGGTATCGACCAGCACGGCGGTGTAGACTTGCTCGCGGCTGTGCATCCAGCGCAAAGCCGGATCGGCCAGCAAAAACAGGAGCACGGTGAGCAGCGCGAACCGCAAGGCGAGGACCACCCACCAGGCTTTCAGCGTCGTCCGGGTGAGGACCGTGCGGTAGGAAAACCAGGCAAAGGCGGCGAGCAGAGGCACCGCCAGCACCAGAATCTGGAGCGGGATTTTTCCGGCAAACACGAATTGCCCCTGGCGATAGACCTCGGGCGAAAAGTTAAAGAGAGATTCGAACCAGTGCATGAGAAGGAAGATCGGACAAGCTTGCCGGGTCTAGCAGTTACTTGGAAAAGTCCGCGTGTTTACGATTGCTTCTCCAACGTTCGTTTCTGGAGGGAAACTTCCGTGGTAGCCGCCGCTGTCCCTAGCGGCGGTGCAGTTATTCGACGGGGGGAAGAAAAATGAAAAGGCAGGGGGACCGCCGCTAGGGACAGCGGCGGCTACCACGGAGATCTTTTGCGGAAAAGGAACGGTATTCATACGCGAACTTAAGTAACCGCTAGGGCTGACCGGGTTGAGCAGACGGAGCACCGGAAGCGGGCGCCGGGGCGTTCTGGGAGAGCGCCTCGAAATATTTGTTCACGAACTGGCGGTAAGCGGGCGGACACTCCTCCCGCTGCGAGGAAAAGAGTTTGCTGGCCTGCGACTTGGCTTCCAATTCAGCCTCGATCTGGCTGTTGATATTATCGACGTCCATCGAAACGTCCTTGAGGAATTGGGGATCGACGGTGAGCTTCTTTTCCAACTCGGCCTTGTCCATGCTCATTTCCTTCAGTTGATCGGCCTCGTTCTGCGGAACGAGCTGGCGGTTATCGATGACGGCGGCGAGCTGGGTGATGTCATAGGCGAGCTTGCGAACGTCGTCTTCCCCGCCGCCACTATTGTTTCCCGGCTGAGTCCCGGCCATGGTCCCTGGCTGGGTTCCCGCTTGCTGACCGGGTTGAGTTCCCGGTTGCGTTCCGGGTTGCGTTCCGGCCTGGGTGCCCGGTTGTGTTCCGGGTTGCGTTCCGGCCTGTTGACCGGATTGTGTGCCGGCTTGCGCTCCTGCCTGATCACCCGGCTGAGTTCCCGCCTGCTTGTCCGGGGCGATGCCGGCTTTGGCCTTCAGCGCATCGAGACTTTTCTTCGCCTCATCCGCCACCCGGCGGGCGCGGCTGAGTTGAGCGTCGCGGCTGGCGGCGAGCGATTCGGAACCGGCCTGGAGATTGCCGACGACTTTTTCCAAGGCGGTCACGGCCGTCTGTTGTTCCGTGCTGGCGGCGGCGGGGGTGGCGTTGTTGAGATCGATGACAGCATCGGACATCTTGGCTTGCGGCTGACTCCGCTTCACAATCTTCTGCGCATCGGTCAGAGCCCGAACCGCCTCGGGTTGGCCCACCTGCGCGGCCTGGTCGTTCAAATCGCTGATCTGCGCGTTGAGCGCCTCAGTTTCCGCGCCCAACTGCGTCTGCTGGTAGGCCTGCTTTTGCAAATCGCGCTGCTGACGTTGGTCAGGCTTTTTGTCGCCCAAGTCCTTCGCCAGGGCATCGGTCTGCGTGGCGAGGTCGCGCTGCTTGTCGAGGATGATCGAGGCTTTTTGCGCCACGCTGCTGATGGCCGCTTCCAGCGAATCGCGATCGGTGGTGTGCAGGGCGGTGCTGGCATCCTGCAACGTGGTCTGGGCCTGACTGGCCTTGGTCTGGGCTTCGGCGTTCTTGCCGGCGGCGAAGGCACGCGACGCCTCTTCCATCAATTTGGCGGCAGCGGCGGTCTTGTCGGCCGCCTGGCCGACTTTCGAATTGGCATTGGCACCCGCGGCATTGGCCGCTCCGCCGGCGGCTTGCCGGGCCTTCTCGGCCGCGGCCCGCGTCTTGTCGGCCAGATCATGCTGATCGGCGGCCAGCTTGGCGGCCCCAGCCCCGGCCGCTCCCGGCATCGGATCGCCGGTATGAGTCGTGCCTCCGGAGGCTTGCTGGCTGGACATGGCCTGGGCCTTGGCGATAAGCGCATCCTGTTTCTTCAGCAGGTCTTCAACCTCCGCAGCGGCCGCGGCGGCGGCAGCCGAATCGGCCTTGTCCTGTTCCGAATGATTCTTGTCCCGGGCTGCCTGGGCCAGGGCGTTCATGCGCGCCTGCTCCAGCATGGTCACAGCCGGTGAACCGAAGTGAGTGCCCACGACAGACTGCGGATCGGACTGGTGCATGACCAGGTCTTCCTTGATGCCATTTCCGGCGAGGATGGCGACGGCGATGGTCAGTTCCGACAGCGCCTTGGGAACATCGGTGGCGGCGAGGGCCTCGTGGGCGCTTTTGGCATGGGTGTTGATCAAAGGCGCCACTTTCGTGAGCTGCGGCATTTCCTCCAAATCGACGAAACTGAGCATCTGGCCCTGGCCGTCGACCATTTTGGAGGCGATTTCGTCGCTGCGCTTTTTGACTTCATCCGGCGACACCTGGGTCTTCTGGTTGTCGAGTTCCCAGACCAGACTCAGCAGGGCCATTAAATCGGCCCCGGTGTCGTCATGCACCTTCGAACCCATCTCCGGGGTGGCCCAGGTGGCCCAGTTTTCATAATAACCGATGATGACGAATCCGATGGGCGACGAGGTCACCTGCCCCTTGCCGTCGCGCGCTTCGAGGTGATAGGTGATGGTATCGTTGGCTACGAGAGGCGGCTGGAAACTCTCGAGAGCCAGCAGGTAGTTTGCCTCCACGCCGTTCGGCGAATCCTTGGTTTGCGCGGGCGTGAACGGCAGCGGAATCCGCGTCTCCGGAGTCTGGCTGTCGGCGCCGATGCGCGAGTAGACGAGATCAAGGCCCGCGACACCGAAGTCGTCCCCGGCCGCGACTTCAAACTTCACTTCCCCGAGCCCGTGGATCAGCAGCGGTGACGTGGGCGACTTGACCTCGACCGTCGGGGGCGTGTCGGGAATGACGTGGACGGAAAGCGGCGCGGCACTGACGGCCTGCTGGCCGTTGACGTCGGTGAGCGTGTAATCGTAGGTGCCATCTTCCTTCGCCTCGAAGGTCACGGTCGCGGTCTTGTCGGCCTGGGGATCGACAGTGACCGGTTCGGTCTGGCCGTTGCTCCACTTGATCTGGCCCTCTTTGAGCGTGGTGCTGGTGAGGACGCGCAGGGTGACCTTCGAACCGATCAGCGCGGTGACGTCGCCGGTGGAGGGCTTCTCGATCCGGTCGGGCTGCTTGACGTAATCGGGATAATGGGTGGTCATCTCCAGCGACTGGACGACGAGCGGATCGTAAACCGAGAGCTTGTGCGTGTCGCTTTTGTCATTGCCGCAGGCGACGTAGAATTCGAGGTCTTCGCTCACGTCGGGCAAGGAACCGTGAAAGCCGTTGAGCTTCTCGATCTCGGCCATGGCCAGCTTCTGCCATTCGCCGCCGCCGTTGCGCGGACGGAAGTAGAGGACGACGGCCTGTTCGGCCGGTTTCGCCTTGGACAGAGTCACGTCGAAATCAAACGAGGTGCCCCGGGCCAGGCTGGTGTCGCCTTTGGAAAAGTCGAAGCGAAGCGGTTCGGCCTTGGCCGCCGCGAGGGTCTGCCGGATTTTGTCCTCGTCGGTGACCTGCCAGGGCTGCAAGACCCGTCCGAAGTGATGGGCGAAGGTATTTGGGAAAAGAACGCCCAGAAGCAGATAGGCGCCAATACCGACGACGGCCCCGAAACCATATTTCCGGAGGCGGGAGAAATCGACCACACGCCCGACGGAGGTCTTGCTGCTGCGCGCCACGGCCTGCTTCACCACCGCATCAATGAGGGCGGCCTGACGGCCTTTCATCCCCTCGCGCTTGCGACCGAATTCCGCCGCGGTGATCAGCACGCCGTCAAGATCGCTGCGATGTTCCTCGATATAGAGCGCGATCTGATCGTCGGGGATGTGACGCATCAGGGGCTTGGCCACGTGCCGCGCGAGGAGATAGGCCAGCGCGGCCAGGGCGATCACCGCAACGGCGATACGAACCAGCGGCTGCGGCTGGTAGAGCCAGTCGAGGAAAAGGAGCGCGGTGAAAATGCCGATGCCCTCGGTGACCACGATGGCGAGACCCGAAAGCGCAGCGGCCCGTTTCCAGGCGCGGCGCACCACGCCGAATTGCGCGGACAACTGTCCATAATCGTTGGTCTTTTGCATGTTGTCTCCGGTTAATGTCGCAGCGTCTTGTTGCCCAGCACCAGTTCGGCCAGGCTCAGCCCCAGGATTCCCCACATCAGATACCACCAAAGGCCCGCGTCTTTTTTGCCGTCGTCGGCCTTTTCCGGCTCATCGGTATCGAGCAGGCCCGAGATCTCGTCGGGAGCGCGCTCGATGGCTGACGCGATCTCATCCGCCGGGATGGTCGCGAGGTTTGATTCGGCCATGTTGCCGTTGACCGCGTAACAGAAATCGGCTGTGCCCTGCGAATTCGACTCTTCATAGAACCCGGGCAAGGTCGCATAAACGCCGGTCTTGCCGCCGCCCAGTTCCGCCACCGGTTCCGACTTGCCCTGCGGGTCTTTCAGCGTGTCGCCCGCTGGGATGGGGAGAAGATCACCGCTGGTATAAGTGGTCTGCTGGCCGGTTTGCACGGCGAGATAGCGCGCGGTTTGATGGACGAACGGCAGGAAGACCGATTGGCGCGCGAAGTCGGTCCAATCGCTTTCGATCGCACTGACCAGCGCCATGGAAACGCCCTTGCCGATCGGTTTCTCGATAATAGCGGGACGTCCGTCGCCAAAGCGGGCCAGCACTTGCGACAACTGCGTGTCGGTCGTCTCCCAATACTGGGCGAACTTGGGTAGCGACAGATCGCCGTGATGAGGCAGCGCGAAGATGTCGAAGATCGGATGATTGAAGTCGATGCGGGTGAGCGACTCGGCCGTCTCGCCATCCGCCGGGTGGGCCTGGAGGACCTGCCGGAGCTTGCAGGGGGCGATGCTGCCGAACGTGGCGTTGAAGGTGTCGGCCTTGACCTGGTCGCCGGGCAGGAAGAGCACCCCTCCCCCGTTTTGCACGCGGGCCGAAAGCGCCTCGGCGACGGCGGAGGGAAGCTGACCGACATTGGCGAGGATGATGACCGTGGCCGCGGTCACATCGGCGGGGGAGACTTCACCCGCCGTCATCGTCTTGACCACGAAGGGCGATTCGTCCGAGGGCACGAGCGCCTTGCCGAGGAAAAAGGCGCCGTCTTCATCCGGCTTGGCCGAGGGATGCCCGTTGATGAGAAGCACCGGAATGCGCGGCATGATGCGGGCGTTGAAGTAGACCGTGTTTGCCGGGGTGGACGCATCCGTGCCGATGACGACCGAGCCGGGATTGTCGCCGGGGGTATCGAAGACGTGGCGGAAGCGCACCGCGACAGTGCCGTTGGCGCGGACATTGACCTGCTGGGCATCGGCCTTCTTGCCGTCGAGCATCAGGGTGACATCGAGATTGTTGCGGGGCTGGTCGGAATAATTGGCGATGCGGATGGCGATCGAGCTCGGCTGCTTGTCGAGGACGAGGCTGTTCGGCGCGCTCATCTCCACGATGGCGAGGCCGCCACCGGTGTCGGTCGAGTGGACCTGGCGCACGGTCAGTTTCACATCCTGCGAGAGTTTCCAATCGCCCTTGAAGTAGTTCCAGCCGTTGCGCTGCAAGTCGGAGACGAGGACGATTTCCTTGTGCTGGGCGCGCACGGCGCGGAGCAGGTCGTTCGCCTTGCGCAGGGCGTCGGCGATGTTCGTGCCGCCGTAACCAGGCGTGATCGCCGCAGCGGCGGCCTTTACGTCGGTGAGCTTGTCGCTTATGGGCACGGTGACGTTGGCGGTATCGGAGAACTCGATGATCCCACCGGCATCCTGGCCCTCGGTCAGCGAGGAGACGGCGTCCTGCGCCTCTTTCTTGAGCGCATCGGGAATGCCGGGACGCTGCATGGAACCGGAGACATCGAGGACGGCGACACGGGCGGTGCCGAACTCATGGCGCGTATCGATTGACTTGGTGGCGAAAAAAGGCCGGGCGAAAGCCAGCGCGAGCAGGGCGAGCAGCACCACCCGCATGATGAGCAAAAAGAGCTCCTGGAATTTCTTGCGACGGACGACCAGTTTCGCGCCCTTCGCGAAGAAGCGGAGGGTCGAAAAGGTGGCGTGCTGGATCCGGTCACGGGTCAGCAGATGGACAAGGATCGGCACCGCCGCACCCACCAGGGCAATGAGGAAAAAAGGATTCGCGAAAGACATCAGCCCATCC
>FTAO01000140.1_pt1 | contig 8183 bp, 9 predicted proteins | sample 1639091 | NCBI WGS metagenome assembly FTAO01 (sample SAMEA3914812, study PRJEB12502) | metagenome | biome: forest; material: soil | place: Canada | collected 2011-07-07 | depth 0.1 m
CAAAAAGCCACCGCCCCTCGGGCCGGTGGCTTTTTTGTTGAATGGGGGCAGCCTCCATCCTGACTTACCTCCCCATTCCGTTAATTCCGTAATTCCGTCAACCTTCCGTTCTCCTCATCCAAAAATCTTCGACTTCAGCGCATCGAGCTCACTCGTCACCGCATCCGGCGAATGCGTCGGCACCGTCCCGTTCGGCGTCAGGTGATTGATCACCACCGGCAGCAGCAGCGTCAGCCCACTCGCCACTTCCGGCTCCGACAGGCCCACTTTCGCCGCCAGCGCCGTGATATTGTCCTGGCCCAGCACCTGGATGATTTGCTGTCCACTAACCGCCGGATTCGTTCCTGTCCCGACCCAGCCCGACATCACCCCACCCAGCCCCTGCTGCTCGAATTTCTGCGCGAGTCCTCCCACGCCGCCTGATTGATTCACCAGTGTGCCGATCTCCGAGTAAAGCGCCGCATGTTGCTGACTGTTGGCCAGACCGGCCAGTTCATCGAATAGTCCCATAAAATAAGCCTCCAGTTGATCCCGCGCAAAAAAGCGCAGGTAAGATTAAAGAGCCGACCAACACTCCAAGCCTCGCGCCGCGATGCCCAAACTCAACCCTTTTTAAAGGGTCGATTCCGAGTGCAGATCGAATCCTCCCAGTCCGACACGATCAAACTTCATCCTCTAATCGACATCAGGAAGCGGTGAGACGGATGCCGGCGAATCTTGTTTCGGATTCGACCCGGGTGCCAAAGTCGTCGTACCGGGTTGATCGGCAACATGTAGTTTCAAGGTCTGGAAATAAAGCACATGTCCCGTCGAGGGACTGATTTCGTAAACGGGCAGACTGTAATCGCCTGGGCGCGTGGCATGGAGAATGAAGGTTTCCTTCGCCACGCGGAGTTGAAAAGTTTTGTCCGGAACCGAATTCACCAAGTGCTGCACGACTTCGAGGCCTGCAATCTTCGGTACCACGATCCCGGCGTCATCCGTATCATCCACTTCAATCCGCAGCGTCATATCCTGGCCCACCGTTGCTTGAGCCGGCTCAATCATCGCCACAAAGATCGGCTCCTGTTTGGCAAAAAATTGACGAATCACCTGGGCCTGGGCCATATCCGCCTCGGCCCCCTCCCCATCGCCTTTGAGCTTGCGGACATCCGCCCTGCGTTCGTAAGTCTCGAAGTTATCGAGATTGAGCCGGAGCGACTGATCGTAATCTTCCAAAGCTCCGTTTAAATCGCCTTTCATCTTGCGGGCCAGTCCGCGTCCCGCAAACGCATAGCCGTCCGTGGGGTCAAGTTGGATGGCCTGCGTATAATCGGCGAGTGCTCCGGCGAGATCGCCATGATCTCTTTCCATCATGGCGCGTTCGCTGTAGCCGGCATCTTTTTTGGGCTCAAGCGCGATGGCTTGCGTACAGGCTTTGATCGCACCGGCAAAGTCGCCCTTCTTATATAACTCGATGCTCATTGTGAAATAATCCGAAAAAGTGGAGGGAACAGACGACGGCACGCCCTCCGCCAATGGCGTCACTGCGGGTACGGCTGAAGACACCAGTATCACCGTATTTGTGTCTTTCGTATCGGTGGCTGCATGCAACTGCACCGCGCGCAGATGGAACACTTCGCCCCCTATCGTGGAGATATCAAAAGCCGGGATGGTAAAGTCACCGGAATGCGCCGGCTTTAATTTCCAGGTATCGATAACATTCTCGGAGAAAGCACCATTGTTGTACTCAAGCTTAATCGTACTGTCCTTCTGCTCTACTAGAAGCCCTTTGACCTCAGGCAAACTCACAGAGCGGAGCTCGCCTTTTTCCATTTTAACAGTGACAACAAAATCACCCTGAGTCTCCTTCGACGGTAGAGCAACCTGCTCGGTCATCGTGACCAAACTCCCTTTCGCCATATAGGTAGTGGGATCGGAGCTTGGCACATCAGTCACCGCCACGACCGGAATGAATAATCCTGCCCCTGCCATGAAAAATCTCACGTAGCTTGGCGTCATTCCCGTAGCGTTATGGTAGGCAATCCATCGCGCTCGACAAGTTTATCAACCGGGCCCATCTCCACCCTCTCCAAGTATCTCTTGTCCGAACCCTCCCTTCCTTCTTCCGTTCATTCCGTCAACCTTCCACTCCCGGGTAAAACCTTGTCTTCCTCCTCCGTGCAGCCCACTCTTCAATCATCTGAAATGAACACAAAATTTTTAGGCCTGAGTTTCGTCCTCGGCTTCGCCCTGCTGGCGATCCTCTCCATCTTCCTTTTCTTCACCGCCACCGTCGAAACCGGCAACGTCGGCGTCGTCACCAACTTTGGCAAGGTCACCGGCCAGGTCCTCGACTCCGGCTGGCACATCGTCGGCCCCATTGACCACGTCACGGAGGTCAGCATCCGCACGATCACCACCCAGACCGAGGCGACCTGCTTCTCCTCCGATCTCCAGGCCGTCAACATCACCCTCGCCGTTCAGACCTGCATCACCAAGGACAACGCCTCCAATATCTATAAGACCTACGGCGTCGAATACATGAGCCAGGCCACGCCCAAGATCCTCGACGCCCTCAAAGCCGAGACCGCCAAGTACGAAGCCGCACAAATCATCGCCAACCGCGACACCATCCGCACCGAGGCCCTCAAGGCCGCGCAACAACGCCTCGACGGCTTCGTCCAGGTCCAGGATCTCTCCATCGTCAACGTCGCCTTCTCCGACGACTACGAGAAAGCCATCGAAGCCAAGCAGGTCGCCCAGCAACGCGCCGAGCAGGCTAAGTACGAATTGCAACAGGCCGAAGTCGAAGCCGACAAGAAAGTCGCCACCGCCAAAGGCGAGGCCGAAGCCATCCAGATCCGCGGCGACGCCCTCGCTAATAACCCCGCCGTCATCTCCCTCGAACTCATCAACAAGTGGGACGGCAAGGCCCCCGAGACCCTGGTCACCAGCGGCCAAAGCGGAGCCGCCTCCATCATCCTCCCCATCTCGCCGAATAAAACCGGCAACTAGTCCCCATGAAACGGAAGCTCCTCGCAGGCCTGGCCATCCTCGTCATCGCCGCCTTCGTCCTTCTCCTCATCGTCGGCTACGAGAACGCGTTCGCTCTTCTCCGCTATCGCTTCGCGCTCTTCCTGCTCATCTTCCCCCTCATCGCTCTCTTCCTCTGGAGCGTCTACAAAACCTTCGAACGCCCCTCCGATCCCAAGGACCGCTCCAACGACAAACCCCGCCTCCGGTAATGATCTGGCGACAGAAAATTCGGGCCGCGGTTTACCGTTCCTACATCCTCGCGATCCGACTTGCGGAACGCCTCCTCGGCCCTCGCGCCGTTTCCCTTCCCCTCTTTCCGATCATCGCGGGCGATTTCCTCCGCCGTCTTCCCGACTTCACGCAATTTCACCGTCTGCGCGAATTCCTCCCTCCCACGTTGCGCGAACAGCCCGCCCTGCGACATTACTTTCGCATGATCCGGATCTGGCACGAGTCACTTGCCGTCACCATTCTCTTCGATCGCCTCGACTCCCCTGCCTGGACACGCCGCATCCGCGAATCAGGTCCGGCCCCCGATCAACTCCCCGAATGGAACCAGCGCCCCGTCATTGTCATTTTTCTCCACGCCGGCGGCTATGCGCTCCTCCGCTCCCGCCTGCGCTCGCGCGGCATCCCGGCCGCGCTGCAGGTCCGCGCTCTTCCGGAAATCTCTTTCCAGGCCCACCGCATCCGCAAGGCCGGCAACGCCCGCTATGGGATGAGCGATATTCCCGAAATCCTGATGGGAGGCAACGCCGCCCGCAACGCCCTCAAATTTCTCATCCCCGGCCATGCCCTCCTCGTCGCCCTCGATCCTGGATGGGACGAACCGCTGACCCGCTACGACGTCGGCGGCATCGCTCTCCACCTTCAGGACGGCGCCGTGCGCCTCGCCCGGCACACCCGCGCGATCCTGCTCCCCGCCTCCGTCCATCGCACCGGTCCCCTCCAATTCGACATCCGCTACGGCACGCCCGTGCCCGATTCCCTTCTCCAGACCGACGACACCGCCCCGGCCATGCAACACTTGGTGGAGGAACTATGGCCTCAACTCGAGCGCGACCCCGATGCGATTGGATGGCATACTCTCGAAGCGCTCAACCCCGTGCGCGCGAAAATCAGAACCACCTGGCCATGATCCAACACCGCATCGCCATTACCGGTATGGGCAGCATCAGCGCTGCCGGCCCCGACGCACCCTCACTCTGGCAAACCGCCCTGGTCCCCCGCGTTAACTCGAAACCAGTCCATCTCGCCTCGCCTGATCGTGACCTCATGGTCTATGCCGTCGACGCCCTGCCCGCACCGCTCGACCACGAACGCCGCCTCACCCGGCACGCCGATCGCTCCGTCCTCCTCACCCTCGCCGCCGCCCGCGAAGCCTGGCGCGAATCCGGTCTCGATGCCGGTATTCTTCCTCCTTCGCGCGCCGGCGTCATCGTCGGCAGTTCACGCGGCCCCGGCGCTCAAATCACGGAAACGGAACGCCGCGCGACCAAGCGGCCCACCGACGCCCTCTACACCGGTTTCACCTCGATCCCCGGCATCGTTTCCGCCCTGTTCGATCTCCAGGGCTGCTCCATGCTCACCGCCGCCACCTGCCCCTCCAGCGCCGTCGCCCTGCGGGCCGCCATGGCCCTCATTACCTCCGGTGAACTCGATGCCGTCCTCGTCGGCGGCGTCGATGCGCCGATTCACGATTCTTTCCTCCAGCAATTCGCCGCCACCGGCGTCCTCTCGACCGAGCTTGGCCCTCACGCCCTTCGCCCCTTCACCCGCAACCGTATCGGCACTGTTCTCGGCGAAGGCGCCGCATGCATCGTCATCGAGTCCGAAGCCTCTGCGCTCCGCCGCGGCGCGCGCATCCACGGCCTCGTCCGCCACGTCGTCGCCAACTGCAATTCTGCTTCTCGTGCCGGGGCCGATGAGGGTGGCGCCGCCCTGCAGCAAACGACCGAACAGACCCTCGCCGCACTCGGCTGGAAACCGGGCCAGGTCGATCTTCTCCATCTTCACGGCACCGGCACGCCGCTCAACGACGCCACGGAAAGCCTCTACGTCCAGCGTCTCTTCGGCCCCGTTGCCCATCAGCCTCACGCCTGGGCCACCAAAGGCCTCACCGGCCACGTCCTCGGCGCGTCCCCAATTTTCCAGGTCATCCTCAGCCTTCAGGCCCTCCAGCACGCCACCGTCCCCGCCACCGCCAATTGCCTCGATCAGGACCCCGATTGCCCCATCCGTCTCAACCTTGGCCCACCGCTCCGCCAACCGCTGCACACCGCTCTCTGCCTCACCTCCGGCTTCTGGGGCAACACCTCCTGCATCGCGCTGGAGGCTCCTGATTCCAAAGACACTTCTTAAAAGCGTGCTCAGGCTGCCCCAGACCATCAACGCATCTCGCGAAGATAAACCGGTTCCTCTCCGACCGGAATCACCAGGCTCCCACCTGTGACCGGAAGACGCCGCGTTTCCCGCCCATAAAGATCGGTGCATTCAACCTCAGGCGACGAGAGGCTCAACCGAACCGGCAATGGATCAAGCCACGGCTGCCACAACTTCGGTCGGCCAACGGTAGTGTCTTGCCGATAAGCCCACGCCACAATCACCCCCGGTTGATGCGCCGCACCGAAACGATAAGCCAGCACCCGCACCGCCGAATCACCGCCCTGCACCTCCGCCTTCACCGGCGTGATCGTCCGGTAATCGATCGCATGCAACTGCTCCCCAAACTCACTCAGCGCCACCCAGGAAAGCGAGGGAGCACTATCCAAAATCCAGCCTTGGTCGCGCATGGAATAAACAAACATCTTCTCCACGCCAAGCGCCATCAGCATCGCCGTCCCCGCGACAAAACTCGCCGCCGCGCGACGCTCGCTTAAAACGCGCCAGTTACCGCTTCCACCCACCAGCCAAGGCTGCCGGGGATCAAAGCCCGGCGCGGCCACGGCCCGGCGATTGAGCTCATCCTGCGTCACGATTTTCCCATCCTCTCGCGGCGCGGAAGCAATCCCGGATTCCGAATTCCAGATCGGCAGGGAAACGCCCGCCTCGTGCATCGGCTTGGCCAGGAGATCGACATGCATCGGCAGACTGCTGATCGGTGTCGCGCGGTCATACGAGAGCATCTCTTCGTACCAGTGCCCGCTAACCACATCGAGATACGGCAGGATGCCCGCCTTGATCAACCCACGCACATAATCCTGCGCATCGCCGGAACTCACCGCGATGCCGACGATCCTGGCCGGTGCCGCGCGCTGCACACGCCGGGCAGAGTCTGCAGCCGCTTCGCGAAAAATCCGCGCCATCTCGACCATCTGCTCCGGCGTGCCCTGCCAGCGATCAGGCGTATTCGCTTCATTCCAGACTTCGAGTCCCCCGATTGTCCCCGCCGGGTCGTCGAAGCGCTGCAACATCGCATCAAGATAGGCGCGCAAATCATCCATGTTGTCCGGCGGATAAGCGGTCGACGGCTTTCTCACCCAAGGCCGGGTGACCGGCCGTTGCGGCGCCGTCCAGGAAGGCGTCGTGTCATTCGCGATCAGCAACCGTCCGCCCATCGCCCGAACGCGGCTCAAGACAATATCGAGCCGACTCCAATCGAATTGTCCCTTGGCAGGATTATCCTCCGCCCAGGAACTGAAGTAGCGATACCACTTGAAACCCGGCAGCGGTGGATCCTCAAAGGTCACATGCGCGCCCAGCGGCCAGTCATCCGATAATTGATGCGGATCGAGCGCCGGCGCATAAGCGAAAGTCGTATGCACCGTCGTTCCCGCCGCAGGCATTTCCTCGCGACTGCTGACCGGCGAGCAGTCGAGCCGGTAGACGCCGAAAGACAGCTTCGGCGCATACGCAACCGTGTTCGCTCGTCCTTCCGCGACATCCACCGGCATGTAGTCGATCGTCGTGTTACCGGAAAGCAAATCGAAGCGCTCCACCCGGATGAACCCATGCCACGCCGCTTTCCCTCCCAACGTCATCGCAATGTCGGGCGGATGATCCGGCGTAAAAGCCGCCAACGGCTCCGTCGTCGTAAGCGTCAGCCCCGGCGAATCCGCGTGACCAAGGAGTGCCAGGAAGACACTCCATCCCACGAGAAAAACGATGCGGCTGGAGAGAACAGTCATCTTAGTCTTCAGGAGACATCCCGCTTCCGTCAGATAATCCTACGCAACTTGAGTGATCAGATGGTTACCCTTTTCAGACAGTCCGTCCGCCAATCGTAAGACATGATGCGCATCACCACCATCATCGAGTATAATCCAGCTTCTCGAAAATTCCGTTAATTGGGTCTACCCTTCGTTCCACCGACTTTTCTTCGTCTCGTTCTCTCCCGGGTTAACAGACCTACCAAAACAAAACCTTCAAATCTGCGACATGCTGAAAATGCTGATCGGCGGTGGCTAACGGCAAACCGCACTGAATCGAAAGTGCAGCCATCCAAATATCATTTTGAGGAATGGGCGTTCCAGCCCAGGCCAACTGCGCAGCGATTTGACCATAGTGCTTCGACGTGTCTTGATCGGGCGTGAGGACGTCGGCCGCAGCGAGAAACAGCTCGATTTGATCCAGATGCTGCTGAGGCCGGTCCGATTTGAACGCTCCGTAGTAAAGTTCAGCCAGAGCTGGCCCAGGCAAATAAAGTTCTTCGTAACTTGCCAGCTTGTTGCTCAGAGCATGGGCATCGCGGAAGTGGCGAATGACCACACTGCTATCGAGCAGGACGCTACTTGGCGTCATCGGAGTCCACCCGGTCAGCTTCCTCGCGCACCAACCGTTCGAAAACCGCACCGTCTTCCCCGCTCATGCAACCAGCCGTGGCCCGGATTGCGGCCAACCGTTCTTCCCGGCGCTTGGGATTAAGCCCGCTGACATAGTGAGCCACCTCCACCAGTCTGGGTGCTGGCAGCGATTCAAGATCTTTGACGATGGATTCCAACACACTCACGAGAAGGCACCTTAAGCTCTCAGCAGGCTTTTGACAACCTCCGCCAGCCACTCCGCCCTCCTTTCATATCCTCCTGTCCAAAACCTCCCTCAGAAGGGCAAAAAAAGACCGGGCAGCAACTCAACAGGAGTCACCGCCCGGTCAGGGGAGGAATGAATGAACTTACATAGGGATAGACACGCACGAGGGAGCCCCGTTCAAGCCTTTCGCATTACAC
>FTAO01000010.1_pt1 | contig 8105 bp, 7 predicted proteins | sample 1639091 | NCBI WGS metagenome assembly FTAO01 (sample SAMEA3914812, study PRJEB12502) | metagenome | biome: forest; material: soil | place: Canada | collected 2011-07-07 | depth 0.1 m
ATCGTCAACGTTCTCAACGACGAGAAGTCGCTGCTCAAGAGCCGCGGTCCGTTGTCGAAGGCCAAGGAGACGCGCCTCAATTCCAGTGCCCTCAAATCGGCCCTGCATCAGGCCCGCAACGGCGAGGCGGTCCGCTTTAGCTGGAGCGAAAACGGGACGACCTATTGCGGAAAAGCCGAGCCATTGTCCGATCACAAGACCTTCCTCCGCCTTCAGGCTCAGGTCCCGGAAACCATCGCGCCCGGCGCCGAAGAAGGGGCCTGGTCCGCCGTGGTCCTGGCCGCGCTGACCGAGAAATTCCTCGCCGAAACCGACACCCTATCCAACGGGAACGGCGTTCTCTTGCGCGAAGTCCCGCGACTGCTCACCGATATCGAAACGAAAAGCCGCACGGCCAACTGGCTGCTCGAAAGGTTGCAGGCCTGCACTCTGTTCAAGGTCACCCATGACGGATTGACGGTCGAGAAGCTGGCCGCGATGCTACTGCAGCGCGATGATATCGTGCGGCTCTTCCTCCTCATCACCGACGCGCTTTGCCAAAAAGGCGTGGGCGACGGGAAGTGGACCGTGGCCTTATCGGGATCCAAGCGGGGGCTGGAGCTGTCGGTCGGCTTCCCCAATATCACGCCTTCCGGACCGGTGGTCGTGCCGGACATCTCATCGTTGCGGGGACTGGCGTTGCTCGGCGAAGGCGGGCAGGGGATCAAGCTGGCGAAGGCCGCTTTCGGATTTCGTGTGCTGCTGTCGCGCCAGAAAAGCTCCGCCCAGGAAACAAATTCACCCTCTCAACCCCAGCTGGCTGAATCGTTCGTGATACAAAACAGGGAAATTGTATTGCAAAACGATATTAAATTAGCGAAAAAGTTTACCAATGGAATCCACCAAAGCAGAGCAATTACGGGTACGCATCACTAGCAGGCACCGCTCAATTCTTGAAGAATTGGTCAAGAATCGTAATCAGGGAGAGACTCTTTCCGACGTCGTCCGGCTTCTCATCGCGCAGGTGGGTCACGATCGTGACCCGGCGGAGATGTCGCCGATGTTCGTTTCTTCCGAGACCAACGAGCTGCTTTTCAAGCTGGCCAAGGAAATCGACCGCGATCCGCGCCAGGTCTTGGAAGAATGCGTCAAGGCCATCGCCTCCCTCGTCGAAGGCGACACACGTCCTCCTCTCATCACGGAAGAAATCCGTCTCCGTCGCAGCTACCGCGCCGGCGCCGAGCGCACGATCAAGCTCCTTGAGCCCGTCACGACGCCCGAAAGATCGTAGTCGCGCCGCGGTTCCAAGATAGCCGCCGTTGTCCCTAACGGCGGTGCATGATCGCCGCTGCCTTTTTGTCTCCCTCGTTCCCAAGTTGTACTTGGGAACGTTCCTATCGTAGACCTCACCCGTAGCTAAACGGTCGAGCACATCTCCAAGAGAGACCTGTTTTCCCGTCCCCTTGTTCCCAAACTCTATTTGGGAACACAATTGTCCGCGCAATTCCATTGCCGCCTTTCCTTCGAAAATCAGTCTGGATCCACGAGATTCTCCTCCGCCAGTAATCATCGCGTACGGAGAGGCATAATCCAGGCGAGGTGGTTCCAGCTAACCGCACGTTGCTCCTGTTGATTGTTCATAAACAAAGTGACGGGATCGGCTAGATTTTTCCCGGTCAATCACCATCATCGGCGATCTGGAGACGCCTCATCCGCACGCGTCACCCAACTCAATTCCCATGTCCACTTCCTTCACCCCCACCCGCAAACGCATCTTCCATCTCCTCCCCAACGCTCACCTCGATCCCGTCTGGCTCTGGGACTGGCGCGAAGGCTTGAACGAAGGCCTCAAGACCGTCGACACCGTGCTCAACCTCATGGGCGAATTCCCGCAACTCACCTTCGTCCGCGGCGAATCGGCCATCTACCAGCACATCGAAAAAACTCGCCCCGACATGTTCCGCCGCATCATCAAGATGATCGAGGCTGGTCGCTGGGATGTGATCGGCGGCACCGTCATCCAGCCCGACAGCAACCTGCCCGCCACCGAATCGCTTTGCCGCCAATACGAAACCGGCCTCGCTTATTTCGAGAGCCGCTTCGGTCGCCGCCCCACCATCGCGTGGCAGGCCGATACTTTCGGCCACACGCCCGGCTGGCCGAACATCCTAACTTCTTTTGGTATGGAAGGCTTCGCCTTCACCCGTCCACAACGGAAGGATTTCCCGCTGGAGAACCCGCTCTTCTGGTGGGAAGGAGATCATCGCAACCGCCTCCTCTGCTACCGCCAGCACTGGCTTTGGTATTGCAGCGAGCGCGGCAATCTCGTCGAAATTCTCGACACCACGTTGGCCGGTTCCGCGAATAATCCGCATCAGCATGTCGGTGTCTTCATGGGACTCGGCAATCACGGCGGCGGTCCGACCCGACGCCATATTCACGAGGCGGAGCAATGGCAGAAAAAACATCCGGAAGTCGAAATCCGCTACTCCACGTTGCACGGCCTCTTCGCGGCGTTGCGTGAGGAACTTCCCGCGCTGTCCAAAAAGGACGTGCCCGTCGTGCGCGGCGATCTCGGCTACTGCCTGCGCGGCTGCTACTCCTCGGTCCAGAAATTCAAGTCACTCTATCGCAAAGCCGAAACTCATCTCGTCCAGGCCGAGGCTGCCAACGCCCTCATCGGCCAGGGCATCCAGCTGCCGCCCGACGCGCTGGAGGACGCGTGGAATTCGGTCCTCTTCAACGCCTTTCACGACATCCTGCCCGGCACCAGCGTCGAGCGCGCTTTCGAGGACCAGATCGCCTGGACCGATTTCGCCATTCATCGCGCCGTCGACGTGAAGTTCGACGCCCTCAATGCGCTCGCCGCCGAAGTCGATACCACCGTCCCGCCACCGATCGATCCGGATCGTCCCACCGACACGCCCTTCCTCGTCTGGAACCCGCAACCCAAGCCGTTCAACGGCGTCGTCGAACTCGAATGCTCGCTCGATTATCGCCCCATCTGGGCCTACGAGAACCGCCCGAACGAAGTGCCCATTGTCGCCTTCGACCACGCCGGCAAGCCGTTGCCTTTTCAGGAAATCCAGACCGAGCATACCTCGATGCCCACGCAGCCGTGGCGCAAACGTGTGGTCGTGCCGCTGCAAATCCCCGCGCTGGGCTGGACCGTCGCCCGTGTCGGTTACCGGGACAAGTCGCCGAAGATCAAAGGCCACTGCTCCGCGAAGAATACCAAGACTCCGTCGATCACCAACGGCGATTGGAAAGTCGAAGCGAAAAACGGCGCGGTCAAAATCACGCGCGGTGGAAAGAATCTCTTCTCCGGAACCGGCTCGCTCGGCTTCCGGGTGGTGGAAGATCCGTGGGGTTCCTGGGGCGGCATGAACGAAGAAAAGGGCGCGATCAACCAGGAAACGATTCGCGAGAAATGGGCGCTGAAAAAGGCCGCCGTGATCGAATCGGGTCCGCTCCGTTCGAAACTCTGGACCCGCTGGCAGGGCAAAAATTCGTGGATCGAACTCACCTTCGCCGTCTCGGAAAACACCCCATGGCTCGCCGTCGATGCGCGCCTGCTGTGGAATGAGCGCAGCGCGCGGCTCAAGCTCGTCCTGCCTTGCCGGGGCGCGGTCGAATTCGACGTGCCCGCCAGCCGGGTCTACCGCGACCTCAAGAGCAACCTGCCGATGGGCCGCTGGATCCGCCGCGTGCAGGGAAAGACCAGCGTCGGCTTCGCCAGCGACGTGCTCAGCGATGCCGACTTCGTTCCGAACGAACTCCGCATCACCATGGCCCGCGCCTCCCGCTACGCCAACGACGACAACACCGGTCCGACGGAAAAGCCATGGCAACCGGCGGTCGATTGCGGCGAACTCAAATTCCAGTTCCGCTTCTTCGGTGCCGATCAATCACCCGATGTCGTGGTCGATAACCTGCTCTTCGCGCCCAACGTGCTTTTGCCACTGGCGGCGAAGGGGCCCTTGCCCACCCAGGGCAGCCTCGCCTCGCTCCAGCCGGCCACCGTCCGATTGCTCTCGCTGAAGCGCTCTCCCAAGGGCCAACTCCAGGTACGCGTCCAGAACCGCGGCGATAAAACTGCGTCGGCTACGTTCCAGCTCGGCGCCGGCAAACACGCCCTCGGCAAATTGGGCCCGCAGGAAATCCGCACGGTGATCCTGCCTTCGACAAACTCCTCCTGAGCCTGATCCGGTTACCTCCGGAAATTCCGTTAATTTGGTCTCCCTTCCTTTCTCAACCGGAACGATGCGGTTGCAACGGACGCGCAAGTTTCTGGGTGGTCCGGACAACAAGTAGTCCGGGCCACCCCAAGAAGAGACGCTTCTCGATACAAAGATCATTCCACTGCGTCGTTGCGGCTCAGGAAGGTGACCGGCTAAGAGAGGATTTGCCCCGCGCGCTCGGGTTGCCCCGGCTCCCCAACGCCTAACCCGTCTTGGCCAGGAGATCGGGCGCCATGTCGAGATTGGCATGCACGGCCTGGGAGTCGTCGTGATCCTCGAGGGCCTCGAGCAAACCGAGGACTTGTTCGGCGATAACGGGATCGGTGACTGGCGTGAGATTGCCGGGGACGTAGCTGAGTTTGGCGCTGGCGAAAGGAATCTTCGCCTGCTCCAGCGCTTTGGAAACAGCGTCGAGTTTGTTGTCGGGCGGCGTGATGATCTCGATGAGGTCATCATGCGAGCGGACATCTTCCGCGCCGGCGTCGAGCGCGGCGAGCATCAAGTCGTCTTCTGAAATTCCGGGCTTGGTGATGGTGATCACGCCCTTGCGATGAAACATCCAGACCACGCTGCCGGAACCGCCGAGGTGGCCGTGGTGCTTGACGAAGATGGCGCGAATTTCCGCGGCGCTGCGATTCTTGTTGTCGGTTGCCGCTTCGATCAGGACGGCCACGCCGCCGGGACCATAGCCTTCGTAAGTCAGTTCCTCGTAGGCCGCGCCTTCGAGTTCGCCGGTGCCGCGCTTGATCGCGCGTTCGATGTTATCGACCGGCATGCTCTCGCCGCGAGCGGTGGCGATGGCCTGGCGGAGACGGGGGTTGAAGTTGGGATCGCCGCCGCCGAACTTGGACGCAACGCTGATTTCCTTGGAGAGCTTGCTGAAAATCTTGCCGCGCTTCGCGTCGATCGCGCCCTTGTAATTCTTGACTTTGGACCAGCGGGAATGCCCTGACATAGGACTAAAGAATGCGCCTTCCCTCTCTGAAACGCAAGTTTGCTCCTTCGACTAATAAGGTACATGCGGGAACAGGACAACAACGCCCTTCTCAATTCGGCAATCAAGTTTCGTTTGAGTGATCACGTAGAGCAAAAGCTCGCTGATGGGGGCGCCCGTCAAAGTTATGTGGACTTTTCGATGAATCGTAAGGGGTTTGGCATCAGAAGCTGGAGGCAAATCGAGACGGAATTTAAGGCGGGTGGGGCCTGGGTCGAGTTGTTTGCAGCGGGTGTTGAGGAAGTCGATAACAGTTGCGACGTCTGACTCTTGAAAGTCGATTTGCGGAATGATGGTTGATTCCATTTTTGCCATGACAGGCTTACCCTCAATTGTGTTGGCCCCTTCGATAATGGGAAGCATGGCCGGAGTAGTTGCCTTGACTGGAGTCGCCGGGGAAAATAGGAAAAAGCACCACGCCACCAAGACAAAGAGGCTGGGTGACGCGTTCAAAGTCTTGCTGCGACTCTGGTTGATCATGCCCTTGGCGCTATCGGCCTTTGCCCTGCGGTCATGCCTTGCCATAGATCTCAAGGGTGTGGCCTGCACCCTGAAACGCAAGAGAACAGTCAATCTCGGTGCGGCTGGATGCCAAGGCGGCTTTCCCCTCCTGTAGCTCATGTTCCTCCTGTCAAAATCTTCGTTAATTCCGTCATCTTCAGGCTTTCGATTCCCTTTCCGCTTGCTTTTAGATGCGATTGCAACCGATGGTGTTTGTGTGGATATAACTGTCCCGTTAGTTTACCAGCGATCAATGATGAAAGATGAGATGCGAGATGACGACGCGGTGCGCGCGCGGGCGTTCGATTCCGATGTGCACGACAAGGCGTTGATGTCCCGCATCGCGGAGGGCGACGAGGAGGCCTTGCGCGAATTGATCGAGAAGCACCAGGGCGCCGTCTATGGCACGATCGCCAAAATGCTGGGCGATCCGGTCGAGGCGCAGGATCTGGCACAGCAAGTCTTCGTGCGGGTCTACCGCGCGGCGGCCTCGTATCGGGCGACGGCGCAGTTCAAGACGTGGATGTTCACCATCGTGCGCAATCTCGTCTTTAACGAGCACCGGCGGCGTTCGCGCGCGACGCTGATTCCACTGCATCCACCGGAAAACGAGTCGTCCGATTCCGGTGCCGCGCAGCGGATGGATTTGCCCGACCTGGCAACCCGGACGCCGGGCGAACAGGCGCTGCGAAAGGAAATGTTGCAGGCGATCGACACGGCCATGCTCGCGTTGCCTGAGCAGCAAAGATTGGCAATGGTGCTGCGCCGTTATGACGAATTTTCCTATGAAGAAATCGCGGCAATCCTTAAAACGAGTGTTCCCGCCACGAAGTCTCTTTTATTTCGGGCACGCGAAACGCTACGGGAGGCGCTGCGAGACTATCTGGAAGTGAAACAGAAGTAGGAGAATTCTCGACGAAAAGAGCGAAAAATATGCGCAACCAGACCGGATTTATGGAGTTTAATAGGGTATGAAAACGGACCCGTGGAACGAAGACCCGCGCGAGCCGCGCCTGGATGAGAATGATCCAGTGTGGCGCTTGCTGGAGGAGTCGCCGCGCCCGGAACCCGATGCGTGGTTCACGGTGCGGACGCTGGCCCGTTGCCGTTTGGCGGAGCCCGAAGCCAAGTCGCGCGGCATGGCTTGGAGCGGCCTGTGGCGCTGGATGCTGGGAACGGGAACAGGCTTCGGTCTGGCTCTCATTTTGATGATGACGCATGTTTTCCCGGCGTCGATGATGTCCGAGAAACAGAAGAATGCGCAGGAGGCTTTTGAAATCATGGCCTCGATCCCTTCTTCCGATGCGGACACCACTTCCTCTACATCATGGCAAGAATCGTCACTTTAAGTTGTCTCGGTTTGGTCTTGAATTGCGGACTGGCCGGCGCTGCTTCTCCCACTACCCCGGCAACTCCCGCGCCGTCGATCTCGGCTCCGGCCCCGCTTGCTCCGGGCATGACCAACGCCCCTGCGGTCGTGGTGAAGAAGAATGCGCCTGCCCCTCCGCCGGATCCCTATAACCAATACGGGCACATCCTGGCGCCGAGCGATGACGCGGCGCATCCGATGAAGCTGAACATGCCTTTCCCCGGCATCGGTGAGATGAAGGTGCCGTCCATGGATGAGCTGAGCATTCGGGACAAGCTGGAGAAACTCGCCTCGCTTTCCGACGCCGATATTCGCGCCCAATTGGACAAGTGGCCGCCCTTCGCCAAGATGAAGCTGGGTGACCAGGGACAGATGCTGGCGCGCATCCAGGCGTTCAAGGATCAGCGCACCAAGGTGGCGATGGAACAGGCGCATGATCTCGGTTTATTGACCCTGACCGCGGACCAGAAGGCGAGCTTTGAAAAACAATATTGGGACAAGCGCCTCCAGATGGAGCACGACTTGGTGAAGCAATTCGAACCCGTGATGCAGGCCCGGGAACAGAAGATGCGGGAAGACTTGTTCCGTGAATTCTCCGCGCCGGGCACCGCTGGTCCTCCGCCTCCCGCGAAGCCGGGAACGCCTCCGGCCCCGCCTGCTCCTCCGGCCAAGCCCAATACCTCGCCCGTGGCGACGAATCCGGCTCCGGTCAGGCCGTAGAAGTTTGGGTGGTTGATTGCGTCCTCGTTCCCAAATTTCTATTTGGGAACGCTAAGGAGCTAATTTGAGATCTTTACGAAAATGCGTTTTTCGACTGTCTGTCATCCTGGCTGAGCCAGAACGATGCCGTTGAAACGGACGCGCAAGTTTTTGGGGTAGCCCGGACTACTTGTTGTCCGGGTCGCCGCAGCCACAAGAGGCAGCCCGAAAATAATCGACGAAACGTCTTATCGTTCAGTGAATCAGATGTGAGGACTCCTTTGTAACGATGGAGAGAATCCTAACTCCGTTGTGTTTGGGG
>FTAO01000054.1_pt1 | contig 7792 bp, 7 predicted proteins | sample 1639091 | NCBI WGS metagenome assembly FTAO01 (sample SAMEA3914812, study PRJEB12502) | metagenome | biome: forest; material: soil | place: Canada | collected 2011-07-07 | depth 0.1 m
CCGTCGCACTCCGTGCGACGATGGAGAGCGAAAGCGCGTCCTCTATCCATCGTCGCACGGAGTGCGACGGCTACCCTTCCTCCTGGCGCGGCCTTGCCCTACTTTGAGGACACGCCCAAGGACGCTGCTCTCATCCCAACCGAACGTGTAGCTGCTATCAATAGCAAACAGGCCATGACGATAAGCCCCGGCAGAGGCATGGCGGGCGTGTCCGTCGGCGAGATTGGAGTGTCGACAATGGCGTTGATCTGAGACGCGTAGGTATCCAATTGCACAAAGCCGGAGAGAGCCTGCCCACTGGTATCGGTTCCGGTAATCTCATTGATCCCGGCCAGATTCCATTGCCCGGTGGCAGCATTGTAGATGAAATCGCCACCGCCCGAATCGCCCGACACCACCTGGGCGTTGTTCGTGATGCTCTTGCTGCCGCTACCGTGCGGGTTGTCGTAGGTTGTCGTGCCGGTGAGCGTGAGAAAATCGTTCGAGACATAGGTGAAGCCCTGGGGCGTGATCAATTCATTGATCTGCGTCACCGTATTGAGACCCCAGGTTTCACCTTCGTTTCCTCCATAGCCAATAATGGCGACGGAACTCCCGCTGGTCCCATAAGCGAAGGGTATCGGATCGCTCGATCTGAGAACGAGCGCGGGCAAACTGAGGGTGGCGTTATTATCAATCGCGGTCGTATTGATTTGAAAGAGGACCAGGTCCGCCGTTCCATCTGAATTCGAAATGGTTTGGGTGGACCCCGCAACTACCGCGTAGGTGTTACCGCTCAAGACAAAATTTGCCACGCCGACGTGCGCCGCGGTGATCACCCAGCCGTTGCCCAGGTAAACCGCGCTGTCTCCATTGACTTGGCCGACGTAATTCCAGCCCGTGATTCCACTGCCACTCCACCCGGCGGTCCAATTAGGCACCTGGGTGCCGGTTGGCGCCGTTGTTTGAAAACTGCTCCCATTCTCCACCGCCCATGCCGGGGTCGATATGAGAAAAACCAGGAGCGTGATGACAAGCCGGTTCATGGGGAGTTTCCTGAAGCGACGCCCCCGGTCTGGAAAGCAGCGAATGGTTCATCGCGATTCTCCTTCCAAACGGGCTCATATCGACAGAGTTCCGACTCTAACTTGGCTTCATGGCATTTGGGTTCAGCCCATGCAACGGTTTCAAAACTTCCACTACTTCCAGCCTGGCCAAGGCTTCGGCCGGACTTGGGGGTCCATTCCCGATTCCCTCCCTGCCGGACGAAATCCGCCTGCGCGAATAGCCGAAAGACTGGATTCAGCGTTAGGGCCTGTTAGCACTAATGAAAAACAGGGCCAATTTTGTCGTCAGGAATCTCCCGGCCATCCTGAAAGAGATCTCTGCGAAAGTGCCTTTTTCAGTGTTTGTCATCCTGAGCTTGTCGAAGGATCAGTTCGGCCTTCCCCGATTTTATGGAACGACGGAACTGATCCTTCGACAAGCTCAGGATGACGGAGCTGTTATAAGAAGGATTTTCGGAGAGGTCTCTTTCAGGATGAAAGCAGTCATCGTCTTTTCACTTCTCCATTTCCGCGCCATCGGTGAAACCCTGCGTGTTAACAGGCCGCGCGCAAACCCGTCAAAGATACGTCTCGTAGTAGTAAAATCCCGTGATGCCACGCAAATCGTCGGACTGCCATTTCCCGACCTTGGGCGGACCTTTGCCGAGACGTTTCCGAAACCAGTTGCCGTCCACGGCCTCCTGCAAATTCTTCGGGATGGATTGCACCAGGGCGTCGTAACGCTCCTGCCCAAGTTTCAGCCAGTCTTCGGGATTATCATCGTACTGGGTGCGGACATGACGAAATTCCTTTTCGCCTAGAATGATATCCTTCTGGGTGAAGCCGAGCCCCGTGGCGGCCCGGAAGAGAAGCGTGTTGAGCGCTTCCTCCGCTCCGGTGGGGCCTTCGATGGGGTCCTTCATCCAGAAGAGCTGCCGCTTGACCAGCGACTTGATCAGCCAGCGAATCAGGGTGTCCACGCTTTGCAGGCGGTGACGTTCCTCGCGGTAGTAAACGAAGGCCTGGTAGCCGGTCCACTGCTGGTGCTTGTCGCGGGAGGAGACAAAATTCTTGAGGTGATCGCGTAGGATGCGGGGGTCCTGATCGGTCTCGAACAAGTAGTCGTAGGCAGCGTCCTGCTCCTTGACCGTGCGGACCAGCGAGATCGATTCCTTCACCAACGCCTTCCAGCTTGTGGTCACGAGACGCTCCGCCCATCGGTCGGGAAGCGTTTCGCCCTTGGTGCCGTCGACCAGGGCGAGCGAGAGCAGGCCCACCGCCATGTCGAAAGCTCCGGTCAGCGTGGTCTTCGATTGGAAGCCGAAGGTGCGGGCCGCCTCGCTGACGAGTTCGACCAGCTCCCGCTTGCGGTCCGCGAGCAATTCCGGCGACAGCTTGTCCGCCGCGAAGGCGTGGGCCAGCGCGATGGTCAGCGGAAGGCGACTGTCCGTCGCGACGAGAAACTTGGCGGGTTTGGCCATGGGCGATCAGATACCCCGGAAGACATCTTCCGTTTCTTCCACGTCGCCACCCTTTTCGGCGTGCTTCGCCGCCTGGTCGGACAGGCGCTGCAGCGTGCGCCGCAAAAATTTCACGCCCTCGGTCTTGAGGTCCGCTCCATCGTCTTCCTCCTCATCCTCGTCCCGCGACGGATCGTCGGAAAGTTCGTAAACATGCTTGCGGAGCGAGGCGAACGTCTTCGGCTCCATTTCCTGGATGACGGCATACAACTCCTGCCAGGTGCCCTTTTGCGCCATGCCGGAGTCGAATTCGCGGAGAAATTCCAGGTAGCCCGTCTCGTAAAGCGGCAGCGCGACGATGATGTCCTCGCCCAGCGTGTCCTCGAGCATGGCCTTGATCAACGACCGGTCCTCGCGATGCAATAGGGTGGGCAGGACGAAGGTCGCCACGTCGTCTTTCAGGCGGAGAAGCAATTCACGCCCGTCGCTTTTGCTGATCTTTCCCCACTTCGCGCCGTACCGGGCCAGGGCCTCCATGAACTGCTCGGCGGTGAGGAACTGCGTTACTTCCGAGGGCTTGCTGTAGTCGCCTTCCTCAAGGAAGGAGGCCACTTCGCCGGGGGTCAGGTCGGCCACGAGCAGCGCGAGGGTTTCATCCCCCTGGTCGTGGGCGATCTGGGCAAGCTGACGTTCGGCGTTGTGGGCGCTGCCTGCCTTCAGGGTTTCGCGGATGGTAAGGATATTCATGGTGGGATTCGGTTACTGGGCCTCGGCCATTTTTTTCGCCTTGGGCTTCAAGGCGACGACGCGCACATGCTTTCGCGCCAGGGCGCACAGGCTGAGAATGGTGCAGGCGGCCACTTCGTTGGTGGCGAGCAGATGGATCCACGCGGCACGAGCGCTATCGGCGACGGCGACCAGCTTGTTTTCCCGCAGCTTGGCCAGGGTATTCATGTCGGGCTGGGCCATGAAGCTGTTCAGGTGAGCGCCCTCCTTGAATTCAAGTTTGCCGAGGAAGCCCATGGCGGCGCAGGCGGGCTGCTGCTGGAGGAACTCGGAATCCATCCCTGGAATACTGGCCAGGACGTCGTCGCGATAGCCGGCGAAAGCGAGCATGGATTCCCGCTCCGTTTTCGTGCCGTTAAAATAGCCCTCGATGTATTCGTTCAGGGTTTCGATGGTGTCCATAGGTAGAGTCTTACGTGGTGAATTGGCGAAAATATTCCTCGACCAGGGCGGAGCTTTCGCCCTTGAGGTCGATGATTCGCGCGTTGTTGCTGGCCGCTTCGTAGGCCTGTCGCTTGACCGGGTCGCCCAGGACTTCGTAGGCCTCGGTGACGGACCGGAACTTAACCGGATCGCCTTGTTTGTCCGGATGATGCTCCAGGACGAGCTTGCGATAAGCCGTCTTGATCTCGGCCTCGGTAGCCGTCTTCGTGATGCCAAGGTCGGCGTAATAGTCCTGTTTCATCGGCGGGGTTGGATTATGGGCCAGAGTGCGGCCAAGGGATACATAATTCCCCGTTAAACGGACGCTCTTTTTTGAGGCCTTTGCTACAAACGATTGCTTACCGCAGCAAGGGGCATTGTAGCCTCACTGAGTAAAGTCCGTAGCGTTTAGCTTCGGGTTTACGACGATATCGGTATGAGTTTCTGTTGAGGTGATATCATGCGGCACAAAAGCCGGCATGTGTGCTGCGACACTGGGATTGACCTTGGCGGCTTCGTCCATGGTAGCTTTCATGGCCGCCGCGGTTGTCAGTGTCCGAACCTGATGGATGAGAAAATCTTGTTTTCCAATCCAAATCATCGACGTTCTTCCCTTCAAGGCGTGCGAGAAAACGTAGCAATCGACGTCTCCAACTTTTTCATCGGCTTGTTGCTTATCGTTCAGCTCCGCACCACCGAGCTGATTGCCCCACTGCGTTTTGAAAAATGCACTGGGAATGGTTGCCGCTGCTCCTCCAGAAATGCCGGTTGCACCGCTCAAAGCCGTCTCCTGATTCGTTTGCTTCTTGGGGCCTTGGCCCAGCATATCCAAAAAATCGCCATCGCCTGCCGACCAGACGGACTGAGGCTTCGTTGTCGTCGTGGCATAGGCTGAGTCGTTGGTTTGCACCCATTCGATTCGATAAAGGTTCGGCCGGGCCAGCTTGATCGTGAAGGTCGTGGTGATGGTGAGTCCATTCAAGGAAGCGACACTCGTTCCCTTATCGGTGTAACTCGTGAGAGCGGCGTAGGCCTCTCGTGCTTTTCCGAAAATTTCTGCGGGACTTAAACTCGTTTCAGCCGGCTTGGGACCTGAATCGACCGACGGGCTTACCGTGGTAGAGGGACCGTCCGCCTTCGCGCCGCTCGCGAGTAAAGCCATCACGCCTGCGAGAAACATGAGTCTGGCTTTTATTCGCGTCATACAGCCACAGTGGGCTTCCTGCGTCTCCTGTCACCTGTTATCCCGCGTCACCTGAGGACGCCGCCTTTGTCTGGATTATCTCACATCTGAGGGCTATACTCACGGCCATGATCGGATCAGAAGAAGACGAAATGGGGGTAGGAGAAAAAATCAGCATCAAGGACATCCTCTACGAGAGCCGATTTTTCATCGTCAACCTGCTTGGGATCATCGGTTTCGGTTGGATCATCTACGAGCTTGCGGGCGCCTTTACAAGCCGGCACCGGCTCTTTTGCGGCCTTTTGATGTTGGTGGTCTGCCTGTTCAATTGTTACTGGCGGATGTTCTTCGTGACGGGATTCCGGCACCGCTACTTCTCTCACCGCTCGTTCAAGAACAAGGTGCCACGGTGGCTCAAATGGGCCATTCGCACGCCGCAGCAGGAGGAAAAATATCTCCGCACTGTTCAGACAATCGAAGCCTTCCTCGCGACGGCCGACGCCCAGAAAGGCGTGATCTGGTGGGCGTCCCATCATCGCCATCACCACAAGTTTTCCGACACGGCCGATGACCTCCATTCCTTCGATTACGTGCTGAAAGAGACCGGCAGTTTCTGGAAGGGCTTCTATCACTCCCACGTCAAATGGGTGCTGCTTAAGAAATACAAAAAAGCCGATTACGACAAGGTGCCGGACCTGAAAAAGTTCCCGGAACTCATGTTCTTCGAGAAGGCGCGCGGGTACCTGATCGCGCCGACCCTGCTCGGGGTCGCCTGCTTTTTCCTGGGCATCGCCACCGGCGTGGGCGGCTGGGCGATGCTGTTCGGCGGATTTTTCGCGAGCACGTTCCTGAGCTACCATTTCACGTTCTTCATCAACTCGCTCGCGCACATGATGGGCGGCGCGCGTTTCGAAACCGGCGAGGAGAGCAAGAATTGCGGCTGGCTGAACCTGTTCACCCTGGGCGAAGGCTGGCACAATAATCATCACCACAAGGATATCGCCGCTTCGCAGGCGATTCTTCCGGAGGAAGAGTACAGCGACATCACCTACCAGATCCTGCTGCTCCTGGAGAAGCTGGACATGATCAAGATCGCCTACAAGTACACGGAGGCCGACATCGCCGAGGCCCGGAGGATGGATGATCTCTCCCGTCAAAAGCGCCGGGCCAAAAAGCGTGAACTGGCGACGACGGAAGTTTCCTGAGCCGCCCGGTTTGCCGGCAAATCCGCCGGCAGCGGGACCTCCTTTGTTTCTCGTTAGTCGAAAGCATTTCGCTATGCTCACGTTTCCATGCCTGCATTAGAAGCCAGCTCAACCGACCAGCCCCTGAACGCCCATCTGGCGGCGGAAGTATCCAAGCGCCGCACGTTTGCCATCATTTCGCATCCGGATGCGGGAAAGACGACCCTGACGGAAAAGCTGCTGCTCTACGGCGGCGCGGTCAACCTCGCCGGAAGCGTCACCAGCCGCCGCGATCAACGGGCCACCACCAGCGACTGGATGGAGCTGGAAAAGCAGCGCGGCATCTCCGTCTCGTCCACCGTGCTTCAATTCGAGTACGGCGGCTGCGTCATTAATCTGCTCGATACGCCCGGTCACAAGGATTTTTCGGAGGACACCTATCGCGTGCTGACCGCGGTGGATGCCGCCGTGATGGTGATCGACGCGGGCAAGGGTATCGAATCCCAGACGCGCAAACTTTTTGAAGTATGCCGTCTCCGGGGCGTGCCGATTTTTACCTTCATGAACAAGATGGACCGCCCGTCGCGTCCGCCTTTGGAACTGCTGGACGAACTTGAGTCGGTGCTGGGAATTCACGCCATGCCCCTGAACTGGCCGATGGGTGACGGCCCCGAATTTCGCGGCGTTTTCGATCGTGAAACCAAGCAGGTCCATCTCTTCGAACGCACGTCCCAAGGCGCGTACCGCGCCCCGGTCAAGGTGCGGGACATCGAAGATGAGCTCGTGCGCGAGACGATGGATCCGGGAGTTTACCGCCGGGTCTGCGAAGAGTTGTCCTTGCTCGAAGGCGCCGGCTCGACCTTCGACCTGGAAGCGGTCCGGGCCGGAAAACTGACGCCGGTTTTCTTTGGCAGCGCCGCGAATAACTTTGGCGTGCAACTGCTGATGGACCGGTTCCTGGAACTCGCGCCGCCGCCGGCTTCGCGGAAGTTCGCGGGCGGAACGGTCGAGCCGACGGAAAAGGGCTTTTCCGGTTTCGTCTTCAAGATCCAGGCCAACATGAATCCGAAACACCGGGACCGGGTGGCCTTCATCCGCATCGTCTCCGGCACGTTCGAGCGCGACATGGTCGTGATCAACACCCGGTCCGGCAAACGGATCCGGCTTTCGAATTCACAGCGCCTCTTTGCCAAGGAACGCGAGACCATCGATACCGCCTTCGCCGGCGATGTCGTGGGCATCGTGGGCAATCACGATTTTCTCATGGGCGACACGCTGGCCGAACGGCCCGACGTCATTTTCGACGAGATCCCCCGTTTTGCGCCAGAGTGTTTTGCGTTTCTCCACAACACGAGTTCCGCCAAGTTCAAACGGTTTCGGGAAGGACTCGAGCAATTGCTCAAGGAAGGTCTCGCCCAGCCTTTTCAACTGCCCGATTCGTATCAGTACATTCCTTTGTTGGGGGCGGTGGGCCCGCTTCAGTTCGAGGTGCTGAAATACCGCCTCGAAACGGAGTATGGAGCGGAGTGCCGCGTGGAAGTCATGGACTGGCGGATCGCGCGCTGGCTCAAGCCGGCCCAGGAAACGCCGCCCGGCGAAAAGCCCGCCCGGCCCCATGTCCCCAGCGGTTCGAAGCTGGCCCTGGATTCCGACAATTCATTCGTGGTTCTGCTTCCCGATGCGTGGGCCGTGAAATCGCTGGAGACCCATAACAAGGAGTGGACGATTCAA
>FTAO01000057.1_pt1 | contig 7710 bp, 7 predicted proteins | sample 1639091 | NCBI WGS metagenome assembly FTAO01 (sample SAMEA3914812, study PRJEB12502) | metagenome | biome: forest; material: soil | place: Canada | collected 2011-07-07 | depth 0.1 m
CCAGGCGATCTTGCCGTCCTTGACGATGAACGATTGCCGCGAGGCGAGGGGAATGATCCCCTTCATCATCATGGGGACGCCAAAGGCCTCGGCCACCTTGCCGTCCGTGTCGGCGATAAGGGTGAACGGCAGCTTGTATTGATCCTGGAAGTTCTTTTGCGCGCTGGAGGTATCGCGGCTGACGCCGATGATCTCCAGGCCCTTGCCGTGCAGGCTGGTGTAGGAATCGCGCAGCGAGCAGGCCTCCGCCGTGCAACCGGGCGTACCGGCCTTGGGAAAGAAATAAACCAGGGTGATCCCCTTGCCGTAAATGTCGGCAAACTGGATGGTTTTGCCTTGCTGATCGATGGCGCTGATTTGGGGCGCGGGGGCTCCGACGGCCAGCGGGGCGGCTTGGATGCTGAGAGGGAAAAGACCGGCAACAAAGGCAAATAGGGTACGGATCATGCCGGAGAATCTACTTCAGGATTACGGGGGCGCAAGGCCGGCTGCTAATTCTGAAACAAGTTAGGCTCACATGAAAGTAACCATTTTTACGCTGGCCACGTCTTAAAGCATGAGGCGTTTTATGATACCGTCCCAAATCATTTATTGCATGATAGGCATATCCGCTAAGCTGGAAAGAAGATGGAAGAACCTCCAATCGATGTTGATGCCTGTTTACGCCGCTGGCAGGAGGGCAACGAAGCCGCCGCCGAAGAGCTCATTCAGCACCTCTACCCTGTTATTTCCAAGATTGTTCGCACGCACTTACCCCGCCGGGACGACGAAAAGGACCTTATTCAGGAAATCTTGATGAAGACGTTTACCAAGCTGCATCAGTTCAAGGGCGACGCCCCGATCACCCATTGGGTGTCGCGCCTTGCCCTGACGACGTGCCTGGATCGTCTCCGCGCCCAAAAAATCCGGCCTGAAATCCGGCGCGCCGACCTGACGCCGGAGGAATCCGAGGTCTTCGATGCCGCCTGGCTGACGGGGACGTCTCCGGATGCCAGTTCCGCCATCGCCGCACGCGACGTGGTCGACAAAGTCCTGGCCACCCTCGCGCCGGAGGATCGCAGCCTGATCCTCATGGTTGACCTCCAAGGCCACTCGCTTCAGGAAATTTCCGAACTCACGGGCTGGAGCATTTCGAAAATCAAGATGCGCCTTTTCCGTGTCCGCCCCCTACTCCGTCAAATGATCCAAAAACTCGAGGAACGCAAATATGAATGAAGATACAGCCTGGAAGGCCCTTCTGGCCGCCAGTTCATCCACTTTCAACGGCGAAGCAACTCCGCCCTACGGATTTGTCACCAGCCTGACCACTCGTCTGCGGGCGGAAAAAGGCCAGCAGGAGGAGCTCGAGCGCATTGGTTGGCGTGCCTTGCTGGCATCCTTCGGCGTGCTGGCGGTCGCGGTGGCCTTTACCGTGGGGCTCAACCTGACCGAAACCAACGATTTCGAGCCGGGCGTCCGCGGAGTAGTTCAGGTGGAAAATATCCAAGTCTCGTGACAGACTGATTGAATGGTCATGCGCCCCACACGTAAAATTGTCGCCGAATTTGTCGGAGTCTTCCTTGTCGGGGCATTGGCCGGAGGTCTGTTGGTTTCGAGTACCACCGACACGCCGCTCATGGCCTTCATGAACAAGGCCGCCAACAAGCCCGACGCCATCGTCGCGCGGATCAACAAGAAATACGCCCAGGATTTCAACCTGAGTCCTGATGAGATTGCCAAGATTCAGCCGCTGGTCCAGGAGATGGCCCAGCATATCTATCAGTCCCGCCACCAGTTTGGCCTCGATATCCTGTCCACCCTTGACGACTACCATGCAAAGATTGCGGCGCAACTGACCCCCGAACATCGGGACGTCTACGAAAAGGCGATGGTGGACCGCCGGAAACAGCTCAGCGCCGTGCTCCTTCCGGACCCAAGCGGGTCCAGCGACGACCAAAAATAGTGAGTTCCGCGGTTGGATCCTGCGCCCCTCCTCGTCCCGAAAACGCGATCATGATGATTGATTTTGCGCTCGCCCCCGAATGCGAAGAAGGCGAGACTTTGCCGGAAGCAGCTTATAAGGTCTGCCAGTTGCGCTTTCGTCCCATTCTCATGACCACTCCGGCTGCGATACCAGGTTCATTTGGACAGAAAGCTTGATGAAAACGATCCTCCGTCGCCGCACGGCATTCCTGGCGTTACCTTTTTTGATCACCGCCTGCTCGGTCGGGCCCGATTACAAGCAACCGAGCGCTCCCGTTCCCACCGGCGAGAACTATAAGGAACTCGGCAACTGGGAGGTCGCGCAGCCGAAGGACGACGCGATTCGCGGCAAGTGGTGGGAGATCTACCACGATCCGCAGCTCAATGCGCTCGAGGACCAGGTCAACATTTCCAACCAAAACGTGGTCCAGGCCGAAGCGCAATTCCGCGAAGCGGCCGCGGAGGTCAAAATCGCGCGCGCGGCGTTTTTCCCGACCGTGACGGCGAACCCGGCCTTCACCGAATCGCAGGCGTCACAAAGTCTCACCGGCGGCGGTGGGGCGGGAGGATTTAGTGGCGGGACTGGCGGTGCGGGTGGCGGTTCCGGTTCGAGGGCCCAGCACGTGGGCGCGACGACGACCAGCCTTTACGATTTGCCGGTGGAAGCCAGCTACATGGTCGACGTGTGGGGAGCCGTGCGGCGTAATGTCGAGGCGACATCCGCCACGGCCCAGGCGTCGTTTGCCAATCTCGAAAACGCCCGGCTTTCGTTCCAGGCAACGCTTGCGCAGGATTATTTCAGCATGCACGGCCAGGACGCCGAGGCGGAACTGCTGCGGACGACAGTCAAGTCGTTCGAGGATTTTCTCACTCTGACCAAGAACCGTTACAACAGCGGCATCGCCTCGCAGGGCGACGTCGCGTTGGCGCAGACCCAGCTCGACACGACCAGGGCGCAGTTGATCGACCTCGGCGTGGAACGCGCCATGTTCGAGCACGCCATTGCCACGCTGATCGGCAAGCCTGCCACCAATTTTGGGCTGAAGACGGTTTCCCTGACCGGTATTCCACCGCACATTCCCATTGGCGTGCCCTCGACGCTGCTCGAGCGCCGGCCCGATATCGCGGAGGCCGAGAGGCAGGTCGCCTCGGCCAATGCGTCCATCGGCGTGCAGGTCGCGGGCTATTATCCGCAACTCACCCTGAGCGGATCGACCGGTCTCGAGGCGATCGAGCTCTCGCAATTGTTTTCCGGCCCCAGCTTCCTCTGGTCGGTCGGGCCGACCGTGGCGCAGACGATCTTCGACGCGGGCGCGACCCATGGACGGGTGCAGGAAGCGCAGGCCAATTACGACTCGACCGTGGCCAATTACCGGCAGACCGTCCTGACCGCGTTCCAGAATGTCGAGGATGACCTCGCCGGACTGCGCATCCTTCAGAACGAAGCGGCGGCTCAGGACACGGCCGTGGTGGCGGCCCAACAGTCGCTGGACATTTCCACCAACGAGTACAAGGCCGGTACGGTCGATTACCTGACCGTGATCACCGCCCAGGCCACGGCGCTCAACGATGAAGTTACGGCAGTGAGCATCCGCACGCGGCGCATGACGACCAGCGTGCTGTTGATCGAGGCGCTCGGCGGCGGCTGGAACACCGGGAAGCTTCCCGGCAAGGGCGGCGTGGCCGACGTGCCCCAGGCGCAGGCGGCTATTTCCAAGAACAAGCCGCAGCAGTAAGCCGCCCGTCTCACTTTGGCCTTTTTTCAGCGTGCTGGATGTGAAAGGCTCGGCGGGGAAATGATGCGTCTTGCGGATTACGTTGTCCAGAAGCTCGCCGAATACGGCGTGCGGCATATCTTCCTCGTCACCGGCGGCGGGGCGATGCACCTTAACGATGCCATCGCGCGCGAGCCGCGCCTGCGCTACATCTGCAATCATCACGAGCAGGCCAGCGCCATGGCCGCCGAGGGCTACGCGCGCGTCACCGGCACGGTCGGCGTGCTGAATGTGACCGCCGGTCCCGGTGGCGTGAACGCGCTCAATGGCGTGTTCGGCGCCTTTACCGATTCGATTCCGATGCTGGTCATTTCCGGCCAGGCGAAACGCGAGACGCTTTTCGCCTCGTACGATTTGCCCGGCCTGCGGCAGTTGGGCGACCAGGAGGTCGACATCATTCACGCCGTGCAAAAGATGACCAAGTACGCGCGGCTCATCCTCGATCCGAACACGATCCGCTGCGAACTGGAGAAGGCGCTCCACCTGGCGACCACCGGCCGGCCGGGGCCGTGCTGGCTCGACATCCCCGTCGATGTCCAGTCCGCGCAGATCGATCCCGACACCCTGCCTGCCTTCGTGCCCGATGCCGCGCGGCCGGTTTACCTGCCGGACAACGTTGCCACCATCGTGAAGGACCTGATGGCGAGAATTCGCGCGGCGGAGCGGCCTGTCCTGCTGGCCGGCACCGGCGTGCGGCTGGCCGGTGCGCTCGACCTCCTTGAGGAAGTCGCCGGTCTGCTCAAGATTCCCGTCGCGACCGCGTGGACGCCGGACCTCTTGCCGACCGACAGTCCCTATTACTGTGGACGCCAGGGCAGCATCGGCACACGCGCGGGAAATTTCACGGTGCAGAACGCCGACTTCGTCTTGATTCTCGGCTCGCGCATGTGCATCCGGCAGGTGAGCTACAATTGGAAATCGTTCGCGCGTCACGCTTACAAGGTCCAGGTCGATGTCGACCCGGCCGAACTGGACAAGCCGATCTCGGTGGCCGACCAGAAGGTCTGCTGCGAGGCCCGGTATTTTCTCGAGGAAATGCGCCGCCAGTTGCGGGAAGGGCACGCGCCTTCGCCCCAGCACGCCAAATGGCTCGGGTGGTGCCGGGACCGGGTGGCGGCCTATCCGCCGGTTCTGCCCCATCAGCGCACGGCCCATAACGGCATCAATCCCTACTATTTCGTCGAGACGCTCTTCCAGCAACTTGGCCCGGACGACGTGGTCGTCAGCGGCGATGCGACCGCCTGCATCGTCCCATTCCAGGCGGCCGTGCTGAAAAAGGGCCAGCGGCTCTTCAGCAATTCCGGCTGCGCGTCGATGGGCTACGATTTGCCGGCGGCGATCGGCGCGGCGGTGGCGCACGGCAAGCGGGTCATTTGTCTCGCGGGCGATGGCAGCATCATGATGAACCTCCAGGAATTGCAGACGGTCGCCCATTATGGACTGCCCATCGTCATTTTTGTGCTCAACAACGGCGGCTATCTTTCGATCCGGACCACCCAGTCGAATTTCTTCGGCAAGCTGATCGGTGAGGGGGCGGAAAGCGGGGTCACGTTCCCCGACTTCGTCAAGGTCGCGGAGGCGCACGGTTTGCGCGGCATGAAGATCGAGGGCGAGGACTTTTCCGGCCAGATCGCCGCCGCCTTGAAGACGCCGGGGCCGGTCCTTTGCGAAGTCATTCTCGACCGCGCCCAGGGCTTCGAGCCGAAACTCAGTTCCAAGAAGCTGCCCGATGGCCGGATGGTGACCGCTCCGCTCGAGGATATGGCGCCCTTCCTGCCGCGCGACGAATTCAAGCGGAACCTGCTCATTCCGACCTGGGAAGAAGGGTAGCCGTCGCACTCCGTGCGACGATGGAGAGCGAAAACGTGTTCTCTATCCATCGTCGCACGGAGTGCGACGGCTACCCTCAGCCCAGAGATCCATCCCGGAAATGGACCATTTTCATGGCCGCGCGCGCGCCTGTCGGCGGGACATGTTGATCTATTTTGAAAACACGCCCTAAGATTCGCGCCGGAAAGTCCGATATTCCTATTTAGCCCCACGACTGCTAAATCTTTAAGACAGCCCTGCCATGAGTGCGATCAACCAGACGCCGAGTATCTTTCACGAACTGTTCATCCTCGAGTTGGCCAACAACCACCTCGGCGACCTCGAGCGCGGGCTGAAGATTGTCCGGCAGCACGCGCAGGTCGTGCGCTTCAACAATGTCCGCGCGACGATCAAGCTCCAGTTCCGCGACGTCGATAATTTCATCCACAAGGATTTTCGCAACCGTCACGACATCCGCTACATCAAGAAGACGATCAAGACCAAGATGGATCGCTCCGATTACCAGACGCTGGTGGCGGAGATCAAGGAGGGCGGTTGTCTTACGTCGGCCACGCCGTTCGACGAGGCCTCGGTCGATCTCTGCGGCGAACTGAATCTCGATTTCATCAAGATCGCCAGTTCGGACCTGAACGACTGGTTCCTGATCGAGCGCATCGCCGCGCTGAACAAGCCCGTGATCTTTTCCGTCGGCGGTTCATCGCTCAAGGACATCGACGACATGGTGAAATTCTTTTCGCGCCGCAATATCCGGTTCGCCATCAACCATTGCGTGTCGATTTACCCGTCGGAGGACCACGAACTGGAACTGAACCAGATCGATTTCCTGAAGAACCGCTATCCGAACGTCGTCATTGGCCTTTCCTCGCACGAATTTCAATCGTGGGATGCCTCCATGCTGATCGCTTACGCCAAGGGCGCGCGCATGTTTGAGCGCCACATCGACATTGCCGGGGACGGGGTGGAGGTTTCCCCCTACTGCTCGCTGCCGCACCAGGTCGACACTTGGTTTCGCGCCTTCCTGAAGGCGAAGGAAATGTGCGGCACGCCTGCCACGGAACGCCGCCGCATTCCCCGCAAGGAAATCGAGTATCTCGAACAACTCGTGCGCGGGGTCTACGCCAAGCGCGACCTGCCCAAGGGCCACGTCCTGCATCACAATGCCATGGGGGAGGACTTTTATCTGGCGATTCCGCTGCAAAAGGGCCAGCTTTCCTGCCGGGAATTGATGAACGGCCTCGTCCTTAAGACCGATCTTAAATCGGACCAGCCGCTCATCGTCGACGATATCCAGGGCGAATACACCGAGAATCCTGCGATCAAAAACCTGATCTACCAACGAGGGCTGTAACTTATGTGCGCCATTTGCGGGAACCCTTCCGTGACCCACTCGCCCGGCTTTTCCCGGCGTCGTTTTCTCACGCTCGTCGGTGGGGCCACGGCCGGTCTCGCCCTATCCGGCCGCGCGCTTTTTGGCGCGGGTGAAACGCCCAAGCCCCAGAACGTCCTTTCGCCCGACGAGGCGCTCGAGCGCCTGAAGAAGGGCAACGAGCGGTACGTTTCCGGCGTGATGAAGCGGCACGATTTCGGCGCCGAGCGCGATGTCCTGGCCGGCGGCCAGAATCCGTTTGCGGGAATTTTGAGCTGCGCCGATTCGCGCATTGCGCCCGAGTACGCCTTCGACTCGGCCCGCGGCGATCTTTTCGTCGTGCGCGTCGCGGGCAACTTCGCCGAGGAGGACGGCATCGCCAGCTTCGAGTACGCGGTCAAATTCCTCGGCACACCGTTGCTGGTCGTGCTCGGTCATGACAAATGCGGCGCGGTCGATGCGGCGATCAAGACGGTGAAGGATGGCGCGGAACTGCCGGGCCATCTTCCGCACCTGGTCGAGCACATCAAGCCCGCCGTGAAGGTGGCGATGTCCGAATCGGGCGACCTGCTTGCCAACGCCATCCGCGAAAACGTCCTGCTCAACGTCGAAAAGCTGAGCACGTCGTCACCCATCCTCAGCCAGTATCTCAACGAGAAGAAAATCCGCGTGGTCGGCGGCGTCTACAAGCTCAAGGACGGCAGCATCGACTGGTTGTCCTAGTTTCGACCGCGATGTCATGGTAGCCGCCGCACGCTGGGCTGCGGTGTAGTAGGG
>FTAO01000032.1_pt1 | contig 7522 bp, 6 predicted proteins | sample 1639091 | NCBI WGS metagenome assembly FTAO01 (sample SAMEA3914812, study PRJEB12502) | metagenome | biome: forest; material: soil | place: Canada | collected 2011-07-07 | depth 0.1 m
GGCATTGTGATGTAACCATTGGGTGTTCTCTAAAACCCAATCCCAAGCTTGCCCTTCACGTCCGCAAATCGACCAAGGTGTGCGGCACCACTCTTTTGAGAGGTCTCTCGTCCAGTTGGGAATGAAAATCGAGAGAAGAAGCCTCGAAGATCAAATTGATGAGTTCCTCTCCAATCTTTGCGTTGTTTTTATCAATGGTCACCGACGGCTTTCCGCTACTGAGCAAACGAAATGGGGAATCTTTCCAGAGATTGTCATAACCGCTGATGATAATCTCCTGGTCGGTATCCACGCCCAGGAAGGAACAAGCCGTGGCGATGATGCCTGCCTCCATATCGTTCAAGGCCATGATGGCGTCCGGCCTCCCGGCCACCTTGAGATGTTCAATGAGATAACCGGCGATCACCCGCACCCGGTGATTGAAATCCTCCTCCAGAGTGAGGGAACTAAACCTGTTCAGAGGTATGTGGATTTCCGGCAGAAGCGGAAGCCCGATTTCTCTGACCGCTGCTTCATAGCCGGCATTGCGCTGCTCGATCCACCAGTGTTTTTCGTTAATGGACCCAATCCGCAAAATGCGTTTTCTGCCCTGGGCGGCCAGCCAATGAACGAGATCCTTGCTGCCCTGGCATTGATCGGAGGCGACCCGGTTGTATTTATTCAGCGTTGGGGCATCTCCATAAACGACCATCGGGACTCGATGCTTTTTTTCGCTGGCCAGTAGGGCCTGCCCGCGCGGCGATTCCGCAGCGGAATACGTCCCAAGCACACCTCTTGGCTTTTCCGCCAACATTCGTTGAAAGGAATCGACATCGGAAACCGCCGGGTTGAGGGAAAGGAAATGCAAGCCACGCTCTTCGAGCTTGTGCAGAGCGCAGGCCAGCACATAGGTCTCATCGCCCGAGTGAAGCTTGTGCAGATCAATAAAACGATCGTGACTGAGAATGAGGATCGTCGACGTCATCAGCCATGAGCCCGAGGCCAGCTTGAGCCGGCGCCCGACTTTCCCTCTCTTAATCAAGTTCTCCTCCTCCAACTCGACAAGAGCAGCGCGCGCCGTCATGCGGGCCACCTGACATATCTTTGCCAGTTCACGCTCTGAAGGGAGTTTCTCGCCGCGACTCAACTGACCGGAGTCGATCCAATCCCGCAAAGTTCGTTTGACTCGTTCCCGAGGAGAGAAGGGAAAAGCAGCCATGAGTTATACCATGGTTAGGCCATTTATTTTCTTTGTCAAATCAACACCTTATTATCATTGTATCTATCATGATAAAAATAACTTACGTATTTGTTAAGGCGTTGATCGTACCTGAATGTATACCGAATTGATACCAATAATAAAGTAGTTCTAAATCTGACATTTACTTGGGTGATTTAAAATAAAAGAAATGCCGCTTTCAAATTGTGATATCTCCGTTGAAAAATAAATTTGAGAGGTTTTACCTCTGCAAATAGCAACCGACTAAAGAATGCTATTGCAATCATCAAAATTCAAATTGACACATCAAAGAGCCTCAATTACTTATTATACCAATATTAGTCCGTTCCAAGCCGCCTCATTGAGAAGCCATTCTTAAACCCAGCCAAAATTGGACCTATGAAAAACTACTTCATTCCGGCGATTACCTTGATTTGGGCGTTCGGAGCCTTGAGCGCATGCGGGAGTTTAAGTGCTCCCTGGCAAGCGCAGGATATCGGCAGCGTGGGCTTTGCCGGCAGTACGAATAATTCCGCCGGCACCTTCACCCTGGTGGGCTCGGGCGCCGACATCTACGGCACAGCCGATGCCTGCCAATTCGCTTACCAGCAAATCACCGGCAACTGCACCATCATTGCGCGAGTCGACACTGTGCAGGACACCAACACGTGGGCCAAAGCGGGCGTGATGATTCGCGAAACCCTCAATGCGAATGCGGCGGAAGCCGCGACGTTGGTAACCCCCGGCGCCGGGACCACCTTCCAGAGCCGCTCCACCACGGGGGGCAGTACGGATTTTGTGCAAACCACCGGCTCGGCGCCCTATTGGGTTGCCCTGACGCGCAACGGCAACACCTTCAGCGGCTACGTTTCCCCGGATGGAATCAATTGGACACCTTCGGGCACGCCGGTCACGATTTCCATGGCCTCCACCTACTATGTCGGACTGGCCGTGACCAGTCACGACAACACCCAAGCCTGCACGGCCACGCTGGATAGTATTACCCTCACGGGCGGTCTGCCTCCTCCCTGGCAAAACCAGGATGTCGGAAGCGTTGGCTTTACCGGCAGCTCAAGCGCCTCCGGCGGCACGTTCACCCTGACAGGTTCGGGCACCGATATTTACGGCACCGCTGACGCCTGCCAGTTCATGTACCAACCCATCTCCGGGGACTGCACGGTGGTCGCGCGGGTGGCCAGCATCCAAAATACCAACGCCTGGGCCAAGGCGGGTGTCATGATCCGCGATACCCTCGATGCCGATGCGATGGAAGCGGCCACCTTCGTCACTCCCCTCGCCGGGACCTCCTTCCAATATCGGTCCGATACCGGAGACGACACCACCGCCGGGCAGACTCCCGGTTCCGCGCCCTACTGGGTCAAACTCGTGCGCGGCGGCAACACCTTCAGCAGTTATATCTCCCACGACGGCAACATCTGGCTTTCGGAGGGCCCGCCGGTCACGATCCCCATGGCCACCACCGTCTATGTCGGCGTGGCGGTGACGAGTCACGATAATACTCAAACCTGCACGGCCACGCTGGACAATGTTTCCGTGAGTGTCCCGTACTGGCGGATCGGTCTCAACGACGGATCGAACGCCGAATTCACTGGCACCGGCAACATGCCGACGAGCTACACGATCCCCAGTGATTGGTCCATGCAGACAACATGGCCGCAATGGCCGCCTGCGCCCCCGGCCAATACACCGTGGACGACAACCATTAATTATAATCTGGCCACCGTGCCGCCCAATGGAGTCATGTTCACCTTTAAGGCCGTCAACGCCAGCATGATGATTCCCGAACTGGCGGTCTATTCCAACTTTGCGCCCTGCGGCATCATCCAAATCGGCGGTGCGCAATATCCCGGATTTGGGCCGCCCGATACTTACACGCGGACCTTTACCCGGGCCTACCAAATCTATATTCCTCCGCAATTTCTCGTCGCAGGAGCAAATCAATTGCAGATCAGCGCCCTGGGCAGCCCCTACAACCGCTCAACCACGATCTTTCTGCCCTTTACCATCGACTATATGGAATTGGACAGCCTGGCTGCGCCGCCTTTGGAACCCATCAATGGCAAGGTCACCTACACCGGCATCAATGACGGCGGCTTCGACATCAATTCCAGTACCATCGCCATCGATCAGGATGAGGCGGAATGGATGGGTGTCGCCTACTGCGGCAATCCGGAGCGCATCGCTTTCTGGAACAACCTGACGGACCAGACTCCGGCCGCCCGCCTCAGCTATCTTCAGGAACTGCAGAGCCTCGACATGACCTGCATCCTCGACGGTTGGAATTGTGCTGACACGACCGATTCCGAGATCATCGACGGACAACTGCCGGACGATGGCTCGGCCACTTACATCAACAGCCTGTTCAGTTCTTACGGTTCGCTCGTCCAGTTCTATGAGATCTGCAACGAGCCGTGCCAAAGCATTACGAGTGCCTCCAACCAGTACTGCACCGCGGTCGCCAATTACGTCAACACCCTCCTTCCGGCGAATGTCCAGCTGACATCGCCAGGGTATGCGTATGGCGGTGGTTATGGCGACCCGATCAACTGGGACGACGGAGCCAACTACGCCAATCGCACGATGCTGGATGGTCTTTGCGATGCCTATGATGGCCACGCCTACGGAAGTTCGTACGGTTACGATAACGGCAACCTGGCCGAGACGATCGATGCTGACGGGTTGTGGGTCGACGGAAACCCACAGATCACGAATGGTTGGTCCAAGCCGTTTGTGGTCACCGAATGCGGCTCGGGGAGCAGCAATGCCGACGCCCACGAGGTCTGCACCTCGGCCGACGAGGAATACTCGTCCGCGCTCGATCGGAACCTTCGCGCCCATATCGCCTTTGCGGATTACTTCTGTGCCCATGCCATGTTCAACAACGGCACCACGTACGATTACATCAACGGCACCCAGACCGACCCAACCACCTGGGTGGCCAATCCCTCGAACTCGGCCGAGGGAGATATGGATACGCGCCCGAAAGCGCTGCGTCGTTTGGTGCTGGCCTACGGAACGCACGGCGCGCCGCTCCCCTATACCTGGCAGACCCCGCCGACAACGCTCCCGAGTTCGTCGCAAGGCCCGGCCTACTTCCGCGCGGTGGATACCTCCACCCTGCCGCCGTTGCCAGGCAGCGGCGCCACCTCTAGCAAGATTCTGCTGAGCTTCGTCAATTTCGATCTGCTTAACTCAAACACCATTTCCGTGAATGTCACCATGCCTGCGGCCAAGACCTACACGGGGGTTTCCTACAACTCCGCAACATCCTTCACCAGCGCGCAGACGATCCTCACCGGATTGACCGCCACTCCTACGTTGCCGTTGTCTGTGACGCTCGGCCCCGGGGAATCGGTTGAATACATCTTGGACCGGTGAGGCGGAGGTTACTGCCGATCGCGGATGCTGTGATCGATCTACCCTCCGTTCAGAAAACGAAGATGGTGCGCGGTACAGGGTTCGAACTTGCCATTCGGCGCTGCAATGCCAAGTCCTTGCGAAACGCGCGGGTACACGGTTGCCCACAAAGTTTGCGACAATACCATTTTGGCAAGGCTAGTCGTCGCTTGGCCACACTTGTCCGAAGAAAGAAAAAGGATCATCGAATCTTTGTTCCCATCCCAGCACTAGTCGTCTCCATCCTCCCCGAGCCAATCAGCTAAACTAGAGCGCTGAGAATTAGCCCGTAGCGTTACCGCGTGCGCCGTCAAAGCAGGCGCGCGCGGCATGGATATCGGAATAACGACGGTCGGCCCAATCGATGAGGTTCGCCATCGGCTCCAGCAGGGATTCGCCTAGCGGGGCCAGACGATATTCGACGCTCGGCGGCTTGGTGGGAAAGACATGGCGAGTGATCAGTCCGTCGCGCTCCAAATCGCGCAGGGTCTGGGTGAGCATTCGCTGGAGATACCGCGGATTGCGCGGCGAAGCTCGCTGAAGCGCTGCGGGCGCGTCGCGAGAGTCATGATCATGAGGATGCTCCATTTGTCGCCGATGCGGTCAAGCACGTCGCGCACCGGGCAGTGGACGGGTTCTGCTGACTTGGCGTCGTCCGATTGATATCGGCTGAATCGCTCGATCGCGCTTAATGCGGTGCTCTTGTGGGTTCCCTTGGTCTTCCCTGGTAACAAAATAGTGCCTCCTTGTGGGGGCCGGATGGAGGTCTTAGATTGAGACATGGACACAAATATAGACCACCTCGGATCAGGAGAAAACACATTGTTTTTAGTCATGGGAATCACGGGAAAAGTCGGCGGCGCGACGGCAACGCATTTGCTGGCGCAAGGCAAGAAGGTCCGCGCGCTCGTTCGCGACCGTGCGAAGGCAGCAAGTTGGACAGACCAAGGCGTCGAACTGGTTGACGGCGACTGGAACGATGCGGCCGCCATCGAGCGGTCGCTCCAGGGCGTCGATGGCGCTTTTGTCATGTTGCCGACCGTTTGGGCCCCCTCGCCGATTTCAAGGAAGCCAGGGGCATCATCGCGAACTATGTCGAGGCGCTCACCAAAGCGCCGGTGCCGCGGGTCGTCGCGCTCTCGTCGATGGGCGCGAACATAACCAGCGGGCTGGGGATGATCACCGCCCTGTCGCTTCTGGAGCAGGGCTTTTGCAACCTGGCCTTGCCGATCGCATTTGTACGAGCCGGCGGTTTTTTCGAAAACTTCCTCTACGGCTTGCACGTCGCCCAAGGCGGCGTGCTGCCCGTCTTCTACAACCCGACAAATCGGAAATCGACCATGGTCGCGAGCAACGACATCGGCACCGAGATCGCAACGCTTCTGAGCGGGCCCGTGTGGTCGGGGCATCGGGTCATCGAACTCGGTTCGATGGTGAGCGCGGATGAAGTCGCTGCGCAATTGGGGGAAGTCATGAAGCTCGACGTCAAGGCCTTTGCCGTCCCGCGGGCCGAATGGCCGGCAGCATTCGAGCAGTTCGGCATTCCGAAGGGCCAGACCGGACCGGCCAAAGCGATGTTTGAGGCCGTCAACGCGGGATGGATGGACCTCGGGGTCGAGGGTACGGAACAAGTCGAGGGCACCACGTCCCCCCGCGACGTTTTCTCAGCAGCCCGGAAAGCCGCCACGGCGTAAATATGAACGGCAACACTAACACTAAAGAAAGTTCGAGATTAAACATGAAGATTCTTATTTTGGGTGCAACGGGCAGAACGGGGCGGCTGATCGTCAGCGACGCCGTGGCGAAAAGCCATTCCGTCGTGGCGCTGGTTCGCTCGGCGGCACGCGCCGATCTGCCGGGAGCAGAATTGATCGAGGGCGATGCCACCAATGAGATCACCCTCGGGCGCGCCCTCGACGGCTGTGATGCAGTCGTCTGCGCGTTGGGCACCGGCATGGGCTTCCGCAAGGTCAGCCTGCTGACCGAAGCGACACGCGCGCTGGTCCCGGCGATGGCGCATAGCGGCGTGCGTCGTCTAGTCTGTGTCTCCGCTCTAGGGGTCGGAGACAGCCACGGCCACGGCGGCTTCGTATTCGACCGGCTCTTCCAGCCTTTGCTCCTCAGCCAAGCTTACAAGGACAAGGACCGTCAGGAAGCCGCGATCCGCGCCAGCTCACTCGATTGGGTCATCGTCCGGCCCGGCATGCTTACCGATGCCCCAGCTCAGGGCAGCGTCAGAGCCGTCATCGACCTCGCAGGCATCAACGGCGGCAAGATAGCTCGCGCCGATGTCGCCCGGTTCGTTGTCGACCAACTGACGACCGATACTTGGTTGAGGCGGACACCTGTTCTCTTGTGGTGAAGGGTGCAGAACGATTCAAACCATTTAAACCGCAAGAAGAGGATCGCTTTTATATGAACACTGAACGCAAAACAGATAAACCCCCGCGGGCTGGTCGAGGAACTCAAATAGCCGCGATGGCAGTAACCGGCCTTGTCGCCTGCATCTGGTGTACTTCGGAAGGTTATATCTAATTCATGATCCCGACGAATGGAGAATCGCCCATCAGCAGCTCGGATACCCGCTCTATGTCATCCCTCTGATTGGCGTGACCCACATCCTTGGAGGGGTGGGCCTTCTGATTCCCAATGTGCCCCGATTGACTGAGTGGGTTTATGCTGGTCTTACGATCACTCTTTTACTGGATTTCTATTCACAATTGAATAGCGGTGGTAGTACTTGGGATAAATTTGATCCGATTCTCGTCATGGCATTCGTCTTTGCTTCGTATGTATTAAGACGCTGCGTGCGCGCAAACAGGTGGTCGAGATGAAGAACACGCTCGGCGGGCCGTTTTACTTTTTCCAAGTACGTCGCGGAGGCCCAACGAGGGTCCGGTCCGTACC